>Ga0105247_10000446_pt1 | contig 34959 bp, 30 predicted proteins | sample KBSS24metaG_FD_81519 | JGI IMG/M metagenome (GOLD analysis project Ga0105247, IMG submission 81519) | Switchgrass rhizosphere microbial communities from Kellogg Biological Station, Michigan, USA - KBS S2-4 metaG | ecosystem: Host-associated > Plants > Roots > Rhizosphere > Soil | place... | reverse complement strand
CCAGTTTTCGTTTCACCTCTTCCCGTACGCCGTGAAAACGTAATCTTTTGCCGCCACTATCGTATGGCACCCGAACCCGCACTTCGCATCGTTTCCCTGCGGTGGCTTGTCAGCTACGGTGGCCGGGGTGAACTGATCGGATGCGGCGTCATACTTGAATGCGCCATATCCCCATCCGCCGCTGTCCGCGAATCTCTTGCTGTCCTTCGCCATGAAATCAACGTCGTGCAGGCCGCCCGGCACCGTGGTCGCAGAGGGGGCTTCCGCACTCTTTGTCGCTATCCAATGGATCTTCGCCATCTTCGCGCCATCGGGGAAATGCTTACCGTTGCCGGGAACGCCTGCCTTGTAGGCGTTGATCATCGCGGGATTGCCGAGGATCACTTCAATCGTCTCTCCCGTTTGACTGACGGCGATAGTCGGCCAGTCTTCGTATCCCTTGAACTCAGAGAACGCGAGCCCATTCGGCACTCGCAATGTGTACTTGTCCTGCGCGGACATAGCCTTGCCACCCACGAGAATGGTGAGCACTGCCGCAACGATCGTCATCAGCCAGGATGAAATTCTTGTCATGACTCATTCCTCCACTGCGCTATTGGCGAGTCAAAGGGTAGTGCAGCCGTACCGGCATCGATTGAACGAATGTCTACAGTTAGACCAGAATAGCTGTATTCGGGTGGATGAGACGGCGGTGGACTATGAGCCAAGTTGTCAGCGGCGGATGTCTGTGCGGCGGTGTCCGATACGAAGTGCGAGGGCCGCTTCGCCAGGTGATCGCGTGCCATTGTGTCCAATGCCGGCGAACGAGCGGCCACTTTGTGGCTGCGACTGCCTGCCGGCGCCCCGCGTTCACGCTCGTGACGGCGCAGACGCTCAAGTGGTATGTCGCCGTTCCCGGGTTTCGCCGCGGCTTCTGTGTCGAATGCGGTTCGAGCCTGTTTTTCGAGGAGGAGGGCGGCGAACGGGTCTCCATCGCAGCGGGCTCGCTCGATGAACCGCAAGGACTGAAGATTGCCGCTCATATCTTCGCCAGTGAAGCCGGCGACTACTACGAGATAGACGCCTCCGTGCCGGTCTCACCCCGAGGCGAACACCACGTGGCGTTGCCCTGATCCTGCTATGAGCCGCGAATCTGTCGATCGAATCTCACCCCTGATTGTCGGCTGCCTGGCCGCGACATGGCTGATCTGGGGCTCGACTTACCTTGCCATCAAGTTTGCCCTGGCGAGCTTTCCCCCTTTCTTCCAGATGAGTACCCGCTTCCTGTTCGCGGGTGCGCTGCTGTTGTTTTGGTGCTGGTGCCGCTCGCAAAAAATGCCAACTCTCGTGCAGTGGCGTAACGCGGCGCTCATCGGCACGCTCATGCTGGGCGGCATGGGGTGCGTGGCCTATGCGGAGCAATCGGTGGCTTCCGGGCTGGTAGTGGTATTCATAGCGATCGTCCCACTCCTGACTGTACTGGCAAACATGCTATTCGGGATAAAGCCGTCCGGCGTGGAGGTTCTTGGTATCTCCATTGGGCTGGCGGGTGTGCTGCTGCTTGCGCGCGGGCATGGCTTTTCGGCCTCGGCGGGCGGCCTGATCGCGGTCAGCATTGCGACCTTCAGTTGGTCGGCAGGCAGCGTGCTGAGCCTGCACCGGTTTGTGCTGGCGCCGGGCTCAACCGGCTTTGCCAGTGAAATGATTTGCGGGGGCGTAATTCTGCTGGTGATCTCGCAGTTGATGGGTGAGAGCTTTCACTGGCCGCCGCAACCGTTGGCTTGCGTGGCATGGCTGTACCTGGTTTTTTTCGGGTCGCTCATTGCATTCACCGCCTACATGACCTTGTTGGCGCGCACCGGGGTAGCCCTGGCCACGAGCTACAGCTTTGTTAATCCCGTCATTGCATTGCTCCTGGGTATTGGCTTCGGCGGTGAAGCTGTGACTCATCAGGAATGGGTGGCGGCCAGCGTCGTTGTTCTTGGTGTCGTGACGCTGGTGGTTGGGAAGACCAGAAATCAGCGCCGCGCAGCGGGCAGCCTCCAAGCTTCGAAAGTCTAGCCGTCTCGCCCTAACTCGCGCCGTATCGCTTCTTCCCTTGCATCCTCTACGGCTGACAACACACTGTCGGGATCGGCTGCCGTCTCGTCGCGCGCAAACTGTCCGGTGAGCTCTTTGTCCGCCGTCAGCTCGCCTTGCTCGAAAAGACTCCACATCTCGCGTGCGAACTCAGTAGCGAGCAACTCCGGCGCGAAGCGGCCGAGCGTGCCCCGAATGTTGTTCACGTCGCGCTCCAGCATGGCGAGCGCCCCGTTGTTACCGGCCGCGTTCACAACTTGAGGCAGATCGATTATGACCGGGCCGTCGGGCGCGACCAGTACATTGAATTCCGAGAGATCGCCGTGTATGAGTCCAATGTTCAGCATGCGCACGATCTGCTTGATGAGAAAGCTGTGATACTCCCGCGCTTGCTCGGCTGACAGGTCGATTTCCCCCAGCCGTGGGGCAGGGGCGCCGGCGGAATCCGTCACCAGCTCCATGACGAGCACGTCGTTGAAATAGCCGTACGGTTTGGGCACACGGACGCCGGCTGCCTGAAGCCGGTACAACGCGTCGACCTCCGCATTCTTCCATGCAGCTTCCTGTTCGCTGCGGCCGAAGCGCGTGCTCTTGTTCATTGCGCGCGCTTGGCGGCTACCGCGTATTTTGCGGCCTTCCTGGTATTGCGCCCGCCGCTGAAAGCTTCGCTGCCGCATGTCTCTATAGACCTTCGCGCAGCGAGTCTGGGCGCCCGTGCGCACCAGGTAGACTGTGGCTTCTTTACCGCTTTTGAGGGGGCGAATTACTTCGTCAATGACGCCGTCGTCCAACAGAGGCTGTAGGGCAGTGGGTGTTTTCAAAAAGGCAGATCGGTGGCCGCGCGAATTGGCTCGGGATTATATGAGATCGGCCCGGTAACTGAATGATTTTTATACAGGACGCAGGAGGCCGGGCCGGCCAAATCCCCTCTCCAGCCGCTGGATCATGTCGTGGAGCGGCGACGTTTCGGCGGGCCGGCCCTGTACGGTCAATCCCAGTGCGAGCGAGGGTAAAGGCTCCTGGACCTGCAACTCGATGAACGAGCCTGCGGCCAGTTCCTCCGCCACGGCATAGGCCGGCAACACGCCGACAAAGTCACCGCTGCGTATGCCGCGTTTCACACCATCGATGCTGCCGGCCGATTCAAATCGGGCACGGTACATCGGTGCCCCGAACCAGGTACGCAAAAGTGTGTTGAAGGCGCCATCAGGATCAGGCAGTAGGAGGGTCCGCCGCGCCAGGTCAGACCGTTTGATCATGGCTGCTTGATGTGCCGTGTGCGCGGCGACAATCAAGCAAAGTTGGGTTGAAGACAATATTCGGCTCCAACCCTCCGTGTCGGCGCGCGCACTCTCCGCTGCCTCGACTGTGAGCGCCGCGTCGAGCTCGCCGCGGCGGACCCGTCGGTGCAGGTCACTGCACAATCCGATGCTGACATGTACTTCAACACCGGGCCACCGCGCTCGGAACCCGGTAATAGCCGCCGGCAGCAGAAATGAGCTCACGGATTCGACGGCTCCAAGCCGAATCACTCCATGAGTCTCCTTGGCCACGCTGGCCAGTGCCGTCTCGGAAGCCGAAATCAAGTTACGGGCATGCGGGAGCAAAGCCTCCGCCGCCGCTGTCAGCACCGCCTCATGACCGCGGCGCCGCAGTGTAACCGGCGCACCAATGAGTCTCTCGAGTGACAACAACGTCTCCGAGACAGTCGACTGCGCGAGTCCCAGCGCCCGAGCCGCCGAGCTGATGCCGCCGTGATCGCTAAGTGCCACCAATGCGCGGCAATGGCGAATTTCAAGATCGCTCGTCATTTTTGACCCATCGGCAAAACCGATACCCCCAATCGTCATTTTGGACGCCAGCACGCGAGGAGGCAAAGTCCTTGCCGAAGTTAAAACACATCCGGAGACAAATTGAAACCGCTGGGTCAGAAGTGCGCATTGATAGTGATCGACATGCAGAACGGGTTCGACGACGTGACGTGGGGAACGCGCAACAACCCGAGCGCCGAAGCGTGTGTGGCACTCCTGCTGAAGGCCTGGCGTGAGGCGGCCGCCCCGGTCATTCACGTACATCATCACTCGAGCATCCCTGCGGGCCTGTTCCGACCCGGGAGCCGTGGCAGTGAGCCTAAGCCGCTGGCCGTTCCCCAAGATGGCGAGGCGGTCTACCACAAACGGGTCAACAGCGCCTTCATCGGCACGACCCTCGAACGGGACCTGCGAAATCAGGGGATCGAGAGCCTGGTCATCGTCGGCCTGACGACCAACCACTGCATCTCAACCACGGCCCGCATGGCGGGCAACCTGGGCTTTGATACGTATGTCGTAGCAGACGCGACGGCCACCTTCGAACGCCCAGGTGCGGATGGGCGCCTGCGCCACGCCGATGAAGTACACAACGCTGCGTTGGGCGATCTGCATGGGGAGTTTGCCGAAGTCGTAGACACCAAGACGGTAGTCGCAGCGTTGCCTCGTTGATGGCACACGCAGGTACAAAACTCCCGTCACAAGGACATCAAAAGGGACAACCATCATGATTCGCCACCGATCACTCGTTCGCGGCCTTCTCGTGACGTTCGTCACCATGGTGGCGGCGCTGGCCCAGGGGCAACAGCCCCCTACGGCACCTGCCGAAGCGCTGGAGGAGATCATCGTCACCGGTTCACACATCGCGGCGCCGAACCTCAAGAGCTCGAGCCCGATCCAGGTCGTCACCGCGACGGAGATCAAGGCCACCGGCAAGACCGACATCAGTGACATCATCAATCAGTTGCCGCAAAACTTTAACAATGACTTGGGCCAGGACCTCGGCAACAGGACGAGCGGCCTGATCACGGCCGGTGGCGTCGCAACCGCCGACCTGCGCGGCCTGGGTCCAAACCGAACGTTGGTGTTGGTGGACGGCCGTCGTCTCGGCCAAGGGTCTCCCTACACTTTCATTCAGGCGCCGGCACCCGATCTTGACCAGATCCCCACCTTCATGGTCGAGCGTGTGGAAGTCGTCACGGGTGGTGCCTCCGCGGCCTACGGCTCCGATGCGATCGCGGGCGTGGTCAATTTCATCATGAGAAGGAACTTCCAGGGTCTGCAGATCGACGGCCAGTTCGGCGAGAACTGGCATAACAATCACAACACATTCGCGCAGCACGCGAATAGCGACTTTGGACTGACTCCTCTGACGGGTACCGTGACCGACGGCCATAACAAAACTCTCAGTCTCATCATGGGCACGAACTTCGCCGAAGGTCAGGGCAACGTCACGGGATATTTGAGCTATCTGCATTCGGACCCCGTGGCCAGCGCCGACCGCGACTTCGGCGGCTGTCAGCTGCGGGGACAAACCGACGCCGATGGTAACGTCATTGGAGCCGTCTGCGGAGGTTCTGCCAATTCAAACTATTTCCGGCCCAATGGCATTGTGGTCAACGGCGTGTTCACGCAGAAAGTCGGAGCTGAGTATGGTGTGCTCGGCACTTCGTTCGCCCCGTTTGGCTCAGCTGCTACGACCCCTCCGGCGGCGTTCAACTCGCAGCCTTACATATTCATGCAGCGCGCGGACGACCGTTACCAAGGCGGTTTCCTGGCGCACTATGATGTCAATGACTACGTGAAGCCCTACGCCGAGTTTTCCTTCATGAACGACAGGAGCCACCAGGAGGTTGCGCCGGCTGCGCTGTTCAGAGACAGCAATCCCAACGATCTATTCACCGGTAACTACCTCATCAATTGCAGCAACCCGCTCTTGAGCGCGCAACAGGCGAGCATCCTGTGCACGCCCGCACAGATTGCCGCTGATGCGGCAAATCCCGGCTCGGTCAGCGCAGAAACGCGAATTGGCCGCCGCAATACCGAAGGCGGCGGGCGCTCCGCGGATTTCGAGCACACCAATTTCCGCACTGTCATTGGCGCGCAGGGCGACTTTGCGACGGCGTGGAACTACGACGTCTACGCACAGCACTACTACACGCAGTTCTTCAACTCCAATCAGAAGTTTTTCAATTTCGCCAGCATCGGGAATGCTCTGCAGGTCAAGGGCACTGCGGCAAATCCGAGCTGCATCAACGGAAGTTCTTGCGTTCCGTACAACATTTTCTCGGACGGCGGCGTCACGCAGGATCAGCTCAACTATCTGTACCTGACCGGCACCGGCGCCGGCTCGACGACTCTGCGCACACTCCACGCAGACGTCACCGGCAGGCTTGGTGAGTACGGCGTCAAGTCCCCGCTCGCGGCGGAAGGGGTCGGGGTGAACGTGGGGTGGGAGACTCGCAATGAGAATGTCAAATTCACACCGGATTCTGCTGAGCTGAGCGGCCAGCTGTCCGGATTCGGCAGTGCTGCCGTCGCCATTGACAACAGCATTACGGTCAGCGAGGAGTTCCTGGAGTTGCGTGCGCCGCTCGTACAGGATAAGCCAGGCGTCAAGGATCTATTGTTCGACACCGGTGTGCGCCGTTCGGACTACTCGGTCAGCGGTGTCGTCAATACCTACAAGTTCGAGGTGCAATATGCACCGCTCGAAGCTCTGCGGTTCCGCGGCTCGTTCAACCGGGCGATTCGTGCCCCCAGCATCATCGAGCTGTACAACCCGCAACTCGTCGGCCTGATTCAGCTGGGCAGCGACCCTTGCGCCCCGCCAGCGACCCGCTCGCTGGCAGACTGCATGAAGACCGGGGTGACCGCCGCGCAATATGGTAACGGCACCACCACAAACACGATTCCGCAGGCCTCGGTGGGACAGCTCTCGCAGTTGGCGGGCGGCAACCAGCAACTGAAACCCGAAACGGCAAGCACATACTCGATCGGTGTCACGCTGACGCCCGAAGAGCTGCACAACTTCACGGCCAGCATCGATTATTACCACATCAAGATCGACGGCGAGGTCGGAGTGCTGCCGGCCAATGTCATTCTGACCAGGTGCCTCGATGCAGGTGACCCTGCCTACTGCAGCCAGATTGTCCGGTCCCCCAACACCGGCGGACTGGTCGGGAACAGCATCGCTTCCGGTGGCTACATCAAGCAGACCAATATTAACATCGGTGCTGCCTCGGTCAGCGGCATTGACCTTCAGGCAGGTTACAAGCTCGACCTCCCGCCGGCCTTAGGCTCGCTCGCCTTCACGATGAACGGCGCATATCTGCTCAAGACCACGACAACACCGTTGCCCGGTGGACACACTTATGATTGCGCCGGTCTGTTCGGCGCCACCTGCCTGACCATCAATCCGCGCTGGCACCACATCTTCCGAACCACCTGGCTCACGCCGTGGGATGTCACGGCGTCGCTGAGCTGGCGTTATATCGGCCGCGTCGGGCTCGACAACAACGACTCCGACCCAACCCTGCATTTCGCCTCGTTTGGAGCTTACGACTATTTCAACGCTCAGCTTCCGGCGATCAGCTATTTGGACCTGGGCGTGACGTGGAATGTATGGAAGTCGTTGGAATTGCGGGCCGGCATCAACAATCTGCTCGACAAGGATCCACCCCTGGCAACCTTTGAGATCGTAGCCGGAGGGGCCGCGAATACTTACTCAACCTACGACCAACTGGGGCGGCAGATATTCCTGGCGTTCTCGGCGAAGTTTTGAGTGGTGTGATGGCCATGTCGGATGGTCCTAAGGCAACGGCTGACCGAATGACCGACGCGGGCCGGATCACCACGACACTGGCATTGGTGCTATTGACCATAGCGGCCCTATGTCCGCCGGCGGCCGCGGCGATCTCTCAAACAGACTCCGACCGGCTGGCGCCTGCGAAAGAAAGTGGCGTGGACGCCAGCATCAGGCCGGGCGACGACTTCTATGCCTATGCCAACGGTGAGTGGCTCAAAGCGACCACCATCCCAGCTGGCCGCGGCCGTTGGAGCGCGCGCGACGAGATCGAGGCGAGAACCAGGAGTCAGCTTACCAGTTTGATTGAGGGGGCGGTCGCGCAGCCGGTGGGATCGTATCAGCGCAAAGTTGCCGATTTCTACACGGCACACCTGGCCGCTGGCGTCATCGAGGCGAAGGGCATAACGTCCATCAAGGCGTTCCTGACGCGCATCGATGACGTGCACGACAAGGCCGCGCTGACGCGGCTGCTCGGCAGCGATCTACGCGATGACGTCGATCCGTTGAACTTCGGTATTTATACGTCCTCGCATGTGTTTGGACTCTCGGTGGAGCGGGGGATTCATGGTGAAAAGCATCACTTTGCCTACCTGCTTCAAGGTGGGTTAGGTCTGCCGGACCGCGACTACTATCTCGCTTCGTCGCCGCAAATGAAGGCAGTACGGGTCAAGTATCAGGACGCTATCGGCTACCTCCTGAAGCTGGCCGGTTTCGATCACGCGACGCAACGTGCACAAGAGGTTATGGCGCTGGAAACCGCTATCGCTCAAAGTCACGGCACGCGGGCGGAATCTTCGGAAGACCGAAACGCCGACAACCGGTGGACGCGTGCCGACTTTACAAACAAGGCACCCGGGATGGACTGGCGGCTGTTTTTTGCCGCGGCAGGCTTGTCGAAGCAGAACGACTTCGTCGCGTGGCAACCAGGCGCGATCGCAGGCGAGGCTGCGTTGGTGGGCTCATACTCACTGGAAGCGTGGAAGAACTATTTGCGATTCCACGTCGTAGATCGTTACGTCGCTGTGCTTCCCCGGGCCTTTGCCGCGCAAGCGTTTTCGATGGGCGAAGGCGATGTGTCCGGTGCATCGGAGCAGAATACGCGCGAGCAACGGGGGGTAGATGCCATCAACAAGGCAATGCCGGAAGCTTTGGGACGAATGTACGTCGAGAAGTATTTTTCCCCGGAGTCGAAAGCAAGGTTAGGAGCGATCGTCGCCAATGTGATCGGCGCCTTCGAAAAGCGGATCGAAGCGGTGCCCTGGATGACACCTTCGACCAGGATGCAGGCTCTCTCCAAGCTGAAGACTATGTATTTTGGCGTGGGCTACCCGGAGCACTGGGCGGACTATTCAAGTTTGGCCATCGATCCCGGCGATGCGGTTGGCAATTCGCGGCGTGCGGCGCAATGGCACTACCGGAACGCGCTGATCAAACTCGATCAGCCGACTGACATTACGGAGTGGGTGATCCCACCTCAGACCGTTGCCGCGATTTACCTGCCCCAGCAGAATGCGTACAATTTTTGCGCTGCGTTGCTGCAGACGCCGAAGTTCGACCCCGCCGCTTCGGATGCGGCGAGTTATGGCGCGATCGGCGCCATCGCCGGCCACGAGATCAGTCACTTCGTTGACCCCTTGGGTGCAAACTACGACGCCGATGGTGGGCTGCATCCATGGTGGACGAATGCGGACAAGGTGAAGTTCGACGCGTCAGCCGCGGCGTTGGTCAACCAGTTCTCCAGCTACCGCCCGTTCCCCGATCTGTCGATCAACGGCAAGCTGACGCTGACTGAGAACATTGCCGACCTAGGCGGCTTGGCAGCCGCCTTCGACGCTTATCGTCGCACGCTGGGCCCCAAGGCCAACGACAAGGACTACGTGCGGACACAGGACCGGCAATTCTTCATCGGTTTCGCACGAGCCTGGCGCGTAAAAATTCGCAGCGACGCGCTGCGAACTCAAGTCACCACCAGCGATCACGCCCCGGAAAACTTTCGCGTATCGACGGTTCGGAACATGGATGCCTGGTACGATGCATTTGACGTTCTGCCGGGACAACGTCTGTACCTCGAACCCCAGGCTCGCGTGCGCATCTGGTGAGGGCGCCTGAGCCGCCCAATGACCCGGGGCGGCTCGACTCCTATCCGACCAGCTTGGTGCCGCAATTCCCGCAAAACTTGGCGCCGTGGGTCTCGGCGCTACAGGTCGGGCAGTGGGCGGGTGCGGCCTTGACCACGGGCTTGCCGCACTCAGGGCAAAACTTGGACGAGCCTACCTCGGCGCCGCATTGACCACAGAGCGTCTTGGGCGCCTGGGTGTTCGTTGCTGCCGTTGGAGCCGTCACATACGCATCAGGCGCCATGTTGACACTGCTCGCGTAGTCGACGGTGCGCGCCTTTTGCTCGAGTTGCTCGCGTGCGGCCTCGGCTTTTGCCTGCGCTTGATTGGCCGCGAGTTGTTCCGTGAAATCCGGCGCGCAAGCCTCACATAAATTCGCCTGGGAATTCCAACAGACCTGGTGACAAACCCAGTGGCCGCAGCGCCCGCATTGCCGAAAGTTCGGACGAGCTTCCTCAACCGCCTGGGCCAGCGCGGCATCGTGAAGTTTCCCGCCGACCACGCGCTCGACCTCATGGGCCGCAGATCCGGCTCTGCCCCAGCCGCTCAGAAAGTCACTCGCAACATTCAGCAGCGACTCGGCTATGCCAAGCGTCGACGCCTGGAACTGCGTCATGTAGCCATTGCCACACTTGTCACAATGAAATTTGAACTGGTACCCACGGTCCGTGGACATGTCGTCGTAGTTGTGGACGAATTGAATGAGCGCCATTTGCTTACTATAGTGGCGGAATGAATTTCCGCGATCCCGCCATTATAATTCCGAGCGCCGTCGGTGCCGGCTTTTTATTCCTGCCGGGCCAGGGGTTGATGCTGCCCGCAAGCCTGTTCGGGCCGGCCCATTGGGGATTGCTCATCCCGATGGCCATGGTCATTTTTTGTGTGGTTTATTTTGGCGTGCTGGCTTTCTGGAAACTATTGAGTGGCGAGAGTCTCGGGAAACCGTTCCCCGCAATTCTGGCTGTGTTTCTCTTCATCCGGCTGACTGTGGAGTGCGCCCGTATCCTGATGTGGCGGTAAGAGTGACAAGTGTGGCGGGATTCAGTGCAAGCTTCGGCTGATATGCACAACGGTAACGTCGCCCACCTGCGAGACGGAGTACTCCAGCGTCATCTGATAGTTTCTCGTAACCCACAATTCACGGGGTTTTTCCCAGACCAACTGCAGTCCCGCACTCAGTGTTGCGGGCCGTTCGCGCAGCGCATTGCCGGGGGAGTCAGGCAGCGATTCCGAGGCGCGAAGTACGGACACTTGCAGCGCAGGATTGCTGCCACCGCACCATCTCGTAAAGCGAATCGCCTTCCATACCCGGTCCGGCGAAAATAGTTCGTGAACGTCGCGATTCTCGCAAGCGCCTGAAGGCGGCGGCGCGGGAGGGTGACCGCATCCGGTGGCTACGAGCGCGACCGTCGCGAGGGCGACCAGAAGGACGCCACTATGAGCTCTAGCGGCGCTCTGTTGAGGTGGCCGGTGCTGGGAAAAAAACGCAATATGAACTGTCGGATCTGAAGATCTTCGTCCGTTCTTGGGGCGTAGAGTCACTATTTTTTGCAAGGAGACCGCATCATGCCCAATACCGTCCGCATTCATCGCGTCCTGCGCTCGAAGCCAGAGCGCGTTTACCGCGCCTTTCTGGAATCCGACGCCCTGGTCAAGTGGCTGCCACCGAACGGATTCACCGCGAAAGTTCATCACATCGAGCCCCGCGTAGGTGGCACCTACAAGATGTCCTTCAAGAATTTTACGACGGGTAGTAGTCATTCGTTCGGCGGCAAGTACCTGGAGCTCGTGCCGAACGAACGGATCCGTCACACGGACGTGTTCGACGATCCCAATTTGCCCGGCGAGATGCAGGTCACGATAAGCATCAAGACGGTGTTGGTCGGCGTCGAGCTGCAGATTGTTCAGGAAGGCATTCCCGACGCGATTCCATTGGAAGCGTGCTACCTCGGGTGGCAGGAGTCGCTCACCTTGCTCGCACAGCTGGTCGAGCCTGAGATCCCGGATCAGGGTTGATTGATCGACGCATCAGTCGCTCGATGTGTTCGACTTGCAGCGCCCACGTGTGGGCGCTGCGTCAGACTCCGGCCTAGTTAAATCAATGACTTACCGGCCTTGCTTGACGGCGTATGTATATACATGTAGGGTGGCTGCCAAGATGAGTCCGATGGAACTACAAGCACTGCCTTGCTATTGCGCGACACTGCGCCAGGCGGCCAGGGCGGCCACCACGCTCTACGAGGCGGTGCTGGCCGATAGCGGGGTTCCGCTGACACAGTTCACGGCGTTACAGGTGATGACCAGGTCTCCCGGGCTGACGACCACCGAGCTGGCAGAGATCATTGGGATCGACCAGACGACGGCGACGCGAACTCTGGCTCACATAAAGAAGGCGGGTTTGGCGCGGACCACTTCGGCTGATGATCGGCGCGAGCGGCGCTGGGTCCTGAGCGCTGAGGGTGAGCGCACGATGCGCAAGCTCATGACAAAGTGGGAAAAGGCTCAAGCGGCCTTCGAGGCGCGCCTCGGCGCCGCAAATGCCGCCGCGTTGAAGCAGTCGGCCTACCTCGCTGCACGAAAGTTGGCTTCAAGATAGTCGTTTGCATCTTTTCGTCAACTAGCCTCGGGTCGCGGAAATTCTCTGCATCTATCAGACTGCTGTAGCCAATGGCGGCATCGCGGGTGCGTGCTGCACTGCTGGCTTTGTTACCCGGAACCAGATGGCATAGAGCGCCGGAAGGAAGAGCAGGGTCAGCACCGTGCCGGCGGCTGTGCCGCCAATCAGCGTGCACGCCATCGACCCCCAAAACACCGAAGTTGTGAGCGGGATGAATGCCAACACTGCCGCGAGCGCCGTCAGGAGGACAGGGCGGGCGCGCTGCACCGTGGCTTCGACGACCGCATGATAGGGGTCCAGACCCTGGGCCTCATTCGCGTGGATCTGGCCGATCAGGATCAAGGTATTGCGCATCAGAATGCCCGACAAGCCGATCAGGCCGAGAATGGCATTGAAGCCAAAGGGCTGATGCAATATGAGCAGAATCGGAACCGCGCCCACCAACCCCAGCGGCGAGGTCAGAAACACCATGGTCATCGCCGAGAGCGAGCGTGTCTGCAGGACCAGCACCAGCAGCGTCAGGAGTAGCATGGTTGGAAAGACGGGCAACAACGCCGAGTTCGCCTTGGACGAATCCTCGATGTTGCCCCCCGTTTCGATCCGATAACCGTTCGGCAGACGCGCGATGATCGGCGCGAGCGCTTTCTCGATCTCCATGGAGACTTCAGGCGGCTGCATGGCTTCGTCGAAGTCGGCTTGCACGGTGATGGTCGGCGTACGGTCGCGCCGCCTGAGGATGGGATCCTCGGGTCGGATCTCGACGTGACCGATCTGGCTCAAGGGAATCACGCGTCCCGTGCGGCTCGTCAAGGTCAGCTCACCGAGCCGTGCGGGGTCGAGGCGTTCGGGGCCGGCGCTGCGCGCCACCACTTCCACCGTACGGATATCCTCACGCACTTGGGTCACAGGCACCCCCGTTAGCAGGAACTGAAGCTGTTCTCCCGCATCGCGCGAGCTCAGTCCCATCAGCTGCAGCCGATGCTGATCGAGTACGAAATGGACCGCTGGGCTGCGCTCGCCCCAGTCCTGGTTGACCTGGCGGGTATGGGAACTTGCGCGCATGACCGCTTGGACCTGGTTGGCAATGGTACGCAGCTGATCGGGTTCGGGCCCCATGACACGAAAGTTGACCAGGTAACGCGGAAAGGGGCCGAAGATGAGTTGTGAGACACGCACGCGGGCCTCGGGCGCCAGTCCCTCGGCGATCCGGCCCCGGAGCCGCAACTTGAGTTGATCGCGCGCGCGGGCGTCAGCAGTCAGGATAACCAGTTTCGCGAAAGCGGGATCCGGCAGCTCGGGGTTGTAGGAGAAGAAGAAACGGGGTGCTCCCTGGCCGATGTAGGTCGTCACGATCTTCGCCTCGGGTTGTTTGCGCACCCATTGTTCGACTTTGGTGGCGGCCGCCGTCGTTGCTTCTATGCTGGTGCCCTCCGGCATTTGCACTTCGACCAGGACCTCGGGCCGGTCGGAGCTCGGGAAGAACTGACGCTTGACGAACCCCATTCCGAATCCCGCGAGCAGGAACACCGCGACAACCATGCCCGCGACCTTGAACCTGGAGTCCACGGCCCAGGAGATGAGCCGACGCAGGCGCTGGTAGCGTGGCGTTGAATAGATCGCGGCGTGGCCGCCCGCGACGGGCGCGATGTCTGGGAGCAGCTTGACACCGAGATAAGGTGTGAAGACGACAGCCACCAGCCATGACACGATCAGAGCAAAGCCCACGATCCAGAAGATGTTGCCCGCGTACTCTCCCGCCGTCGAGCGGGCGAAACCCACGGGGGTGAACCCAATGATGGTGACCAACGTCCCCGATAGCATCGGCGCTGCCGTGTGACTCCAGGCGTAGCCGGCCGCTTTCACCCGTTCGAAGCCTTCCTCGAGCTTCACCACCATCATTTCGATCGCGATGATCGCATCATCGACCAGCAGTCCCAGGCCGATCACGAGCGCGCCCAGCGTAATGCGGTCGAAAACGCGGCCGGTGAGGAGCATGACGACGAAGACGGCGGCGAGGGTCAACGGCACGGCCGCCGCCACCACCACACCGACGCGCCACCCGAGGCTGATCAGGCTCACAATCATAATGACGGTGAGAGCGACAAAGAACTTGAGCATGAACTCGCCGACGGCTTCCGTAATGTTCACCGCCTGATCGACAACTTTCGTGAACCGCACACCCGCGGGCAATGTGCCTGCGATCTGCTTCTCCTCCGCGTTCAACGCTCGGCCAAGGTCCAACCCGTTCCAACCGTCCTGCATCACGACGCCTAGTACGAGGGCGGCCTCGCCATCGTGGCGGATCAGGAAGGTCGCCGGGTCTTCGTACCCCCGTTTCACCTCGGCGATGTCCCCAAGTCTGAGCGTACGACCGCCGGCGACGATCGGCGTGTCGCGGATCTTCTGCAAATCATCGTAGGCACCATCGAGGCGGATGAACACCTGCGGCCCATTGGTATCGATCGAGCCGGCGGGAGTCACGGCGTTTTGACGTTGGAGGGCGTCAAAAATGTTCGTCGGACTCACGCCGAGGTTCGCCAGCCGGGCATAAGAGAAGTCCACGAAGATGCGCTCGGAGCGCTCGCCCTGGATGTTGACCTTCTTGACGCCCGGTACGTGAAGAAGGCGCTGCCGGAGTGTCTCGGCTTCGCGGGTGAGCTCTCGCGGTGGCATGGCGTGAGCCTCAAGCGCGTACACAGCAAAGATGACATCAGAATACTCGTCGTTGATGAACGGGCCTCGCACACCGGCGGGAAGTTTGGGCGCTTCATCGCCGAGTTTCTTGCGTGCCTGATAGAATTCCTCGGCAACCGCGGGGGGAGGGGTCTTATCTTTCAGCGTGACCATCATCACCGCGATGCCAGGGCGCGTGAAGGTTTCCACCCGATCGTACCAACGCAACTCCTGCATTCGCTTCTCGAGCGGCTCGGCGACCAGGTCCTGCATCTCTTGGGCCGTCGCTCCAGGCCACACGGCGGTGACTGTCAGGTTCTTGATCACGAAGGAAGGATCCTCGGCGCGACCGAGGCGTAGGAACGCGTACGCGCCCGAAAGGATAATGGCGACGATCAGAAAGAGTGTGATCGAGCGCTCCCGGACGGCAAACGCGGAGAGATTGAAGCGGCTCATGTTACCTACTCTCGCGCGACGCGCGCCTCGGAAACCTGAACACGCTGTGCTTCGTGCAGGAAGTGCCCGCCCACGGCGATGATCGGGTCTCCAATGTGAATTCCATCGCTCACGATGGCGCGCTCACCATCGAATCGAATGAACTTGACCGAGCGGTACGATACGGATGAGGACTGGCGGTCCAGTACCCACACACCAGGGCCGTGTCCCTCATCGTCGATCGCCCCGAGTGGAACTGACACGCCACCGCCGGTTTCCGACTCCTCCAGGTAGACTGTTACGGTCGCCCCGAGTGGCGCCGTGGCCGCCGCTCCATCCAACACATAGCGGGCTTCAAACGTTCGGGTCAGGGGATCGGCGGCGTCGGATAGCTGCCGCAGGCGCGCCGGGTATCGCGTGGCGGAATCGGCATTCGCTCCATACAGGATGGCGTGAGCGGTCGAACCCAGCGCCGGACGCAACGTCTCCGGCAGGTTGACGGCCGCCTCGCGCGCCCCTACTCGGGCCACGCGGACCACGATTTGGCCTGCAGTCACAAATTGTCCCGGCTCCGCCAGGGTCTCCATCACGGAGCCGTCGGCATCCGCTACAAGCGTTGCGTACGCGCCTTCATCCTGAGCGACTTTGAGCTGCGCTTCGGCGGCTGACAGCAAGGCGCGAGCGCTGTCCGCGGCAGCCTTGATTTGGTCGTAGGCCGATTGGGAGACTGCGCCCGAAGATACCAGGCCACTGTAACGTGCTTCATCGGCGGCCGCCTGCTGCAGGCGGGCTCGCGCGGCATCGACATTACCGACCTGAGCTGTGATGCCGTGCGTGTAGTCAGTTCGGTCCAAGCGCATGAGCGGCTGGCCCTGGTGAACTCGCTGTCCACTATCGACCAAGCGCTCGATGACTTTGCCCGAGACGCGAAAGCCCAGGTTACTTTGCACGCGCGCTGATACCACGCCCGTGAACGCTCGCTCACCCAGCTCGGCGGGTTGCGCCACGGCGACTTGCGCAAGCTGGGGGACGGTTCTCGGGTCCTGCGCGGATCGTGAGGGCGAGCAGCCCGTGAGGTTCATTGCCCCTGCCCAGACACCGAAGGCGAGGGCGATGTTTCTAACTCCAAACATCATTGTTCTCCCTGGAAAAGTATTTGACTGACCATGCCCGCGGGATGTCACCATCCACCGCCCAGCGCTCGGAATGCACCCACCGCGGCTCTGGCCGAATCGGCACGCGTTTGCGCGAGCTGGTCCTGGGCGGTGAGCAATTGGCGGTCGGCATCGAGAACATCGGTCAGCGCAATCACGCCGCCCTGGTAGGCCTCTTGCGATGCATCTCGCGCCCGCGTCAGTGCGGCGACCTCGGTGAGCAATTCCTGTTGATGAGCCTCGAGTTGCACCAGCGAGGTGAATGCGTTCTCGACCTCTTCGGCGGCGCGTAGCACCGCTTGTTGGTAGCGGGCGAGCGCTTCGGCCTTGGCTCCCTTGGCCTGCGCCACTTCGGCGCTCACTTTGCCGAAATCGAATACTCGCCAGCGCAGTCCCGCGATGCCCTGCGGCTGCCACGTCGCCGCTTTGAACAGATCGCTCGGCACCGAGCTTTCGTAGCCGAGCACGCCGGCGAGGGAAATCTTCGGATAGTAGCCGGCGAGCGCCTGGCCGATCCGAGCATTGGACGCTGCCAAGCGCCGCTCAGCGGCGATGACATCCGGCCGGCGGCGCAGTACCTCGAGCGGCCTGTCGTCGGTTGACACACCCGGCACGGATGGGATGTCGCGCGAAGTCTGCAACTCCGCCGCGGAACTCCCCGGCTGCACTCCCAACAAGACATCCAGTCGGTTCATTTGCGCTTCCAGATCGATACGCAGTGGCTGAAGTGAGGCACGGGCCTGTGACAACAGCGCTTCGGACTGCGCGACCTCGCGGACCGCCGCCAGCCCGCGCCCGAATCTCTGTCGGACGAGATCGAGAAGGCGCTCATCGGTGGCGACCTGCTGCTCGGCAACTGCGATGCGCGCCTGATCTCCTCGGATGCGCAAGTAGGCGTCCGCGGCATCCGCCGTCACGGAAACCCGTATGCCGACCTGCTGAGCGATGGCGGCGTCCGCCTCGGCCGAGGCGGCTTCTCTGCCGCGGCGCAGACCGCCGAACAGATCCAACTCCCAGCTCGCGCCCAGGCCTGCATCGTAGAGTGATTGATTGCGGCTGAATCCGGGCACATGGCTGGCGATCTGGCCGACCGGGCTCTCCAGGGACTGGTGGATCCGCGTCGCCTGGCCGTTCAGATCGAAGGAGGGCAGCAGTTGCGCGCCGGCCTCGCGGGCTGCGGCCCGAGCCTGCTGGACTCGCGCCAGTGCCGCCGCAAGATCGAGATTCTGATCACGCGCCTGTTGCACGATGCGCACGAGCAGCGGGTCGTTGAAACCGTCCCACCAGGTTGCAAGAGCCGGCGTAGGAGCGCTCCTTGGGCGAGCCTCCACCACAGCGGCGCTGTGAAACTTGTCGAGCGCCGTTGCGGGCTTCCGATATGACGGTCCGACAGCGCAACCTGACACGGACAGCTGCAGGAAGAAGCCGAGCGATGCCAGAGCGGCCAGGAGCGGCCGCATAACACGAGGTCTATCTGAAACAAAACTCATGCGTGCCCCTTGCAGGTACGGACCGTGTTTCGCCATCGATACAACATGTATATACATGTCAATAGCCAGAAAAATTTGTGTGCCCGAATCCTGCCATGCGTTCTCAGAACACGAATGGATTCAACTCGAGGAGAGTCTGCTGGCGGCGAGGTACGATGCGTCTTTCAGTGCCGCGGCTTCCGCTCGTCCCAAACGTTTCTCGAGGGCCTCCTGCGCGGCCTGCCAGCGGGGCGTCAGTTGCCTCAGCAGCGCCTGCCCCTCGGCACTGAGTGCCCAGCGGCGCTGCCGACGGTCCAGTCCCACCGTATCGCTTGCAAGGCCAGCCTTCTTGATCAGCGCCAACGTCCGCGTGGCCGTGGTCTGGTCGATACCCAGGGCCTCCCCCAGTTCCGTTGTAGTCAGGTTGGGGGCCGACTCGAGAAGCTGCAGCGCGGTGTACTGCGTCGCATGTAGCCCGCTGTGGGCCAGCATCTCCTGGTAGAGCACCGTTACTGCCCGGGCGGCTTGCCGAACAGTTGCGCAGTAACAGGGGAGGGTCTGCAGCTTCATGAGTCATAAAATACATGTATATACAGCTACTGTCAAGTGCGCGCGCATCCGCCGGCAATGGCTCACTGGGCTTTGCGCAATAGCCCACAACCAGCGCCCTGCGCTCCTCCCCGGTTGTCCAGGTAGCATACTTTGATCTCGGTCGCCGACTTGACCTCTATGCTGGCACGGCCTCCAGCGTCCACGCAGTTCCACACAGCCTGACTGATCTGTGCGCAGACGAATTTTTGTTTGAATTCGCCTGCATTCCAGGTCCCCACCGCCAGGCCACTCTTTTGAGTCTCGACGTCGAGCCGCAAGGTGGCTTCTACAAACCTCGGCGCCGGGACTTTCTTGGCATCTTCGCCTTGCCAGCCAAATGGCCCGGGTTGCAATGGAATCTCCACCTGGACCCCGTTGAATGTTCCAACCCACTTGCCGGTCAAGTCTGTCTCGGCACGCGCAGGGATACTTGCAACGACCGATATGAACGCGCCCAGTGCCACGGAATAGTAGCTTCGCACAATAACCTCCTCGGCTCATCCCACACACTTGGAGCCGGGAGTATGGACAAACTCCTGGTGCCGATCCAGGCCATTCCCGAAGAAACTGCGCGAGCTACTCGTTCCAGATGCCGGTGTGCCGTTTTGGTACATACACATGTGTATACATGAAAACGGCTGGTGCTTGGTTGTAGCCGACGAAACAAAGGATGTTCTTGAACATCTTTTGATACGCGCAAATACTGCAGAGTTCCGACGCTCCTCGTATATGGCGAGCAGGACTGGGCGCCGGCCGCGCAGCGCGAGCGAACCGGCCGGCTGATCCCTGGCGTCGTGGTGACGACCGTCGGCGATGGCGGTCACTTCCTGTCACTGGATCGGCCGGCAGAGCTGACCGACCTCATTGTTCAATTCGGCGCACGTACTTCAAAGCGCTGACCTTGTACGTTGAGCGGCCCTCAGCGATTTCTGCCCGCCCGCGAGTTTGACCGCGAGCGGCGGCCCGCCCTTGGGGGCACTTTGAGCAGGGCCGGCAAGGGACGGTCATCACTGAAATGTACACTGACTGACATCCGGCGCCTTTCTTCGGCGGGCACATCGGCTGGTGCTTGCCTGAAAAGAGCGGCATCGACCGTCTTCAACAATTGTTCGGCGGAGGCGGCGAATTCGTCCGCCAAAACCTGATATTGATCCGAGCGAACCACACCGTCTGATACAAATTGGAACTGCCGAAATTCCTCGAGCTGGCGAGCATTGCCTTCGACTGTCCGAAGCAGACTCAACACGACTCCGACGTGGTGGATACGTTGCAGATGTGAGTTGTGACGGAGTTGGTTCAAACGCCCTCGTGGCAGGTACAGGTGTTTGTCCTGAATCACGGCCGCGGTCTCAGTGAGACTCCGCAGAATTGCGTCCGGATCAGCACGGCGATCTATCGTGCGAACCAGTGATGCGACCGAAAGCCGCCCCTTTGCGGGTAATGGCCGCGGGTTTCCGCCCGCCACATAGCGTGGCAGCAGATGCCAGCGGGTCAGTACTTCCCCGGGAATGTCCTGCAGCCTCTCCTTGGAAGGAAATTCGGCACCGACCCAGTGAGGGGTACTTCTGAGATACCTCTCAAATTCATCCCGCATTGCCGCTCGAGAGTAATTGCGGCGCGCGAGCAGAAGAATCGTCAATTCGAGAACCTCTCGCGCAATGTCATCCAGAGGGATTTCCGCTTGTCTGGAAAGCCCTCTGGCGGATCTCCGCTTGCCGGCGTCGGATGGGGACTTCGCTTTCGCCATCAGCTGCGCTTCTCCCGCCTCCCACGACGGCGGCGAACATCGTCACGGACACGCTTCGCCCATCCTTTAGCGCGATAAGCGTATACGCCTATACCACTTCCAATAACGGGGTCGCCATTGCGGCCGTTCCGTGCGCGACGGTCGAGCACCGCATCGAGTTGGACAAGGAAATCTTTGGCGAGCTCGACCGATTCGGAATCGACGTTGGCAAGTTCGGCCACCGGAACGGCTGGATTGAATACGGTTTGTTGGAGCAACTTGCCGGTCGGATGCTTGACATTGTGTTGGGCCGTTTCGAGGAAATGCGCGAGATCGCTTAGAATGCGTAACCGCGCCACACGTGGAGACTGGAAGACGAGAGTTCGATCCGTTGGGAGCCAGAGCCGACCTTTCGTCCGCACCGCGCCCACGCGCACGAGTGTCTCGAGTACAGTTCGCGGTCGTTCTTGCGGGTAGACACGCTCGATCAATTTGGAGAGCGAAGGGCCGCGGCCGCGAAAAGGAATCGCTCGCGGGAGTCCCTGGTCCACGTAGTCACGGAGCAAATGCCACAGCGACAGTACATGCGCGAGACGGTCGAAGTAGTACAGATCGTCCGGATTCCAGACTCGGCGGGAGACCTTCAGTGTGGCCAATATCCTGTCCGAAACGAGGCGCAGGCGATTCACGCTCAGGCCACTCTGCGCGAAGATGTCAAACAGGAGCGTCAGGCAATTCTCTTCAAAGGAATGCTCCGCAAGACACTGGTCCACGTCCGGCGGGGTAACTGATCTGCCGACATAGACGGGTGCTTGCTTCCGTAGGCATCTTTGAATCGTCTTCTTTGGGCGTCCCATGCTGTCGGTTTCCGGTAATCCTAGCGGCCCTTCTTCCGTGGTTGACGGCGCGTTCGGACCCGTTTGGCGGACGACTGTCGGTTACGCGGCTGCCGCTTCGGCCCCGTTTCCTCCACCACCGGCTCCCGCAAGATCACAATCGATGCGCTCAATCGATGTTTCTGGCCGGGCAAACCTCTGGTTGCATCCGCTTCATGCGCTACCGCTCGTTGGTGCGCATTGAAGAGCACGGTTGCGCCGCCCGAAATCTCGCGCTCCAAAATGGCAGCACTCTCAACTGGCAACCCCTCGTGAACAATATACCGATGCAAAGGCTCCGGAGCGCGTTGTTGTAGTATTTGCAGCATCACCCGCAGATGGTCTCGCAGCTCTTCTCCCATTTGCGTAATTTGAGCCGGCTCCCACGAGGCATCGCCGTACGTGTTACGGATCAACTGCACGTGAGAACTACCCACTTTCTTGACCGCCGCCACCCGCTGTAGATCTCTCAGGATCGTCTTGGGGCTCAGGTCATCGCCGATGCTCGATTTGATGAGCGCCTGGAAGGAGGGCGGTTCTCCCCGGATGGGCAAAATTTTCGGGACGCCGCCCGTCTCGCAGTAGTCCGGGTTTAACCGCCACTCCCGCATCACACGCACAGACGGGTTCTGAAACGGCTTGTTGCGGACAGCCTGAAGCGCCTCCATCGACAACAGATCGTTGACCGTGGAACGGTACAAACCGGTCCGGGCGGCAATACGTGTTGTGTTCTCGGGATCCGCCTCGCCTGACTCAGACAGCACGGTACGTGCCGCAGCGACGAATGCTTTCTCGGTGAGCGCGTGTACGTCACCCACACCAAGACCGACCTGCATCGCGAATTGCGCCAGCGCCTCGAGGAGCCTCAAGAAAGCGCCCGAGGTTGCAGCCATCAGGGGATCGTCAAACATTCACCCTGTCCCTAGGTTGGTTGTCAGCTTTGCTTCCTGCCGCATATGACATCCGGTACGCGGAAAAGACTATGCGCCCGGTTGTTGAAATATGCAATTCGGATTTGTTGGTGCCAGAGATTGGAGTTTGATGCTCGAAACGGCACAGATTTCGATTGTTCCGTCATTTTAGCTTGCCCGGGACCGAAGTCCGTGTTAATCATTTGGCGGAAGTCCGAATTGTACACTTCGAAAATATACGGAACGTTTGTAACAGGTAACACTTCCCAGTCGGCGACGAAAAGGTGTCCGACGGCCAAGGATGGGTTGATCCATGAGCAAGTGCTCAACGCTTCGAGCGGGAATGCCAATCTGTTGGGTTCATCAGGCAGCAGCCGGGGTCGCTGCCGTTCGCAAGCCGGGGCGCGTCATGGACTTCATGGCAGGAGGCGTGCGCATCTGCGTCTTTGACGAGGAGATCAACGCCTGGGCTTATCCGGTTGTGAAGCCGATTACGTTGCGGAACATCGACCCTGCCGCAATGGCGGCTCTGGAAGGATTCGAGAGGAGAGTGCCTGTCGCAGGACTTGAAAGCTGTCGTTACAACAGCGCCCCAGCCATGCCATCGGGGTGTTCCAGCCCTGAGCCCCATACAGATGAGCCGCCAGTAAGGTTGGAACTTCACATGGGCAGAAAGGACGTTGATCTCGTGCGTCGTGTGGTCCACGCCCTGGGGGACCCGCAGCGCGCCGAAGCTATACGGGCCCAGTTAGGATTACAAGTCGGGCGTGAGGGAGGTGAGGAATTCAGTCCAGTTTCGCTTGCGTCGCTGAGCGGGACCATCGAGCAGGCAATGCCGCAAGGCCGATTCCGTGGGAGTCATCCCGATCTCGACGTAAAGGTCGCGTATCGTGTGCTCGTGATGCGCGACCGCTGTCGCACGGTAGCCCAAAAGTTAGGTGTAACCTCACTTACCGTGCGCGACCGGGTTCGCCGTGGAGTCGTAGTAGCGCTTGACCATGCGGCTGATCCTGCGCTCGAGCCGTATCGTTACGAGAGCGTGCCGATGCTCCGCCGAAAGGCATCAATCTTGCGGCCCGCACTCGAGAAAGCGTTTCTCCAGGTATCGAAGGAGAAGGGCAGGCAACGCGCGATTGAAGAGAGGATCAAAGAGCCACGGACGGCACGTTACTCACGCGATGTTCCCCCCGATTTCGATGTAAGGCTCGCCTATCGTGTCCTCGTCCAGGGCGAGAAGTCCGACACCGTGGGTATGGCGCTTGGTATAACCGGCGAGCGAGTGCTCCAACGCGTGCGTAATGGAGTAAAGCTTGCATTGGATTACGCTGCTGATCCGCAGCTCGATCGGCTCCGTTCCGCGGGCCTGCCTGGCCTACGGCAGGCGCCTTCTTTGAAGGTTGCGCTCGAGAGGCTGTTATCAATGCTGCAGATGCAGCCGCAGACCGATCAGTGCAAAGGATAAAATCGCTCGAATCGAACACGGGCGTCCGCAATACATTTACCGCACTGCACCAGTTAGTCTTATCATGGTGTGGTGGCGCGCTCTGCGAATCTCAGTACCACACCGACATTCGTGATTCCCATGGTCGCGGAACCAGTCACGCAGTTGCCGGAGGGGCCTGATTGGCTGTACGAATTGAAGCTCGATGGCTATCGCGCGCTGTTGCTGAGAGACCGTGGCCGCGTTCAGCTGCGGTCACGGAACAATAAGGATCTGACACGCACGTATCCACGGATCACCGCGGCGGCCGGGAAGCTGAATGCGGAACAGGTCGTGCTCGATGGTGAGATTGTTGCGTTGGACGCCGATGGACGGCCGTCCTTTCAATCCTTGCAGCATCGCGGCTCGAACCCACGCCATAACATCGTTTTCTACGTTTTTGACGTCCTGCACGTAAATGGTCGCGACGTTACGCCCGAGCCACTAGTGAAGCGACGCGCCAGGTTGCCCGCGATTCTCGGAGAGAGTGCCACACTGCGGCTGTCACAAGATCTGCCTGGGACCGCTGCCGACGTCGTACAGGTCGTGCGCTCGGCCGGCCTCGAGGGCGTGATCGCGAAGCGCAAGAGCTCCCCCTACCAGCCCGGCGAGCGCTCGGGTGACTGGGTGAAATTGAAACTCGAGTGCCAACAGGAGTTTGTCATTGGCGGATATCGGAACGACGGAGCGGGAGGAGTTGACGCGCTGCTTGTGGGTTACTACGAGGGACGTGCGCTCCGCTTTGCCGGGAAGGTTCGCGCGGGTATGGTGCCGCACACTCGACGCGAACTGCGCGCGAGGCTCAGGCCGCTGGAGGTTGCAGACTGCCCCTTTGTCAATCTTCCGGATGCAACGGCATCGCGCTGGGGTGGGGGTATTACCGCGGCTCAGATGACGGAGATGAATTGGACGCGAGCGGAGCTCGTCGTCCAGATTAGTTTCGTTGAGTGGACGGCTGCGGGTCGGCTGCGGCATGCCAAATTCCTCGGGCTGCGAAGAGATAAGGCCGCGAAGGACGTGGGTTGCGAGACCTAGTTAGGCGCGTCGCCCACGTTGCCGCCGCGGCCTGGCGCGGGGGCAGCGCGTTCTGCCGATAACGATGCCGTGCTTGTGTCGGCGTGTGATAAAAGCGCGTAGTCGTTCCGCACGGAGTAAAGCCATGCACATTTTCAACGCGTGGCCAAAGGCGGCCGTCGTCGTGTCCGCGATGGTTGGCTTGGCAGTGACACCCCTCTGGGCCCACGAGGTGCGCATCGAGCATGTCACCGTCGTTTCACCCGAGCGTCCGAGTCCATTACGCAATGTGAGCGTCACCATCAAGGACGACCGTATCGTAGCGGTTGGCCGCGACGCACGCCTGGGCGGCGGTTCTACTGACATCGAGATCATCAATGGCAAAGGGCTCTATCTCGCGCCGGGGTTGATCGACAGCCATGTGCACGCCGACTTGCCGGGAATAGAGGACGCTCAGGAAAAAGCGAGTCCCGCTGTCGCGCGAAGTATGCGCGAGCAGGAACCGCGTAGCTTTCTGTACTTCGGATTTACCACGCTGGTCGATCTCATCGGCACGCGCGAGGCCACAGATACCTGGAACGCTCTGCCGGTTCACCCGGATCGTTACTTTTGCGGAGGTGCGGAGATTCCGGGAGGCTATCCTCCAATACAGTACCTTTCCGAGCAGAATCGGCGGGCTCTGAACGCCTACATGATCGTGCAGAGCGGCGAAGAGGGCAGTGCGCCTGCCGGGATCAATCCCTCTGTCCACACGCCTGAGGCCGTGGTCGGCCGAATGAAGGCCGATGGCGCCATATGTGTCAAAACCTTCTACGAGCGGGGATTCGGCGATGTCGATGAACAGCGCGCGCCACGCCTCGACACGATTCGTGCTCTGGTGACTGCCGCGCACGCGGCGCACATACCCGTCCTCATCCATGCCAACAGCACTGATGGACAGGAGTTTGCGGTAGCGGCGGGAGCCGACGTCATCGTGCATGGGATGTGGCATTGGCAGCGCGAGCAGGAAGCCACCGAGCTGACACCCCGGGCGATGCGGATTCTGAGTGATGTCGTGAAAGCGAACATTGGTTGGCAACCCACGATGCAGGTGCTGTATGGCCTGCAGGATCTGTTCGACCCCCGTTACCTGTCGGATCCGGCGGTCGCGCACGTCGTGCCTCCGAGCGTGCTTGAGTGGTATCGTTCGCCAGAGGGGCAGTGGTTCCACGACGAAGTTTCCTCCGGGCTCCTGCCGAAGTCTGCTGTGGATTCGCACGATCCGCAGGTGCGGTGGGATGCCGCGCGTTCCTCGCTGTCGGCTCCGATTACGCGCAACAGGAACGCGACCCACTATATGGCCGCTCACAGTGGGCGGATACTGTTCGGTACGGATACGCCCAGCGCGCCCACTTATGCCAATCCGCCCGGATTGAACGGGTGGCTTGAGATGCATCACCTGGTGGACGCCGGATTGACACCCTGGCAGATCTTTCGCGCAGCGACCGAGGCCAACGCCGAGGCGCTGGGCCTCGATCGCGACATCGGAACCGTGCAGGCCGGCAAGTTGGCAAACCTTCTCCTGTTACGAGACGATCCCACGCAAACCATCCAGGCCTATGATGGGATCTTCAAGGTTATCGTGCGGGGTAAAGTCTTCGACCGCCAGGCGCTTGGGGCCGAAGCGCACTGAGCACACACGGGTCAGTAGCGCGAGCGGACCGGAAGTCAACCGCGCTTCAGGCGTGCAAGCGGGTTACCCACGTTGACGCCGAACACCGCAGCATGCTTTTCGCCCCAGCGATACAGCTCAGCGAGCGCCGCCCCCAATGATTTGCCCGTGGGCGTGAGCATGTACAGTTCGTATGGCTGACCGGTTACGCGCTTTTTCATCACCAGTCCGCGCTCAGTCAGATCCCGAAGGCGCTCTGTCAACATCTTGTCGCTCAAGCTCGGGATGAGCCGTCGGAGCTGCGCATAACGCAGTGGCTCCTGCTTGAGATAACACAGAATCACTGTTTTCCACTTGCCACCCAGCACGTCAAGCGTGAACTCGGTTGAACAGCCGAACGTACGTGCGAGTCTCTTCGCCACTCGTCATCTCCTTACTTACCGTCTGGTTCGTTGAAGTGCGTGCCTCGGTCTGTACCATGGCCGCAGTTTCACCACACTGTATCAGACGGTGCAGGCCACGTTGTATCCGCCCCAGTACGCCATTTCCAAATCCGCTCACTATTGAGGCCCGCAAGACGTATGTCGCATCCTATGCACACCACAACCAGCGGCAACTCGCGCCGAGACTTTCTGAAAGTCTCCGCGCTGGCGGGCGGGGGACTACTGCTGTCATCGCAATGGAGTGTGTTAGCGGTGGAGCGAGATCATACGCAAGCCGTGCAACGAGAGCCCGCGAGCTGGGTCACTTCGTGGGTGCGGATCACCCCCGATAACGTAGTGACGCTCGTTGTCTCGCAGGCCGAGATGGGACAGGGAATCAGCACGACGCTGCCGGCGCTGCTCGCCGACGAGCTGGGCGCCGATTGGACGCGAGTCAAGCTTCAAACGGCGCCTTTCGACAAGGCATACCGAAACCCGCGGCTGAACTGGATGTTTACCGGAAACAGCGAGAGCATCCAATCGTTCTACGACCATCTGCGAAAGATGGGTGCGAGCGCGCGTGAGATGTTGGTGGCCGCGGCGGCTGCGCGCTGGAAGGTCCAGCCCGAGCGCTGCCGCACGCAGAACAGTCACATCATTCTGGAAGGCACCGGTCACAAGGTATCCTTCGGCGCCGTCGCGGCCGATGCCGCCAGCCTGCCGCCACCCGCAGCGCCGAAAATCAAATCCGATGGGGAGCTCGCGCTGATCGGCAAATCGCTTGCGCGAGTGGATGTACCCCCGAAGGTCGATGGCAGCGCGAAGTTTGGCATCGACTTCCAGTTGCCCGGCATGCTGCTTGCCGCGGTACGTACTGCGCCGAGTGTTGGAGGTACGGTCAAGCCCTATGACAGTAAGGTCGCGCTTGCGCGCCCGGGCGTGAAAGCCGTGTTGCCAATTCCTGGCGGCGTAGCAGTTGTAGCGGACACATGGTGGCGCGCGCGCAGTGCGCTCCAGGCGATGCAGTTGGAATTTAACCCTGGTCCCAACGCCGGTCTCGATCATGGGGCGCTGATGACACAGTATCAGGCAGCGCTCGATCAGGGTCCGTTCGCCGCGGCGGTCAACGAAGGCGACGCGCTGTCAGAAATCCAGAAACACGGTAGCGTCGTGACCCGCGACTATCAGAATCCGTTCGCCGCGCATGCAACCATGGAGCCAATGAATTGCGCGGCGCACGTCACGGCGGACCGTTGCGAAATCTGGGCTCCGACACAGGGACAGGAGCTCGCGCTGATGAGCCTGAAGAGCGCGCTCGGACTGAAGGACGAGCAGATCTTCGTCAACCGAAGCGACTATCTGGGTGGGGGCTTCGGGCGCCGCCTGCTGCCGGACTTCGTTGTCCAGGCCGCATTGATCTCAAGAGGAGTCGGTGCTCCGGTGAAGGTGATCTGGGACCGGGAGGAAGACATTCGTCGTGATTCCTTTCGTCCGGCGACGATGGTGAAACTGTCCGCCGTTCTCGGCATAGATGGGCTCCCGACAGCGCTGGCGGCACGCGTCGTGTCGCCGACGATTCTCCTGCCGATATTCCCGGCCTTGCAGAAGATGATCAATGACAGCGGCATCGATCCCAGCGCGATGGAGGGTATGAAGGAAATTCCTTATCGGTTCGCAAATCGCCGCGTCGATTTTCATCTCCTGAAGACGCCGGTGCAAACATCGGTCATGCGCACCACGGGTTATGGCCCCAACATCTTTGCCCTCGAAAGCTTTATTGACGAGCTCGCCGCGCAGGCCAGGCAGGATCCGCTGGCCTATCGGCTCAAACTCCTGGCGCACGACCCCCGCGCCGTTGCCGTTCTCGAGCGCGCGGCCAGTCTCGCTCGCTGGAGCGATCCGCTTGGCAAAGGTTATGGACGCGGCGTGGCGTTTGCATTCGCCTTTGGTACCTATCTTGCGCAGATCGTCGATGTCGAAGTAGTCGGCAGCGATGTGAAGGTGCGTCGCGCCGTGTCCGTGGTGGATTGCGGCCGCGTGTTGGACCCTGGCATCGCCGCCGCAGGCATCGAAGGGGGAGTCGTGTTCGGGCTGGCGTACTGTAAGGCCGAAATCACATTCAAGGCCGGCGCGGCGGTCGAAGACAATCTGAATCGCTATTCGCTGCCGTATCTGGCGGAGACTCCCCGGCTTGTCACGGAATTTATCGTCAGTGGCGGCGCGCTCGGCGGGGTCGGGGAAGTCAGCCCGGTTGCTTTGCCGCCGGCACTTGCCAATGCGATCCACTCCGCCACCGGCCGCCGGATACGCGCGCTGCCGTTGTCACGGAACGGACTGCAGCTTGTCTGAATTCGAGGGAGTCGCTGGCATGGTTGCGCTGAATGTCAATGGTCAACAGCATGAGATCGAGATTGAACCCGAAGCGCCGCTCCTGTGGGCGATCCGGGAGCAACTCGCACTGACTGGCACGAAATTCGGCTGCGGAGTCGCGGCGTGCGGCGCGTGTACCGTCCACCTGGATGGGCAGGCAGCTCGCTCGTGTTCGGTGTCCGTCGCAGCAGCGGTTGGCAGGCAGATCACGACGATCGAGGGACTCGCGCCGAATCGCTCGCATCCGTTGCAGCAGGCATGGATCGCGGAGCAGGTGCCTCAGTGTGGCTACTGTCAGTCAGGAATGATCATGGCCGCGGCGGCGCTGCTTGCCGTGGTACCACAACCGAACGAAGAGCAGATCGCACAGGCGATGACGAATATCTGCCGCTGCGGAACGTACCAGCGGGTCAGATTGGCCATTCAGCGCGCTGCGAGACAGCATCTTGAGCAGGGAAAGTGACCATGACGATGAGAGTTGTGCGTCGCGTGAGTGTCATCGGTGCTTGCATGATGTTCTTCATCGGCATCGTAACTGTCTTGAATCTCCACGCGCAGGATACTGCGCGGGGCCAGTCCGCGAAAACAAACGTGGATGCAGCGCTCTTCGCACCAATCGCCAGCGTGTTGGTACATCCACGGTGTGTGAACTGCCACCCCATGACGGACTATCCGCGTCAGGGCAATGATCGCCACCGCCACCTGTTCCTCGTCGCGCGCGGCACTGACGATCGTGGGGCGGCCGGTGCACGGTGCACGCTTTGTCATCAGTCACAGACCCAACGTGACAGCGGCGTACCGGGTGCAGCGGACTGGCGCATGGCGCCTCTGGCAATGGCTTGGGAGAGTGAGCCAGGCGTAGTGATGACGGCCGGTGCACTGTGTCGGAGGGTGCTCGACAAGAGCCGCAATGGCGGCCGCGATCTGCACGCGCTCGAAGAACATCTGCAAAACGATCACTTTATCCAGTGGGCTTGGAATCCAGGCGTCAATTCCCGGGGGCAAGCGCGCGAGACGCCACCGCTCAGCCACGAGCAGTTCATGCAGGCAGTTCGGCGCTGGACGGCGGCCGGTGCGCCGTGTCCGGACTGACATAACATGTTGCGGAAAGCATTGCGGCGAGGCCTCGTGTGCCTCGCCATTTCGGTTGCGTCTTCAGCTCGCGCACAACAGGGCGCTCCTGCAGATCCTTGCGCGCCACAGGTGTTTCGCTGGGCGGATGATTGTCGCGCTCTGGCCGCACTCAGCACGTCTCTTGCGGGCTTGCAGCGGCTGCGTTATGTGCCGCTCACATCGTCGGGCGCCGCGTGGCTGACTCTCGGTGGCGAATATCGCTTCAAGGTTGAGTCATTGTCCAGACCTTCGTTCGGCATTCGCGCAGGGGAGAGTTATACGGCGAACGGCGAGCGATTCCTCGCCGACGTGGACCTTCGAAGCGAGGCCGGGCCGCGTCTGTTCGTGCAGCTCTCTGCCGCGACGGATGGCGGACGGAAACCTGCGGAGCGTCTCTTCGATCGCAGCCGCCCCGATGTGGCGCAGGCTTTCGTCGACTTCGGGGTATCGCGTGAAAAAGCGCATCTGCTGCTGAGAATCGGACGGCAGGAAATGGATTTTGGCGGCAATCGGCTCGTTGCGGTTCGCGACGCTGCAAATCTGCGGCGCGCCTTCGACCTGGCGCTGGCGAGCGTCGATGTAGGTGCGCTCTCAGGCTCAATTTTTGGCGGCCATCCCGTGCTCAACCAAGAAGGGGCATTCGACGACCGCGCTACTCCCGGTGAAGACTTCTGGGGGGCACGCCTCAAAGAGACATTCGGCCGCCATGCAGGCGCGCCGGTGGCAGAAGTGTTCTTTTTCGGCCGCCGCCGCGATAGGGCGGTCTACCAGGACGCGGTCGGCCCAGAGCTGCGCCGCACGTGGGGCGTGAGATTCGGCGGACGCACATCAGACTGGGACTACGCCACGCAGGCTTCGGTTCAGCGAGGTGCGGTCGCCGCTGCCGATATTCACGCTTACGGTTTTGCGGCCGACCTGGGATACACCTGGCGGGGGCGTTGGAGGCCGCGAGCCGGTGTCAGCCTCGGCCTTGCGAGCGGCGACTCGGCGAGCGCGGACCGGAAAGTTGGAACCTTCGACGTTCTGTATCCGAATCTTGGTTACTTCACCGATGCCCCGCTTACGTATCCCGGCAATGACTGGGATATTCAGCCTAATCTCACTTTGCGGCTCACCCCCCAACTTACCTTGCAGGGCGGCGTTGACGTGCTCCAGCGGCTATCCAGTCACGATGCGGTCTATGAGCCGCCCGGCATACCGCTCGTTCGCGGCACTGGAGACGGTAGTAATTTCATCACCGCCCTCAGTTTCGTCAAAGCCGCATGGCGTCCGCTGTCGTACTGCGAGCTGACGGTGTCTTATGTGCACGCCAGCGTCGGTTCCCTGTTGCGGCATCAAGGTGGCCAAGACGCAGATTACGGCGTCGTTCAACTCTCCTTCAAACTGTAGAAAAGCCATCGGTCCCCATTAGGTCCCGTTCCCTCTCGGAAGCCCTGGGCTGAACATGGAACACGCGGTACCCTCACGTGTTATTCAGCCTAAGTCACAGGTGGAAGGGCCGGGCTCTATGCGTGCAATGCAGCGACTGAAGACCGGGATTGGCGCCTTGGATGATGTTCTTCACGGCGGATTGATCCCAGAGCGCCTGTATCTGATCGACGGCAACCCCGGATCCGGTAAGACGACTTTAGCTCTGCAATTTCTGCTGGAAGGCGCGCATCAAGGGGAGAAGTGCCTCTATGTAACGCTGTCCGAGACTCGGCAGGAGCTCGAGGCGGGTGCCGGATCGCACGGCTGGTCGCTGGATGGAATCGATATCGTCGAGCTCATCCCTGACCAGCAGCACGAGCTGAGCGGCGATGGCGCTGTCACGATGATCCAGCCCTCGGATGTGGAGCTCTCGGAGACGATGGGAATGATCCTGGAGGCCATCGAGCGCAGCAATCCCGCGCGGCTTGTGTTCGATTCGCTGTCCGAGATGCGGTTGCTGGCCCAGAGCTCTCTGCGCTATCGCCGGCAGATCCTGGCCCTCAAGCAGTTTTTCGTCGGTCGCAAGTGCACCGTGCTGATGCTCGATGACCGGACCGCCGAAGGACCGGACTTACAGCTCCATAGCATCGCGCATGGCGTCATAGCTCTCTATGTGACCCCACCGGAATACGGCTACGCGCGCCGACAATTGCAGGTGCTCAAATTTCGCGGCAGCGATTTCTCGAGCGGGTTCCATGACTTTGCCATTCGGCACGGTGGGCTCGTGGTGTTTCCGCGACTGGTGGCTGCCGACCACGCAGCGCAGTTCAGCGAGTCTGTCATCAAGAGCGGTGTTGCCTCTCTGGATGCGCTGCTCGGCGGTGGCATCCAGCGGGGCACCAGTACACTGTTGGTGGGGCCGCCAGGTAGCGGGAAGTCAACGCTGGCATTGCAATACGCATGCGCAGCGACCCAGCGTGGCGACCACGCGGCGAGCTTTGTGTTCGATGAGACGAAGGCGGCCCTGCTGGCGCGTTCGCACGGGCTGGGGCTGAATCTTCGCGAGGGCGGGGGTAGTGGTCAGATCTCGTTCCGTCAGATAGACCCGGTTGAGATCTCCCCCGGTGAGTTCGCAGCCATGGTGCGCAAGTCTGTCGAGGAGGACGGCGCGCGTGTAGTTGTGATCGACAGCCTGAACGGCTACCTGAACGCGATGCTGCAGGATAATTTCCTCGTCGCTCAGCTGCATGAGCTGCTGTCTTACCTCAGCAATCAGGGTGTCACCACATTCCTGGTCGTCGCTCAAAGTGGCATGCTCGGCTCCACCATGAACTCCCCCGTCGATGCCAGCTACCTCGCGGATTCGATCGTGATGTTGCGTTACTTCGAGCATGGCGGCGAAGTCAAGAAGGCGCTCTCGGTCATGAAGAAGCGCACCGGGGGGCATGAGGGCTCGATTCGCGAGCTGTGGTTCGACAAGGATGGAGTGCACCTGAGCGAACCGCTGCTGGGATTGCGCGGCGTACTGACCGGCGTACCTGTTGAGTTGGGAGGCGAACCGGTTAAAGGGGCAGCCGGGCCGCGCCCCGCACGCGAGCTGTGAACGAGCAGCAAGTTCTGATATTTCCGCCGAGTCGCCGTGATGGAGAAGTCACCCGCGAGGTACTACGGCGCGCAGGTCTCGTCTGCGCCGTGTGCCACGATGCGGCCGACGTGGCTCACGAGATCGATGCCGGAACTGGCGCATTGATTATGACAGACGCCGCTCTCGCGGTGCCAACCATTCAAACCGTTCTCACATCGTTTGCACGACAGCCTGCGTGGTCCGATCTTCCGGTGGTGTTGCTCTGCCAGACAGGCCCGCAAACGCCATCTGTCGCGGGTATCCTCGAGGCGCTGACCAACGTGACGGTGCTGGACAGGCCGACTTCTGCGCGAACCCTGGTCAGCACGGTGCGGGCGGCGCTGCGCGGACGTCTGCGGCAGTATCAAACACGCGATCAGCTCGAAGCGCTCAAAATTGCGGAGGAGAATTTGCGCAACGCCGATCGGCGTAAGGACGAGTTCCTTGCGATGCTTGCGCACGAGCTCCGCAATCCGCTCGCTCCCATTCGCAACGCCGGCGAGCTGCTGGCGCGGATGCTGCCCGGGAACTCTCAAGTGCAGGCTACAGCGGCTATCGTCAAACGGCAGAGCACGCACCTGTCACGCCTGGTCGACGACCTGCTCGATGTGTCGCGGATCACCCAGGGACGGATCGAACTGGAGCACGAGCCCGTCAATCTATCTTCTGTGATCTCGCAAGCCCTGGAAAGCGTCGAATCCCTGATGCGCGAGAATCGTCACAAGGTCTTCGTTGCAGGCGGATATGAGCCGGTGTACGTGAATGGTGACCATGCGCGCCTGGTTCAGTGCATCGCTAACATTCTGACCAACTCGGGCAAGTACACCGATCCCGGGGGGGAGATTCGAGTCGAGATGCGCGCCGAAGGCGGGCAGGCTGTGATTACCATCAGCGACAACGGAGTGGGCATTCCTGGCGAGCTTTTGCCGCGAATCTTCGATCTGTTCGTGCAGAGCAACCGCTCGCTGGATCGCTCGCAAGGAGGTCTCGGGATCGGCCTATCGTTGGTTCGACGTCTAATCGAGATGCATGCCGGACGCGTGAGCGCGGCAAGCGACGGCCCTGGAAAGGGCGCCCGATTCGAGGTGGTTTTGCCGGTCATTGCTCATCCGGATGAGCTGCGGGAAGAGCAATCACAACAGACCGCCGTGATGCGACGCATCCTCATCGTGGATGACAACGCCGATTCGGCGGACTCCCTGGCGATGATCCTGAATCATTCCGGACACATGGCAGAGCCCGTGTACGGCGCGGCCGACGCGCTCGCCCGAGCCGCTGCATTCGATCCCGAAATCGTCCTTCTCGACATCGGCCTGCCGGGCATCGACGGATACGAAGTCGCGAGGCGGCTCAGAGATCGAGGCAGCAACGCGCGGCTCATCGCGCTGAGCGGCTACGGTCAGCCGGAGCATGTCAGACGTGCTCAGGATGCCGGTTTCGACGCGCATCTGGTGAAGCCGGTGGATCTGCAGCGCTTGCTGCGGAATCTGGCGGCGTTGGAGTAGTGTCAGGCCCCGTCCGTGTCTTCGCGAGCCTCTGTCCCGTGCGGGCCTGGAAGGCCGGGAGATCGGCCTTCCAGGGCAAGGAGCTCAATTCACGGAAATGCGCCGCGGTTGGGCTTTGGCGTGCTTGG
>Ga0105247_10000441_pt1 | contig 35275 bp, 24 predicted proteins | sample KBSS24metaG_FD_81519 | JGI IMG/M metagenome (GOLD analysis project Ga0105247, IMG submission 81519) | Switchgrass rhizosphere microbial communities from Kellogg Biological Station, Michigan, USA - KBS S2-4 metaG | ecosystem: Host-associated > Plants > Roots > Rhizosphere > Soil | place... | reverse complement strand
GCGAACCCAACTCCTGCTCGGCTAACTCGCGAAATTCATCCGGGACCGAGCGCCCGCGGCCCAAGACCACCGATCCGTAGCCGATCGCCTGCCAGCCGAATCGGTCACGTATCGTGTCGACGGCGCTATCCGCCGCAGCACGCGTCATGACTTTCTCGCTGTCGATGCGGTGTGCGTCGAGCCCGAGCGGCAAATTGAGCTGCAGATCCGTGTCCTTCGTCAGATGCGACACGCGAATCCCCAGCAGCGATATTTTAGACTCGTGCGGGTACTCGGCCAACACGGTGCGCACGAGCGCCTCGGCAATCTCCGCCAGATTCCTGGTCGCTGAAATGGGGGTGGTAAGGGTGACGGACCGGGTGACAGCGCGAAGATCAGCGAAACGAACGCGGACGGTGATTGTTCGACCGGATAGAGATTTGGCGCGCAGCCGTGCGCCGATTCTGTCTGCAAGATGGCGCAGCGCGGGTTGGAAAACTCTCCTTTCTGCCGGCATTCTGCCGAGGGCTGACTGCGCCCCTGCTGACCTCGCTCGGTGCTTCGTCTTGATTCCGCGTGGGTCTCGATTCCAGGCAAGCGCGGCAAGCTTCTCTCCTGCGGCGGGCCCGAGCAGGCGCTCAAGTGAGCGTTCCGATGTCTTTGCCAGTTGTCCAATCGTGCGCACGCCAACGTCAGCCAACCGCGCTTTTGTAACAGGGCCCACACCCCACATCAGCTCGACCGGCAGATCATGGAGGAAATCGAGTTCAGTAGCGGGATCGACGATGACGAGGCCGTCCGGTTTCGCCACTTGCGAAGCAATCTTTGCGAGGTGCTTCGTGCGCGCGACGCCAACCGAGATCGGCAGCCCCAGTTCCACTCGAACGCGCCCTCGAATGATGCGCGCAATCTCGGAAGGCGATCCGAATAGGTGTGTGCACCCGGCCACATCGGCGAAGGCCTCATCGATCGAGAGCCGTTCGACGAGGGGTGTGTAGTCAGCGACGATCCTGATTGCAGCATCGCCCAGCCGCTGGTACTCATTGAAATGGCCATTTACGAAAATGAGCTGCGGGCACAGTTGCCGTGCATGCCGCCCGGACATGCCGCTCTGCACACCGAAAGCCTTAGCCTCGTAAGACGCTGCGAGCACAACTCCGCCGCCGACCGCGATCGGTTTGCGACTCAAGGACGGGTTCAGAAGCTGCTCGACTGAGGCATAAAAGGCATCGAGATCCGCATGGAGAATGGTCGCTTCCATCTCGACCCGCCTGCCAAGAACACGGATACGCAAATCCGCTGATCTGGCGCTGTTATCTGGCCAGGGTGTAACTGGGTATTTATACAGTATCCACCCAGCCGCCGCCGAGAGCAAGTACTTGAGTGCTACAAGGCGGTGTCACGTCTCAAGGCTCGCTGCGGCCGCCGTTGGCGATTGACAGCGCAAATCAATGCAATATATTGCGCAACACATTGCATAGTTGTGAGGTCACGTGGTGGCGAACGGAAAGCGCAGGCTTGTTTCGATAATCCTTGCAGCCTTCTGGCTGGCCGCGCTTCCGGCGTCGGCGCACGAAAGCGCAATCTCCGACCCGGAAAAATCCGAGACCGTCGAAGCGCTCGCCGCTGCGCTCAAAAAACATTACGTCTTTCCCGAAAAGACGGTGGCGATTTCGGCCGGCCTTCGCGCCAGGCTGCGCGCGGGAGAGTACAAAGCGATCAAGGCAAAGGACGAATTCGCCGGCCGACTGACCAGGGACTTGATCGATATCAGCGGCGACCTGCATTTCTTCGTCGGCGTCGATCCCGAATGGATTGCGGACAACAAGGCGGAAAGCAATCCGGCCCGCAGAAACGCACGGCAAACTGCCGAACTGCAGCAATCCCGGCTTGCGAATTACGGGTTCGACAAAGTGAGCCTTCTTGACGGCAATATCGGCTATGTGAGCTTCACCTATTTCGAAGACCCGGAATATGGCAGTGAAACAGCCGCCGCCGCGATGCGGTTCATCGAGAATGCGGACGCCGTCATTTTCGACTTGCGATACAACAATGGCGGCCATCTTGAGATGGCGCAATTCCTGGCGAGCTACCTGTTTTCTCATGACAAGGAACAGCAGTTTTTCGATTACTACTACGTCGAGAACGGCAAGCGCATCGCGCGCGGGCAATGGCTGCTCCCGACTGTTCCGGGCAAGCGCATGCCCGACACGCCGGTTTACATCCTGACCGGCAGCACCACCTTTTCCGCGGCCGAATGGTTTTCGTTCACGCTGCAGAAGCTAGGCCGCGCCGTCCTTATCGGCGAGCGTACGGCTGGGGGCGCGCATCCCGTCGACCGAAAGCCGATCAACGACGATTTCTTTCTTCAAACCCCCATCGGCGAAATCAAGGATCCGGTCGACCATGGCGATTTTGAAGGCAAGGGCGTAAACCCCGACTACGAAACGGCCGCCCGCGACGCGCTCGCCTTCGCCCATGGGCTGGCGCTGCAAAAGCTGGCGGTCAAGGACCCTCGAAAACGGCAGGAGTATGATTGGCTTGTGCCGGCGCTTGCCGTCGAGGCCACGCCGTTCTCCATTTCGCCGGCCGATCTGCAAAAGACAATCGGACAGTACGACGGACGCGAGATTGCGCTGGAAGGCGGAACGCTTGTTTACCGGTGGCGCGGCCGCTTTCGCCTCGCGCTTGAGCCGCTTTCACCCACGCTCTTCGCCGTCGAGGGCGTCAGGAATTACCGGCTGCAGCTCGTCACGGAAAACGGCCGGGTGACAGGATTGGAGCGAATTGAGCAAAGTGGCCAAAAAATCAGCTACGCAAAAACCGACTGAGGACGGGCTCGATACTTCGAGCAAAGTCTTTCTGGGCCGGTTGAGCGAACGTCTGAGCGCGTTGATCGAAGCTCAGACGCTGGCAGTTTTCAAGCATATGGGAATCATCATTCCCGCCCGATCATGCTCGCTTATGGTCACGCTGTCGAAGCTTGAATTGGCGGCGGCGGCCGATCTCGCAAGAGAACTGGGCCAGGCGCATCAGTTGGTACTGCAGAAGCTTCCGAAGCTGGTCCGGCTCGGCCTTGTCACGCACTACGAAGATGAGCACGACGCCCGCCGGAGGTTGTTTCAAGTTACCCGCAAGGGCCGCGATCAGTTGGAGAAATTCGCCCGCTGCAGCGATCTCATCGCTCGCGCATATGAGGGGCTTTTCGCGGAGGTGGGAAACGCACATGAAGTTATTGTGCGGGCCATCGACGCTCTCGAGAAGAAGCCGCTCGCCGAGCGCATCCCTGGCTGAGCTACGCCCCGACCGAGCCCGGCATCCCAGCAGGTTCCCCCGGTGCGCAACGAAATGCGCCGGTATGCCGGACGCTCACTCGCGGGCTGTCGTGTCTGCTGTTTCAGTCGGATCGCTTGGTAGCTGCCACTCAACCAACCGGATATCCGGCATGGCGACGCTACTGCGGAAGCGACCTACCGGATCGTAGGCGGTCACTTCGATACGAGCTCGATGTATCGCCGCGCTACCGACTGGATAGTGCGCAAGTCCAGAGCGATCGTGGAAAGGAATGGACAATTCCGAGCGCTCAACCGCGTCTTCAAGTGCTATGCGGTGGAACGGCCCGTAGTTTGGATCGCATAGGTGCAACTCGGGATTGCGTTGGTTTGTCTGCGGATCTTCGAGAACCACGCCCGCGCACGAGGGAACCCCAACGTTCGTGAGGCAGCCGAGCTCAACCTCATCAGCGTCGTTATCGATGCGCGTGGCGCACGAGCCCATTTCTGATAGCGATTGCACGTCACCCGTCGCATTTATCCTTTGGCTGGATCGAGCAACGAATCGAGTCAGTGCATACAGGACTTCCACACGCACGGGCTCGTCCTTGATCCGCTGATACACCGCAATCGGCAAATTCAACCGCTGCTCGACCGGTATCTCCATAGTCTCGGCCAGAGTTTCGGCTGAGCTCGCCCATACTTCCAGACGATTATCCGAGCAGGTAACACCCACGCCGGCGGGACCTCGCGTACAAACGCCTGCTCCCTCATAAAGCACCCGGCCGGTCTTCTCCACGAGCCGCACGGTAATCCGATCAGCAAACAGAATATCGCCGGGATGCAGACCTGAAATGCTCAGGGGCAGACGGATTTTCGCCATCTGCCTGCTTATGCGCGCAGCCTCCGCGGCGCGGGCAGCGACCACCTTCGCTGGAACAAAGCTTCCGTAAGCGGGTGCACCTTCTGGATCGCTGCGCGCCCACTCATGGGACGGATCGAATCTCAGCTTGATTCCACCGCTGTTCGACGATCCCCACAGGGACTCCTGAATCGCAATGACCGCCGTCCTCGGGAAACATATAAACGTGCACATTGCGGCGAGAACTGCGGCCAATCCGATGCCGCGAGCCATCGGAGTACGCCGCGTGGAGTACTGAAACGCGAGGGTTGCCGCCGAGCCAATGAGCATCACGAGGCCGGCGATGCAGACCGAGATCCACAGCATTCCCGGTTGGTCGCCGATTCCAACGAGCGCCGGGCTCAGGGCCGATGTAGCAAACATGAACAGAAACGCAAACCCGATCGCCGCGACGATCCCGAACACGAAGGCGTCGATCAGAGATCGAGTGACCGCCCCGAGCATGAGTGCCGGCAATGAGAATGCGAACACCATGACCAGAGCGCGAGAAACAGCGACCCCGATCGATACGGACAGGGGAAAATGCAACGCGAGCTGCTGCACGGCGTCGACAACCATCAAAGGCACGTTCACCGTGAGGAGCACGAACAGAACTTTCGACAACACCAGGTCCCGTCGACGAATGGGCCGGATCAACCAATCTTCTTGAGGGTCAGACAGCGCCTCCTGGTGTACGGCCGTGATGGCCACTATGGCAACCCCGAGATAGACCAGATAAGGCAAGAAAAAGGTGAGCCTCTCCAGTACTGGCTGATTGAAAAACCCCAACAGTGTTGTTCGTACCGCGCAGAGGGCTGCCGCGATGACTACGAAGAGCGACATGGGCCACAGCAGTCGGACATCCTTCTTGAAGATGTGCCAGACCATGTCAGCTCGCCTTGAGCTGCGCGTTTCGCGCTACCACGGTGAAGATCGATCGCAGAGGCATAGGCTGCACGTCGACACTTCTCACCCTGGATACCACCGCCGCGATGCGCGCGCTCAGTTCCTCCCTCGAGAATCGAGTCTCCACGAAGGTCAGTACGTTCCCAATCGCACGCACCTCGAGCCAGCTCGGAGGCGTTTGCAGCGGCTCTGTCGCTTCCTGACTTAGAACTATCTGTATGCGGCGCAGCCGGCCGGTCAGATCACTCATCGACTCCTGGAAGAGCAACATGCCGTTATCGAGAAAGGCAACATCGGTGGCCACGCCCTCAATGTCAGCGAGTTCGTGCGTAGAGATCAGGACAGTCATCTCGCCGGCCTGCTCCAGCAGCCTCTCCATGAACTCGTCGCGTATCAAGGGGTCCAGTCCGCTGAAGGGCTCGTCCAACACCAGCACCTTGGGACGGAAAGGCAAGGCGCAGGCAAGCGCCATCTTCATGCGCATCCCGTGCGACAAATCGCCTATCTTGCGCTCCGACGGCAATCTCAGTTGAGTGAGAATGGAACGTTCCAGATCGCCGTCCCAATTCGCATAGAACGCCCGCAGATGGGCCAGGTATTGGGCGACGGTCAAACGCGCCGGCATTCTTTGGTTCTCGGACACGTAACCAATCTGCGCGAACTCAGCGAGCGACAAGCGCCTCGAGTCCACACCGAGCACTGTTGCCGTGCCCCCAGATGGCGACAGCATGTTCATCAGTAACTTGATGGTGGTGGTCTTTCCGGCCCCATTCGCCCCGATCAGTGCGAGAGCGGAACCGTGCGGGACTGATAGATTCAAACCTCGCAAGGCGTCGTGTCGGCCGTAGGCTTTGCGCAGATCACTCGTCTGAATGATCATTTTCGACGTCCGGCGGCAACCGCATCCAGCTCTGCCCATCCTACCGATATTGCCTGGACTACCTCGTGCAGGCTGACTCCCATCTTCTTTGCTTCGACAATGAGGCGCTCTACATCTTCCTTCAGCAGCCGCTTCCGATCGCCTGCGCGCACTGCGGGTCGTTCTGCAACCACTGTACCGACTCCCGCTCTCACCTCGAGCCACCGCTCCTGAATCAGGTGGTGAACAATCTTCTGCGCCGTGTTGGGATGAATCTTCAGTTCAGCGGCCAGCGTGCGTACGGACGGAAACGTCTGCCCCGGCGAAAACTCTCCACTTACAAGTGCCTTCTCGGCTGCGAAGATCAGTTGATCAAAAATGGACTGTCCGGCCTGAGTTTTGAATCCGAGTAGTGACACATCACTAGTGTGACACAGTACGAATGGTACGGCAAGACCGAGGTCGTGCCACCGTGCGGTGGTGCTCGGGTCGCTAGGAACGTCGCGGTTTGTGAACGGATGCTAAGATACCGACCGCTCCAAGCCTGTTAGCTCAGCAATCAACAAGGACGCATGATGAAGCGAATCGCCCCCTCCTTCGCCTGGATTATGTTGGGATGCGTGTCTGCTTCGGCTAAAGCTGGCGCCTACATCACGGAACAGAACATCCTGATTCCCACCAGCGACGGCGCGACGGTTTGCGCCGTGGTGGTCCGCCCGGACAGCGCGCTGCGGTTGCCCGCTGCGCTCGAATTCACTATCTACGTTGATCTCAAGAAGAACCTCGAGCGGCTGGAATACGCCGCAGAACGGGGCTATGCCGGCGTGATGGCGTACACCCGTGGGAAGGCGTGCAGTCCACAAGACATCATCCCATACGAACATGACGGTCGTGACGCCAACTCGGTGATCGACTGGATTGCGAAACAGCCGTGGAGCGACGGCCAGGTCGGCATGATGGGCGCCAGCTACGACGGCTTCACGCAGTGGGCCGCCACCAAGCTGTCAAACGAGCATCTGAAGACCATCGTCCCGGTGGTGCCGAACAACCCGGGCAACGGTCTGCCCATGCAGAACAATGTCTTCCTGCCTGCCAACTACGCCTGGATTTACTACGCGACCAATGACAAAACGCTCGATGAGACCACCTATCACGATTCGAAATGGGCGGCACTACCAGAACAGTGGTACAAGAGCGGTCGCCCATACGCCGATATCGACACCATCGCCGGAGTTCCGAATCCCTGGCTTCACAAGTGGCTGCAACATCCGAGCTACGATGCGTACTGGCAGAGCATGAGCCCGTATCGCGAAGATTACGCCCGGATCAAAATTCCGGTGCTCACGATCACCGGCTATTACGGCGACAGCTCCGCTATCGGTTATTTCAACGACTTGCAACACTACAACCCGACGGCGCGGAGCTACCTCGTCGCTGGCCCTTGGGATCACCTCGGATCAGGGGGACGTATCAAGCCCGAAGTGCTCCGCGGCTATCACATCGACCCGGCCGCCCAGATCGACACCTGGAAGCTCACGTTCGATTGGTTCGACTTCGTGATGCGCGGCAAAGCACGGCCGGCCCTTGTGCAGGATCGCGTCAATGTCGAGGTGATGGGCGAGAATCGCTGGCGTCACGCACCGTCGTTGGCCGACTTAGGGAGGCCCGAGCGCTTTTATCTCACCGCCACGCGGGCAGGCCGCAGTGGCTATCTGCTTTCGACGACCAAATCGAAAATGAAGGACGGGGGCGCGCCTGCCCTACGGCAAGAGGTGAATCTCGCCGATCGGACGACGATGACCAACGATTCCTATCCTTACCTCGTTCTGGGCAAGAAACTCGATCTTTCCGACGGCTACGCCTTTCTCACGCAACCCTTCCCCCGCGCCGAGGAAGTCAGTGGCATGGATGGTATCGTTCATCTTCGGGTGAATAAGCGTGACCTGGATGTTGGCCTTGCGCTTTATGAGCTATTACCCGACGGCCAGCTCTTTCAGCTGACTTACTACACGCAGCGCGCCAGTTACGCATCTGACATGAGCACGCGCCACCTACTCGACCCCGGCTCGGCAGCGACGGTTCCGTTCGAACAGGATTACCTATTCAGTCGCTTGATCGCGAAGGGGAGTCGTCTCTTGCTCACGGTCAACGTGAACAAAAACGCCTTTGCCGAAGTCAACTACGGTACGGGGAAAGACGTCAGTACCGAGGACATTGATGATGCGGACGCACCTGTGCAGGTGGACTGGCTTACAACTAGCTACATTCGTTTACGCCTGCACGATCCCGACGCTACACCCTCCCATTGAACTTAGTCAGCGGGCCGCTGCCTGCCGCACCTCGTCACTGCTGAATGCCCAGAACAGGAACGGCTGTGACCTGAGGAACCTCACGAGGTCGGGTAATGTCAGGCCAAGTTTCGACAGGCGTTCTTCATCGATAAAGATCTGTAGATTCTCCGGTTCGAAGGCGGTCACGAGCTGTTTTCCTTCGGGATCGAACTGATTGTTCAGGAGATCTATGATCGATGGCGCATAGTGCCGACGGTCAGCTGATGAGGGTTCGGACGGCATACCGTGATCCGCAGTCACGGCAAGCAGATAGTCGTTGCCGACCTTTTTTTCCAGCGCGCCGAGAACTCGCGCCAGGTGACGATCCAGCTCGCCGAGGGTGACGCGCAGCTCCTGCGAATCCGGTCCGTACTTGTGGCCCACGAAGTCCGCACCCTTGTAATTGAGCAGGATCAGATCTGCAATGCCGTCTTCGCCGACGGGCTCGTGCTCGATCATGGCGATCATCGTGTCGGCTTCGAACGCGGGAAAGAGCGCCGAGTAGCGCACGGCGGCAGGCGTGTCGATCTTGTGATGCATCCACTCGGCATCAGCTGCCCATAGCGCGCTCGCGTTTAACTCTTTGAGGTATGCGGGCAGACGGTAGCAGCGGAGGTTCGTGCTCCACTTGCCAGTGCGCTGGTCGTAGCTGGCAAGCACGGCCGGTACTCCGTTCAATTGACACGCTCCATGCCCTGCAAGTGGGGTGGCGGCGCGGTCGATACTGCCCTGCGCCAGTATGATCGCGCGACCCGACGTCGCAAATTGCCAGACATCGGCCAGCGTTAACGCCATCAAGTCCCCGGGCTCGGCTCCGGCGAAGATCTCGCGACGTACGTGGCCGATCCGATCGTACACGTTAGTACCCGTTATCCCGTGTACGGCGGGATCGGTTCCAGTGGCAATGGTCGAGTGCCCCACCGCGGTATTCGACGGAAGAATATTGAGCCGCGCCTGAGTGAACCAGGCCGCACGCTGCCGCAGCATCGTGAGCGTTGGCATGAGCGTGGCGTATCGGTCGAAGTAGTCACGACGCATGCCATCAAGAACGACGAGCACGACTACCCGCGGCGGAGCCATACCCCTCTTCAGGACTGGTAATACGCGGCCAGTCGCCGTTGGCGGCATGTGCACGCCAAGCGCCGCTGCGACTGTTGGGGCTACGTCCTGCTGCACCGCCGGCATGGAATACGTTCCGACCCTGACCGCGGGGCCTACAAACATCAGCGGGATCGCGATGTCATACACCCAAGGCGAGCCGTGCATGTAAGGCACGTCCTGATCGGGCCGCGTGATGAAATCGCCCTCACGCGGCACGACCAGGATCTGGCCGGTGCGCCCCGGAAAATAGGACCGGGCAAACATGTCGAGGAAGCGCTGTCGTGTTGCCTGGGCGTCGCTCGGCGTCACTTCGCGCGCGTGAGAGGCCTCGGCTGCGGGTGCTTGTCCAGCGTATTGGCCAACGGCAGTGCAAGCAATCACGAGGAGAGCTGCGGCGAAGCGAGACCGCCGCGAATTGTCGCCACTCTGATGACGATGCATTTTCTATCTCCCGGAATACGCGCTTCGTAAATGCTACGCGCCCGAGGGCTCAATCTGTGAACTCGTTGAACCCCCGGCCGCTTAAGATCAGTGGCACACACTTTTCCGCCCGCGCTGCCCGCGTCTTCGCCTGCTTCGCGCTCGAGACGTGAAAGATGTACGACTTCCTCCGTCCCGGCGTCAGGGCTTCGAACGCCGCCCTCAGCTCTGGAGTTGCATTCAGCCTGACTTGCAGCTCATCGGGAATCACATACTCGGAAGCCTTCCTCAGGGGAACCTTCCTTCCCGACTCCTCGACCTGTATGGCTTCGTCGATGTAACTCTTCAGGGTCGGTCGCAGTGCTGAGATTTCCTGCGGAGAGGTGAATTTGATCCAGCGGCCCGCCTGTGTATGCTCTCCGATCTTTTTGAGAACGTGCTTCGGGTCCTTCAGCAAGGCGCCCTTGAAGAACGAGAGAGCGCACGCGTCCTTTAGCGGGATGATGATCGCCACGTTCTTTTTCCGGTAGGTGAAGCAGGGCTTGCCCCATTTCACCTCCTCGGTCAGGTCGCAGCCGAGTGCAATCTTCCTCAGGTTGTCTATTTCTTTCTGCCACTTCTTCGCGTAAGGCACCTTCATCGTCCCACCCTGTGTGTCATCTTCCGTTCGGGTTCAATGGGGCTACGCCTTCATAGGCGACCTCAGATAAGCTGCCGCTGGCCCTATCCGCGTCTGGCATATAGGGATGCCTCTACCCGATGAGCTGGTACAGCACCAGAGGATAGGACGATGCGCATCGCAAGTGTGGGTCATGCGGTCTTTGCGGCGACGATGATCGCCGTCGGAATCCTGGGTCTGATCAAAGGCGATTTCGCCCCGATATGGAATTCGGTACCCGTGGCTCTACCCGCACGCGAGGTACTTGCCTATATCTGCGCCTTCGTCTCCCTGGGATGTGGCGTAGGCCTGCTCTGGCAGCGCGCAGCCGCCACCGCTGCCCGCGTGCTGTTCGTCTATCTTCTGCTATGGATGCTGCTGATCAAAGTGCGCTACATCTTCCTCGCACCCACCGTGGAAGTTTCCTATCAAAGCTGCGGTGAGACTGCGGTGTTAGTGGCAGGTGCCTGGGTACTGTATGCCTGGTTCGCTGCTGCTGGGGCCAGACGGTGGCTCGGTTTCGTTATCGGCGACGAGGGCGTGCGCATGGCGAGGGTGCTGTACGGCCTAGCCTTGATCGCCTTCGGCCTATCGCATTTCGCCTATGTCAATTTGACCGCACCGCTGGTGCCGGTCTGGCTGCCAGCGCATCTGTTCTGGACGTATTTCACTGGCTGCACGTACCTCGCGGCAGGCGGGTCGGTGCTCATTGGTGTGTATGCACGGCTGGCAGCCGCCCTCGCGGCGTTGCAGATGGGTATGTTCTTGCTGCTGGTCTGGGTACCCATCGTGGCGGCAGGCAACATAGGCACTTTCCAATGGGACGAGACCGTCGTCAATTGTGCGCTGATAGCCGGTGCCTGGGTGGTGGCGGATTCCTACCGTGGCATGCCCTGGCTCGCCGTGGACAAGCGAGCGGCTGCCGGAGCTATGGTAGAGCGAATGCAACGATTGCATCCCCGAGAGACTCCTCGCGGATAGTCGGATGTCCGCCTGCCGCGACCACCAGGTATTGTTTGCCATTCATCTCGTATGTCATCGGGGTTGCGTTTCCGGCGGCAGGCAACGCGGCACGCCAAAGTTCTTCCCCCGTCTCCACGTTGAATGCCCGGATCTGCGAGTCGGGGGTACCTGCTATGAAAACGAGGCCACCTTCCGTGGTGATTGGACCTCCGAGGCTGATAGATCCCGGTGGCACGGAACCGTGTGCGCCGCCGAAGTCCTTCATCGAGCCGAAAGGAATTTGCCAGGCGATCGTTCCCTTAGTCATGTCAACGGCTGTTAGTGTGCCCCAGGGAGGCGCTCCACATGGCACATCGGAGGGCGACTGCAAGAAGCGGCGAAGCATTCCGTAAGGGGTCCCGCGCTGCGGACCATAGTTTCCGTCTTCGCCATCGGAGCTGATTTTCTCGCGCGGAATTAATCGTACGCGGCCAATCAGATTGTTCGTGTTCACGATCAGAAGATTGCGAACTGGGTCGAAAGCATAGCCACTCCAGTTCATACCGCCGAGGTTGCCAGGAATAGCTAGAGTGCCCTGCACGCTGGGAGGAGTGAAGATACCTTGATTGCGGAGCTTTCCGATAGCCTGCTTACAGGCTTCACGGTCTGCTGGCGTTGGCCCCCACACGTCTTCAATCGACAAGCGCTGTGGCGCGAGTGGAGGTGGAAACAGGGGAAAAGGCTGAGTAGGCGCTGCCTTCTCACCTGGGATATCACTCTGGGGTACGGCCCGCTCTTCGACCGGGAAAACTGGTTTGCCTGTATCTCGATCAAGAACATACAAGAACCCTGTCTTGTTTCCCTGGATGACAACGGCAATTTTCTTTCCGTCGCGTCGCAATGTCGCCAACAACGGAGGTGAGGCGGTGTCGTAATCCCATAGGTCGTGATGGACCAACTGAAAACCCCATGCAAGTTCTCCAGACCTCGCGTGGAGAGCCACCACAGAGTTTGCCCACTTGTTATCTCCAGGACGGAGGCCGCCGTAATAGTCTGGACTCGCGCTCCCAGTGGGGACAAAGACCAGATCGCGCGTCAAATCCACGGTCATGATCGACCAGGCATTTGCTGCTGCAGTGACCCATGATGAGTTCGTACTCGGTACATTCTGAGGAATGGGGTCCCAACTCCATCGCTGGGCCCCGGTACGCGCATCAAAGGCCCGCACGACTCCAGACGGCATGTCGATCCGTTGGTTGTCGTCAATGGCCGATCCGACGATGACCATATCGTCGATCGTCACCGGAGGTGAGGTCATGTGATACCAACCCTGCAAATGTTCGCCTCGGTTGGCATGTTGATAACCGGGAACATTCCGCAGATCCACCTGACCAGAGGCACCAAAATCCTTGCAGGGCATTCCTGTCACGGCATCGAGTGCGATCAAGCGAGCATCGAGCGTCGCTTCGAAGATACGGCGTCCGCACAACCTGTCCGGCGTGGCCAATGGATCCAGCCATGTCGCCACACCTCGATTGATAAGACCATCGCCATAGTCAAGGCTCCGGTCGATATTGGGATCATAGGACCAGAGCTGCTTTCCTGTGGTCGGATCAAGTGCGACAACCCGGTTGAAGGCAGTGGTGAGATACAATTTTCCATCGACCAGAATCGGCGTGGTCTCGAGCCCGCTTCGCTTTCTGCCATCGCCACCGGCGGAGATGTCTCCGGTATGGAAGACCCACGCTACTTTGAGCTTCGCGACATTTCCGCGGTTGATTTGAGAAAGAACTGAATGCCGCATGCCTCCAGGATCGTTGCCGTAGGCCGGCCAGTCCGATTCCGATCCGACTTGGCTGCTCCCATAGGATGCAAGGCTGATCGAAGCCAGGACGAATGCACCGCGACGAGCCAAGCGCCGCCATCTTTGAAATGTCAGCATTGGATGGACGGACTGTCGGCTTGAGACCGGCACACCTGTCTAGTTATATCGCACGGTTGGACTGGTCAGTGGAGTTGAACTGGCGCATCGGATTCGGACGCGACAGTTCTCATTCGGACCTGGGACCCGGCATCGAAGCTGAACTCCATGAGATCGCGCGCAACGGCGACCGGCCCCGAATAGAAATCCTTTACGCCGTCGATATAACCGCCCTCAGGAGAGTCAAGGCGCCCCGGAACCAGGTGCGATAGCACGAGCATCCGCACTCCCGCCTTACTTGCCACCCTGGCCACTTCCTGCGGTGTGCTGTGCTCCGTGCGCATGTGCTTCATCAAGGCCGCGAGGCGCTCCGGTGAGGAGTCGGTTCCGCGCACAGGCGTATTCATGGCCTTCTCGATGGCCCCGAGATCGATGACTTCGTGTACCAGAATATCGGCCCCTTTCGCGAAGTCGGCCAGTACGTCGCCGCAGGGCCCCGTGTCGCCGCTGAACACCACGACGCGGTCCGGTGTTTCGAACCGGAACGCAAACGATTGCTGCCAATGGTAGCCGGCCGTGCCCTTTGAGAAATGGTAGTGACAGTTCTCCACTGCCGTGACGCGAATGTTGGCATCCCGGTAGACCAGACCCGCCCCCGCGATGTCGTGCGCCAGGATGACCTTGGCCGGCAGGACGTTCGGGGCACCTTCGAGATGGTGGGCAGCTGCATTCGGAGCGAAGTACTGCAGAAATCCTCTGCGCATCGACTCGGTGCCCCTTGGCCCGTAAACCGTGATCGGCACCGTATTGCCGGCGGTCCATGCGAGCCCCATCAACGTGCCCCAGTCGGCATTGTGGTCATCGTGGTTATGCGTGATGAAGATCTGGTGGATGCTTAGTAACGGCACGTGAGCCAGCGACAGCTGACGCGCCACACCGTTACCCGCATCAATCAGATACGGCGTGCCGTTGACGATCAGCACGTTGGACGGCTGGGCGCGATCCGCGTTCACCCGCGCCCCGCCTTGCGTACCGAGCAGGATCAGGCGCGTGTCTTTCGATTCAGCGCTGTCGGCGGCCATTGCAGGGCTGGCCAAAAACATGCCCGTCAACGTGACGATCATCAAAAGCCTGCACTTCATTGATAGCTCCGGCCCGGTAGTGCAACACCTGCCGCTGGAAGGATAGCGCACAGTGTCCCGACTTTCAGAAGGTGGTGCGGGCTGCTCTTGCGGCCACGCAGGCCTGACCGGAAAATTGCGGATACAACCGTCCAGGTAGTACAACGGCGACACACTGATTATGCCTGTCCTCAACGTCGTAAAATCAGCCGCTTTGGATAGAGCCGTCTTCGTTAGGTTGGCCCTGGTGCCGATCACGCTTTCTGTCGTAGCTGCCAGCTTATCGACAGCCGCTGTCGCGGAGTGTCGCCCCGGCGTCTATGGCGGAGGCGCGGACGAAGTCGTTGTGATCGGTGCCACGGTGCCTGCGCCCGCGTCGGGACAGCGCTACCTCTTCCGCGATGGACGACGCGGGGCAACCGGCACTCCGGGGTCGCCCGTGGCGTGTGATGCCGACGTGGCCACGGTGACCTTACCGGACGGGACTGCGCGGCAATGGGTCCGCAGCAGTACGCGCGAGACCGACGTGACATTCGTCAGCGCCGCCACCAAGCTGGCCGGGCGACTGATCGAGCCGCCGGGGGCAGTTGATCCGAAGCGCCCGCTAGTGGTTCTCGTGCATGGATCGGAGAAGACACCGGCAATTGGCAGCGTATACGCGTACATGCTGGCGGCGCAGGGCGTATCGGTCTTCGTCTATGACAAGCGCGGCACGGGCGCGTCCGAAGGCGACTACACGCAGAATTTCGAGCTGCTCGCGGATGACGCGGCAGCCGCGATGCGGCAGGCTCGCCAGATGGCGGCGGGCCGCTTCGGACGCGCGGGATACTTCGGGGGAAGCCAGGGGGGATGGGTCGCCCCGCTTGCTGCCACTCGCTCGTCCGCGGACTTCGTGGCGGTGGGCTTCGGTCTCGTCGTCTCGCCCATCGAGGAAGACCGCGAACAGTTGCTCGATGAGGCGTATCACATGAAGCTCAACGCCAAGGACCTTAAAAAGGTCGAGCGACTGTCGCGTGCGACGGCTACGCTCGTCCGATCGCATTTCGCGAGCGGCTACGATGAACTCGCCCGGGTTCGGAGCGAGATCGGCGAGGCGCCTTGGGCCGCGTCGATTGACGGTGAATACAGCGGCGACATGCTCCGCATGAGCGATGCCGACCTGCGTCGGATCGGCCGCGCGCGTTTCGACAACCTCGAACTCATCTGGGATTACGACGCCGCTGCCACTCTGCAGAGGCTCAAGGTGCCGCTGCTCTGGGTCCTTGCCGGCGACGATCGCGAAGCCCCGATCGCTGCGACCCGCTCGATCCTCTCGAAGCTCATCGCGGGAGGGAAGCAGATCGATGCTTATCTGTTTCCCAACACCGACCACGGCATGGTCGAGTTCCGCTCGAACGCGGACGGTTCGCGGACGCCGACGCGCATCACGGATGGCTACCTCAAGCTCCTCGCCGATTGGATCAAAGGCAACCTTTACGGCTCTTACGGCCGTGGACAGAAAATCGATAGCAGCCCCCGATAGCTGCCAGCCGACATGCCCGGCCCGGCGCGGCGCTCTCACAGATCTTCTGTGAATGCGGATAGTGCGGCGGCTCCGCCCGTGTGCCAGAACAGGACTCGCTGCCCCTTGCCGATGACCCGCTGCCGGATCAAATCCATGAGGCCCCCAAAGGCCCGACCGGTGTAAACCGGATCCAGCAGCAGCCCTTCGGTCTGCGCCACGGTGCGAAGGGCATCGCGCTCGAGCGCGCCCACCACCGCATACCCGCCCCCGAGATAGTCGGCGTTCACCTGCACACGAAGCAACGCAGCAGCCGCTTCAGGTCCAAGCAGCCGCGCAGCCTCCAGCGCGATCCGGGTTACGGTGTTGGCCAACTCCGGTGCCGGAGCATCGATGCTGATTCCGAGTATCTTCCCCGGGTACGCTGTCAATGCCGCTCCCAGAACGAGACCGGCTTGTGTCCCCGCACTGCTGGATCCAACCACCATGACGTCAATATCCAGCCGCCATTCGGCAAGCTGCGCCAGCGCCTCGCGCATTGCAACCACGTAGCCGAGCGCGCCGAGACCCGTTGAGCCACCCAACGGCACGAAGTACGGACGGCGTCCCGAGGCGCGGAGTAACTCAACCACCTCCTCCGCGACAGCATCCCGCGTGCGGCTGCCCGCCCAGTGCACATGGGCACCCAACAGCTCATCCAACAGCAGATTACCCAGCCGCTGTCGGGGAGGATCTCCGCGCAGCACGACACTGCATCCCAACCCAAGAGCTGCGGCGGCGGCCGCCGTCTGGCGACAGTGATTGCTCTGCGGGCCGCCGAGAGTCACGAGATGATCGCAGCCCTGCGCCAACGCCTCTGCCAGAATGAACTCCAGCTTGCGAGTCTTGTTACCGCCGCTCGCCAGGCCAGTCTGGTCGTCTCGTTTAACGTAGATCTGCGGACCCTGCAGTTGTTTACTCAGCCTCGCCAGGTGTTGCAACGGAGTGGGATATTGTCCGAGCCGGACCCGCGCAGGCAGACGCGGTGGTAAAACGGAATCGGTCACTGCTGGAGAGTCGCGCGCTGCAGGTAACGATCGCGAAGCTCCGTCTGCCGCGACCGCATGCTAAGTGGCCGACCGGCTATCCAGACCTGCTCAGCCTGTGTGGTGATCTCCAGAGGGTCGCCGATCCACAGCACCAGGTCTGCTACCTGGCCAGTCTCGATCCGCCCATGCTGTGCCCCCACGCCGAAGATATCCGCCGGAACCGTTGTAATTGCTGCCAGAGCCACCTCCCACGGCAATCCGTGGGCCACGGCATTCCCAGCCAGTTGCCTGATGTTGCGCGCGTTGTAGTCGTCGCCGGCAGAAAATGCGACGCGCACACCCGCACGGTGCAGCAGCACGGCGTTGTCCAATCGGGCGCCGAGGGAGTCAAAACTGTCAGGCAAATTGTCGAGCGGATTGAGAATCACTGGAATGCGGGCGCGCGCCAGCTCGTCCGCCACCAACCAGGCCTCGCTCCCGCCGCTGATGACGGCATTCAAGTCATGCCGCCGGACAAACAGCAGCAACTGATGGATATCGCTGGCGCGCTCGACTTCAAAGACGATGCGGCCGCCGGCCACGTAGGGCGCCAGAGCCTCGCGACCCTCCGCGTTCAGTAGCGCGCCCTCGTTGGGCGAGCGCGGGGCGCGCACCTCATGAAAAGCTTGCTGGAGCAGCATGTATTGAGCCGCGCGGCTACCACCTGTGCGGCTCTTCGAATCGCCGCCCAAACTGATGAACAGCGATCGGCTGCCCTCCATGGCGGCATCGAAGCGCCCATCCAGGGTCACAGCGGCTCCCTGACCTGACACCATGCTGTTCTTGCTGAATGGACTGAGAACCGCCCACGTGACACCTTCGATTCTTGTCACAGGCACCAGGACCGAGCGTGGATTGAATGCAAGAGTGACGTCGAAATCAGGGCGCCATTTAGGTCCCCCGGCGGCATCCAGATTCAGTTGGGCGTCCCACGTGCTGGACTCGGCCACGACTTCCCCAAGACCCAGAGCCGAAATTCCGCCGAACAGACCTGGAGTGAGCGGACGATTGTTGCCTTCAATTACGCTGCCCTCGGCAGGAGGACTCAGGCCCTTGCCCACAGCGGCGATTTTCCCATCGCGGACCAGCACGTCGGCGTGCTCGAGCGTGCCCTGTGCGCTCTCTGTGTAAACCTTCGCGTCCCGGATCAGGACCTGCTGTGCATCAGCGCTAGAACCTGCCGCCGCGAGAATCGACAGCAACATCCAACCTGGCAAGCGCGTCATGGCGTCCCCTGCCCCACTTTGAAGTCAGAACGGGGTTGCGCGGCAGGGTGCTGTCGATCGAACAGCAGCACGCCGTCGATGAAAACCTGATCAGCCAGGGCATACACGCTGAAGGGATCGCGACTCCAGATCACTGCATCCGCCATCTTCCCCACCTCCAGCGAGCCGATCCGGTCACCCAGCCCCAACGCCCGGGCGGGATTGCTCGTCAGCCAGCGAATGGCACGTTCAGGGGGAATGGCGAATCCCATGCTGACACCGCGGGCCATTGCCTTGGCGGCCTCCTGGTTGAGCCGTTGAATTCCCTGTGCCGAATCCGAGTGCACAATGGCGCAGCCATTGCGCGCGTGATCCACGAACGCGAGGTTCTCCTGGATGCCATCGAATGCTTCCATCTTGAAGCCCCACCAGTCAGCCCAGAGCGCCGCGCAAACGCCCTTGGCCCCCAGCTGGTCGGCGATCTTGTAAGCCTCCACGCCGTGATGGAAGGCGGCAATCTGAAATCCAAACTCATCGGCCAGGTCGAGCATGGTGGCCATGTCGTCGGCCCGGTAGCAGTGGACGTGCACGCGGATATCGCCTTTCAACACCCCGGCCAGCGTCTCCAACTTCAGGTCCCGCTTGACGGGACCTGACTTCGGATCCTTGGCAGCCTTGTCCAGCTGTCGCCGATAGTCCTGCGCCTCGATGAAGGCCTGTCGGAAACCGGCCAGACTGCCCATGCGCGTCGCCGGTGACTGATGTTGCTCGCCGTAGTTCCGCTTCGGATTCTCGCCACACGCCATCTTCAGCCCATAGGGCGCGCCGGGAAATTTCATGGCCTGATAGGTGATCGCGGGCACGTTCTTGAGGACCACCGAGCGACCCCCGATGAGATTGGCAGAGCCCGGCAGGATCTGCAGCGTGGTAACGCCCCCTTCCAAGGCCGTCTCGAAAGCCGGGTCCTGCGGCCAGATGGAGTGTTCGATCCAGACATTGGGCGTGGCGGGGTTGGTCATCTCATTCCCGTCGTCGTTACCTTCAACGCCCGGAGTAGGAGCCACGCCCACGTGCGAGTGAATATCGATAAGACCTGGTGTTACCCACCTGCCCTGCGCATCGATCACGCGCGCCCCGGGAGGTGCCGTCAAGTCGTGGCCCACTGCAGCCACCCGACCCTCGACCAGCAGCACGTCCGCCGCCTCGAGGCGCTGACCCGTGCCAGTCAGCACGGTCGCGCCCCGAATCAGCGTGGGAGCACTGGACTGTGCGCGATACGTGGAGGGATACGGCTCGCCTGCAAGCGCAGCCAGACTCACCAGCGCGGCCACCGCGCACCAGATGCTCCGCAATACCGCATTCATGACTGCCGGCCGCCTTCTCGTTTCAACATCCGGCCTTTGCGATCAGCGCTCATGCCGCCATGATCCAGAGCCACCTGCCCATTCACCAGGATAGTCTCCAGCCCGGAGGGCTGCAGCTGCGGCTGCACCCAGGTGGCGCGGCTATGCAGCTCGGACGCAGACAACACGAGAATGTCCGCTTTCCGACCACGGACCAACTCCCCGCGATCCCTGATGCCAACGACCTGTGCCGTCAATCCCGACATCTTGTAGACAGCCTGTTCAAGGGTCATCTTCGGAGCCGGGCCGACATAATCCTCGAGCACTTTGATGAACGACCCGTAGGACCGCGGATGCGACGAACCGGGAGCCCCATCGGTGGAGATACAGACGTTGTCGGCGGTGATGAACTCATCCTGCGCGGACGCGCTCATCAGGAAGTGCGCTTGCGGCGGCCCGCCATATCCGAGATTGTCGATGATAACCTTTTCATAAGGCTTGCCCAAACGCCTGGCCACATCCGCGAGGGTTGAGCCCGCGTAGGTATCACCGACGAACAGAATGGCTTCCGGCCCGTTGCGCTCCTCCACCCGCCGATGAATGTGCGCTTCGAGCTCGGCGCGCCGAGTCTTGACCGCTTCGTCATAGTCCTTGTGAACCTTAGCCCAGTCGGGATAGAGGAATACGAAGTTGCTCGCGCTCGCGAGGTACGGATATACATCGGCGCTGACATCCTTGCCGGCATGCCGGGCGCGAGCCAGCTTATCGAGCACTGCCAGCGCCTCTTCCCGCTGATGCCCCGCCACGATCTTCAAGTGCGACACGTGAACATGCGCGTTGATCTGCAGCAGCTCGTCGATCGCGCTACCGATCTTGCCGGTATCCTCGGACCGCATGTGGCTCATGACAACGCCGCCGTACTGACCCACCAAATCGCCCAGGGCCTTTTCTTCGGCAAGCTGTGCATAGCGTCCGGGTTCGTACTCCAACCCGAAGCTCATTCCAAACGCGCCGGCCTCCAGATCACCGCGCAGCGTGCTCTGCATTGCCAGCAGTTGCTTCGGTGAGGGGACGGGCTTGTCTCCAACACCTGCCATGTCCCGCAGCGTGCCATGACCGGACAACGCAGCAACATTGACTTCGCTGCGATGCTCCGCCACGCGCCGCATCCATTGCGCCAGTGACTTCTGCTCGGGAGCCTCGTAGTCGCCAGTGACCCCGTCCTGGCCCAGCACGACTGTTGTAATGCCCTGCCCCAGGAAGTTCGCGAAGGACTCCTTGAGCGGATCGCCATGCGCATGGGCGTCGATGAATCCTGGCGCGACGATCTTGCCGGTGGCATCGATCACGCGTCTGGCCTTGATGCCCTCGGGCACTTTGCCGACGAAAGCGATGGTGTCAGCTTTAACGAGCACATCAGCGCTGTAGCGCGGCCACCCGGTGCCATCGACAATGGTGCCGTTGCGGATCAGCACGTCGTAAGTCACTGCTGTGGAAGGTGCATCCGCGGCACTGCCGTCAAATACGGTCATCGCCTCGCCACGAATCCCGGCAAAAGCGCTGTGCACTCCCTCCGGGCGCGCCCCATTTCCGGTATTGAAAGCACCAACGATGCCGCGTCCCGTGAGTGGATCGGCATAAAAAAACGTAGAGAAATCGTTCTGTCCACCCGTATGTCCCACTACGACATGGCCGTTGCGCCGGCTCAGGAAGTAGCCCAGGCCCAGGTTCCCATTGTCTGTATTCGCGCCTTGGGACTCGGTTTCTCCGGGCTCGGCCGTGCTGACACGCGGATGCCACATCTCCTCCAGCGAAGAACGCGTCAGTACCCCGTCATAGCGCTGTCGGGTACGGGCATCACCCGCGGCCGTGAGAAATCCTATGTAGGTGGCCACATCCGCCAATGGTGCATTCCATCCGCCATTGGGAATTGTGATACCCGGGTCGAAATCTGCGCCCACATCCTCTGTGACCAGGGTGTTGTCGCTCTTCTTCGTGACCTGATAGCTATGCGAGCGGGCCGGACGTAGCCACGCCGGTGTCATTCCAAAATAGCTGCGCGCCATGCCCAGCGGCGCGAAGATGTTCTTTTGGATGTAGTACTGCCAGGGATCATCGGTCAGGTCTTCCAACATGTGCGCCAGATAGATCCAGGCCGGATTGGAGTACCCGAAGCGGCTGCCGGGCGCGAACTCCAACTCCTGGTACGGCATCATGGCCACGAGTTGCGACCAGCGCGTCGGCTCGAATGGCTCCCAGTCCTTTCCCTGCTTATAGGGCCAGGTCGCGCCTTGAAAGCCCGACGTATGGCTCATCAACATGGCCACGGTGATGGCGTCCATGGAGCCGAAGGAGTTATGGACCTGACGCAACTCCGGCACGGAGCGCGTGATCGGATCCTGCAGGCTGAGCAATCCCCGATCGCGCAGCTGCATGATGGAGATGGCGTTCAGCGTCTTGGTGTTGGAAGCCCAGTGGAAGATCGTGTCGGCATCGACCCGGCGGCCGTTCACCTGATCGGCAAACCCGTATTCATGATGTGCAATGATCTTCCCGTCCTGGACCAGGGCCAGACTGGCGCCGACGACGTGATCCTCCTGGACGCGCGCATCGAACGAGCCGACGAGGCGGGTCCATTGCTCCGGCAGGGGCGCCGCGGCCCACGCCGGCGCGGCCGCCAGGGCCACCAGGCCGCAGAGACTCACTTTTGACTGACGCAAGCGTGCGAACATGGTCAGCCCCAGACCTCGCTCATGACCCGTGCAAAATTCCCGCCCAGTATCTTGGAGATGCGCGTGTTGGAATGCCCCCGCTGCGCCAACAGCGCCCCCAGCATTTCGAATCGTCGCGGCGAGTTGAGGTCGGGTATGAAAAGGTGCAGCTCGTGCGAGCGGCCTTTTTCAAAAATCCCCTGCTCAAACATGTCGTCGATGTTCTTGCGGTTGTCTTCCTCCGCCTCCGGGGTGCGCGGCAGCGCGGAAACAGAGCCGTCCGTGCCGATACCGACGTGATCCTCGCCGCAGACCTTGATCGCGTGCTCGATGTGCCGGATTACATCTGCCGCCATCGGTTGGCCTTCCTTGCGAAGGTACGGCCAGAAAATGATGCCGGCGACACCGCCCCGGTCGGCCATGGCCTTCAGTGACTCGTCCGGGACACATCGAGGCAGATCCGAGAGGGCCGCGCAGCCGGTATGACTGATGATGACCGGCCCCTTCGCGGCGACGACCGCCTCGCTGATGGTGCGGCGGGAGCCGTGCGCAAGGTCCACCACGATGCGCTTGGCATTGAGTGCCTCGATCATCTTGTGGCCAAGGTTGCTCAAGCCCGCGTTACCGGGCTCCATCGCGCCATCGCCCACCAGATTGCGCCGATTGTGGGTCAGCTGGATGAGGCGTACTCCGGCCCGGTAGAACACGTCGATGCGATCCAGGTCTTCACCTATGGGAGAGGTTTCCTGGAAGCCGTAGATGAGCCCTACCGTGCGTTCTCGCTTGGCCCGTGCGAAGTCCTTGCCTGTCAGAATCTGCGTGAGCACCTGCGGATGCGCGATGATCTCCCGATCCCACTCGGAGATGCGCTGCAAGGTCAGCTGGTACGCTGCATCGTTGAACCAGAAGGCGCCTTCGGGTGCGAGACTCAACCGGATGCCCGTGAGCCCGGACTCGCGCCCATCGGCCAGCTCCAGCTCATTGAGCTTGCCGGGGGTGCCGTCGATCCGGCCCAGTCCGCCCATGGCATCGATGGCGATGGTGTCAGCGTAGGGCGCCCAGCGTAGCTCGAAGCTCTGCTCAGCCAGTGATGTGCGGCAGGCCGCGGCCACGGCCAGGCCGGCGCCGGCCACGGCAAACTGTCGTCGGGAGATTTTCATGCGCGTCCTTTTACCAGCGCTTGCTCAGATGCAGCGCGATGTAACGGCCCAGGGCATCCGCGTTGAATACGTCGTAGTTCAAACCGAAAATCGGATCCTGGGCATAGGGCGGGTTGATGTCGAACAGGTTTGTAACGCTCAACGTTGCCTTCGCACCTGCGAGCACCCCTTGCGGCTCAACCGCATCGAAGTCGTAGCTGAGGTTCAGATCGACTGTCGTCCAGGCCTTGACGTGCTGCGAGGGGATGACCGTGGTGTTCGTATAGGAGTTGGCATAGTTGATTGAGGCTGTGTCGCTCCAGCCGCCCCTGGACCAGGTTGCCATGAAGCGGCCTTTGGTCTTCAGAGGCATTTCGTAGTTGTTGATGATGTCCACCGGAGTGGTGTAACTCAACAGCGAGGTGCGGATGTTGTTGAGCCTGGCTACATTCAGATGAAAGTCGAAGGCATTGCGGCCTAACGTGAGCAGGTAGGACGCATCGGCATCGACTCCGTCGATTCGGGTCCGTGCTGCATTCTTCTGCCGATCGTCGAAGAGATAGCCAACGTCAGTCAGGCCGTTTCCCGCGCGGTCGCTGAAGGTGGCGCCATCGGCGATTGCCGCGTCCACATAGGCCTGCGCGGCGCCGCTGGGCAGTTGGGTCACCAGGTCGCCGAACACATCGGGCTGCAGGAGCAGGCCCTGATCAAACGGCGGCGCTGAAATCTGCTCGCGATAGTCGATGCGGAAGTAGCTGGCAGTCAGCTCGGCGCCGGGCAACTGTGTGGGTCGCAGCGTGAAACCCAACGAAAGGTTCTTGGACTTCTCGGCGTTGAGCGGCGTGCTGCCCTGCGCGACGAGGATGGGTATCATCGCATCGCCGCCATCCGGCGCGGCTACCGGTGTCGTGTATAACTGCAGGCCCCGGGTAAAGAGCGCCTTTTCTGCAACGCTGGGCGCGCGGAAGGAGGTCCCGTAGCTTGCGCGCAGATCCAGGCCCTCCAAGGGAGTCCAGACTAACGCGTACTTTGGATTCCAGGTATGACCGAAGTCGGAATAATCGTCATATCGGCCCGCCAGGGACAGATCGATGCGCCGCGCCCATTTGAGATTCTGTTCCCGCGAAACCAGGGGGACGAATGCCTCCACGAACCCCGAGCTCACATGCCGCTGATCCTCCGCACGGATCTGGAAACCCAGGTCCGGAATGATGCGAAAGCGCGTTGAGCGCAGCTGGTCATCCCGAAAAGAGCCACCGGTAGCGAGGCGCACCTTGCCGCCAGGAAGGGTGAACAGCGTGCCGTCCGCCTTGAAATTCGCCTCGTACGTGTCAAAACGGTCGCGATAGTCCACAAACAGCAGCTCGACGAACTGGCTGGGCAGATCGGTGTACCGGAAACCCGTCACTGTCTCCTGACGCGCAGCCATTGCGTCGAGCTCGAACCGCCAATCGCCGAACGGTTGATACCCCAGCCCCAGCACCGCGCTCCAGGAGTTGGTGACCGGATGACTGGCAGAGAGTTGTTCGGGAAAATCACCGTCTGCCGGCAAAGTCGTTGCCTGATCGACCCTTTGGTGCGAGTACAAGGCGTTGGCCACGAAGTCGAAATTGCCCGGCAACGACTGTTCGAGATTGAAAACCAGGCTGCCAGTATTGCGCCTGGGAAGTATCCACGTAGGCTCCAGTTGCCCCACTCCGCCACCGGCCACAATGAAGTCCCGGTCGCGGGCATCGAACGGGTCACGCTTGGACCAATCGGCCACCAACAACGCGTTGCCTCCGGTCCAGGTTCGGCCGATCGTCTGCGATACACGCTCCTCGGATGTCCCGCCGCGAGTCGCAGTGGCGAGATCCACGGAAGTTTCGGCCCCGTTGAAGTCCTTGCGCAGAATCACGTTGACCACGCCCGCGACTGCATCAGCGCCGTACACAGCTGAAGCACCGTCCGTCAGTATCTCCACGCGATCAACTGCCGCCAGGGGAATCGTGCTGATGTCTACAAACTGGCCCTGAGCGGCGGGTGCAACTCGCCGGCCGTTGATCAGCGTGAGCGTGGATACCGATCCCAAGCCGTGGAGATTGAATCCGGTGCCGGAGGTCAGGTTCTGGCCACTGAAAGGCGCGTTGCCGAAACTCGCCACCTCCGAGGAACCATTCTGACCTCCCGAGAAGTTCATGGGCAGCGAGTCCACCAGTTGGGTCATGGTGGTGAAGCCGGAGCGCTCGATGTAGTCGCGTCCCAGCGTTATCACGGGTGCCGTGTCGTTCTTGACGCCGCGAATGTGCGATCCGGTTACTACCACCTCTTCGAGCACCGCCCTGCTCTCCTGCGCGGCCGAGGTACCAACAGTGGCCTCATCCGCCCGATTCGCGGAATCTTCCCGCGCGAGGCGCAGCGGCGCGGCCTGTGGGTCGGTCGAGTTGGATGTCAGCGGAGCCGCGGCAACCTGCTTGATGGCCACCGTGTTGTTGTCGATCTTCTGGTAGGTGAGCCCGGTGTCACGCAGCATCCGGCTTAACGCTTCGTCGTTGGTCAGATCGCCCGACACGGCCGGCGCTTGCTTGTTCGCAGCCACCTCCGACATGACCACAATCTGCAGCCCCGTTTGCGCAGCGAGAGCATTGAGGGCTGCTGTCAGGGACTGGGACTTGATACTGATTTGATGGCGCCCCGCCTGAGCGTGTGCGGCGGTGGCCAATACGCAGCTGACCGCGATCGCGAGCGCCGTGGGAATCGCGCGTGCCTTCACGAGTGTTTTGAGCCGTGGACTGGATTTTTCCTGTATTGGCACCCGCATGAACTCTCCCCGTCGATTATTTCTACAGGACACACGCCGCGTTGGCGCTCCCCTGCCCAGTTATGACGGGATGAGTGTGGATTTCGGTCCCCGCAGATATTTCGATCCCGCGGCGCTGGCCGCGCGAGCGCTAGCGCTGGCGCTCGATGAGCCAGGCGCCGTCGGGCTGTTGGACTACCTTCAGACCGCTGGCCGCGGCCAACGAGGCGCCGAAGGTCTCGGCGCTGTCGGACTTGAAGTTGATGCTGATGCGCATGTCACGAACGGCCGGATCGTCGATCACGAACGGTTGGCGACTGTAACGATTGAATTCCTCGATGACTTCGTTGAGCGGACGGTCGACGAATATCAGGCGCCTTTGCGTCCAGGCGGTCACCGAATGAAGATCGGCCTTGCGAGGCGCCGCCGCCGTACCGGCAGACTGGCTCGCAATCGTGATTTCCTGGCCCGGCTCGAGTAGCACAGGCGCACCGCGGACACCGCGAACCTCGACGCGACCTTCGAGCAGCGCCACGATGGTTCTGCCATGGGCGACATGAACGTTGAACTGGGTACCTTTGGCTTCGATCGTGGCTTGTGGTGTGTGTACGCGGAATGGATGCGCGGGGTCCTTCGCGACCTGAAACAGTGCCTCCCCATCATTCAGGCGGATATCCCGCGTCGTTGCATCCACCGTGGCCGCCAGGCGCGATCGCACGTTGAGCTCGATATGGGAGCCATCGGCCAGTGTCAGTGAGCGCTGCTCGCCTACTGCGGTTGTGTAGTACTCGGTCCGAAAGATACCGCCGACGCCGCTGGCCAACAGGGCGCCGACTGCCGCCACCGCCAGCACCGCCGCCGCAACCAACCACCGCGACGAGGAAGCGCGCGGCGGTCTTTCGGCGACTGGCTGCCGGCGTAAGTGGGGTTCCAGATCTAAGACGTTCTCTTGTGCCTGCGAAAGATCCGCCAGCAGCTTGTTCACGTCGGCATCTCGGATTTCGGGCAGGCCTGCCAGATCGCCCTGCAAGGCCGCGAGGCGCAGAAATTCCTCCACATGAACGGGCGAGCGTTGCAGCCAGTCGGCGTAGATCTCCTGATCTTGCGCGGAGACCTCGTCACCCTGCAGACGAATGAACCATTCCGCGGCCTCGACGCGCGGCGCCTGCGCACTCGGATTGTCCTTTTTGGCGCTCATGACACCCTGCCTCAAAGGTCCAACGGCACACGCTCTCGCAGCCCGGCGTAGGCGGCAAGCAGGTACCGTTTGACCATCCTCGTACTGACGTTCATTCGGGCGGCGATCTCTTCATAGCTCAATCCGTCGCGGATCTGCAGAGTCAGGGCGGCCCGCACCGCCACCGGAAGCTTGCATACCTCAGCCGACAGACGCTGTGCACGTCGCGCCGCGATAGCCTTATCTTCCGGATCGTCCTGTGACTCCAGAGTATCCAGTGCGGCGGACCCGTGCGGCCGGGCCTGCTGCGCTTTGAGCCGCCAATCGTCCAAGGCGTTGGCGGCAATCCGTAGTAGATAGCTGCGCGGCCGCCGCACCAGATCCGTGCGGTCCACGCGTAGCAGGCGCAAGTAGACCTCCTGAGCCAAGTCCTGGGCATCCGCCCGGGTCGACGTCCGGCGTGCAAGGAATTTGATGAGGTCGCCGTGCCACTCGTCGGCCCAGACGGCAACCTGCTTAGCCCATTCAGAAGTGGACATCACCCGGTCATTCGACTTACCCCATTAATTCATGACAGGGTGAGGAGTGAATTCGGACCCCTATTCCTAAAGCGCAGGGCCCAACATAATTTCGCTTTGCTCGTTCTCGACCTGGCTGTAGAGCAGCCAGTGCCCGTCGGGAGAGACGGCAAGTCCAGGTCCAGCAGGAATTGCAGTTTGCTTCAGGGTCATGAGTGTGCGCGTCGCGCGCGTTGTGAAGTCATAAAAATTGACGGTGACGGGTTTCGCCTCCGAATCCGTGTAATAGATCCCCGCGGCGGTTGCCACCCATGCATCTTCATAGGAGAGTTTCGGCATTTTCTCCAAAGGAGCTTCCGGGCCGCCACTGACCGGCTTGCTCCAGAGATCGACGCCATCCGACCTCAGCACGTTGAAGATGACCCGGTCTGCAACCACGAGTGCATAGTTCGAAGGGTGCTCGCTGACTCGTTCTGCCCGACCACCAGCGGCCGGGAATCGGTACAGCATCGTGTTGTCGCCGCTGGCAAACAGCCAGCGGCAGTCCTGCGACCAGGCCGGCGATGAGAGGTTATCGTGCGAGGTGACGACCTTGCGGGGGACTCTCTCTCCAATGTCTTCGACATACACCGCTGAGAGCCCCAAGGCTCGAGAATCGAACGCAATCCGGCGCCCATCGGAGCACCAGCTCGGCGAGCTGGTGTAAGGTCCGTTGAATGAAGTCATCCGCTCGGGGTTGCCGCCGTCCGCATCCGTGAGCCAGATTTCCGTGCTGCCGGAGCGATTGGATTGAAATGCGATCCGCTTTCCGTCGGGGGAATAGCGGGCAAGGGCCTGAATGCGCGTGGAGTAGATCAATCTGCTCGTGGACTCCTCCGGGGGCGAGGCGGTGAGATCCGCGCGCCAGATGGCCAGAGTTCCGCGCCCCCGCACGTAAGCAACCCGCCCGCTTTTTGGGGCCACCGCAGGCTCCGAAGCCTCCTCGCCGAAGGGCAACTGAGTCAATTCGCCGCTCAAACTCAGCTGCCATAACTCGCCCCCATCGCCGGGGTCCTTGGAAAAGATGAGCCGATCCCCCTCGACCGCCCAAGCGAGTCCCTGCGGATTCCCCATCACGGAGGCGAGCGGCCGCAGGGGCCCGTGGGGCAATTGCATCGCATAAATCGTATATGCCGCCGAGCTCGAAATGCAGACGAACGCGAGCTGCTTGCCGTCCGGCGAAAACGCAGGCTCGCCGGCCTCCAGGCATTCCGGGGCCGGCCTCAGCGGCTGGGTATCCAGCGAATCCAACGAGACGAGATACACCCGGGCCGAGCCACCTGGACCATAAGCCGAATAGGCGAGCTGACGGCCATCGGGCGACCAGCTGATCTGGACGAAAAGGCCCACCGCGACCCTGCTCAGGACGCTCCGTTCGGATCCACCGAGAGCGGGAATGACAAAGATACCGGCGGCCCCGTGCGTTATTCTCACAAACGCAATGCTGCTGCCGTCGGGCGACCACGCCGGATTGATCCGTAGGGCAGGCTGATGAGTTAGCTGTAGCAGCCGCTCCGACCCGAGGGATTTGACATAGAGATCGAACTGACCGCCTGCACTCGCGCCTCCATTCCACGCGAAAGCAATCTGGCTACCGTCGGGAGAGAACGTCGGCGCAATCGCCTGTCCGGGTAAACTTGCGAACGGAACGACCTGCCGGCCAGACGGTGGGCGTGTTGCTGTATGACGAGCGGCCAGGAACACGAGGGTCGCGATGAACAGCGCGAGGCAAAGACCCAGAGCGCCGGCCAACACGGTCTTGCGGCGGAACCTCGTCAGAGTGGTCTCTATGCCGTCCTTGGCGTTCGAGTCAGGACCGGCTTGATCTGCGGCCTGGACACTGGCTTTGCCATCTACGCTAACATCGGGCTTGACAGCAGTCCCGATACCGGAAGCTTCACCGGATGAATCAGAAGAGACCTGGCTGGACGGCGAGATCTGCGGTTGGATCGACGCGATGAAACGGTAACCCCGTTTCGGCAGGGTCTCGATAAACCGCGGTGCCTCTACCGAATCCCCGAGAGCCTCCCGGAGGCGATTCACCGCGGTGTTCAATCCCTGGTCATATTCGACCAGGGTACCGGCCGGCCACAGTCGGGTGCGCAGCTCCTCGCGTGTGACGAGCTGTCCGGGCCTTTCCAGGAGCACTTTCAGGACCCGAAAGGACTGCTGCGCCAGCCGAATCTTGCGCCCTGCCTTGGACAACTCCTCGGTGCGCAAATCCGCTTCAAAGTCCTCGAACCGGATGCGGGCCGGCTCAGGACTTGGCCGCTGGCTCTGCAAATTCGTCGCCGCCTTTTGGTGAACACACTGGATCACCTCAAAAAGTCAAGTAGATCAAATACATGGGTGGATATATACAAATGTAATCCACGCGTTAGAGCGAAGCAATTGCAATTGCCCTGGCCCCCCCTTTCCATCCCGAGCAAGTCAGGATTGTAGAGGGGGTGTCCATTGCTGCAAAACCTGCTGACCGTGGCGACAGCGCGTCGCGTCAAATCGATCAGCCGCTCGCCGCTCAAGACGCGCCAACTTGCATTACTCGTTCACCTCGATGAGGAGCGTACGCTGGCGCGGGCCGCCGCCGCTGCCGGTCTCACCCAGCCGGCCGCCTCCAAGCTGCTGCGCCAGGTCGAAGATGCGCTCGATGTGAAACTGTTCGAGCGGCATGCCCGAGGCATGGCGCCGACCTGCTACGGCGAGATCCTGGTACGGCACGCCCGGATGGCACTGTCCGGACTTGGGCTCGCCCGGGAGGAAATCACCGCGCTCAAATCGGGTCTCGCAGGCAAGGCCGCCATCGGCGCCGTATTGAGTCCCGGCAGCCACATCGTTCCCATGGCGATCGCGCGAGTGAAGCAGCGCTACCCGGGCATCGTCCTTTCCATCGAGATCGAGCCGAGCAAGCAGCTGGTCCAAAGGCTCCTGCAAGGTCATCTCGACATGGTCGTGGGACGGGTGCTGGAGGCTGACCGCGCCGATGAGCTCGCCTACGAACCGCTCACCGAGGATGAGCCGCACGTCGTCATTGCGGGCGCACAGCATCCGCTCGCGGGGCGCGAGGAATTGGATCTCGAGGACCTCATCGATCAACCCTGGATACTTCCTCCGGAGGGCAGTCTGCTGCGCGACAGGCTGTTTGCCATGTTCATGCAACGCGGCCGGTGCCTTCCGAGCAACATCGTGGAGACACTCTCACTTCCGGCGATCACTTCCCTCCTGCAGCAGAGCAACTATTTGGTGGCCCTGCCGGAGCAGGCCGTGCAATCGTGCTGCAAGGCCGGAATCTTGACCGTACTGCTCAAGAATCTGCCCCTGGGCCTCGGCGGATTCGGGCTCATCACCCGTCGCCATCACAACCTTTCCCCGAGTGCCCAGTTGCTGCTCAACACCCTCCGCGAGCTGGCTGAACAGTTCTATCCGCCCGAACGCCCAGCCGCGAGCGTCGCAAGCATCGCCCATGTTTGATGAGAATCGCCGCGACGTGCTCCGCGGCGCGGCTGCGATCGCCGTCCACTCGCTCTTGGCAGGCACCCTGCCCGCCCTGGGGGTTGCATCACCGACCCAACCGGATGCCGGAACGCGGACGCTCACAGCCGTGCCACCGCGTGAACGCCTGCTGCTGGATTTCGGCTGGAAATTCTTTCCGGGGCACGGATGTGATCCATTGCGCGACCTGGGCTTCGACGCAAGCCAAAGCGACTTCTCCAAGACCGGCGCGTTCGAGTTTGCCACTGAAAAGTTTGATGACTCCGGCTGGCGCTCCCTCAACCTGCCGCATGACTGGGCGGTCGAGCTGCCGTTTGTGCGGGACGAAACGCTGCAGAGCCACGGCTACAAGCCGCTCGGGCGAAAGTATCCGGACACCTCCGTCGGCTGGTATCGCCGTGGTTTCGACATTCCGGCCAACGACTCTGGCCGCAGGATCGTGCTCGAGTTCGACGGTGTTTTCCGCAACACGCTGGTGTTTGTCAACGGCTCGCTCGTCGGCCGCAATGACAACGGCTACACTCCCTTCCGGTCCGATATCAGCGACTTCGTGCGATATGGTGCGCGCAACGTACTCATGGTCCGCGTTGACGCCACCTCTGGCGATGGTTGGTTCTACGAAGGCGCCGGAATCTATCGGCACGTGTGGCTGACCAAGACAGCGCCACTGCACTTGAGCGCATGGGAGAGTTACGTTCGGGCGGACGTAAAATCGAACTCGGCGACGCTGTCACTCGCTACTGTGGTGGAAAATGAAGACGCCACAGCATCACGTGCCACAGTGCGCTGGAAGATCCTCGATGCGCAGGGCCGAACGGTTGTTACCGCCGAGTCCGAGGCTCAATCCGTAGCGCCCGGCGACAAGGCCAAGTTCGCAGCCAGCGCTGCATTACCATCCCCGTCGCTCTGGTCACCCGACAATCCGTATCTGTATTCGGCGATTGTGTCGGTCGAGAGCGCCGACCGCGCTCACGACGCCGAACAAGTTGTGTTTGGCGTCCGCACCATTGCGTTCGACGCCGATAAGGGGTTCTTCCTTAACGGCCAGCCCCTGAAAATCAAGGGTACCTGCAACCATCAGGATCACGCCGGTGTCGGTGCGGCGTTACCGGATCGCCTGCAATGGTATCGCCTGTCGATACTGCAGGAAATGGGCTCCAACGCGGTTCGCTCCTCGCACAACATGCCGACACCGGAATGGGTGGCGGCCTGCGAACGCATGGGCATGATGCTCATGTGCGAGACCCGCCTGATGAGCTCCAGCGCCGAAGGGTTGGCCCAGCTCGAAACGATGATCAAGCGCTATCGCAACTCGCCAGCAATCATCCTCTGGTCCATGGGTAACGAGGAATGGAAGCTGCAGCCGACCGCACAGGGTGAGCGCATCGTCGCCAGCATGACCCGACGAGCCCACCAGCTCGACCCCACTCGCATGTGCACGGCGGCAGTGAACGGCGCGTATGGCCCTGGTATATCGCAAGGCCTGGAAATGGAAGGGTTCAACTACAACCTGGCCTCAATCGACGAGTACCACCGCAGTCATCCGCGTCAACCCCTCATTGGATCAGAGACCGCCAGCACCGTTTCAACGCGTGGGGTCTACCAGACGGACAAGATCCGTAACTGGGTCAGTGCGTACGATGTCAACCACACCGACTGGTCCGAGCTCGCCGAGCAGTGGTGGAAATTTTATGCCGCGCGGGATTACCTGCCGGGCGGTTTTGCCTGGACGGGATTCGACTATCGCGGTGAGCCCACGCCTTACGGTTGGCCCTCGATCAATTCGCAGTTCGGCATCGTTGACCTATGCGGGTTTCCGAAGGATAACTTCTACTACTACCAGGCCTGGTGGGGACACGCGCCGGTGTTGCATCTGTTCCCGCACTGGAACTGGCAACAACGGCTGGGCGAACCGGTGTCCGTCTGGGTCCACTCCAACCTGGAGGAAGTTGAGCTCTTTCTCAACGGGCGCAGCCAGGGCAGGCGCAAAGTAGAGCCGCTGACTCACCTGGAATGGCAGGTCAAGTACGAGCCGGGCGCGATCGAAGCACGCGGCATGAAGGGTGGCAAGGTTGTCATGAGCACCCGACGCGAAACCACAGGCGCGCCGCAGACGATCCGGCTGAGCGCCGACCGCAGTGAGATTGCCGCTGATGGGGAGGACATCGTAATGGTACGCGTGGAGGTGCTCGACAGCGCGGGCCGGCAGGTACCCACGGCGGACAACCTCATCCAGTTCAAAATCAGTGGCCCGGGAGTCCTGCTCGGCGTCGGCAACGGGGATCCGAACTGTCAGGAATCCGACAAGGCACCGATGCGCAGTCTTTTCAACGGTCTGGCCCAAGTGATCGTCCAGGGGACGAAGACCGCGGGAGCGATTGTTATCGAAGCCTATACGGCAGACTTTCCGGGTCCCAAGCTCCCCGTAACGCGGCTGTCGATCGCTACTCGGCAAGCGCCTCTGCGCCCGGCCATTACCACCTGAGGCTTGCCCGAATGAGTGCCACTTTTGCCAGCGGACACATGACTGACCTGACAGGGAAAGTCGCCGTGGTCACAGGCGCGGGGAATGAGTCTGGGTTGGCGCTGGCGTTACACGCCGCGGACCGAGGTATGAAGGTGGCGCTCGCCGATTCAGATCCGAGCCTGCTGCGCGCTGCGCATGAGAGAGTGAAAGCGAAGCATGTCGAGACGTTGGCTGATTGCACTCAGCAGTTTGATCTGGCTGCCGTCCGTAAGCTTGCCCGGCGCATCGAGGCAGAGCTCGGACCACCCTGGCTTGTCTGCAACAGCGGCGGGGCGACTATCGAGTCGAACCTATGGGCCGTGATCAACGGCGTGCAGGTGTTCACACCGGGCATGGTCATGCGCGCCACCGGCCACATCGTAAACATCGCTTCCGAGGACCTTTTCTGCATTCGCGGCGCGGCAGTTGACATCGCGGTGGGTCACGCGATCGTGGGTTTGTCCGAGTCGCTTTATCGCGAGCTGGATTCGATACGCTCGCCGGTAGGCGTGACTGTGGTCTGTCCCGCGCCCATCAATACGAACGTCACAGACGCCTCCCGCCCGATGCGCCTGCCCGCGCGCGATGCTGGCTTGCGTGTTGTGCCGCCAGAGGAACTTGCCCAGCGGATCTTCGCCGCGATCGAGAGGCGGGAATTCCGGCTTTCTTCACGCGCGCCCCAGATGCGCGAAACAACACACGCCAGCGCAGATGCGGCTTCCGGTAATCCAGCAGAACGTCGCCACCGCCCGGAAAGGGCGCAGTCCTTGGCAGGGGCGCTACCGTTCTGACTCTGGGGCTCAACGTTAAAAATACGAATCGCTCATACCGACCGCGGCAAGCGGCGCGCGCGCGTTGCAATTGCGCTCGATAAAATCAGCGTGCTGGGGCATTGCCAGGGCGGTCTGGGCAGTTACATGCCCGATGTGCCGCACGTATTGACGCAGATTCTCCAGCGGCAACGAATCAACCAGCGGGTCATAGCTGGCCGGCACGATGCCTTGCCCCAGCATCACGGCGATCCAGCTGTGCTCGGTGAACAGATCCTGCGGATCCGGCAGCACCGTTCCATTGGCGCGAAATAACTCGATCTTCTGCTGCAGCGAATCCGGGATCTGCATCTCGCGGCAGTACTGCCAGAATGGAGTGTCACACCGATCCGTCGCCTTGTAGTGCAGGACGATGAAATCGCGGATCCGGCGGTACTGGTCCGCCATGTAGGCGTTGTAAGGATCGATCATGACTTTGGAGAAGCTGCGATCCGGAAACAACGCCAGCAGTCTCGCGATGCCGGCCTGTATCAGGTGAATACTGGTGGACTCGAGCGGTTCGACGAATCCGCTGGCCAGGCCGATCGCCACACAGTTCCTTTCCCAGAAGCGCCGGCGGTG
>Ga0105247_10000439_pt1 | contig 35349 bp, 31 predicted proteins | sample KBSS24metaG_FD_81519 | JGI IMG/M metagenome (GOLD analysis project Ga0105247, IMG submission 81519) | Switchgrass rhizosphere microbial communities from Kellogg Biological Station, Michigan, USA - KBS S2-4 metaG | ecosystem: Host-associated > Plants > Roots > Rhizosphere > Soil | place... | reverse complement strand
CGCCCTTGCGCTGGATAATCTCCATGAACGCAGTCGGACGACCGTGCAGAGGCTTGGAGAAGACCTGAAACATCGTGCCCCACTTATCTTGATCGACGAGAATGCCGAGGTCACGAAGCGATTGCCGGTCAACATCGATCGGGCCGACTCGTTGTTCAAGCGTCTCGTAGTAGGTGTCGGGAGTATAGAGAAAATCAATACCATTGGCGCGCAGCGCGCTGATGGTATTCACGATGTCGTCGCATTGCAGCGCGATGTGTTGTGCGCCAGGACCGTGATGAAATTCCAGATACTCCTCAATCTGCGAAGCGTGTTTGCTCGGCGCCGGTTCCATGAGTGGAAACTTGACGTGCCCGTTACTGTTTTCCACCACGCCTGAATTCATCGCCGTGTTTTCCGTCACGATATCTTCCTGGTGCGAGTGATGAAAGTCGAAGACGTCGATGTAGAAATCGAACCAGTTTTTAAGCGAGTTGGGTTCAACACACGAGGCGATATGGTCGAAGGTGGTGAGTCCGGTCGGCATAACCTGCACCGGATTCTTGAACGGCTGATAGCCTGGGAAGAACCGCTTGTCGACTCCCTCTCGATGGATGAAGGAGTGGACAGTATCGCCGTAGGCGGCGACAGTTGCTTTGACGAAGCGACCTTCCTCCTGATCGAAGACCGCCGGCTCCATCACGGGACGCGCGCCGCGCCGCACCGTCTCCGCGAAAGTGTATGGGACATCGTCAACATTGAAGGCGATGTCTTTAACGCTGTCGCCGTGAACGCGGACGTGCTCGGCGACGGGGCTATCGGGCGAGAGCGCGCTCGTGAAAATCAACGTGATGTCGTTCTGTTGCAGCACGAACGAGGTGCAATCGCGCTTGCCTGTCTCGAGCGATGAAAAAGCAACCGGCGTAAAGCCGAAAGCCATACGGTAAAAGTGCGCCGCCTGTGAAGCGTTACCGACATAAAACTCCACATAGTCGATGTGTCTGATTTGCAACATAGTATTTCCCAGAGAGCTAATTCATTTTTGCCGGGACTAGGGAGGAGGGTTCTTACTCGAACTACGCCTCAAAGACTCTTCGTCTCAATGGCGAGCTGGGCTGAGATGGTGACCGTATGATAGCAAGTCTTGAGCGTTAGTGATAGCTATCTCTGCGGCTCTCTGCGTATCTTTGCGTTCTCTGCGTTAAAGAGCTATTTCAACGCAGAGGCCGCAGAGAGCCGCAGAGAAGAAGTTTAAATAGTCCGCGTTTTCGCCTGTGCGAGGTGGACGCGGAGCTTCTGAGCGAGCAGCGAGACATGCGGTTCGTCGAGCATCGTGAAGTGATTGCCCCGCACCTCTTCGATTTCCAACGAACCCTCTGCCAGATCACTCCAACCATAAGTCGTGTCCGTCAGTTCGTCATCCATCGTCTCAGCCGCACGGAAGAGAACCAGCGGTGCGGAACATGGTCGCGGCCGGTAAGCCAGCACTGCTTGATTGTTACTCCGGTAAACCTTGAAGAGATTATGAAGCTGCGTCAAATCAAAGCCGTTGGGAAATACTCCTGATCTCTGTGCCAGTTTGAAGAGATGTTTCAACTGAGACTCTTCGTCAAGACTTAAAAGCTCCTCTGAGATATTCGCCAGTTCCGCCGGTGGAAGTCCCAGTTGAAACGCGAAATTGGCGACCTGCATCGCCGCCTCATTCTCTTGTTTGAACGTAGCGGTGTAGGGAGTTATTGAATCAAACAAAGCTACGAGCGCGACTTGCTGCCCTTGTCGCTGAAGTTGACACGCCATCTCGAAAGCAACAAGGCCGCCCATAGACCAACCGCCCAGCATGTATGGTCCACTCTCCTGCACCGTGCGGATCGCGTGGATATAGTCAGTCGCCATCTCTTCGACGCGCGTGTGTGGCTCCTGCGCGTCCAGCAAGCCGCGCGCTTGCAGCGCATAGAAGGGTTGGGCCAGTCCTAAACGACGAGCGAGACTGACGTACGAAAAGACGTTCCCACCAACCGCATGAACACAGAAAAAGGGTGGCAGAGATCCTTGCGGCTGAATCGACACGAGCGACTGTTCCGGCTTGCGTTCATAGCCGAGCAGCGCGGCAACCGCCTGCGTCTCTTCGGCAAGGTCATCCCGGTCCTCATGCTCTTTCCATCTTTCCGCAACGCTCGCCTCGATACCTTTGTAGCTGTGAAACTTCACGTCTCCGAGCATCCTTGATTCAGCATGGATGCCATCGATCATCCTCTGCACCCCATCCTTGTAAGGCTGCAACATGTCCTCGTGAAACTCCACGCCGAGAAAGTTGCAGAGCTGCTCTAAACTCTCGCGCGGGCGGCTTACCAAATCTTCAAATTTCAACTGATGTTGCCGGTCAGTAGGCACATCTCGAAGGAACTCGATGATATTTTGATGACTGATGGTCCAGATCATCTCCGCCAGCGCGCGCCGGCTGAACGGGTGTGCGTAGCGAAAGAAAATTTGATCGAGTTTTGCATCTTCAAAAGAACGAATCATGCCGCGCGGATGGCGCAGGAGATGTATGTACAAAGCGTTCTCGAAGTCGGCCTCGGCACGCTTCATGATGCTCGTATGAAGAGCATAGGAAGGTGTTTTGTCGACGAGCCTGCGGTCGCCGATCCACTCCTGCATCAGCCGGTAAAATTCTTTGGTCGAAAGGTTGCGGTCTTCCAATTCACGCATGATACGCGCGGCCTCTTCCGCGCTGCAGCCTTTGATCTCCATGATGGCCCGCAGCGAGCCTTCGAGCCAGAAGCTGAACGCGCCTGAGAAGGCGTGCTTTCTCTCTGCGAGAGTGTTGAAAGAGAGGAGCTCTAATTCGGGAGGGGCGAAGAGTTGTGGATGACCGCCGAGCAGCACGCGCAGGAGTGTCGTGCCTGACCGCGGCGGAGCGAGAATAAAAATCGTCGATCGATTCTTTGGTTTCTGGTTCACACGCGGCGGTAAAGGCGCAATCAATCTCCTGATTTGCGTGAGCTTCGCGTTCGTTACCTTCGCAGCGCTTCTCACTGCGTGACTAACGCGACTGCCGGTAATGGCAGCCACCGCGCCGGTATGCTGCTCTTCCAGGTACTTCGCAAAAGAAGCGATCGTTGGAGCATTGAAGATGTTGACGACGTGTACGATCTCGCCCAGACGCTCCTGTAAACGGTTGATAAAAATCACGCCCTTGATTGAATCGCCGCCGAGATCGAAGAAGTCGTCATGTATACCGATATGCTCGACGCCGAGCACGCCGGTCCACAACTCCGACAGCATTGCTTCAACACCGTTGCGTGCTGGTTCGTATCTCTTCTCGAAGTCCGGTCTCTCGTGTCCGGGCTCCGGCAGGCTTTTCTTATCAAGCTTTCCGTGAGCCGTCAGTGGCATCTCTTTCAATTCGACAAACACCGCGGGGAGCATGTGCTCCGGTAGTCTCTCTCGCAAATGCGCGCGCAGCTCGTCAATGCGGAGTTCACCGTTCCGTCGCGCAACGACGTAAGCGCAGAGGCGCTGGTCTCCATTGGTATCCGGGCGAGCCAGGACAACAGCCGCTTGAAGAGACGGATGCGTGAGGAGTGCTGCTTCAATCTCACCGGGTTCGATGCGAAAGCCGCGGATCTTCACTTGATCATCCGCGCGTCCGAGATATTCGATATCGCCATTACCGAGTCGCCGCGCCAGATCGCCCGTGCGATAGAGTCGCGCGCCCGCTTCGCGCGCGAATGGGTTGGGCACAAAACGCTCAGCCGTCAACTCTGCGCGATTCAGATAGCCGCGCGCGAGTCCCTCGCCGCCGACGTACATCTCACCGCTGACTCCGAGCGGCGCCGGTTCGAGATTTTTATCGAGCAGGTAGAGTTGCAGATCGGGGATCGGTTTGCCGATCATGCTTCCAGTCGACGTAGTGTCCGACAAAGTCAGCGGGCGACAAGTAACATGGACCGTCGTTTCGGTGATGCCATACATATTAATAAGACGTATGTCGCCGTGACGTTCCATCCAATCTCTGAGGCTCGCCGGATCCAGAGCTTCACCACCAAAAATCACTACGCGTAAATTCAGAGCGCCGTCTTGCGCTGCGTCGATGCGCGAGAGTTGGCGGAAAGCCGAAGGAGTCTGGTTCAGTACCGTCACGCGCTCTGTGACGAGCAGAGCATAGAAGTCTTCAGGTGACCGGCTCACCCAGTAAGGCACTATCACCAGTTTTGCGCCAGACAGGAGCGCGCCCCAGATTTCCCAAACGGAAAAGTCGAAGGCGTAAGAATGAAAGAGCGTCCAAACGTCGTTGGCATTGAAGCCGAACCATTGCTGAGTCGCGCTGAAGAGGCGCACCACGTTGGCGTGGGTGACCACAACCCCTTTCGGAGTTCCCGTTGAACCCGAGGTGTAGATGACGTAAGCGGGGGCAAGCCCCTCTTCCTGACTTTGCTTAGTCTCGTGATCTACTTCGGGCGTCTGGGAAATTAACAGGTCAGGAAGCGGGGCTTGCCCCCGCTCTCCGACAAACAGCACCGCAGCTTCTGTTTCAGGCAGGATTGAAGCCAGTGTTGGGTGCGTCAACAACACCACTGGCTTGGCATCCTCCACCATGAACCGCAGGCGCTCGCGCGGATAAGTGGGATCGAGCGGAACGTATACGCCACCAGCTTTAAGAATCGCGAGCATCCCGACAATTATCTCGGGCGAACGTTCAAGCAGGAGACAGACGCGTCTCTCTGGTCCGACTCCAAGTGCACGAAGGTGATGGGCCAAACGGTTCGCACGCCTGTTCAGCTCGTCGTAGCTGATGGACTCATCTTCAAAGATGAGTGCCGTCGCACATGCGGCTCGCTGAACGCGCTCTTCAAACAAGCGGTGCAGACTCACATCGTCTTGAAACGAGGACTCTGACTGATTCCAGCCATGCAATAACTGTCTTCGCTCATCCTCAGGCAAAAGCGACAGGGCAGAAACGCGCTCGTCAGGATGGTTGGCGATGCTCTCCAGCAGAATCTGAAAATGAGCCAGCATGCGCTTGATTGTGTTGGCGTCGAAGAGGTCAGAGCGATAGGCCAGATAGCCTTTCAACGCCGGGCCTTTGTCCCAAACATTCAGCGACAGATCGAACTGTGTCGTCCCGGTCTCAATGTGCGCGGGTGTAATCGTTAGGCCGGTCAATTCGATGGCTTCGTCAGGTGTGTTCTGCAGCGCGAACATCGCCTGAATGATGGGCATGTGGCTCAAATCTCGCTGCGGCTGAAGCTCTTCGACCAATTTATCGAAGGGAAACTCTTGATGTGCATACGCACCGAGCGCAGTTTCTTTAACCTGTGCGAGCAGTTGGCGAAAGCTCGAGTCGTCGCTGAAGTCTGCGCGCATGACGAGCGTGTTGATGAAGAAGCCGATCAAGCCCTCGAGCTCCTGGCGATTGCGACCGGCGATTGGCGTGCCGACGACGATCACATCCTGTCTGGCATAACGGTGCAACAGTGTTTGAAAGGCTGTCAGCAGGACCATGAACATCGTGGCGCCTTCCTGTTTGCCCAGCTCTCGCAAGCCTCTCACCACATCGTCCGCCACGATGAAATGTTCGAGCAACCCGCGCGAGCTTTGTATCGAAGGGCGTGGTCGATCGGTCGGAACTTTCAGGATAGGTGGCGCGCCGTCAAGTTGCTTCTTCCAGTAATCGAGCTGTGATTCGAACACTTCACCCGTTAGCCACGACCTTTGCCACTGCGCGTAGTCGGCGTACTGAATGTGAAGATCCGGAAGCGTTGACGGGCCGCCAATCGAGAATGAGTTATAGAGCTGGGCCAATTCATTCACCAGTACACTGATTGACCAACCATCCGAGATGATGTGATGCATCGCCAGCAGCAGCAGGTGATCCTCAACATTCAGTCGGAAAAGCATCGCGCGCACGAGTGGTCCATTCACCAGGTCGAACGGCTCTCTGAGATTTTCGACGGCGAGACGATGTGCTTCGGTCTCCCGCGCGGTCTCCGGCAGGTGGGTCAAATCGAGGAGGGGGAGCGACAAAGGAGCGTGCGAAGAGATGACCTGCATCGGCTGTGCGTCAACCATTTGAAATGTTGTGCGCAGGATCTCGTGCCTCTGGACGATCTCGTTCAATGCCTGTTCGATGGCTTTGACGTTGAGTTTTCCCAAGAGACGTGAGGCAACGGGCACGTTGTAAACCGGAGACTGCGGGTTCATCTGTTGCAGAAACCAGAGTCGCTGCTGTGCAAATGAAAGAGGGAAGAGGAAAACCTCCTCCGCACTATCCTCTAAAGTCATGCTTATCTTTCTTCGATCTTTTCGCCTTCCTCGTCAGACCTCTCTTTCTTGCGAGGGCTGAATAATTTCTTAAGTCGACGGGTGAGTCTTACAGACAGATCGTAAATACGGTCTGACTCTTTCGCCAACAGTGGCGAAGCGCTGGCAAGAATCAAAACATACAAAGCCGCAAACGGCTGCAACACAGTCATCAAGCCACCGGCGATAGCAAGGTTAACAATAATGATTGAAAACTCGCCGCGCGCGAGCAGCGTGAAAGAGGTGTTGAGTGACCCAACGGGTGACAGCTTTGCCCGTGCTCCCACAATCATTCCAGCGGTTACGACTCCCACAAGTGAAAGCAGAGCCGCACCCACGGCCAGCCAAGCGGCTCCACCCAGGCTGAAAGGATCAATTGATAGACCAAAACCGAAGAAGAAGATCGCGCCGAAGAAATCACGAAACGGTACGATCAGACGTTCCATGCGCTCACTGTGTTCAGTCTCGCCCAGTATCAAGCCCAGGAGCAGCGCGCCGATGGACTCCGCAACGTGAATCGTCTCACCGAGTCCGGCCAGTAAAAACAAGCTCGCGAAGATCACAACGACAAAGACTTCATTCGAAGAGATTCGGAACAGTCGATTCAAGAGCGGCGTAGCCCACCGCCCGATAATCATTAGGCCGACGATAAAGCCGAGCGCGATACCACCCGATGAAGCCACGCCCGCAAACGAACTTGCTCCGCTCAGGATGATGCCGGAAATGAGGGACAAATAGACGGCGAGGAAAACATCCTCGAACATGGTGATGCCCAGAATCAATTCTGTTTCACGATTCGCAGTGCGCCTGTAGTCGAAGAGAATCTTGGCTACGATCGCACTCGAGGAAACAGTAGTGATACCGGCAATGATAAGTGTCTCCCGGAGAGGAAACCCGGCAAGGTAACCGTAAGTTAATCCGATGGTGAAATTGATTCCAACGTAAAGCGAACCGCCGGCCAGGATGGAGCGGCCTGCTTCAATCAAGCGTGTGACATTGGATTCCAGACCAAGATAAAAGAGAAGGAACAGCACTCCCATTCGCCCCATGAAGGCAATGAGCGATTGGGTCTCAATGAAACGAAAGTCGAAGACACCAAACTGCGGAGCATGTGGCCCGACCGCCATACCAATCAGAATTAAGAACGGCACGTTCGATAAGCCGAGTTTATGGGCCACCCCGACGGCGAGCGCGATTAGCACGAGGGCCAGGCCGATTTCAAGGATGACGTTATCCATCAGCGCACCCCCTTACTTTCCTTCGATCAGGAGACGCTTGAGAGCATTTATCGTGCGCCGGTCACCAGCGACGATAAGTGTCGCGCCCGCGTTGAGGACGGTGTGGGCTTCCGGGTTAGTGCGTTTCGTCTGGTCCGGTTCAATAATCGACACGATTGATGCGCCGGTGCGTGTACGAACCTGGAGCTCACGGATGCTCCTGCCGATACACGCCGCGCCTGGTTCAATCCTGAACCACTCCAGCACCAAATCTTCCAGGACAACTTCCGCTATCGGCAGGCTGCGCGGTACGTAAGTCAGTCCACCGATGATGCCTGCGATCTGCCGTGCCTCCCCGTCAGACAGTTGCAGGACAGACGAAGCTCGATCCATGTTGCGGCGAGTGAAATGATAAAGCTCGCGCGTGCCGTCGTCATGAATGACTATCACCAATCGATCGCCGCTGGTTGTCTCAACCTGAAATTTGCGTCCTACGCCCGGAAGAAATGTTTCGCTGATAGACATGACTGCAGATCCCTTCGTGTTTTATTCAGGACTCGCACAGAACTTGATGACCACATGCCGATGTTGCTTTAGTTTCACTCGGTTCTAACAACTTCGCAAATGTTCCGGCTTTTCTCTGCGTATCTCTGTGATCTCTGCGTTAATAGTTCTCACGACTAAGTTAACGCAGAGATCACAGAGACACGCGGAGATCGCAGAGAGAACCAATTAGTCGTAAAAACAGTGTTTGTAGAATTGAGGAGATTCTCTATCAGACCGGAGCCGGCAGGTCGGTCGAGGGTGAATGCCACAAAGCGCACAAGGGAAGCAAATATTTGCGAAGATATTTGTTGCCCTTGTGCGCTTTTTGTGGCTAGGAGAACTGTCCCCGGTGGGATGACTCATAGCGCGGGAGCGCAATAACAAATTCAGCTTAACAAGACGCGAGCCTTGTCGTATGTGCGATAAGGCACATATAAGATATGAAACTCAATTCAGTCCCCAAATATTTAGTGCCCGGTACTGGCCAAGAAGGCTTGCAACTGGAAGTACACCAACGTTGCCAACAATATCAGAAATAGGCTCAGGAATATCACGTTCGTTTTTAAGCTGAACGATTTCTCCTCGGCTATCGCGTATGCCCGTAGCACACCGGGTTTAAAAGTTTGAAGGCAACTCTGACAGGACGCTGCTTCAGTAAAGCACCGACGATGACAGTTCGGACATTGCGTAAGACTCATAATTTATTCCTGACTCACTCTCTATACCTCGTAATTTGGTGATCATCCCGGATTGCTGCAGTGCGTTAATCGCGCCGCGCTTGCGACCACTTTTTGAACATTGTCTGATGCGATTTTCGGGCGAAGGCTCGCTGAACGGATGGTATTCCACCGCTGTCTTTGACAGAACCGTTCATCGGTATCCGGTCATCTGCCTGACCCTCTGAGAGCCATGGGTTTAGTTGCGCCCAGCGTACGGGATCAAACTCTATTTGTAGCTGCGAATGGGCTTTAAAGTTCAGTTCTTGCATAAGATAGATATCCATTTCATCAGAGAGATTCTTCTGCTTCATTTTTAGCTGAAGTAAGTGAATGTGTCTGTGCGCTAGATCGCTTATGAAGCATCCATGCGCACGCTGCTCCTTGTTATATGTGTCAATTATGAAATATAGCACGGATAGACAATATGTTTCGTATATGGTAAACACCTTATACGAAGAAGGAGGCTCGATGATTGAAGTTCGCATCGATCAACTACTGAAAACGCGCGGGCGGACGTTTTATTGGCTGGCGAAGGAGACAGGTATTAGCCATACGACGTTGTGGCGCTTGAAAAAGGGTAGAGCACTGGGAATCAACTTCATCACGCTGGAAAAGCTCAGTGAAGCACTCGATTGCCAGCCGGGCGATATGTTCCTGTTTATCAAGCAGAAAAGGCAGCATACGAGAGAGAGACTTCGAATTAATGCTCCGGGCCGATCCGCAGCAAAGTAATCCGGTCCAAAGGACTGGTAAGTTAGGAGAATGATGAGAACCGCTTCGAGCATGTTCGAGCAATTCACACTTGGAATTGAAGAAGAGTTTCAGTTAGTAGATCCGGATACGCGGGAATTGCGCTCACACGTCTCCGAAATCCTTGACGAAGGCAAGATGCTGCTGGGCGAGCAAGTCAAGCCTGAAATGATCCAGTCGATGATTGAGGTAGGCACAGGCGTTTGCGCCGACGTCCAGGAAGCCCGAGCCGATGTAATAAAATTACGCGGAGTGCTCTCCAACCTCGTGCGCAAGCAAGGCTTAATGATTGTCGCTGCCGGCACTCATCCATTCTCACAATGGCAAGATCAAAAGATTTACGAGAACGCAAGGTATAGGTCGATCGTTGAAGAGAATCAGATCATTGCCCGTTCGCTGCTGACCTTCGGTCTCCATGTACACGTCGGCATTTCGGATCCCGAACGCGCGATACAAATCATGAACGCAATACGCTACCTGCTTCCGCACGTGCTGGCGCTCTCAACTTCATCGCCCTTTTGGCTTGGCGTAAATACCGGTTTGAAATCCTACCGCTCGGAGGTCTTCGCCAGGTTCCCGCGCACGGGCATCCCTGATTACTTCGAGTCGCGCAGTTCATTCGAGCGCTATGTGGAACTACTGGTCAAAACTGGTTGCATTGACGACGGTAAGAAGATCTACTGGGACGTTCGGCCGCATCCGTTTTTCCCCACCCTGGAGTTTCGCATCTGCGATATTCCCACGCGGGTTGATGACACGATCGCTATTGCCGCGCTCTTTCAGGCGATGGTCGCTAAGGTCAATAAGCTGCTGGATCGGAATCTCACTTTCCGGTTGCATCACAAAATGCTGATTGAAGAGAACAAATGGCGCGCTGTGCGGTACGGTCTCGGCGGCAAGATGATCGATTTCGGCAAAGGAACCGAAGTTCCCATTCGGGAGCTTATTGGTGAACTGCTCGAGTTTGTTGACGATGTGGTAGATGATCTCCGCTCGCGCAGGGAGATACGACACGTCCGCACGATTCTCGATCGAGGAACATCGTCGGATGAGCAGCTTCGAGTCTGGCACGAGACGCAAGACATTCATGCGGTCGTAGATCGGTTGATTGAACTGACAATGGAAAATGTGCCAGTTCTTTAGAACGCATCCGCTTCATCAACACTTTACGCACCCCTTACGTATGTGCCTCCTTCATCCTCCCAAGTCTCAGTTGCTTGACGGTCGCTTTGAGGCAGTGCGCCAGCATCAGGTGCGTTTTCATGTTCGTCGGCAGGGCGGATTAGCGCGGCGAGCTCTCGGCGTCCCACAGTGGCGCCACGGCTCAAGCTGGCAAACGGATCGTCTATGATGCAAAAGTCCACTTCATCTTCGCCGGGTAAGGGTGCGATGTTTTTGAGAAAGAGAGGGTCAATCACTACCGGCTTGAAAAGCAGTAATCCAAAGTTACGCAAACGGGCCATCATGGCGTCATGAGTACTGTGAAATAGCGGCACGCGTAAACGTCCGTAATGTTCAAGTGCAAACCAATCACCGTTCGCTCGTTGCATAGCAAAGATATCGCTCATAAAAGATCTTTCATCATGCGAACCCTGATACCGAGTCCAAGACAACATTACGCTAAGTCATGGCTAACGTCTGTGCGCCACCTCGCATATGTTTTCGGCGTTCTCTGCGTTAAACGGCAACTCAAACGCAGAGGGCGCAGAGATACGCAGAGAACCACTGAGAAGATTTCTCGATGAATAACAAATAAACAAAAGGCAAAAGGCTTTCACCTTTTGCCCTTCTCGCCAGCAATAATTTCGCCTCAGCTAATTATTCCTGTTGCCCGGCGATGAGTTCCTATTCGGACTGCTATTCGCGTTGTTCGCATTGATGGGACGAACGCCCGAAGTATTCTGATTCCCGTTGTTGTTTTGCACTACACCCACATTGGCGGGTGCAGTGTTCGAGTTCAGGTTCGAATTGACATTTGCTGAGTTACTGTTGGAGGCGGTGCTGTTGCAACCTGCAAGACCAACCACCGCCAGCAGACCCATAACGACTAAAGTTCGCTTCATCCTATTCCTTCCTTCGAGGCGCTTGTTTATCGATAGACATCTTCGCCGCGATTTTTCTTCCAATCTTCCTCGAAGTAAGCAGCGTCGTCAGGATTACGCGGTGTTACGCCCATCATGATTCCGCCCTTCTTGATTCCTTCTTCGTATTTCTTGACGCGTTCTTCTGGTATCCCTGCACCGATGAGAGCGCCTATCAATCCACCTGTCGCGCCGCCCGCTCCGGCTCCAGCCAATCCTGCTGCGATTGGACCAGCAATGAGTAACCCGAGTCCTGGTAAAGCCAACGTGGTTCCGATTGCTGCGATTGCGGCCAACGTGGCTCCGACTGCCCCACCGATTGCCGCGCCGGTCCCCGCGCCTTCAAGCGCCTTACTGCCGAGCTCAGTCTCACGACCGTCGGCTGCGAAATGTTTCTTTCGTGTTTCGTCAGACATAACGAGGTTGATGTCATCTTGTCCGTATCCTCGCTCGACCATGGATCCGTAGGCGCGCTCCGCGCTGTCCCTGTCTGGGAATAGTCCAGTGACCATGCCTGATTTTGCTGTTCTTGATGTTGCTGTTTCTGTCATGTTTCTCCCTTTGCCCAATTGATTGCTGTTAAGTGAATGAATCTGAAGATTTCTACGTCACTGCTAATAGCGCGCAGTTTTACTTGTGCAACTTTGGAGCCGTGCGACTAACTTTTGAGAAATAAGAAGGCTGCGTCAGCGTCGTCTCAAAAGAAGAAACAGAACCGCAACAACCAGAAGAATGCCAATGGTTCCCGGCCAGATAAACCATCCGCGTCCACTGCTATAACCTCCTGCGACAATGCATCCTGACGAGAAGAAAAGAAGTAATGTGATGATGCTAACCTGTTTCATTGCTACCTCCAGCTTAGTTGTTTTCCCGCGCTTCAATTTGTTCGATCAATCTTTCCGGCTGCGTCTCTTCACTCAATGCTTTTAAGTGAGGATCCTGACTTAGGTCAGCACCCACTTTTGCAGCGATGGCGTGCAACATGACGATCATCTTTGTGTTTTCCTGTTCGCTCAGCAGGTTTAGTTGAAGGTCAAGGTGGCTACGTCTTTCGCTAATGCGACTGTCGAGATTTTGACTGATGAGAATAAAAGTAGAGAGAAAGATTGCTTCCAGTGAAACTATGAGCGTCAGGAAAGTAAAAGGGAAAGGATCGATATGCCGTATGCCCGGAATTAAATTGAAAAGAATCCAACCGCCGAACCAGACAACGTGCACCCAGACAAACGTCATGCTGCCGCAGAACCTCGCGATCTTCTCGGCCAGGCGATCGGTCGGTGTTCGCTGTTCCCTGGCCTCCTCTTCGAGTCTCGTTACGGTTTCGACATTCTTCTCGGTCAGCTGTTCGGCAGATGAACCAGCCGGCTGATTCCCGTTAGGAGCTCCAGTGGCGGTAACCGAAGACGGTTCTTTCTTCATAGAGCAGGTTCACGCTCCCAATGACGATGTTTGGCGATAGCATTCACAAACTGATCCCCAAGGCCCGGCGCGTAAGCGTCGCGCGTGGCGACGAGTCCGGGCCGGAATTCAAGCTTGTCTGTTCTTGAGATTTCGTCAGCAGCAGTCACGATGCCGGCAGCCGCAAGAAGCTCTACACCGGCTCCGCTCGCAGCGATAGTCTTGCAGTGCTTATAAGCTTCATTCAGAAAGTTATTGACCTCTGGATCAGCCTTGAGCGAATTCACACTGGCCTCGCCGTCAGGAACGTAGAAAGCGTCAAACAAAACTGACGAGCCAGTAAGAAAGCTAAAATCGGCCTTGACCACCGTGCCATTAGCTCCTGTCAGAACCCCGAGCCGCGGAGCAACAGTCATGACGAGTGCGCCTGCCGTCATTAACGCCTGCTTCATCTCGAGCAGAGCCGCATCATCGAATCCGTCCGCGACGAGAAACGCTATCTTGCGCGTCTTGATTGTGTCGCTCGGAAAATTAGGATTGCCGATCATCCGCAACGCCGGCGACGGTTCCATCTCAATCGCGCGTTTCGGCTGGACCTTCTTTGGATCGACGTCGCCGGGAACGCTCATGTTCATCGGCTTCTCCAGTTTTGCGGGAATGGATGCGCCGAGTCCCGCGGCTACTTTGTTCGCGAGCTCTTTATCAACCTGGGCCAACAGAAACAACATTCGCTCTCGAATCGGAACTGTCTCGACTTTACCCAACTCGAAGCGTAATGCTCTGATTATGTGATTCTGTTCAGTTTCGGACTGGCTCTTAAAGAAAAGCGCAGCCTGACTGAAGTGATCGTGGAAACTGGGACTACGCTCGCGAATTTTCTGCGCATCGATCCTTTCGGCATAACTTGCGAAGCCACTCATGTCCATTCCAGCCTGAAACGGACACCCGCCTCTCAGACTGTTCGGCTCATAACTGGTCTGGCCACGATTGACAGTTTGTCGCATGTAGCCATCGCGCTGGTTGTTGTGGAGCGGAACGACCGGCCGGTTGATCGGGATTTCATGAAAATTTGGTCCGCCCAAACGAATCAACTGTGTGTCGAGGTATGAGAACAGACGGCCCTGTAACAGCGGGTCGTTGGTAAAATCAATTCCCGGCACGATGTTGCCGAGGTGGAAGGCCACCTGCTCGGTTTCCGCAAAGAAGTTGTCAGGGTTGCGATTCAGAGTCATCTTGCCGATGCGCCGCACAGGCACCATCTCTTCCGGAATAACCTTCGTCGGATCGAGCAGGTCAAAGTCAAAACTGAATTCATCTTTCTCCTCGACGATCTGAACGCCGAGTTCCCATTCCGGATAATCGCCATTCTCAATCGCTTCCCAAAGATCGCGCCGGTGGAAATCAGGATCCTTACCCGAAATCTTTTGGGCCTCATCCCATAGGACCGCGTGCAAACCGAGTAACGGTTTCCAATGGAACTTCACGAAGCGCGCCTTGCCCCGATCGTTAACGAACCGGAAAGTATGAACACCGAAGCCTTCCATCATTCGCAGGCTTCTGGGGATCGCGCGATCCGACATCACCCACATAATCATGTGCATCGATTCAGGCATTAACGAGATGAAGTCCCAGAAGGTATCGTGGGCCGAAGCGGCCTGCGGTATTTCATTATGTGGTTCGGGCTTTACTGCATGGACCAGATCGGGAAACTTGATCGCGTCCTGGATAAAAAAGACAGGAATGTTATTGCCGACCAGATCGTAGTTTCCTTCCTGCGTATAGAATTTCACCGCGAAGCCGCGTACGTCGCGTGCAAGATCGGTTGAGCCTCGAGATCCGGCGACGGTAGAGAAGCGAACGAAAACGGGAGTTTTGACAGATGGGTCCTGAAGGAAATGCGCCTTCGTGTACTGGGCCATCGGTTCATATACCTGAAAATAGCCATGCGCTGCTGAGCCGCGTGCATGCACAACGCGTTCGGGAATGCGCTCGTGATCGAAGTGCGTAATCTTCTCGCGCAGAATGAAATCCTCTAACAGGCTCGGACCACGGTCGCCTGCTTTGAGCGAGTTCTGATTATCGTTTACGCGAACACCCTGGTTGGTAGTGAGGAATTCGCCGCCGCTGTCTTCGATATTCTGCGAAAGGTCGTCCAGCTTACTGTTCTGATCACCATAACCGGCGCTGGTTGGTAAATCCGCGCCGGGTTCTTTCTTCGCGTTAGCCCCGGCAGTTCTTCCGTTAGTTTTCCCCTTGTTCATTGTTCTACTCCCCTTGTTCCTTAACGCGCGCTGGCCTTCTTAGCTTTTGCAGCCGTGTTTGTTTTTACATTCGCCGTTCTGGACTTCTTCGCCTGGGCAGCTTCGATTGCGTTGTCAACTTTCTGTGTCTCCTCTGGTGGAGGAAGCACCGCCGGCATTCGCAAAGCTTCCATCCATAGCTCACGCGTCCACCCCGTCGTGTGATAAAGATGCTCATCTTCTTCGTGCTCGATTTGTTGATAGGCGGGCGTTAAGAGGGCGGATTCGTCGGCGTTCGCCTGCTTGGCGAGCTCGCCAAGCAATTCCCAGTTCAAATGGTCTTTGGTTTCAGCGAGCACGACACATTCCGCCGCCACAATTTGCGCGGCTTGCGGATCAGCGCATCTCGAAGCCAGTTCCATCGTCTTCACCAGGGAAGTGCCCAGGTAGCGAACGACTTTGCGACCCGGAGTTTCAGCATCAGGGTCAAGGCCGAGTGCCGTCAGAATCTCCGACAGAACCTGCACATGGTTTTTGGTTTGCTCCAGATACTTATTCCATTCTTCCCTCAAGTCCTTATTGATAGCGAGACGTAGAGCGGTCGTGTATATCTGCACGCCGCCTTTTTCGGTTTCGAGAGCCTGGTACATCAGATCGACAGGCACATTTGCGAGTAATGTATTGTTTGGCATTTCTCCCCCTTGTTGAGCCGCACTCAAATGAATCAGTTCGCGCATCAAATTGCAGTCATGTCAGGCAGAAGCAACTTCGATGCCTGACGTCACACATGCTCTTCTCTGTGCAACCTCTGCGTTCTCGGTGTCTCTGTGGTTGTTTTTCCTAAGCAAACTTCAACCACAGAGACACAGAGAACGCAGAGGTTGCACAGAGAAATCTCACTACCGTGGTGCACTCGATCGAATCGTCAGTTCCGTGCCGCTCGGAAGCTCGAGATTGTCTTTGCCCAGAATAAAAACCGAGCCGGCTCCGCCTGCGGCGCCAATGATTCCACCTATTGCCGCTCCTTTCCCTCCGCCGGCGATGGCGCCGATGACGACACCCACAGCGGTAGCAATGCCTGCACGCTGGATCGTTTGCCCTGTCCGGTTGGCGCCTTGCGCGCTTCCTTCGTTGTCAACCTTGATTGCATCGCCATTTACCGTTCGAACGCTCTCGAGAATTCCCGCGAACCTGTAAGTTTGTCCATTCGGCAGCCGGATCGTTTCGAAAGTGAGCGACATCTCAGACCGGCCACTCAGGCGTCCACCCTCGTCTACGCTCCCAACCGCGCCTTCGATAACTGCCCCTTGTAATTGACTGGGATCGCGTACGGTCATGGTGAACAGGTCCCCGCGCTGCGACAGCTTTGTGGTTAGGTTATTATTCAGTATGGCCACTAAAGTCTCACCATCTCGCACGATCGATTCATACCGCGAATCGTTGTGGACGTTCCACTCTGCGACATCGGCAGTGCGGTTATAAACACTATCGACGACAACTGGTTGGGTTAGCCGGTCGGAATAGATCTGTCGCCGCACTCGCAGACTGTTGTCGTTTTCAGTGGCATCGAAAGTGACATTAAAATCATTCTCTTTGTAGCCGTTCGAACTCACTACTAACTGTTCTCCACGCAACGTCGCTATCACCCTCGTCGATCTGCTGTTGGGCAGTTGTTCCTGACGCTCACGGCCATCCGCCTCAAATGTTGATTGTGGCGCTAGTGAAGAAGCCATAGTCATCGTCGTGCCGCGGCGCTCGATCATCAGCATCTCGGGAGATTCAAGTCGCGCCAGAATTTGGTCGGCGACTTCCTGGCGTTCGAAGGGGCGCAAATTCTGAGTGGCGCGCCGTGCTTTGTCGCGCGGGTTGTCACTGCGAGCGGAATCTAATCTAAAGGTTCCGGTCAGGCGATTAGTGCCTTTGAATCCGGTTTGTGAAGATGAATTGTTTACCCAACTCGGCGAGATGTTATACGCGTTGGCCAGGAGGTTTAGATTCGTGCGCAATGTTGACCAATCGCTCCTGGCGCGTTCTGTAAGCGGATTGTCTCGTATGAAATTGTCGATGGGTTGGGCCTGATCGAGCAGACGCTGGACGTCGTCCGAAACCAACTGCGTGGCATCGAAGCGAATGCGCAACTGGTCCGTCGCGCTTTTGAAACGTCGGAGAGCGTCATTCATGTTGCCCTCGACTCGAGTGCGATCATAAGGCCGGCGGTCAAAAGCATCGGTAAGACTTACACGAAACTTATCGCCGCCGTTTTCGATCTGCTGAATTAGCTGAGTGAGCTCACTCTCGGATAGTCGGAACGATCGATTTGAGTCAACCTTCATCGGAGTTAGTTGGTTCCATTGCCAACTGACGCCATAGGCAGTCGCCAGCGTGTTCAGATCCGTTCGCACCGATGCCCAGTCATTCTTGACCCGAGGGTTTAAGGTATTTTGGGTTGTGAAGCTGTTGAGGGGCGACGCCTTTTGCAGGATGCTCTCAACGTCGGACGCAACCGCAAGCCTCCGAGTGAACTGATCCCTGAACTGCTTAATAGCGAGATCAAAACCAGACTGGAACGTGCTGATGTCATTTTGAGGCCGCGTTTGGTCGACGCTCCCCTGGACCAATGCCACATTGAGACTGTTGCGGAACCTGCTCGAGCTTCGTTCAAGTCGTTGCAGCATGTTGCCGACCTGACGGGTGTTATTACGGTTAAGCTGCGGCTGGGCCTGTGCGTCCACGCCGGTGAAGATCGGAAACAGTAACAGGATAAAAACAGAAGCGATGCTTTTTATGATCGTCATTTTTCTTCTTTCGGCTTCTACAGCCTCATCCACGGTTTCTAAGCACACGTCGCAATTCAGGAATCCGAAGCTGAAATAAATGGAGTGTTGTGGACGCGAAGATCACAACTCTTCTTCAGCTCTTTTGAAATTACAAGCGGCCCAAGAAGAAGGTTGCCGGCCCGATCCCAGATGTCGAAAAGTATTTTCTAAAGGAACCCACTAAGGTATAGCACTCTGAAGGAGACAAGATCCGTGCGCTAACACACATACCCAAGAAGTCTGATTTCTCTGTGCAACCTCTGTGTTCTCTGTGTCTCTGTGGTTGAAGATTGCCCAGGACAACAACCACAGAGGCACAGAGAACACAGAGGTTGCACAGAGAAGAGCATGTGTGACGATTGGAGTGGTTGGAGTCAGGCCTCTTCCAGGATTGGTTTCGCAGGCTCCACTTTGAAGCCCATGGATTTGAACAGCCCGAAAAGCTGCAACATGGCACATCGGATTCCGTCCTCCACTGCCTCGGACGACTGTCCAAGTTCCTTTGCGATTTGAAAATTGGTCATCCCGGAAAAGAATGCGAGTTCAATCATTCGGTGCTGCAGGGGCGGGATTGCATCCAGCGCTGCTCGGACGAGTCGCCGTTGTTCGGTGATGTTGATTGATGAGGTTGCTTTGGTTTTACCTGCCCTTTTTCGCAACGTCCTGCTATTCGTGGCTAGTTGGCAACAAAGGCGCTCGATGGCACGCCGGTGTGCCATAAGTATCAGCCAGGTCAGCGGTCTTTCATTCTGTTTGCCGAATTGGCCGGCTCTCCGTCGTACTTCCTGGTAGAGTTCAGACAAAACCTCTTCGGCCGTTTGAGTGTGCCCCAAAATACGCAACAAGAGACCGAAGAGCAGGCCGTTCGTAGCCTCAAAAAAGAGACGGTAAGCAGCTTCATCGCCGCTCGCTACCCATGGGAGTAGCATTCCGACCTGATCAGCTCTCGAATGCTGGCGGCTTACCAAAGTAAGTACTGGTTTTCGCGATAACGGCACAGCGCGTTCCCTTCAACTAACGAACAGCTAATCTTTTTTTGGAAACTGCAAGTCTAAGAAAGCAGCAGGGCAATCGTATGTGCGTTGCCACACATATAAAAAGTTTCTACAACAAGGTGTGTTGTTTCACTCAAGCAGCTTTGGGAATCGTTTGCAGCAGTCGCGCGAGAAGGCTTCTCAACTGATTGAAGTTATCAGGGCGCGTAACATGTACGTTTTCGCCGATCGCTATTTCATCACCCTGAGCGATTTCATCAATGCAGAAGACAACAACGGGTACATCCTCTCCTATCGCAGCGCTTTCGCGAATCCGGCGGGCGGAAAGAATCACCTCGCGTGGCATGCCGGCCAGACTTACGAGAATCAGGTCGGGCCGCTGTCGTCGAGCGTTCTCTATTCCATCTTGTTCATCTCTGGCTAACGCTATACGGTAGCCATCCACCAGCAGCAGCTTTTCAATGCCCTCGCGGGTCTCCTGCACATCCTCCACTACCAAAATGATCGGGTTCATATCGTTCTTCTTGTCCATTAAAACCTCAAGTCGTTCTCTCTTTGCTCGGCCCAACTCCATCATGTCAGGAAACGTTGAGCCACACTCGCTAATTTGATCGCCCTTGCCAGCCCCAGTAACTGCATGACGCGAATACCCCACCAGTTGATGTCGATCTCATACCAGGCCAGTCCATGTCGTGCCGCGGATGGGTGCGCATGATGATTGTTGTGCCAACCTTCGCCAAAGGTTAGTAACGCGACCCACCAGTTGTTCCGGGAGTCATCGCCAGTTGAAAATCGCTGCGTGCCCCACATGTGCGTCACTGAGTTGACCAGCCACGTCGCGTGCAAGTTAAACGTGACGCGAAAGAAAACTGCCCACATCACATACGACCAGCCACCAAAAGCCAGCAACGCCACGCTAAGGAGAACGAGCGGCAGCCAATAAAAGCGGTTCAGCCAGACATGAAATCTATCTTTCATCAGATCAGGGGCATAGTGCGCCATAACCGAGCTGTCAAACTGTTGCGCCGTGCCACTGAGCATCCACCCGATATGTGCCCACCAGCCGCCATCTCGCGGAGTGTGTGGGTCACCGGGCGCATCTGCATGCGCGTGGTGGATGCGATGCGTGACAACCCAGTTGATTGGTCCACCTTCGAGCGCTAGTGTGCCGCAGATCGTCAAAAAGTATTCCACTAATCTTGGCGTCTTGTAGCCACGATGAGTTAAGAGTCTGTGAAAACCCATGCCGACACCCAGGCTGGCGGAAATCCACCAGAGCACTATCGCAGCCACCAGCGCCTGCCAACTGAAGACAAAGAGCGCGGCCACCGCTCCAAGATGCAAGAGTCCTATGAAAATTGCGGTATCCCAGTTAATGCCTGTCGGCCGATTTTTATTCATTAGTTCGGTGCGCATTTCGAATTCTCTAGTCATCGTTTCTTATTGGAGCAATGGGGCTCGTAGATAGGTATACAACTCGAAATGCAATCGGTCTGTGCGCCAACACACTTATGTTGGTTGCTCGATCTGTTATCACTAATGTATAAATGCAATATATCCTATACTTGACATATACTCATCGTTAGCATAAGGTGACTCGCGAATCGAGTCCGCTTACTCCCTTCTCAGATAGATGTTCCCCCCGCGGAGGGGGCGGCAATGTCCGCTCCTGACCGCAATGTCTGGTTACGATCCTAAGCTTAGACTGGAACGCAAATGATTAATCTTTATCTCAATGAACGCAGGGTCAACGACGTGACGATCCTTGATCTGAAGAGTAGGGAGAGAATTCGCGGCGCCACTATAGCGCTGCACGAATCGATTCGTTGCCTTGCTCGAGAAGGAAAGATGCAGGTTCTTTTGGATCTTGCCTGGGTCAAGCACATTGATTCGGGTGGGTTAGGCGAGCTTGTTTCAAGCCACGTAACTCTCGAAGAAAAAGGTGGTGCGCTCAAGCTAATGCACCTGACCGAGAGTGTCCGTGAACTGATGACAGTCACAAAACTCTTAACGGTCTTCGATGTTTATGACGACGAGCCGGAAGCCCTTGCCAGCTTTGTAGGCGAAACCTTAAAGATTGTTGAGCGTGAAACGAGACCGCGTGCATCGCTTGTGGACGCTGTAAGTTTGGCGCGTTCCGGGAACTAGGCGTTTTGTGCGACGTAGTCTTCCCGTCGAAGTATGCCGGCGAGGTCGACGGCTTCCTGGATCGTCATTAGATCGCTATCGTCTCCGCCGCGAAATTTAACCCCGCTCGCTCGCAGTTCCCAATCATCATGTCCTGCGTATTTCCGCTGGTTAAATAGCTCTACTGCCTCGTATCCGCTAACCGTGGTGAACGAGAGTAGAAGCAATTGAGTGCTATTTCGCTCGCGCGTAGTTGCCTCTATCGCTTCACGAATCGTTTTCCGATCCGGAACTTCTTCGGTCAGGGAAGGCACTCCCTGCAACTCGTAAAGCCGGCCTCGGTACTCGGCGAGTAGCGCAAGATACTGTCTGCACTGCTCGACGATGCTTTCGCTCGTGGCTCTATTCACTGCATACTTTGACGCTTGTAACCTTTGTTCCAATTGCGGGTACAACATAAAAATGTCCTATCAATTCGATCTAAACCTGATCGGCCTTTGAATTGAGTGTACAACTGGATTTTGGGTGCGTCCGTGCGACAACACACATATGTGTGACATGAAATTAGGAGAGGAATTTACTCGGTATCAACGTGGCGCGCTTTCATGACCAGGTTCGCCACGTTTGCAACCAACTCGCCGGGCGACACTGGCTTGGCCAGATGCAAATGGAAGCCTGCTACGCGAGCGCGCGCTGCATCCTCTTCGCTTGCGTAACCCGTGAGCGCGACCGCCGGGATGGTTCCGCCGCTTTCGGGTCCCAGTGCGCGTACCCTTCTGATCAAATCATATCCATCTTCGGTAGGCATTCCGATATCAGACACCAGCACATCTGGTTTCCACAGGTTCATTATCTCGAGTGCAGCATTGACTGAAGCCGCGACTTTTACCTCGGCGCCGCTTTGCGTCAGCGCCAAAGTCAGCAACTCGCGCGCGTCCAGTTCGTCATCAACCACCAGCACTCGCAAATCCGCCAAACTCGCAGATTGCAGATCGGATTGCTTATGCTCTCCGTTATCTTCATTTCGCTTTTCTAACTCCGCATTCCGAAGCGCCATCAACGGCAGGGTCACCGTGAAGGTTGCTCCGCAGCCAACGCCTTCACTGGCTGCGTGGACTGTCCCCCCATGGGACTCGATAAGTTGGCGCACGATTGCCAATCCCAAACCCAGTCCACTGTGCTGGCGTGTCGTTGTGCCATCAGCCTGACGAAAGCGTTCAAAGATATAAGGTAGAAACTCCGGGCTGATCCCTTCACCAGTGTCATGTACGACGATCGCCGCGTTGCTGTCCTGTTGCTTCAAGTGCACCTCCACACGACCTTGTCGCGGAGTGTACTTAATCGCATTAGTCAGCAGATTCCAAACGACTTGTTGCAAACGATTCGCATCCCCTGAAACTAGCCCTGCCGCCGAATCAGCCTGGAACTCCAACTGAACTCCCTTAGCTTCAGCCGCCGGCCTAACAGTCTCCAGGGCGGCTTCAATCGTCGGGATTAACTCAACCATGCCCTGCTCAAACCTAAACTTACCTGAGATAATGCGGGAGACGTCCAGTAGGTCGGCGATAAGTTGATGTTGCGCGCGAGCATTACGCTCTATAACCTGGAGGCCGTGAGCAGTGTTCTTTTCATCCAGCTTGCCGCGGACAAGCATGTCTGCCCATCCCATCATCGCGTTGAGAGGTGTCCGCAACTCGTGAGACATCGTGGCCAGGAACTCATCCTTTAGTCGATTAGCGGCTTCTGCCTGGTTGCGCGCGTCGTGTTCGTTGGCTAACAGCCGCTCCCTTTCTTCCTCGGCCCGCTTACGTTCGATAGCAATGGCGGCGGTGCGAACTACCATGTCTGTCAACTCACGGTTCGGCGGAGTTGGATCCCCTGTGTCGCGATAGTAGTTGGCAAACGTGCCGAGCAATTGGCCGCTGGAGGAGATGATGGGAACCGACCAACCCGATCGAAGTCCGTAAGGCGCGACGAATTCACCAAACGACTGCCACTCTTTGTCGGCATTGAAATCGGGCACAGACACCGCTTCACGCCGCCTCACAGCAGTCGCGCAAAGGCCTGTTGGAGAACTAACAGGCACGCCCTCAAGAGCAGCGTTGAAAGCGTCCGGCAAACTCGCGCCGACGCCCCGTTGGAAGAGTGTCCCGGCTTCGTTCAGCGTTGAGAAAGCTGCAAGCAAGCCCTCTCTGGACTGGCACTCAACCACGCCAACCAGAAATCCCAGCACGTCATCAAGTGGGGCTCCCTCGGCCAACAGTTGGAGCGCCTGCCGTTGCGAGTCAACCATCACTTCCGTTTGTTTCCGCTCGGTGATGTCGTAAAAGCAATTGATTGCTCCAATGACTTCTCCCCGATCGTTCTTCAGCGGACGGATATTGACGATGACGGTGATATGCGAGCCGTCGGGCCGCTCGATGAGGACTTCACTGTTATTGACTTCGGAGACTTTCCCCATGACCACCTCGGCCATGGGACACTGTTCGTGGGCCATTAAACTGCCGTCCGGTCGGAACATTTTGAACGAGCCGCAAAACCGCTCGTCCCTATCTCCCAACACTGGCTCGCGTCCCCACAGTTCGGTGGCGTGACGGTTGAAGTTCACCAGTACGCCCGAGGCATCAATGGTATAGACCGCCATGGGAGTCAGGTCAAACAACGTGCGAAAGCGTTCCTCATTCTCACGCAACGCTTCACCGGCCTGCTGTCGCTCGGTGATATCCTCAAAGGCGAGGAGGATCGATTGCGCGTGGTAGCCGTCGTGCGCCAGCCGGCGAGCATTCAGCAGCATCGTGCGCGATCCGATGCCCGGGAAGTCGTGCACCACCTCGAAATCCTGAAACTGGTTGTTCTCCGCGAGAATTGTTTCCAGCAACTTCCGCAACGCGGGAATGTCCCACTGTCGATCGCCCAGCTCATAAATGAATCGGTTCTCTACCTCTTCACGTGCGACCTGAAAATTTTGATAGAAAGATTTATTAGCCGTCTGCACTCGCAGATTCTCATCAAGGACGATAAGCGGCTCGCGCACTGTCTCGATGATCGCTTCGGCGTATGCGCGCGCCGCGGCGATCTCACGTTCGTGCTTTTTGAGGTCGTCGATATCAACCAGCACCAGTACCGCGCCGTCGATTTTATTGTCCAGTGTCATGTAGGGCCGCACGCGCAAAGAAAACCAGCGGCCCTCTCTGTCCTGCACTTCGCGGTCACGCTCGCGAACGCTGCTGATGACTTCGCTGATGAAGCCCTCTAAATCGGACAACTGAAGGTTGTGACGCACATTACTGATGGAACGCCCCAGGTCGCTGGGCAGAAGGTTGAATTGTCTTTCCGCTTGCACACTGAAACGGCGAATCGTCAGGTCACGCCCGAGCAAGACAATGGCAAGCCGAGTTGAGGTTTGAAAATTGACCAGATCGCTGTTAAGGCGGTTTAGCTCAGTGTTGCGATTGGCCATCTCCTCATTGAGAGTCATCAACTCTTCATTAGCCGACTCCAGTTCTTCCTTGGATGTTTCCAGCTCTTCATTGATGCTCTGCAATTCTTCGTTGGCAGACTGGACTTCTTCATTGGACGCTTGCAGCTCTTCGGTAGCGGCTTCGTATTGGTCCTGGATGGCTTGCAGGTAATCGCGAGTCTCGGCAAGCTCGCGCTCCAACTCCACGCTGCGCCGGGTTTCTTCTTTGTTGCTTATTCGGCGGATAGTTACTGGAGCAGGGCTTTGGCGTTCACCTGATGGCAGGGCGCGTTCAGCGCGTGCTGCCTTTTCTGCCTCCTCGAACAAAATCAAGAAGCAGCGCTCCCGCAGATTCTTAAGTGGAACGACTTCAATGTTCACGGTTCGCGTGTCGCCGTTCTGATTGATTCGTATGTTCTCGCGGCGCGCGATTTTGTTTTCTTTCTTTGCCTTATTGATGGTGGTCCGCAGCGGCAGCAGCAAACCTTCACGCGCCATCTTCAACACATCGAAGCTCGCCTTGCCGGTAGCCGGGGGCTGAAGATAGGCGCTGGTTGGACCACGAAATTGCAGGATCTGCAACTCGGCATTGATAAGCACGCCGGGAGGTGCAAATCGATTGACACTCATGCGATCAGCTTCACGCTGAGCATTGAGATCACTTGGCAAACCCGGAGACGACTCTTCCGGGACTTTGACAGAGAAAGGGAACCGCAACGCGTGACCTGAAAGATTGTGCTCATCTCGCTCAGTTCTGACCGGGAGATGAAACGAAGGCGTAGACGCAGCTCTCCGGGAATAAACTTTCTGCCTCTTGTCCACCGGTTCAAACAGCTCGGCGAAGCCGCCAATGGATTCGGACGCGCCCAGGAATAAGAATCCTCCCGGCTTTAGTGAATAATGGAAGGTGGGGAGCGCCTTCCGCTGCAAACTTGGTTCGAGATAGATCAGCAGGTTGCGACAGCTAATCACGTCCATGCGCGAGAAGGGTGGATCGCTGATCAGATTCTGCCGGGCGAATACGACCATCTCGCGTAGCGACTTGACGATGCGATAGCCCCCTTCTTCTTCGACAAAAAATCTCCGCAGGCGTTCCGGCGAAACGTCTTCTACCAGGCTCTTTGCATAAAGACCGTGGCGAGCTTTATCCAACAGGGCCTCGTTGAGGTCGGTAGCAAATATCTGAAGCTTGCGCAGGCGAGGCGCTTTGTCTGCAGATTCCATGAACGCCATCGCGATCGAATATGCCTCCTGGCCTGTTGAGCAGCCCAGCACCCAAACGCGAAACGGGTTGTCACCACGTTGCTCCAGGAGTTTCGGAAAGACCTTACGCTTGAGAACTTCAAACGCCTCCGGATTACGAAAGAAACTTGTCACGCTGATGAGGGTATCGGAGTACAGCGCATCCAGTTCTTTGCTATTGCCCTTGAGGAAATCCGCGTAGTCTTCCAACGAGTCCTGCTTATTCAAGATCACGCGTCGCATGATGCGACGTTGGATGGTGGCGGATTTGTAGAGCGAGAAATCCACGCCCGAATGGTTCCGCAAGAGCAATAGGATTCTCTTGAAGCCGTTCTCCCCTACTTTGTCTTTTGCTGTTGCCGCTTCATGACGCGCGCGACTTGATCCTGTCTGTGGACTTCCGCGGCCACCGGATGGCAGTGCGCTCGCATCATCCTCGTGTTCAGTCGCGCTTGCTCGATCCTCTTCCGGGTTTAGTTCGTGAGGTTGACCCGCAACGAATGGGTGCTTAGCAATGCGAGCGAGCTCGTTAGCGATATTCGCAGGCGAAAGAACAAAATCCACGCACCCCGCAGCCACTGCGCTGCGCGGCATCGAATCGTATTTCGCAGAATCGTCCTGAGCGAAGGTGATTCCGCCCTCGGCTTTGATCGCCTCCAGTCCCACCGTGCCGTCACTGGCAGTGCCGGAAAGAACCACACCGATAGCCCGCTCGCGCTGATCTTGCGCCAGCGACTCAAAGAAGGAATCAATCGAACGAGTGGGGGTGCGTCGTTTCTTGCGAGCCTGAAGCTTTAACGCTCCTGCTGCGATGCTGAGAGTAGTGTTTGGCGGAATGACATAAACGTGATTTGCCTCCACGCTGAGATTGTTCGTGACCTCGCACACCGGCATCGAAGTCGCGCGGCTCAGAAGCTGTGTGAGCGCACTCTCATGCTGCGGATCAAGATGCTGCACCAGCACGAACCCCAACCCGGTGTCGGTTGGGAGATGCTTTAGCAATTCGGTGAACGCCTCCAAACCGCCCGCCGACGCTCCGATTCCGACTACGGGAAATGAATTCTTATCGATGCTATATCTGCGTGTATCTTCGGGATGCGTTGCGAGCGGAGCGGTTGTGCGCTTTGGTCGTTGCCGGCGCTTGCCCTTATCAGAAGAGTCACCAGGCGCTGATTTATTTCGAGCCAAATGGACAGTGCCTCCCCTTTGGATGCGGCTATTCTGTTGGAGCTAACCATTACTCTCCCTCGGGGGAATCTATAGGGGGATGCTGAATAATACTACCGACTAGGCGGAACGCCTAGCTTATGCTTCTTCTCTGTGCAACCTCTGTGTCTCTGTGGTTTATTAATTCACCACAGAGACACAGAGGACACAGAGGTTGCACAGAGAAGAGTTCTCCATCTCAACCGCCAGATGATCATACTGCCTGAATCAGACGAAGACTTGCTACGTGAATGCGAGGTTGGGACCTTCCGTTCGAGTGGGCCAGGAGGGCAGCATGTCAACAAGACGGAAAGCGCAGTTCGGCTGAGACACTTGCCTACGGGTGTTGTCGTAACTTCACAGCAGGAACGCAGTCAACACCGGAACAAGGCACTCTGTCTACAACGGCTTCGTAAGAAGATCGACCAGATGAACTACCGTCCTGCGACACGCGTTCCCACGCGGGTTCCGCGGAGCGCTAAGAACCGCACGCTTAATGAAAAAGCACGGCGTTCACAGGTCAAGCGATTGCGCTCTAAGCCGTTGGCGGAGGATTGAGCACGGCCAGGTGCTATCATGAGAACAAGAGAAAGAAAGAGGGGGACGCGCGGTGATAACTGTAGCAAATCGGATCTACGTAAAGCCGGAATATGCCGAGGCTTTCGAGCAGCGGTGAGCGTGCAGGATTGGTGGACCAAATGCCTGGTTTTGTTTCAAACCAGGTCCTGCGCCCGGTTAACGAAGAAGACCCTTACGTGGTTTTTACCATCTGGAATAGCCGTCAGGACTTTCTTAACTGGGTGCGCTCTGATGCGTTTGTGAAAGGGCACGCGCAATCCGGCTCGCTCCCGAAGGATGCGTTTTCACGATCGAACGTGTTAGAGATGCACGAGGTGGTCCAGGATTCCAGTCGCCTTGATTTAGAACCGGAACCGCATGGTGGCCCATTCAAGTTGCATTAGGACCGCTTTGCTCGAGGCAAACGATGCAATCCAGAATTATTCAAATCGCGGGCCTCGCACTCACGATTGCTTACGCTGTGTTCATTGTCTGGATCTACGCCACCGAGCCCCGCACCTTCAATGAGGTGGCGACCAGCGCTGAAGTTGCTGCAGGTACTTACCAGGTAAACCAGGAACAGTTTAATTCTGCGCTCGATCTTTTTCGGCGGGAACAGTTTCGAGCAGCTCGCGACGAATGGCAGCGCGCTGACCCGGCGCAACGCGATGCGCGGACTCAGTTCTATATTGCTTATTCCTTCTACCGGGAAGGCTGGGGCCGTCTTTATCACGACCAGCAGTTGTTCAAGCAAGGTCTGGAGGCAGTTAATCGCGCCATCGGTCTATCATCAGCCAGCCCGCTCACCGTGGACGATCAGAACCTGCAAATGCACAGCGCTGCGGAGTTGAAGGCGGAATTAGAGCAGGGCACCGAACGCAACTGGAGCGACGTCAATCCACTGAAGGTGCTACGCACGAGGAAGTGAAGGGAATCGTCAGTTGTCAGTAGTCAATTGATCTTCGGTCTTTGGTTTTCGGAACAACATGACGCAGACCAATCGTTCCAGGAATCGCGCGCTGTTGAACCATGTCGCGCTGCCAATGCTCTTTCTGACGGTGGTGCTGTTGGGCGGGCTGCGCGTGGGCACGGAGAGCCGAACCTTCATTTTTGTCGCGCCGCCGCTAGTCACGCTCTTGCTCGCGGTTCTATTGGTGCTTCTCCTCGTACGCGGCCGTCTTATCAGGTTTCATCAATGGATCGCGAGCGATCTTCCGCCTCTCACGAATGTGGTCCATATCTGGATGCTCATCACACTCTTTTTTGCCTCAGCCCAGGCTTTCAACTCTGTGCTACCCGAGCGCGGCTTGCTTCACTGGTTGTTCTCGTTCTTTTTTCTGTGGACGCTCTGGAATAATCAATTCTCCTCGTTTGACCCACGCAGGCTTTTGCGCAGCCTCGCGATACTCTTCGGAACCGCTTTCGTTCTCAAGCACATGCTGCTGGCGAGCCTGTATAGTCCGGAAGGCGGGTGGCTGAAGCGAGTAGCTGGGACGCTGTTACAGGGTGTTTCTCTGGGCACGTTGGACACGCCAAATTTTGCGCCCGCCACGGGCTACATTTCTTTCTTTACACTGATTCTTTACATCGCGGGCTTGATCCTGCTGGCATTCGCAGGGAAGGACGAAATCGATCGGGTCGTTTATCCGGTTGTTGGCGATGCGCGAAGGGGGCACCTACCACAACAATCCATAGAAGAGAATACCTCCCATCACGAACGCAGAGATTCCGGCTAATAAGAACGCGGATGATTCAGCCTCCTTATATCGTACCGGACTAGTCTTCATCACCGCTTCGCGCAGACCAGCGTTGAGAGCCAGAACGATCTCAAAAATCCCGATCACAAAAAAGGTAAAGGCGAGAATATATTTCCACATGGCCATAGCATACTAGCATTCCGTCGATCACGTTTGGTTCAATCAACACCATGAATAAAGAGGGAATACAGAAAGGGGTGCTGCGTCTGGCGGGGGCATTCGAGATTCTGGCTTTTATCGCGGTCGTCATGCCACGCAGTTGGATGGAGATATCACACGAATGGCTTGGGCTTGGCCAGATGCCTCATGGCCCAGTGCTGATGTTTCTTATCCGTCAGGCGTCCTATACCTACGGTATGCATGGCGTTTCTCTGTGGGTTCTGGCCCTGGACGTCAAACGCTTCCGTCCGCTTATCATTCTAAATGGCATTGCATACTTGGTGGCCGCGCCGGTGTTTTGGGCTATCGATTACACCACGGGAATGCCGCTTTGGTGGACGATCGGAGACTGTGTCGGCTGTGGTGTTTTGGGTGCGGCACTGCTGTGGTGCCAACGTCGCGAAACGATGCAAGATGACTAAAGGCCACTCGCTCCTCGATCGATCGGAAAGAGTTTGCCTGCTTTTTCCGGACTCAACGTAATTCCGGCAACCGACGCGGCATATGACAAGACGGGGTCACGGCCTGCGGCGAGGTCCTCACCGCTTGGCAACCGAACTTCGTCTGGCGTAACACCGCGATGTTCCAGACTCTTTCCGTCAGTCAGTATAAAATCTGAAACTGTGATGCTGGCCTGAAAGAGGATCATGGTGCGCTGGTCGGTTCCAATTGCGTATTGATAATGATGTGCCGCCATCACGGCTCCGGCTGTTTGGTCTCCCATTACGCTGCCTCTCTTCTCAAGCTGGACCACCCGGGCCAAAATCTCAGCAGCAGATGCTGATCGACTATCAACCAATACTATTAGCTTCCCCTTGAAGGCCTTCTCGCCGAGCGATACGGCGTTCACTGGCAGTGTTTTGTAACGAGATAATAAGTCGCCGATCTTGAGATCGCGCTCAAAAAGGTTCGATAACACTCGGATTACGGTTGCGAGCCGGCCGCCACTGTTTCCGCGAAGGTCCAGGATCAGAGTTTTGTGTTTTCGAGCCTTGGCTATCGCATCGTCGACTTCAGCATCGGTGAGCTCAAACTCATGCATTTTCCAGATGAGCAGTTGATCATCAAACGACTTGAACCGATCGCGTCCAGAGTCAGCTTCTTTCTTGAGTTTTTCCACATAGCTCTCGGTCAACTCGATTACTTTCTTTTCTTTGGTTATTTTTGCGAGTAGATCGAGTTGACGGCGTTCGCCATCCGGGCTCATGAGAACTACAGGGATGGCGGGTTGGGGACGGAGCGTATTGTAAAGGTAATCAAACTTCCAAAGATTCAATCGTCCGAGTTGATAGCCACCCGCCTCGAGAACCTGGTCACCAGGCTTCACTCCCTTGGCTTCGGCGTCGCTGCCCTTGTCGACCGAAGTAACAAAGCAATGTTCTCCGATTACCTGCATGGACCAGCCATAATGCTCCTTGATGGTGCGTGAGGGTGGTATGAAGAAGGTATGCGAGTCATCCAATTCAATCAGGACCTGGGCAATGATTCCGAATATCTCTCCCACTGAGGCCGCACGTTTCATTCTCTCTTTAGCTGTGCTAAATCGAGCGTCCAGATTCATCCCATGGAAACTCGGATCGTAATAGTCCCTTTCGAGGTCCTCTTTAATCCTGTCCAACATGATCTGACCCCTGCTACGGTCCCGCTCAGTATCGATGTTCTGCGCGGGTTTGATCGTGATTGGAGGAAACAGCGCGAGCCCAAGAAGGGCGACCGCAAGAAGTTTACGTTTGATGAGAAATCTGTGAGACGTGTTCATGAGGCAATCTCCTGTGAAGGTCAGGAACGTTTAGCGGAGGAGGTGGAGATCCTCCCGCTGCTGGAGCCGTCATAATACGCTGAACTCGTGGTTTTGAGAAGCTTGGTGGTGGTGCTTTTAGGGCCAAGTGATGGCAGTCGCGGAATAGTGAGATTAGGCATAGTGGCCGAGGGCGTGAGTCGACCCCGCACGTCCTTTCGGACAACGGATTTTAAGTCCATTCGCCATTAAGATCGCTGAGATCGCGGGCTCCGACAAAATGCCGTATACCAAATTGGGTATCGCTCAACCTTTGCGTTGATGATCATCCGTTAAGTAGGTTCAAAAAATCCTCTTTTATCAACTTGAGATTACGGCACACATTTCGCTAAACACGACCGCAGTTTCTTTGCCCTTCTTTGAGAGGAATGGAGGTACCCGAAATGGCGAACACCCGCCGAAAAGATCCTAACGTGGACTCCCTGACTGTAGGAATAATTGTGGAATCATTGAAACCGTCACACTTTCGGTCTGTAATAGGTACGGGCGTGACCATTGTAATTGTAGTGTTCAGTTTCGGTTTTTGGGTAGCACAAATGAAGGCTGATTTGGACATGAAAGCTCATTTGATAAGAGATAATGAAGAACGTATGAAGGATGCGGAAGAGCAGGGACGGTTACAAAGAAGGGTTGATGCGTTGGAGATCGCAGCAGAGAAGGGAAAGTCTGAACTATCGGCCGGGAGTCGACGTTTGCAAGAAACACAGAATTTGTCGATTTCAAGTCGGCCTATGAAAGAATCTGTTGTGGTGAGAGTCGCTCCCAAATCGGATCGATAGAAGATCCCGCGCGGAAGTCACGCCGACGGCATGACGAATTTCAAATATTCGCGCACGAAACCAGATCCGTAGTTAGGAGGAATCTACGATGAAGAATTTTGTAACGTTGTAATGTTGCGCTTGGTCCAAGTTTGTCCTGCAGTTGTCCCGATCGTTACACAAAACAATTGACGCTACCTTGCTCAAGCGCGATCACGTTGTGATCTGTTGCGGGAATAACAGAACCGAGCGCGGTAGCGGCGGGTCAATCTCATTCTCGCGTTCGTTTTGGGGAAGTTGACCCGGCGTTACCGCGCTCGGTTCTGTTGAGTTCTGAGTTCTCTAGTTAACTAATAGTTCGCTCTCGAGTGTGGCGATCTGTGCGTCAACCATGCCATAACAGTTCAACTCACCACAGCGAGTGAATGCAAGATGCTTTACCTGGTTGGCAAGCACTTTCGGTTGTGTTGAATTTTCGAGCGTCGACATTAGAACCAGCAGGGCTGCCGATCTGGTTTCGGGCTGATCGCCGGCATGGCAAATCATGTCGGCCAGCCGTTCGAGCTTTTCTTCGGTCGAAAACTCTTCATTAGCTTCCAGTAGGTATGACTCATCGATGATCGGTTCACCCGCATCGGCGCGGCGCACCAACTCCGGAAGCGCGGGATCATTTATTTCCAATGCGTAGCGAATCCAAGTTCGTCCACCCACATCGATTGATTTGTCCTTGATGAGCGACTGTGCCCGACGTTTGACAGCATCGCTGATTGGATTGTTTGTGATTGAGTTTGTTGCGTGAGGTGTTTCTTCGCGCGTTGATGCAGTACTATTCGTACTCATGGTCTCGGTCCTTTCTTGCTAAAGGGTTGAGATCTAGGGCCGGCGTTGTGTTCTAGCACAAGGTCGGTCCGCTGCATTTTAAGAGGGGTTGCGGCACTTTAGCGCTCCGATTTTCGTCTGTCAATAAAATTGTGAACCTGCGGCACTCCGTTGTGCCTTAGCTGTGACAGACTGTCAGTAAGGTTGAAACTCTTCGTCTGTACGTGGCATCCAAGTTGCCGCGTGTTGAAGGCAGAAGACAACCGTTCTAATTTGTTGCATGGGAGGCTCAGTATGCGTAAGGATTTATTGGCAGGGTTGTGTGGGCTTGTCCTTTTGGCCGGAATAGCCGGTCAAGCTGTAGGGCAGGAAAACCGCACGCAAGACAAGAGCACTGCAGAAAAGACCGCTGACAAGGCTAAAGATGTCAAAGACAAGACGGTCAAGGGTGCGAAGGCCGCTGGCGAGAAGACGAAAGATGTCGGCGCTGAGGTCGGTGACAAGGCTGGAGATGCGAAGGACGCGACCGTCAAGGGTGCGAAGGCCGCTGGCGAGAAGACGAAAGACGTCGGCGCTGAGGTCGGTGACAAGGCTGAAGATGCGAAGGACGCGACCGTCAAGGGTGCGAAGGCCGCTGGCGAGAAGACGAAAGACGTCGGCGCCGAGGTAGGTGACAAGGCTGAAGATGCGAAGGACGCGACCGTCAAGGGTGCGAAGGCCGCTGGCGAGAAGACGAAAGATGTCGGCGCTGAAGTCGGTGACAAGGCTGGAGATGTGAAGGACACGACCGTCAAGGGTACGAAAGTGGCCGCCGAAAAGACGAAGGCTGTAGGCGCGGAGGTGGCGGATAAGGGCGAGGACGTCGGTAAGAAGACCGCGAAAGGCGCGAAGAGTACGGGCAACTGGTTCACCAGGACGTTCAAAAAAATCTTCTAAAGGTCTGACGGAAAAGCTCTAACGCAATAAGCTGGCGCAGTGATTTCGCTTGCGTAGAAACGGCCGATACCACACGTCGGCCTTTCAGTCCCTCACACCAAAGAAAAGAACTCTCTTTCGTTTACAGGTTTCGAGGATCTGTGTGCTAGCGCACGGAATGGCGATCCTCGTCTGTGTTAAGAATTAAGTTGTCGACATACATAGCTATTATCTAAAAGGAGTCGGTGATGAGAGATATAAAACAACACGTGGACACCAATTCCGCTGATTTCAAACAAGGGGTGGAAGCCGGACTCAATTCCGCAGAGGACACCAAGAATTGGCAAGCCGGTAATGAATTGGGCCAGGAGCTGAAAAATGAAGGTGAGAATAAAGAGCCAGTGCCTCAAAGCCTTTTTAAGGAACCATCGCCTCCGCTTTTTTTGAGTGATCTTTCAGAAGGCAAAAAGGGAAATCCTCAAGATGAGAAGGATGAAACGGAAGAATAGCTCAATGCGTATTGGCGCTACGTACGGATGCTGACGATGGAACTCTCTGTTCGAGGTATGAAAATAATCGGCAGACACGCTCTTCTCTGTGCAACCTCTGAGTTCTCTGTGTCTCTGTGGTTGAAGGTTGCTTAGGAAAAACAACCACAGAGACACAGAGAACTCAGAGGTTGCACAGAGAAATCAGACTTTTCGGGCTCAGCGCTGACCTTAAATCGCTTCTTCACAAAATCTTCATATAAGGCTCATGCTAAGCCGCTGTGTCGTTCGGTAAGAAAAATCGCAGCCCTGATTAGCTCGGCGGTAACGAATGGCTTCGGAATGTGCATTTCGTACCCGGCGGCCAACGCGCGCTTTCGGTCGTCGATTCCAGCATAGGCCGTTAATGCCACAGCAGGAGTTCTTCCGCCCTGCTCTTCGGCAAGCTGACGTACAGTGGCTATCAGATCATAACCATTCATCTCCGGCATTCCGATGTCTGAGATCAGTAGATCGAATCGTTGTCGCTCCATTTGATCCAGAGCTTCAGTGGCAGAACCTACTGATACCACTTCGGCTCCGCACGTCATCAGCATCATGCCGACAAGCTCACGAGTGTCTCGTTCATCATCGACGACCAGGACGAGCAGACCACTGAGCGAGTGTTGCGGTGTGATGGGACTATTCCGCTCATTCCTTGGGTCTGTTTTTTCTGCTACATCGGGGACTCGATGAAGACTCGGCAGCGGAAGCATGACTCTGAAGGTGGCTCCCGCATTTTCACCGGAACTTTCAGCCGTTACCGTACCTCGATGAAGTTCAACCAACTGGCGCACAATTGAGAGTCCTAGTCCAAGCCCACTATTGCTGCGTGTGTTCGAGGAGTCGGCCTGGCGAAAACGCTCGAACACGTGTGGCAGATGCTCGGTGGCGATGCCTTGCCCGTTGTCGTTAACAGTGATCAGAGCGTGCGAATCATTTCGCTCGAGGCGTACCTGTACGTCGCCTCCCTTAGGTG
>Ga0105247_10000437_pt1 | contig 35415 bp, 27 predicted proteins | sample KBSS24metaG_FD_81519 | JGI IMG/M metagenome (GOLD analysis project Ga0105247, IMG submission 81519) | Switchgrass rhizosphere microbial communities from Kellogg Biological Station, Michigan, USA - KBS S2-4 metaG | ecosystem: Host-associated > Plants > Roots > Rhizosphere > Soil | place... | reverse complement strand
CGGGATCGACGACGCTGTTAATCAAAATCACTTTTCCGGAGAAAGTTGATTGGGGAAAGGCGGTGACCGTCAGCTTTACTTCCTGGCCCGGTCTCACTCGCGGCAGGTCTTTTTCAAAAACGTCCGCATCGATCCAAACACGCGACAGATCGATGATCTTGAACAGATTGGCATCAGTCCCGACGCTCGCGCCGACAGTAGCATTGCGCTCAACAACGATCCCATCGATCGGAGAGTTGAGTGAAAAAGTTGCGGCCAGATCGGTTTTCTTCGCGAGCGCATCAATCGTCGCATCGTTGAGACCGAGTATTAGCAATTTACGGCGCGCGGCGACGAGCGCGGCCTTCGTCCCATTTACGGAGTTCTCGCCCGCGGCTTTAGCCACCTCGAGATCGTGTTCGGCAGATTGGAGGTTCTTACCGGCAGTGATTTTTTGTTCGTAGAGCTGCTTATTGCGATCGTAACTTTGCTGAGCGAGCTTGATTTCGGCAGCCGACGATCGAAGCGCGTTCTCGTAGTCCGCGAGTGCTTTGAGATAGTCGGCCTCAGCCTGATCGATATCGGCTGATTCGAGATCGGCAAGCCTCTGACCCTTTCTCACTCTGGTGCCCTGACCGGCATAGAGACGTACGATTCTTCCCTGGTTGACTGGACCAATCACTGCCACACGATTTTCCGGAACGAGAATTTTCCCGGTCGCAGGAATCACACCCGCAATCGATTGCGGCGACACGATCTCAGTCTCGATGGCGCTGCTCTGTGCCGGCGCGGGTGTTGGCGAACTGTTGGCAGGAGTCGCAGGCGGCGTTTTGTTGCACCCTAACTGCACCGTTGCGCCGAGCAGCGTTAGCAAGAGAATTGTTGGCAGCGTCTTCCGATGATTCATGTTGCTCCTTTCGATCAGTTGTGCAGTGGGGTTGCTGTCGCGAGCTCCAGATCGAGTAGCGACATCTGGTAATCAAAGAGCGTCTGGTAAAAGCTGGCCAGCGTGTCGCGTCGTGTGCGAATCGCATCCAGCAACTCGAGCGTCGAGCTTTCACCGGCTTGCAAAGCGATCTGCGTCTTGTTCTGGATGTCGTTGACTTTCGTAATCACGCCGGTCCGGTAAAGGTCAACCCGGTGACGTTGCTTCTCAAACGCAACCAGCGCCTTGTCTACGTCACTCATCACCTGGTTCGTAAGGAACTGTTCCTGGGTTTGGGCCTTCTTCTTCTCAATGAGAGCTTTGGCCCGCTCGCCCTGATTGCGATTCGATACGGGGATCTCAATGCCAACGCCAAAGGTGTAGCTGCTGGTGCCGGACGGCACTTGCTCGATGCCACCGCCGAGCGTGAGATCAGGAATGCGCTGAGCGTTCTGCAGGCGGATATTCGCATCGGCGGCACGTTCGCTTAACTTTGCTGCTTTTAAATCGGGTCGCGCTGCTAACGCCAAATCGAGCAGCTCGTCGTGTGTGAACTGATGAGGCTCATAGTCAATCGATCCGGTGACCTCGATGTCCATCGCTCGATAGTCGCCACCGAGCGCGAATCGCAGGTCGCGTAAGGCGACTTCATAATCTCGTTCCGCGTTGGCCAGATCGGTGTCGAACTTTAGTTTCTCGACTTCGATGCGATCGAGATCCAGTCCCGAAAGCTCGCCGGCATTCACGAGCTCAGTGGTGTGCTTAACGATTTCAGCGAAAGTTGTTTCATTTTCGCGGGCGAGATTGAGCAGCGATTGGTTCAGGAGCACCGTGTAGAACTTGCGTTTCAGATCGTTGGTCAATTGCCAGACGACCATTTGGAACTGTCCGCGAGCGAGGTCTGAGTTTGCGTCGGCGGTTTCGATTCTTTTGCTGCGCTTGCCGCCGAGCTCGAACGTGCGCGAGACGCCGTAGTCATAAGTTTGTTCTTTGATGAGTGGCCCACTGAGATTTAACGGCAGGTCTGATAGTCCAAAGCTGACTTGCGGATTAGGACGCAGTCGCGCTGTTAGTTTCTCCGCGTCTGCCGTTTCGATATCGTAACGAGCTGCCACTAACTGGAGGTTCTGTCGCATGAAAATTTCAACGGCGTCAGCGAGCGTGACTGATCGTTTTGACGTGGCTGGCGTTTGCGTTTGCGCCTGTATTCCGGAAACCGTCACTGCAAAGAAAGTTATTAAAAACAGAAACGTGCGCCACTGATGCATTCCCACACCTCTCATTTAGGTTTTCAAAATCGTGCGGTGAAAAAGCCCGACCCCCCTGGTTAGACCCCCGGTTACACCGACGCCTGGCAAGGCAGGCTCACCCGAATTTGAGTCTTTGAAATCGGTAGTACGTTCAGACCGTCAAACTGATGATCTGCTGTTTGCTGAGCTCGACTCAGACAAGAGGTGGTGCACGACCCGATGCAGGTAAGGCGGAAGTTGAAAGATAGGAAAGTGTTTCTTCGAAAAGAAACGCGGTTTGCTGTGGTGTGTGGGCAACGAGAATTACGTCAACGAGACCACCAAACAGTTGCCGCTGAAATTGACAGAGAGAACAATCGCTATGATTGGAATTATTCTGGTACGAAGATGGCGAATTATCGTCGTTGGAAACGGCTGTAAGCCGTGAAGCGTGCGTTGCAGAACTGCCGTGGCTGTGTGCTGCCTCCACGATCGCGCCATAACAGATCGTCAGAAGCAGTAGATAAGCGAGCGCAGAGTGTGACCTCCTGCGCCGTACGGAGTTCGACAAATTAGAACGGACGTTCACTTTGATCCGTGCCCTTTGCTACAGCACGATATCTTACTGGATGGATGCTTGGCAAAGAGAGAAGGCCACTCAATCGTAAGTTCGAATTTCTATCAAGTGCTTGTTCGGATCATTCATGTAAAGAGTTGGGGCCGGACCGCGAGCGCCGGTTTCAACTCCCGGACCGAGATTATTTCCGACCGCATGGAACGAATCGCCATACGGGACTCCCCTCGCTTTCATGCGCGCGAATGCGTTATCAAAGTCTTCGCGCGACAAAGCAAAGGCAAGATGTTCATTCCCGCCAGTGCCCCACGGCGCTAGCTGCAGAGTGAAATCGTCGCTAACCCTGATTACGGTGAATGGTCCGTCCTCGCCTTCCAGCTCAAAGCCCAGGACGTTGACGTAAAAATCCACGCTCGAGGCTATTTCATTGACGTTCAGTATTATGTGATCGATGGTAGCCATGTGGGCCTCACTTCGCGTCCCTGATGACGCCGGAAAACTCGCATGAATCAGGATAATCCCTATTGACATCCGTGGTTGATGCGTATAAAAGCAGGCTGTTTAAGGTGTTCGTTTTTACGATGTTTCTACGATAATCGCCCATTCGTAACACCCACACCTCACGTTGACGTGACTCTCATCCCGCCAACGTGTTCCTCGAACCCTCTTTTGAACGGAGTGTCGCATGAGGCACATCGCGCCTATTCTCACAGAGGAGTTTACGCTCCCTAACTCCCAGGATGCCACTAATTGTGAAATGTGTGGCCTGCCAGGTGACGTATATGGCAATGGTCTGTACCTGGATGACGAGTTTCGAATCTTGTCCTGCCCTAAGTGCGCGTTGATTTGGACCAACCCTTTGATGTATCAAGCGTCTACCTCAACAGAGGAAGGCGAGGAATATTGGGCTGAGGACGTTTATCTCGCCAATAGTGAGGCCCAAAAGCAACGCTTCCGGCAGCAACTCGCCGCTTTTCTGAAGACGAGTGGGGGGAAACAAACACAGAATCTACGGCTTCTGGAAGTCGGTTCAGGACTGGGATTCTTCCTGGATGTGTGCGAAGAGTTTGGTATCAATGCTGTCGGCTGTGACATCGATGCGGAGGCCGTTCGTTATGCCAATCGGGAACGTATTCGGTCGCGTCTTGGCACGCTGGATGATTCCTATGTCGACAACAGCTTCAACGCGATTTTTGCCTTCAACCTGATTGAACATCTGCCCCACCCGAAATTGTTTTTCGAAGAGGCCTATCGAGTGCTATGTCCAGGCGGTACGCTTGTGCTGGAGACGCCTGTCCGCGAGAGCCTCTTCCATCTCGTCGCAAGGCTCGGCAGTCGCGTAACGGGCGGGCGCTTGAATCTTTACGGAATGCATCCCGGCGGGCACATATACAAGTTCAGTAAGAAAACATTTCAATTGTCAGGGCCGGGCATTTCATTTCAGCGGTTATCATCACGCAACATCAACTCACCCTTCAATGAAATCTGGGGCAAGAGTTCTATCGCATCGGTCGACAACCGGTTGCTCTACCGCACAGCGTTGCCACTTCTGTGGGGCTTGGCCCAGTTAACAGGAACGGGCAATCGCATTTTCATCATGTTGCGCAAATCTCTTCCCGCTGCCACTCAGAATTGAGCGCGTTGAGAGAATCAAGCAATAAGCAAGCTTGTGTGCCTCTGTGGTTGAAGATTGCTTAGGAAAAACAACCACAGAGACACAGAGAACGCACAGACTCTTCGGCAAAGTCTCTTCAACTTAACAAGGTAAGCTTCCGCAACAAGTATTGAGAACTTCTTCCGTATGGTATGGCGAACTGGTCCCATCAAGAGTTCCCCTCCCATTACAGTAGATATGACCGGTACCAACATAGTTTGTGAGACCCGGGTCACTGTAGTAAGTAATTTCTTCCTCGTACATGGGGTAGGCGGCTGTAGCGCTGACCTTACGCGTGTACCCGCCCCCATTCAACGGAAGAAGAGTCCCTAACAGAAGCAGCGACAAAGTTGCTGCAAAAACAAATCGTCTCGATATTCTGGAAAGTAGATTTCGACTGTCAAACGGAGCCACAAAAGGCACATAAAGGAACACAAGAGTCACCAAAATCATTCTCTGTGACTTATGTGTTCCGTTATGTGCCTTTTGACGTTCGCTAACGTTTAATCGGCGCAGCTACGTACCACACGTTATCGAACGGATCTTTTACCCACGCGTTGCGGTCACCGTAGGCTTGATCGGTGGGTGGCAGCATTGAGGTTCCTCCGGCCTGAAGCGCCTGTTCATATATCGCATCCACATCGTTCACATAGAGATATATAGCAGTTGGCAGTGGTTGTTCGGGATAGCGAGCTTCGCCGAGCTCGATCACTGAATCGCCGATTTGCACTTTCGCGTGCAGGATCATATCGCCCTCTGCATGGCGCATCAGTTCTTTTCCGCCGAGCCCATTGGTAACGAAATCGATGAAACGTTGAGCACCGATGGGATGAAAGTAAACCGTGACCGTGTGAAGATCCGCAGCGATCTCTTGCAATGGTACGAATGGCGTCGCGATATACCAGCGATTTCCATGCACGTCTTCAACTGCGCCGGAACGTTCACCATATGGCTGATCGGCAACGGGCAATAAAGATTTCCCGCCCGCTTTGATCGCTCGTTCATACGCTTGATCGACGTCAGGCACGTAGAGATGAATCGCTGTAGGCATCGGCTCGATGTGCTCGGCTCCACCGATCATTACGATCGAATCACCTATCGATACTTCGGCGTGCATTCCGCCCGCAGAACCCGTGGCGCGGAAATGTTCGATCGCGCCAAATGATTGCGTGACGAAGTCGATCAGCTCCGCGGGTTTATGAACTGTGATGTAGGGCGTAACGGCGTGACGGTTTTCGCGCCTCATCCGCGGCTCTTTGATTCCGCCGGCTTCGTCTGCCTTCTCCGCCGCGTGTTCTCGTGCCCACTTTTCAACTTCCTGCTGCATCTCCTCGACCGGAACGTCCTTCAAGTGTGTGGCAACGATCCACGTGTAACCGAATGGGTCTCCGATCTGGCCCGAGCGATCTCCATAAAACTGATCCTGAATGGGACGAACCAAAGTCGCGCCGGCTTTGATCGCTCGTTCGGCAAACGCGTCGACGTCTGTCACGTCGAGATGTAGTCTGACTGACGAGCCACCAATTGTTTGTGGGCTCAAGGTTCCATAGTCAGGATATTCATCGGAGATCATCAGGACTGTATTACCAATCTGTATTTCGGCATGACCGATCTTTCCATCCGGTTCGGTGAGTCGCATCAATTCTTTGGCGCCAAATGCCTCGCGATAGAAATCAATGGCCGCGCTGGCATTAGCTACACACATATACAGCGACACTGAGCGCGCGGGAGTTGTTTCGGGCTGTGGTGCGGGACTGCTCATAGAATCTCTCCTTATTAATTGCTGCTGAAGTTCAGCCTTGAACGTCTCGCGGGGTAGACCAATGAGATCCTGCGCGACTCCGGCGAGCGCAGATAATTCCGGCTCGAGATTCGCCAGATCTAATTGACGCCCTTCAGCCAGAGCTGCGACAGCGTCATCCAGTTGGTCAATGATTGAGCGTTCGGCCATTGGTATTACTTCTCGTTTAGTCGATTACGCAAAGTTTCCAGTCCGCGAAACTGGAGTTGTTTCACTGCGCCCTCACTGCGCCCCAGCTCACCGGCAATTTCACGGATACTCTTTTCATCTGCGAAGCGCATCACGATCACGCGACGCTGGTCCTCCGGCAGTTTGTCGACGGCGCTAAATATGCGAGCGCGACGTTCTACTTCTTCGAGGGACGTTGCCGTTGAGCCTTCAGAAAGGGGATTTGGTTGATCGCTCGACTCACGCATCTTGCGCTTGGCCTGATCGGCGATCGCGTTCGACGCGATCCGGTAAAGCCACGCGGCGAATGGTGAGCCTTTCCATTTAAACTTTCCGAGGTTTGCGAGTGCCTGGTGGAAGACGTGGGCGGTGAGATCCTGAGTTTCCGCACGATCACGAACTCGCCGCGCCACATATGCATATACGCGGTGAAAGTTCTGTTCGTACAGCTCGGCAAAGCGGCTCGGGTCCTTCTGAGCAGCTTCGATCAGGAGCCGTTCTTCGGATTCAGTTGCCTGACTCAAGTCTAACCAGTCCTCACGATACTAAAACTGTCGGCTGGCGGAAAAGTTACGGTCTTCTCTGCGGCCCTCTGCGTCCCTCTGCGGCCTCTGCGTTGAAATAGCACTTTAACGCAGAGAACGCAGAGATACGCAGAGAGCGCAGACAAATACAATGTGGCTTTTTTCCCTCGAGATCCAAGAACGCCACACCTCTAACATTCTCGCCTCACTCTAAAAGACTGAACATAACACGTGTCCGTGGTGGCATATCGGTTGCGACGGACTTCGCCGACTCCCTTCTCGCGTCAGTCTGAGCGTTTTAACTTTAAGAGAAAAGGTGTGAGTACTATGGAAGTGAAACTCTTTCGGTCTTTCTTACTTTGTTTGAGCGTGATGACTATCGCCACGCTCGCTTTTGGACAAGCGGCAACCGGTCGACTCTCCGGAACCGTGTCCGGCCCGGACGGTCTCATCGCAAATGCCACTGTGGTCGTCACCGATAATCAAACCAAACAGTCAAAAACGGTTATGACCAATGACCAGGGAGCTTTCAGCTTTCCACAACTCGCCGTTGGCACTTATACCGCCACCTTTTCGGCTCCCGGTTTCAAAACCCTCAGCGCCACCGAGGTGAAAATCGATGTCGGCAAAGAATATGTCTTGACACCCACGTTAGAGGTCGGCGCGATTGAAGAGAAGGTAAACGTTTATGAAGGCGCGGATATCGTTAACTCGACCAATGCCGAGCTCAGCAATACGGTAACTGAGACTCAGATGCTTGGCTTGCCCATCAACGGACGTGATCCATCGAGTTTGATTCAATTACAACCGGGAGTGAGTCAGGGCGGCGAAGTCAACGGTCAACGCACCTCGGCGCAAAACATTACTCGCGATGGTTTGAACGTCCAGGACAACTTCATTCGCTCGGGTAATTTCAACGCGGATCGACCGCGCATCGACGACGTTTCTGAGTTCACCGTCGTTACACAGAATTCAAACCCCTCGTTGGGCAGTGGTGGCGCATCGCAAGTGCAGTACGTCACGGCGCGTGGTGGCGCAGAGTTTCATGGCGCGCTCTACGAATACAATCAAAACGCCGCGCTCGCTTCCAACGGTTTCTTCAACAATCGTAACGGAGTCGAGAAACCTCCGTTCAATCAGAATCAGTATGGCGGCAAAATCAGTGGGCCAATCTTCGCTCCCGGATTCGGAGAAGGCGGCCCGGTAATGAGGCACCTGCAGAAGGCTTTCTTCTTTTTCAATTACGAAGGACTGCGCTTGCCGCAAACAATGCTGGAAACGCGCACGATCCTCACGCCGTCAGCCAGGCAGGGCATCTTTACTTACATCGACGACAACGGTAATACGCGCCAGTTTGATATTCTCGGCAGCCAGGGGTTGAACATCAATCCATTGATCTCGAGTCGTATTCTTTCCGGATTGCCGGCAGTCGGCAATAACAATCAGGTTGGCGACGGGCTCAACACGACCGGCTTCGATTTCAATCAGCGCGCCGACGTGAAAATCAATCTGTCAACGACGCGTCTCGACTACGATCTCAGTCAAAACAAAACCTTCAACTTCGTCTGGCACCGCACAAGTGACAACTTCCTCCGTCCTGATACTGATACGGGCGGCTTCAATACCACGCCTTTCGGATCTCAAACAGCAACTACGAATGAGCTGATCGGCGCCTTCAACTGGTCCATCAGCAACAGTCTTAACAATGAGGTGCGCGGCGGTTATCAGAAGAGCAATCCGTTCTTCAACACCAGCGGTCTGCCGTCAGATTTCTTCATCGGATTGCCGCTCACCGATACTCCGGAAAACAGTTTTATCTCGCAAGGTAGGACCACGAAGCTCTACAACATCCAGGACAATGCGGTTTACTTGTGGCGGAATCATTCGTTCCGCTTCGGCGGCCAGGACAACATCTACCGCATCGTTTCTTTCGGCGGCTCGACACTGCCGACTTACTTTCTCGACAACTCTAACTTTCCGAATTTCGGATTCGTACCGGCGGGTACTCCGGGAGTGCCGTCGCAGTTCACGATACCCAATCTCAGCGATCCCAATCAGGTTGCTACGGCAAACGCGCTGCAGTCTGAACTTGCCGGACTCATTGGCGAGTCAGAAAACACATTCAACGTGACCAGCAAAACGTCCGGCTTTGTACCCGGCGCTCCTGTTATCAACACGCTGAACTACAACAATCTGTCGTTTTATGTTGCGGATCAGTGGCGCATAAGGCCCACGCTGACGCTTAACCTGGGAGTACGTTATGAGCTGTTTACCGGCATCAAGGATCCGAGTGGTTTGCGGCTTGAAGTTGTGACTGCTGGAATGGATCCCACCGCCGCGTTGCTGAATCCGAATGGGACCTTTGATTTTGTGGGCGGCAACACCGGTTCACCGGGCCAGTTTTTCAATTCCGATAAAAACAACTTTGCTCCCAACATTAGTTTTGCCTGGTCGCCAAACTTCAAGAAGAAACTCGTTAGCACGCTTTTCCCCGGAGATGGCCGGACAGTAATTCGCGGCGGCTTCAGCGAGAGTTACATCAACGATGAGTTTGTTCGCTCACCTGATAATGCGTTGCAGAATCAGGGACTCTCAGTCACGCCGATCAACTTCGGACTGACTTCGGTGATCGATAATCCGCCGCCAGTGGCGACGCCTCCATTTCAACCGCCGCCACTGACGTTCGCGAGTATCAATGCGTTAGCGCCTGGCGCGAATGTGGCGTTTCTTATTGATCCGAACATGCAATTGCCACGTGTTGAGCAATACAACTTTGGCATCCAGCGCGAAATCGGATTCAAGTCTGTGCTGGAAGTTCGCTATGTGGGAAATCGCAGTCACGAGCTGATTCGAACTGTAGATCTCAACCAGGTAGACATTCGCAACAACGGTTTTCTGCCTGACTATATTCGCGCGCGCTCGAACTTGTTGTTGACGGGTAACGCCGCGTGCACGCCGGCGCAGAATGCAGGTTGCCAGACACTGACAGTCTTTCCTCACCTCGCGAATGGAGGTTCATTGAACACCGCGGCAGTGAGAAATCTGCTGCTGAATGGTTCAGTAGCTGATCTGGCGCGGCGGTACGTGAGCTTGGGCCAAACCGGATCCGTACAAATACTTCCCAACCAGAATATGGGAATTCTCGACTTGCTCGGCAACCTCGGTGAGTCCAATTACAACGCGTTGCAGGTTGAGTTGCGGCGCCGGTTCTCGGGCGGGTTGTTACTGCAGGCCAACTATACGTTCCAAAAAACTCTGGACGACATTAGTCCGGGAAATGCCGGCATCAACAGCGAAGATCAAACCAGGGTGGCGCCTTTTCTCGACAATCAGAATCAGCATCTCGACTACGGACGCGCGGATTTCGATCAGACCCACGTTTTCAACCTCAACGCCGTTTACGATTTGCCGTTTGGAAAAGGGAAGTACTTCTTGAACGGCAGCAGTGGTGCGGTTGATCGGCTGGTGGGAGGTTGGCAACTTGGTGGCATTCTACGCATCAACACCGGTACACCGCTGACCATCGCTGATCCGAGAGGTACGCTGAACCGTGTGGGCCGATCAGCAAACCAGACCGCCGTAACTAATCTGACGAACGCTCAGATCAGCGACTTGGTTGGTGTCTTCAATCAGAACGGCATCGTCTACTACATCAATCCTTCGGTGATTAATTCCGATGGTCGCGGAGCAGCAGCGTTTGGCCAGCCTGCGTTTCCGAATGAGGTGTTCTTCGACAATGGTCCAGGTCAGTTCGGTACTCTGGCGCGGAGCACGATCAATGGACCACTGTTCACGGAGTTGGACATGTCACTGACAAAGAGCATTCGCTTAACTGAGAAGATGCGTTTCCAAATCCGGGCGGACGCATTCAACGTTCTGAATCACACCAACTTTCTCACCGGAGTTCTAACGCCCGGTCTGGGATTAAATGGAACGAGCAACACGATCTTCAACGTCAACAGTCCAACCTTCGGCCAGATCACATCGGCGAACACCATCGGCGGCAGCGGCCTAAACCGCGTCATCCAGGTTGCCGGCCGGTTTGAATTTTAAGACTCTCTAGCCACAAAAGGCACAAAAGAAAGCAGATTTCTTTTGTGCCTTATGTGCCTTTGTGGCAAAGCTTCAAGGAACTTGCCCGAAAAGTCTGATTTCTCTGTGCAGCCTCTGTGTTCTCTGTGTCTCTGTGGTTGTTTTTCCCAAGCAATCTTCAACCACAGAGGCACAGAGAACGCAGAGGTTGCACAGAGAAGAACAAAGGTAAATGTTGACTTTTGATCCCCGCAGGCATAAGCTGCGCCAGTTTGTCATCAAGGCTGACCTCCGAGCCTCTGCGTCCTCGCAAACTCGCGCGACACAGCCTTAACCGCTGCTACTCAAATCGAAATGCGTTTGTAAACAAATATTTAATTGGTCCTGTAGAGTCTCGCGTCTGAATCTACGAGGGAAGAAATGAGCGATTCACCTTTTGAACAAGAATTGAGCTCCTCCGAGACAACGTTTCCAACTGCAACAATCTACACCCCAACAAACGTCTTGCTTGGATCTTTCCTGGGTGGGCCGCTGGTGGCCGGTTATTTTATTAGCAGGAATTTTTCAGCGTTCGGGGAATCCGAAAAAGCGTGGCTGACGTGGATTATCACGATCATTGCGGCTGCGGTGATTTTTTGCATTGCGTTCTCGCTTTCGGAGACGAATTCAAGAGCGATTCCCGCTGCGTACACCGTGATGGCATACACCCTCGCTCGCCACTACCAGGGAGACAGCATTGATGCGCACGTCAACGCGGGTGGAGCTAAGTATGGTTGGCTAAACGTAATCGGTATATCTATTGCCGGGCTGATATTAACTCTCGTTCTAGTGGCTGTTATCGCAGTGTTGGTCGGCGTGGACGTATAAGAACCTCACAACCTCACTCAACTGGCCCTGGTGGTTTTCCAAAACAATTCTCGCGTTAATAGGTAGAGACTCAGAGCCATCCGAAGGAGGTACCTAAGATGGGTAACGATCCTACCAATGCTGTGCAAACACTCATCGACGATTATGTGATCTTCCCGGACATCCAGCACGTCGGCGTTGTTGCCGGAATCATCAGTCCTAACATTCCAACAAAACAAACGCTGCTCTTCGCCGGCGGCGACACGCTTTGGAACACGAAACATCAACCTTTGGATCTCCATGGCGACACGCCCTTCGAAATTGGCTCCATCACAAAAACTTTCACCTCCCAGGGCTGGTACCATTGTCATAAGAGTTACGATGACTTCAAGCTGGGCCAGTCCATTACTGCAGTGGATTTGAACGAGAGGCTGTACGATCTGAAGATCAAGGAATTGGCGAACTACAGCCCGGGCTTCCCGACTGATAATCGTGGCGGCTGGTGGGATCCGTCAGTCACAGAGACGCTCCCGAACCTCTTAGACTTTCTCAAAGACTCGATAAATTTGCCGCAGAACCCGCCAGGCACCTGTTACTCATATTCGAATTTCGGCTGGGGTTTGCTAGCTCTGGCAAGTGTCGGCGTCAGCAGCTACGAGGACAATGTCTTCCAATACTGGACCACGCTGATGAGCGAAGTCACCTCCTTCGCTCATATGTCGACGAATACCGCGCCATACAATTCATCTATGGACGACAGCCTGCCGGTTGGATACCGCCAGAGCGGGGCGATTCTCCCAATTGATCACAACTATGCGCCGACGGGTCCGATGTTGATGGGAGCAGGCTATCTCGTCAGCACCGGCAATGACATGATGAAGTGGCTGCGTTTCAACATGGGGCTCGAAGGCATTTACCCGGAGTTTTATCTACCGCAACAACCTGTCTGGACATACCCCCAGTGTCCGCCGAATGAGAGTAAGAAACCGGTGATGGTGAGCCTCGGCTGGTTTCATCACGCGGAATCGGTCGCTGGCGCGGAAGTCGAATATCTTGCGAAGGACGGTGGCGTTGCCGGTTTCACCTCGTGGATGGGTTTCCAGAGTTGGGTCGACGCGGAGGAGCCATCGTCCGTCGGCTGTTTTGTACTCACCAACAGTCACGGCGCCTCAAGTTTGGGGACGACGATCATGAAGCTGCTGCTGGGCGTGCCAAATCCGGTCCTCCTGCCAGTGGAACCGGACTACGTTCCGTTGCCGGAATAAAAAGTTGAGGCCACGTTTCCGTGGCCTCTCTTCCGAATCATCTAAGGAGTCTGGCCCCCCGATCGTAGACCCCCGTCTCCCATAAAAGGCCCACGATAGAAATGCTTAGTTCCTCGAATGATCGGCGTAGCGAAATAACGAAGCGATGCAACTATGCCCTTTAGAATCGATGGATTTGAAGGCCTCCCCGGTTGGACAACTCATCGTGGCCGCTCAAATCCATCAACATCACTCTAGTCTCAGGGTTCTGCCGGCCGCATTAGAATTGTGATTTCCGGTGAGTTTATGGGACGGACATGAGATTGGTGGGATAAACGGTGAGCAACGTGATTAGATCGGTTTGTTCAGTCGCTCATTCAATCGTTCGCGATAGCGCCGGCTCATTATGAGTCGAGTGCCATCGCGCATGATGACAACGTATTCGCCCTTCGCCCACGGTTGCACTTCTTTAACGCGGTCGAGGTTGACGATGGTAGAGCGATGTATACGCATAAATCTGTCGGGATTGAGTTTCGCTTCCATTCCGGACATCGTTTCGCGCATTAAGTGAGAATCACGGCCCACCTGGAGGCGCACATAATTTCCCACGGTACGCATCCAGTCAATTTCTTCGACTCTGATAAAGACTACGCGGCCGCCGGATTTGACGATAAAGCGGTCAGGTGTTTCCTGTTCCCGCCGCAAATCCCCCAACAACGACAGAAGCTGATGATTGACGTTGCCATTCTGCAGGCCCCTGATCATTGCCTTGGCTCGTTCCAGAGTCTTTTGAAATCGCTTGCGGTCAAAGGGCTTGAGAAGATAGTCGATCGCGTTTACCTCGAACGCTTTCAGGGCATACTGATCGTAAGCGGTGACGAAGATCACCGTGGGCATTCGTTCAGGGCCGATAGTTTTGATTACTTCAAAACCATCCATCGCCGGCATTTGAACGTCGAGAAAAACGAGATCGGGAGTCAGCTCGCTGATGGAACTGACTGCTTTATGTCCATCGGAGCATTCGCCAATCACGTCAACGTTGGCATCGTGCGCCAGCAAACTCTTGATTCTTCTGCGGGCGAGCGGTTCATCATCGACGATCAAGGCTCGAATTTTCGTTGGGTTAGCGTTAAGCATAACCATTTGCGCCGGCAGACGTGGTCTTAAACGGGATGTTTAGGCTGACAACTAGTCCACCATCAGCAGCATTACGCAGTTTAAGGTCATGTTCATCTCCGTAAAGATTCCTAACGCGGGCACGTGTGTTGGTCAACCCCACCCGTTCTTTCAGTGGCGAATCACCCGAGAGTCCGGGACCGTCATCCTCCACCTCGAGTCGCAACCTTGAATGATCGCGCCACGCTTTAATCTTGATGCGGCCGCCTTCGGGCCGCGGCGCTACTCCGTGCCGGACCGAGTTCTCAACCAAAGGCTGCAAGATCATACTCGGCACTAAGCCGTCCAGCGCTTCGGGCTCAATTGCCATTTCAACCTTGAGACGATCCTGAAAACGTGTTTGTTCGATGTCGAGGTAGTGCTGGAGAAACTCGAGCTCTTTCTTGAAGGGCACTTCCTGAAGACCGGCGGTCTCGAGAGTCATTCGTAAAAGATCGCCTAACCGGGAGACCATCTCGTCGGCTTCATCAGGTGATTCCCGTATCAGAGCGGAGATGGCATTCAGCGTGTTGAAAAGAAAATGAGGATGAAGCTGCATTTTTAAGACCTGAAGCTGCGATTGTGCTAGCTGCGCCTCGAGTTGCGAAGCTTTCAACTCACGTTCCTGAAGTTTTCGATAGTAATCAAGAGCATGTTCTATAACAACTATTCCCCAGTAGAACATCACGTTCGAGGGGGTGAAGTTGAGGATCAATAAAAAATATCGATTCGAAAATGGTTCTAGCTGTGCGTACCAGCCGAACGGAATCGAAATAACAGTAAAGAGGAAGATATGAACCAGCAGAAAGACTATGCTCGCCAGAAAATGCATAGTGAGTGTTCGGAATCGTTGCCCGCCCGCAATACGAAACGACTTACTCAACCAGATAACCAAAGGCGTTAAGGCAAGCCAGAGATAACTAAAAATTAATTCTCCGAGGACGATATTCCAGCCCTCGGCAACCCGGTTTAGCCTGATGGCTTGAATCATTTGCGGACCGCTGAACAGGAGTGCAAGGAAGGTCCAGCCACTGAAGATGAGCGCCCATTTGCTGAGGGTATTGCGCCGGGTCGTATTGGTAGGCATATGAATTTGATCGGGCCAGTTGAGAGTTTAAAAACGGTTCTGGGCCGTTCACCTTTCAAACCCTGGGGTTGAAGGCGAAGGCCATGACTCGAATTCTAAGTCACAATTTAACGCTTGCTATGTGAGCCTACCGCAGAATTGTGATTTTCAGTAGTTTCCAGGGACGAAGCGGCTAAATTGCAGGATGGCTTATCGCTTCACTTGCTCAACAGGTTTGACCCAGACGACAAAGCTCAACTTCTGACCTTTGTAGTTACCAGTGATCTCCCAACAACCCGGAGTGGGTACATAGACACCGACCAACATCGTGGGAGTAGGGCCTGGGACCATCGCATTCGTCGCTCGCATCGTGAGCAATGGTGGCGCAGTCCCGTCGAGTCGTCTTCCGGTGACTGTTAGTGTCACAGGCCATTCTGTCCGCCAATTAAAATCAAGGCTCGCCCAGAAAGTCTTCGCGGTCAAAGGCTGCACTTCTTGCTCGTGTCCGGGTTCGCGCGGCACCGATGTCCAGACTTCTGATTTCGAACGGGCGGTCCAAAGCTTTTCTGTGCCTATCCAAAAGCTGTTGTCATTGTCACCCAACTGGTAAGGCGCGGGAGGCGTGAATGGAATCGCCGGCGGAACGGTAACTGGACAGGAAGCTGGCGGTTCAGAAGGCTCGGGAGATTTCTGGCCCACTACCGTAAAAGCCATGAGCGAAATCAACAGGACTACTCGCAAAAACGTCATTGCCGGTTCCTCCTTATTAAATCTGTGAAACGGCACGTCGTAGCTTAAACGTTGTTGAGACGAGTAAGTTTAGTTTTCGGCAAGCGAAGAAGCAAAGCGCCGCCACGGTTTGTGGCGGCGCCCCGTAATTTCTCCAACAACTTCCAAATGCACGTGTTCTACGGGCAAGGCAAGAGAATACAACTCGCCTGCCGGTTATAGTCGCGTACGCCCTGAGCCACGTCGCGTAAGCCGAGCGTGTCGCCGAAGCCTTGCCAGGTGAACCCGACCATGCCCACCACCAGCGGCTCACTGTGTGCAATGTTGGCGTAGCGCACAGCCATCGGCCCAAGCATGTCTTGAGTGATTCCGGCTGACAAGTGGTAGGGCGCGAAGTGAGCGTCGAAGACGATGATGAGGCGTTGGCGCGACACGTCAATGTGCGTCTTGAAGTAGTTCAGCCTTTGTTGGAATTGGCTGCTTGGGTCTTCGGGGTGCAGGGTCGCATAACGCCAGAAAGCGAAGCCGTCCGGCTGCACTGGCAGTGCCCCAGATACGTCAACAGCGCCGTCGCCGAAGCCGTAGCCGACGACTGTCGGTAGCGAAGGTAACTTCGACTTGACGTAAGCCGTGGCCGTGTCAATCGAGGCGTTGGGGATGCGCGCATTATTCGCTTCGCTACTGATGATGAGGAAGGCCACCCGGTCAGGCGTGAGATACGCTTTGTTGATGTTGTACCAGTAATCGAAGACATACCTGTAATCGGGGCGCAGGTACCAGGCCGGGGTATCACTCTGGAACAGAATGTTATCCAAAAAAATAGCCACCTTGTTCCCGGCACCGTTGTGCAGGTTGAAGTCCCCGGAAAGGTTCGTGGTCCATTCGGAGGAGAGCGTCGTCACGTTCGTCTTAATGTGGTTGATGTTCTTGACTTCGTTCTCGTATTCGTACGCGCTTTCGACTCCCGTGTAGCCAAAGAGGTACTGGCCGAACACGTCGTGGAACTCCCAGTGCGCGCTTGCGGTTAAAGTGAGTACGGGAGATAGCAGAAAGATAAGGGACAGGGTCGCGGCTAAAGATTTCCTTCTCATATTGCCTCCTAAATTTGAGCGGAGAATTTACTTTTTCGGTCGAGCGTCGGGGGGAGATGGACCACTGTGATGGAAGCAACTCTAAATGTCCTGATAGCGTTCTAATAAAAACCTAATAAAGTTCTCACTGAGTCACCAAAGGTGTTTATGAACACAAAGGCAGGACGCTTATACGAATTCGGCCCCTTCCGACTCGACGTTTCCGAACACCGCCTGCTCCACGGTCCAGACGTCGTTCCGCTGGGCCCGAAAGTTTTCGAGACGCTGCTGGTATTGATCGAGCACAGCGGCCACGTCCTACAAAAAAATGAATTGATGATGACGCTGTGGCCGGACAGCTTTGTGGAGGAGAGCAGCCTCACACAGAACATTTCATTGTTGAGAAAGGCGCTGAGCGAGGCCGGCGAGCAGCAGTTTATCGAGACGGTGCCGAAGCTCGGCTATCGCTTCGTCGCGCCTGTAAAGGTGTTGGAAGTAAATGGCGACAAACCGATTGAGGAGGAACGAAACGAACAACCTTCGCGTTCAGAAACACCCGCGCGTCGTTTGATGTTGTCGAGCGGCGCAACCTTGTTGCTGCTGACCATCGTTATCGTAGTCGGGGCGGTTTATTTATGGCGAACGAGGACGCGCCCGAGCTTTACCTCCGGAGAGCGCGTTCGATCTTTAGCCGTTTTGCCGCTAAAGCCACTCGCGAGCAACGGCACCGACGAATTTTTAGGCCTCGGCATGGCCGATGCTCTTATCGTCAAGCTCAGCAACTTCGAACAACTCAACGTGAGGCCGACGAGTTCGGTCATCAAATACGCGGGTCATGAGTTTGACTCGCGGTCAGCCGGCACGGACCTCGGCGTCGACGCCGTCCTGGACGGCACGATACAGCACGTGGGCGACAGAGTGCGCGTGACGATCATGCTGTTGAATGTTCGCGACGGGAAGACACTCTGGTCTGGCCATTTCGATGAAAGGTTCACGGACATCTTCACGCTGCAAGACTCGCTCTCCGAGAAGCTGGCGAGCGTGCTTCAACTCCAACTCGCGACAGGGAAGCAGGCGCAACTGAACAAACACTTCACCGAGAACGCGGAAGCTTATAGCGATTACGCAATGGGCCTCTACTTCTGGAACAAGCGGAGCAAAGAAGGACTCACAAAGGCGATTGAATATTTCCAGAAGGCGACCGCGGCAGACCACAACTACGCATTAGCATATGCCATGCTGGCAGACACGTATTGCCTGACTATTTTTTACGATAGCGACGTTTCGCCTTCGAGCGAGGAGGTTATCAGGAAGGCGGAAGACGCAGTTGTCAGGGCTAGTCAACTGGACGATACGTTAGCCGAAGCCCATTCCGCGATGGGCCTCCTCAAAACTTACGAAAATGATTTTGCGAGGGCCCAGCAGTCATACAGGCGCGCCATTGAACTCAATCCGAATTCCGCGATAGCGCACTACAGGTACGCGTTCAACTTACTTAGCGGATTAGAAGTCGAGGGTGCAATCGATGAAATGCAGCGCGCGCAAGAGCTTGATCCGATTTCACTGCCCATCAACACAACGCTTGCGGGCTGCCTTCTCTACACCGGTCAGTACGACGAAGCTATCAAGTACAGCAAGCTGGCGCTTGAAGTTGATCCGCAATTCGGACTCGCGCGCTTCAACCTCGCTGAAGCGTATGAGTGGAAAGGATTGCACCACGAGGCGACTGCGGAGTACCTGAAGCTGAGCGAACAGCAGGGCTATCGACTTTACGGGAAACTAGGTCTTGCCTTCGTTTATGCGCGCTCAGGTCGTCAGGATGAGGCTCGGCGATTAATCGGGGAAGTAAAGCGTCAGTTCACAAGTGAGGAGGCTTTCTTCGATCTTCCTCTACAGATCGCTTCAACATACGCCGTGCTGGGCGCGAAGGACGAGGCATTCACCTGGCTGGAGAGAGCCGTTGAGACTTGGCGCGCGCGTCGCTACGACCTGCGCTACAGCCGTCCGCTTAACACCCTGAAGGACGATCCGAGGTACGAGCAGATACTACGCCGCCACGAGCTCACAAAATCGCTTGTCTCTGAATTGTCGAAACCGAACTTACCGTAACGAACCGGTGTGAATGGCCCAGAGACGGTGAACCATTACCACTTTCTTGACCCCAGTCTGTCTCATTCAATAGGATTCGACTAAACTGGTGCGAGCACATGGGTGATAAATCACAACTTCCCAAGAGGTCCGATTTTCCGTCCGGGACTAAATTCGTAATCAAGGAGTTCGATGTGCCGCTGGTCCAGGTCCCGGGCAAAGGTTGGTTCAACTGGTTCGGCGGTACGCCCCGGCCCTATGACGCAAGCAGCCTGCGCGTAGATAACAACTGGCCCGCTACGTCGTTTGACGAATGGGTTGCAATCGTCGCCGCATCAATCGGTTGAGTCATGACTATTCTGCGTTCGTTATGTTCGGTGGTCCTCGTCCTGCTATTTTTTTCGGTAATCCAATCTTTACAACGGACAGAACGGGCTGCGCCACAGGTAACAACTGCTGTTTCCCCCAACGGACAAACCATCGCAATCGCGCGCAGCACTGGTGGTTTCGAGAAGCGCAATGGCCGCGTCGAGTTGTGGGATTTAACAAGTGGTGCGTTGCAACGCAGTATCACCGGTTTCGATGGACCAATCTGGTCGGTGGCGTTTTCGAAAGACGGCAGATCACTGATTACTGTCAGCACTGAATCTCGCAAACCAAAGACCAAACCGTCAGATATAGAAGAGCCGGATCCTAAGACAGCAGCACTCAAATGGTGGGACGTACAGTCGGGTGAGTTCCTGCGGAGGGAGTTGCTTGGAAAGGAAGGCATCGGCAGCGTAGAGGCGAACTGGTCGCCGGCAGGCGATGTCCTTGCACTTATTGAGCGGTACGCACCCGGTCAATACGTACCTGTCGTGATAGGAGAGCAGCCGATTGGGTCACGTTGGATGGGTACGGTGGAGTTAAAGCTGGGCCTGTTTGACGCGCACTCCCTTGAGAGAAGAAACAAGATCGAAGGTGGTCAACAGACCGTTTTTGGAGAAGCCGCTTTTCTGGCGCGACTGGCCCATCCTGTTTTTTCTGCAAATGGAGAATTGCTTGCTGCCGTCAACGGTACTGACGTAAAGCTCTGGAAGGTCGACTCCGGTAAAAAGTTTCGCACGATCAGAGAGTTTAACGGCAATCCGACCGCGATTGCGTTTTCTCCTGATGGTCAACTGGTAGCAGTTGCTGCCGTCAAAGGAAGCATGCCCGGAGGGAAGAGTCAAATAATTGTAGTGGAAGTTGCGTCCGGCAAATTACTGAATAAATTGAATGGTCTGAACGATTCAGTAGCGTGTCTGCGATTCGCCGAGCAGGGTCGGACCTTGATGGTTGGAACTCTGCAATATGAACCTCAGCGGGCTATCGGCACGGTGAAGATTTGGCGGCTAGCTGATAATCACCTTTTTAGATTTGACGTTACCGAGGGTAAGACAGTTTCGTCGATGACGGTAATCCCGAACACCCGGTCGATCGTTTTGCAGTCCGGTTCAGATGTCGAACTAAGAGACCTGCAGACGTGGCGTGTCATACATTCTTTTGATCCGCCTGCCGGAGATGAGAGCGAATCGATGCGTCGCAGTCTTTTCCTCGTATCAGCAAATCGCGCATTGGCCGTCGCGTTTGGGAGTGACGGTAACACCGTATCTTCGCTTTTGCCGCGTGAGATTAGAATTTGGGATTCGCGCACCGGCGGTGTGAAAGACCAGCATGCGCGCGAGCCGGCGCCAGATGACGTGGTTGCAACGTCATCAAACGGTGAGTTAATTGCTGAGGCAACACAGAGACAAGTGCGCCTGATCGAGGTAAGTACCGGTGCACAGAAAACACTTACTTTGGAAACTGGTCCTCGGCTTTCGGCCATTGCCCTCTCGGCTGATGGACGCGGTTTAGTCACCGCGGATGAGCTAGGTCGAATTCAGTTTTGGGAAGTCAGCACTGGTCACCTCACCAGGAGTTTCGAAACGGGCCAGTCGATCACGGCTCTCGCCGTTGATCCATCGCGTCAGATGTTGGCGGCAGCGACAGCCGATCGGTCGATTGGTTTATGGAGCGTGCCAGGGACGTCGAAGCTTGAACTGAAAAAACATTCGGACGTTGTGCGTGCACTCGCTTTCAGTCCGGATGGTCGCACGCTTGCCAGCGGAGGCGATGATCGAAATTTGATTCTATGGGATCTCGGATCCGGCAAGGCTACGCAGACCCTTAAGACAAGCGATGCAACAGTCACCTCACTCGCTTTTTCTGCTAATGGACAGTTGCTCGCGAGCGGCGGCGGCAATGAATCTGTTTCCCTTTGGAACGTGAGGACCGGCAAGCTCGAGCGCATCTTGCGCTGACCGAGAATCTCGGTACTGCCTCAGTTTGAAATCTTGATCAAATTACGCCGAAGGCGTTCGCTAATTCGAGCCCAGGGTTGGAGCGCCAGCGACAACCCTGGGAGTCGGTCATTAAATAGCATCGAACCCTGAAAGGGTTCGGCGATTGGCGAACCCTTTCAGGGTAGGACGCCTTTTAGATAATGATTTCCCAGGGTTCTCGCAAGCTCGAACCCTGGGCTCGAATTAGTGAACGCCTTCGGCGTAATTTGATCAAGATTTCAAACTGAGGCACTACGAGAATCTCAACTCTATTGCAACGGGATCGATTGTGGACCGTGAAAATAATTTAGCGGGTCCCAGTGGCGTTTGATGCCAACCAGATTACGCGTGTTGTTGCGGAAGTTGTTTAGAAAGTACAACCACATTGCCTGATCGATTCTGCCGTCCTCGTGAGTGCCAAGCACGCTATCGCAGTAGTTGTAGTAACAGCCATCAACGGTGCCGCTCGCGTCTTTCAACGGGTCAGGCGTACCGCCCATCGCAGCGTACACCTCAGCATAGAACTTGTTGATCCACTCCAAGTAAGCCTGGGCCATCTCACGGTATGGTGATTTACCGGCCTGGCCCGGTTCGGCGGCATTATTCCAATAGGCCTGATATTGCAGCTTCATGATCGAGCTGCGTTGCGGCACTGCCGTGGCCGTAGGCGAAACGCGATTGATGGCCCCGCCATAGCTATCGACTTGCAACAGGCATTGCGACATATCCAAACCATTCGGCGTGAGATGTAGATAATCGAAAATGGTCTTAATCTGATCCGCCGGGAATCCCTTTTTCATATACGCCGATTTGTATTTGCCAAACTGATTCGGCCCGGAACCGTTCAATGTTTGCACTGCTTCGAGGTAGGTCAAATGCTGCTCGGTCAAGCTGCTGCTGGTGGAGCTCATATAACCCGGGTGCCCACCGAGTGGCCGGCGCAGGTGCACCGCAGGCAATACCTGTTCGAAATGTTGTTTCACAGTTTGGGCCCTGCTCGAAGCATGTTGGCAATGGCTGTCGTACGACATCCCGGGCAGTGAGGCCACTTGCAGCGTCATGCCGAGTTGTTTGGCCGCGACGTGAGTTAGTTTTAATAACGTGAATTCGTTTTCGGGCAACTGTGGCATCAGGCCGGCATAGATTTCCAGCAAGGCGGCAAATAGTTCTGGCGTGATCTCGCTCCAATCCCAGGCCAACGTGAACAGCGTCGCGTAGTCAGGCGCATCCGGTAACTGCTTAAAGAAGTAACGCACAATCACGCCAAAGTTGCCGCCTCCGGCGCCAGTCAATGCCCAAAACAAATCGCGTTCAGGCTGGCTCGCACTATCGTTCGACACGTGGCGCAGAGTCGCCTGTTTAGTGGAGGCGTCCCAGGTCACCAAATCCACTCCCGTCAAATGATCGATCGTCAAACCATGCATGCGCGATAGCAGGCCATAGCCGCCGCCCGTTATGTGGCCTCCGGCCCCGACTGAATAACAGGAACCGGCCGGCAGGGTTTTGCCGTGAGAGTTGAGCAGGGTGCGGTAGACGGTCCAGTTCTCGCAACCGGCATCTATGAAGTAAGCATTGCGCGCGCTGTCAAACCCCACCTGATTGATGGACGACATATCGATCACGGCGCGGGTGCTGTCGTTATAGACAAAGTTTTCATAGCAATGACGGCCAGACGTTACTTTCACGTCCTTGTCATAATTAAGCAGGGCGTCGGCCACGCAGTCAGCCACCTCTTCCGCTCGCGTGGGCACGTAAACGGCTTGCAGAGATGGCGCGAACCAGCGCCGGTCAAAGCCTTGTTGATCGCTTAATAGGATCTGCTTGCCGCTGTTGCCGCCACGGGTTGGAAATTGGCCCATGAGGGTGCCTCCTTAGTGAGAGAGTGAAGATACAGCCTAGCGCGCCGGCTCGATCAGCGGGTTTTCTAACCCACACTTAAAATCCTGCCCGACCAAAGGGTAGTACACTTTACCGGAGACCTTGACCCTCGTTCCGTATCCGGCCACTTGTCCACCAGATGTGTGCACCTTGAGATCCTTGTCCGTGAACTCTTTGGGCGCCAGCTCAACCTGGTTGGCCTGGTTACCGATCTTAGTCTGAACGCCAATAGGTGCTCCGGCGTAGTCGCCGCTCTCGTAGAGCAGGAGCACGACGCTACTCGTGCCTGTGAACTTCTCGGGAAAGCGGAGGAAGCCGGTGACCGCGACCCGCTTGCCTTCGTTAGCCTTGTCGCAAAGGGACGCGAAGTCTTTCATCTCACCCGTTGTTGGCGGCTCAGGGGCGCTGCTTCCACACGCAGCACAGAAGATGAGCAGCCCTATGCAGAAGATCCTGCGAAGAGTCATAGATGATCTCCTCAAGCGTTGATGATTAAGGGAATTCCGTCACCGCCACGATATCATAAACTCAGGTCAATAAAAGGTGTCTAGCCAAAAGAGAAAGGCCGCCGGAACTGATTCCAGCGGCCTTTAAAGTCGTGGTCCACGGGTTCATTGTCGTCCAGGCGGTGGAACGTTAACTATCGATCCGAATAAGCCGTGCTCTTCTTCAGCCGGCCCAGCCGTAAAAAACAGCGTATTTGTCAGCCCATTTGCGCTGCTTGCGCTGGCGCCATGACCAAATTGAAGCGCCCAAAGGCCGTCAATCTGGATCGGTTTTCCTCCGGCGGAATGAAGCAATCCGACAGCTTCAAATTCGCCATCCTCCTCGCGAAATGCATGGATGCGACCGTCTCCAAAGTTGCCAATTAGTAAGTCGCCGCTGAATCTTCCAAAATTAGCAGGCGCGAGAGCCAGCCCCCACGGAGAGTTCAGTTCTCCCATCGAAGCGACGCGACGGATGAACGCCCCCGATGTGGTAAAGGCATCGACGAATCCATTTCCCGGACCGGCAACATCATCCTTTTTATCTTCATCCTGCAGAGCGTAAGTCACATAAATCGTGCCATTGATGTTCTGGATACCGAAGGGCGCAAATCCGGCGGGCAGGGTCGGATCTGTGAAAGCTCCAGGCATTGAAACAGCATGAAAAGAGGCATCGAAGATATCAACGGCTCCATTGTGAAAATCCGTCGCATACAAGAACTGTCCGTTGGTATCACTATCGATGGCCAGTCCTTTATAGATGGCCCCATGCGCCGGGGCTTGGGCATTGGGCACGACGGTCACGACAGGAACGCCGCGGAATGCTGAGAGTGTGCCGTCCTCGCTGGCGAAGATGAACCGGGCGGCACTCGTGCCCACACCGTTGTTAACTACAAAGCCGCTGCCACCATTGAACACAATGCCGGTCGGATTTCCCTGCGCGCCACCAGCGCCCGGAACCGTAACCGTCAACGGAAAGGTGCCGGTCGCCACGTTATAGAGCGTAGACTTTCCGGTTCCGTTGTCGACGATCCACCAGGGTGTTGTTGGACCAGACACCAGGCCCCACGCGTTAACAACATCGGGATTAATATGGTCAGCCGGTACAAACCCATCAGAAACAAGGTTGTGCTGTGCGTAGAATTGCGATGGTCCAGTAGCCGCGTCAGCAGTTACGAGTACTTTTTGAGCGCCATATATAATCGCGCACACTGTAGCTATCGCACTAAGAATCGTCACGACGCGTTTCGATCTGTCTGTCATATTTCACTCCCTTCCGAGGTAATTCATGATTAACCAGGTACGACAACTCGGCGGCGTACGCGAACGCCGACAAGAAGCAATGAAAGTCGTCAGGGGGATGTTAAGCGCAGTTTGAGGCCGCGCGGCTCAAGCTGGTCGAGTTGAAAGGGACAGGGGGGGAAACTATTACCGTTCGCAACTAATGTCAAGACAGTTAGCAAATTCAGTAGTGCATTAGTTTGAAATTTCCAAATTTACGCCGAAGGCGTTCGCTAATTTGAGCCCAGGGTTGGAGCGCCAGCGACAACCCTGGGACATAATTTCATCGCGACCAACCCTGAAAGGGTTCGGCGGTTGGCGAACCCTTTCAGGGTTAGAACGCCTTTTTGGTGGTGATCACCAGGGTTCTCGCAAGCTCGAACCCTGGGCTGCAATTAGCGAACGCCTTCGGCGTATTCATCCAAATTTCAAACTAAGACGGTACCAGCAATTCATAGATCGATTCTCTGACTTAGCGAATACACGGCATCGAGTAACAAGACCGTGATCCATGGGTAAAGCAGCAACTCCAGACGAATCGACGGGTCAAAGAACATCGGCATTGCGCTCAACAAAGAGTCGCTGAAAGACATGCCAATAAGAGTTCCCAGCAGCCCGCACCCGATTGCGGCGAGCGCGATGTAGAGAATGGCCTGGCGTCTACTCCACCGTTTTGCGAGCATCTGATCGTCAGTCGCAACGGTTCCATCATCATCCGTATGCAACTTGATGGCGGTCCAAATCTTCGAGACTGTATGCCATACGCCTATGCTAACCAGGACGAGTATCACGGTACGTCCGGTCCAGCCGGAGCTATGCCACAAATGAGGACGAACCAACGGTACAAAGAACGCGGCGAAGAGAAACGCCACAATGGGAAAGACAGCTTGTCGAAGCGCGCGTGCCTCTTCCCGTTCAATCATCAAAAATTTTTCGAGGTTCTTCTTGATGCGAGCATCGGATCGCGCGCGTTGCACATAAGTCTCGACAGTGGCATTCACGACTGGAGCATAAGCGCCTTTGGCAGCATAAGCATGGCGCTGTGCGTCATACGCAGCGCGGCGCTGTGGGTCGATCAATATATCTCGGGCACGCGAAATTTGAATGAATGCCTGGGTGGCCTCGGGCAAGCCGTTGAGATCCGGGTGTTGCCGGCGCGCGAGCCGCTTGTAAGCAGCCTTGATCTCTTTTACTGAGGCCGTGCTCTTGACCCCAAGAAGCTGGTAATAATCCAACATAACTTTTGCCGCAGTATGCCTTAGTCTACAGCGAAAGCACTAGGCTCGAGGATGACCGAAAAACAAACCATAGCCATCGATGTCCTCGATCACGAATCCTCTGAGATCATCATCTTCCCCCAGAGGCACGGACAAACGAACGCCACGCGATGCGAACTCCGCCGCCAACGCGTCCGGATTTGCGACCTCGAGATAAGCATCCCAACTAAAGGCTGGTTTACGTTTGTAGTTTGGGACCGGTGCGACGACTACCTCTTTGCCGTCCGAGACCACGCCCAGCGCCTTGAACATGATCATCGCACCGTCACGGCGGACGATTCCGAAAAATTCGTCGTCAGGCGCCGGGCCTCGAAATGTAATTTCAAAACCCAACATGTCGCGATAGAACGCGAGCGTTGCCGGGACGTCGGCGACGATGAAGAGCGGTGAGATGCGGGAGATCGTCGGTTGTGTCATTCGTCAAGCTCCTTTGCAAATCCGATTTCCCACCTAACGTCTGAGTTGACGCGTCGACGCAAATTAAAGCACCCGATCTGCGCATAGTCACGGTTTCCGCAAATAGTCGCGGCAACAATCTGCCTCAAAATACTTTTTAGTGTGCTTTTTCGTGGGAATGCCTCTTGCTTTAAAGCAACGCGTCAGAAGAACCTGATTGCTATTTCGCTCCTACTCTTCCAAGGGCAACAGGGTTTCTTAATAACGGGTCGGTCTGAGAACGACGCTGCGCCGCTGGGCTGAATCGACGTTCCTCACGGCCCTCACTCATACCCTGTGGTCTCGCCCGCCACACTTCCCCAGGAGAAAATTATGCATATAGGACAAAGATCCACATGGACCACCAGTGTGCGTTGTCTGAAAAGCCAACGAATTTACATTCTGCGTTTTTTGATTATCGTGGCGCTGGTGCTGATTGGCGTCTACGCCTCTCTGAAGTCAACACGAACCGTCGGCGCCGATTCAACCCATAAAGCCGCACCACCGCCAGTTAGCCCCACCTTGCATGGACCAGCGGCGCTCAAACATCTTGAACAAACGGGACTCTATAGCTCGCTTTCGGCGGCAGTAACTGCGGCGGAATATCGCATCGACGAGCGCAAAGCTGGAAGTTATGAAGCGTCCAATCCAAAGCAGCGTTACCGCACCGTTTTCACGCGAGCAGGCGTGGAAGTGAGTGGAGCCGGCCGGAACGGTAGCGACTGGCGGCTGGGAATGAAGCTGATTGGATACGGTTACGGGGAGCACAAGCGGGCAGTTACATTCGCGGCTGTCAAAGCTAAGGATGATCGGATCGAGTACGAGAGGCGGGCGCCTGACGGCCGCTCGATCAGCGAGTGGTATGTCAACCGGGCGAACGGATTGGAGCAGGGCTTCACGATCCCCAAGGGTCCCGAAAAGAGAAAGGCTGGAGAGAGGTTGAATCTGTGGCTGGAGCTGAGCGGAGATTTGAAGGCGCGCCTGGCGGAGAGCGGGCAGGCGATCCTGCTCAACGGAAGAGCGGCAGGACCGGGGTTACGATATGACAAGCTGCACGCTTTCGACGCGAAGGGGCGTGAGCTTGAGGCGCGAATGAAGCTCAGCGGAGGTCAGGTGAGGCTGGAAGTGGCGGATGAGTTGGCGACCTATCCGGTGACGATTGACCCGACGCTGGCGCAGGAGGCGAAGCTGACGGCCTCTGACGCGGCGGCAGGCGACCTATTCGGAATAAGTGTAGCGATCGACGGAGAGACAGCGGTGGTCGGCGCTAATGCTGATGACACCGCAGCCGGCACGGACGCAGGCTCGGCCTATGTGTTCGTGCGGAGCGGGGTTAGCTGGAGCCAGCAGGCGAAACTCACCGCCAGCGACGCCGCGGCTGGTGCTGACTTTGGCGTATCAGTAGCGATTAGTGGGAATACGATCGTGGTCGGCGCTGATCTTGATGACGATGCAGGCTCGGCGTACGTGTTTGTGCGGAGCGGGACGAGTTGGAGCCAGCAGGCGAAGCTCACCGCCGGCGATGCCGCGGCCGGGGACCAATTCGGCTTTAACGTAGGAATCAGCGGTGAAACGGTGGTGGTCGGCGCCGTGGGCGACGACACCATCACAGGCTCGGCCTATGTGTTCGTGCGGAGCGGTACGAGTTGGAGCCAGCAGCAGAAGCTGACCGCAAGCGATGCTGCGGTTGGTGACCTCTTCGGCTGGGCGGTGACGATTGGTGGTGATACGGTCGTGGCTGGCGCTCCAGGTGACAACACTGCCGCCGGCTCGGCCTATGTCTTCGTGCGGAGCGGGACGAGTTGGAGCCAGCAGGCGAAGCTCACCGCCAGCGACGCCGCGGCTGGGGACTCCTTCGGCCGTAATGCCGTGGGCATCAGCGGTGATACGCTCGTAGTCGGCGCTCCTTTTGATGATACCGGCGCCGGTTCCGATGCGGGCTCGGCCTATGTATTCGTGCGCAGCGGGACGAGTTGGAGCCAGCAGCAGAAGCTCACCGCCGGCGATGCCGCGGCTGGTGACACCTTCGGCATTTCGGTGGGAATCAGCGTCGATACGGTCGTGATCGGCGCGCGTCTTGACGATGATGGCGGAAACGGTTCAGGCTCAGCCTATGTGTTTACGCGGAGCGGTACGAGTTGGAGCCAGCAGCAGAAACTGACCGCAAGCGATGCCGCGGCTGGTGACGGCTTCGGCTTCTCGGTGTCAATCAGCGGCAATACGGTCGTGGCCGGCGCGGTTCTTGACGATGATGGCGGAAGCAATTCAGGCTCGGCCTATGTCTTCGCGCCACCCAATCAAGCGCCGGATTGCAGCGGAGCCTCTCCAAGCGTCTCCACTATCTGGCCGCCCAATCACGACATGATCAACGTCACCATCCAGGGCGTGACCGATCCTGACGGCGATCCCGTCACTATTAACATCGACGAGATCAAACAGGACGAACCCACCGACGGCACGGGCGACGGCCACACCTGTCCGGACGGTGATGGCATCGGGACTTCCACCGCTCAGGTCCGCGCCGAGCGCGCCGCCACTCTGTTAGGCGGGGGCAATGGCCGGGTCTACACCATCTACTTCACGGCCAGCGATGGTAAGGGCGGGACCTGCTCGGGCAGCGTCACCGTCGGTGTGCCGCGCACGAGCAACGGAAGTTTCACCAACGGGGGGGCGAACTACGATTCGACGGAGTGCGCTGGCGCTCTGCTTTTGGAGGGCAAAGAGGATCATCGAGCTATGCACGGGCCATACGCGGAGTCGGAGCCAGTAGTGTGGGAGAATTACTGCCTGCTGGATGCGATCCTGCACACGATCCTGAACGACCCGCTGTGCCTGCCATGATCAGGAAGGTACGGCGCGTTGATTGGTCAAATACGGTGGAAGGGAGCCGCTAGGCTCCCTTTTCACTGCTCCCACGCTCGAGCCGGAATGCTGCTCGTTTTAGCCTTCTTTATTGATGAACTAGTCGCCTGGAATTGCAGGCATGAACTTTCCGTACACACGGCCAAGCTGGTCCACATACAGCGTTCTCTTGTCCAGCTCAACACGCCAGAATGGATATGAGCGAACGTGTGTGATTTCGCCGGCTTCGAACACCAAACTTGCGTCTACATCTCCGAGATCCTTAACGCTCCTTTGTAAGGCTGAGGCAACAACACCCAATGCGCCTTCACGAGTCAAGTAGCGAATGGGTCTGCCAAACGTCGTGACTTCCTCAAATGTACCGGTGTAAGCATTCACCAACACAGACGCGCGAGCTGATCCGCGTTCTGCAAACTCGTTAGACAATGCAAACGGGACAATGTAGTAGTGTGGAGGTGTCTTCACCCGTTTGCTCACTCCTTCGCGGACGAGTAGTGGCTCCATTGAACGAATGTCCTCGCGAAGGAGAACGTGGTGTCGCTCCTGCTTCTCCGAGCGAAATTGCCGGAGCCATTCCTCAGCCGATCTGCGTGCCTCTTCCGGCTTTATAATGTTATCGCCCGTCCGCTTCACTCGTTTCACCACTACTCTACCTTTTTCCAGCGGGGGCTCGACCACGGCAACATACTTACCGAACCAGGTCCCCGAATACATTATGTCACCATTCCACGGGCCGTTGAACCATTGTGATGCCGTGAATGTAGTGCTCGTACCGACGTTGTGCGGTTCAGGATCATTGACAGAGATGCTCTGAAGCACGGGACTGCTTCCGGAAACGGGTTCCACATCCGTAACGTAGCCGACAATGTTTATCCAGTGACCGCCGCGATTGATCAAAACCGGACTAGGGAAATGGCGGATGTTCATCCAAAACAAAATATCGAAAAGCACGGTATCCCGGTTGGCATCGGCGAATTCAGCCCAATGGACCCCGGCGGGATTACTTAGTGAGTTCATACAAGCAGTCAACCCATGTGGATCAGTGGCCCAGGCGGAGTCTGCTGAAAGCGTGCTGTTATTGGCCTGTATGACATTCCACACATCATCCTGGTCGTAGAACAAACGGTCAGACGGATTCGGGTAACCGTTGCGAGCCATCTGACCGCAGGCCGCTCCGCAATAATTGCATTGCTCCTGCCCGTAGAGCGGGACATTCCCGCTGATATCTAGTGTGTACATGGTTTTCTCCTTTCATTGGTTTCGTCGGAATCTCATAGACCAAGGTGGGCGAACTCTAATCCTTGCTCGACTGAATGTCCATCTGGAACTTTTTCAAAACTTGACCCTACTTTGCCTTTGGGCGTTAAATGAAAGCACTCGTTCGCCAACAACTGAACGGAAGGAGGTTGACGATGCAGACTTTCTCACGCAAACCAAGGACAAATCAGCAGCGTACGTCCATCAAGTCTACAATGCTTGGCCGGACACATTTCGAGCGGCGCGGTCCAGTGCACTTGATCCATCAGTTACAGAGCTCGATCGGAAATCAAGCCTTGCAGCGATTGCGGCAGTCGAATGCTGTGATGCGGATGCCTGCGCCGTGTGAAAAAAACTTGCAACGACAAGCAGGGCTGGGCAGCCCGGGTCCAGGAAGATCATTGCCTGTATCCACGCGGCGGTTCTTTGAACCACGCTTTGGCTATAATTTTGGAAACGTCCGTGTGCATACGAATGCTGAGGCCGCGCGAACCGCAGCCAGTATTCAAGCTAAGGCTTACACGATTGGTAATAACATTGTCTTTGCTGCAAACGAGTATCAACCATCAACACTTCAGGGCCAGCGAGTTCTTGCTCACGAATTGACGCATGTCATTCAGCAAAATACGGGAATATCCACGCCATTAGTGCAGCGGCTTGCTGATCCGGATTGCGATAGCGCGAGCCGGCTTCCTTTTTCAGATAGTTGTGTTTTCACCAACACATGCTACTCAAGTTCCTTTACTGCGCCTGGCGGAACCACTGTTACAGTCAATGTTACGGTCAATTATGACGACCCGGGTGAATGCTCCTTTCCGCCAGCCCGCGAAGACTTTCGCGTCCGGTTAAAGCAATGTGGCTGGGTTGATACGGAAGTGCAGAATTTTGGGACTAGCAATATCGGGAGAACGTTGACTGGCACGGCCACATTGCCAGGCGCCGGAATCTTTATAGGCAACGATAACTACTACTTGAGAGTTAACAGTCGATCAGCTTGCAGGTTGACAGCCTCGATGACCGTGACATAGTCGACGTATAGTACGCAGTGTTTGGACAATCTTCGGAACTTTCTTTTTCGAGGGCCTTCAATCGCTCACTGAAGCGATACCTCATAATGGGGCTCCCTTCAAGGACAAGTCTTGCGGTGAAGAATCAGAGTTTTGAGACCAGTTTTTGTGCTCGAGTTTTTAACTCCGTGAGTCCCTGCTCCTGGTCCTCAGTAGGTAGGTTTTCTACCACGTTTAATCTTTGCATGATCTTTTCTCGTCCCCATTGAAGACCAGCCTTCAACTCGTCCGAGAGTTGGCTATCACTTCGCGAGGCGGGTGATAACTCACTTAAATTCGCGAGCGTTTCAGATTCACTGGCATTTAGAGCAGCGAAAACATCACTCTTGATTGTTTTTAAATCCTTCCGTGACTGCCCTTCTCATTCCAAAACTCTAAGAGTTCTGAGAACCTGAATTTTTTGGCCCAACCTTTGGTCCTTCATTTGCTGCGCTACTTTGAAGTTTCCATCGTCAGTACCATCCTTCAGCAGGACGGCCAGAAGATGAATAGTTGGGGCTTCAGAACCTGGGGACACGGGATAACTCGCCTCAAAAGTTTCCTCGGGTTCTATAGCAAAATGTACTTCTGAATAAGCGAAATCTTCCTTTACTATCGCCGAGCCGTAATTCTAATTGCAAAGGCAGTTATCGTCTTTTTGTGATTATTTTGCAGCCGGATTCTTACCTCATTATCTACGAGGTTGGCCTTCAGGACTTCATATCCTTTAGTTTGACTCTTTACAGTCAGCTCTTGAGGCGATGCTGATGCTCTGGGACTGAATAGTACCGCACAAGTAAGAAGACCAATTAGAGCCAAGGCGCTGAGAGCTGTGAAGAATCGACGTGACATGAGGAACTCCTGGAATTTCAGTTTACTGCTTTACCAACGTCAACCGGTGACACCAGTAGTGAGCCTCTTGATGGCGCTTATACGCTCCTCTTGGAGTGGAGTCAATGCCTGGCTGGAGCCTGTGTGTTAGCACATGATGTGTCCGGTCAAACCGTTTGATCTACTTGCAATTACGAACACGACGTGAGAAAGAAAAGGCCGCCGAAACTGTTCCAGGCGGCCTTCGTGAATTCGTGGCTCCGCAGGTAGGACTCGAACCTACAACCCTTCGGTTAACAGCCGAATGCTCTGCCATTGAGCTACTGCGGAGTATTTGGTGGCGCAGTTCTTATACCAAATGGCTTTCGCCAAAATCAACCGCAGGCCAGACACAGCCCCAAGACCGCGCCCAAACTTGCGCTCCGCCACAATCTGCGAGAATATCTCCAGCCCTGATCCCCTAACGAAAGGTCCGAAATGGAACGCCGCACAACCGCCTGGTATAGCCCGAACCTGAACATGGAAATGCCACTCGTCGCCTATGGCCACGCCGGGCCGCCGCTGCTCATGTTCCCAACCGCAGCCGCCGATTACCTCGAATACGAGCGCTTCTATCTCGTCGACGCAATCAAGTCGTTCATCGAAGCCGGCAAACTGCGCGCGTACTCCATCAACAGCGTCAATCGCTACAGCCTCCTGAACGAGCAGATGCCGCCGCATCTCAAGGCCGAGCTGCTCACGCGTTATGATCGCTACATTACTGACGAAGTTCTCCCGCTCATCCGTAAAGACTGTGGCGACGGCGAGAACCGCCCGCTCACAACCGGCGCAAGCCTCGGCGCGTTTCTTTCAGCCAACGCTTACTTCAAACACCCGGATGTCTTTCGCGGCGTGATCGCCATGAGCGGCAGCTACGATGTGCGCTCATACTTAAAAGGACACTACGACGATAACGTCTACTTCAATAACCCCGTCGACTACCTTTCCAATCTCAACGACGAGCATTACCTGCCGCTGCTACGCAAGGCGGATGCGATCGTGATCATGTCAGGGCAGGGAAATTACGAAGCGCCGGAACGCAGTCGCGCTCTCTCAGACATCCTCAACGCCAAAGGCATCCCACACACGCTCGATCTCTGGGGATCTGACGTGGACCACGATTGGCCGTGGTGGCGCAAGATGCTGCCTTACGCGCTCGGCAAGTTATTGTAGCCTGCTGACGGGACTGCGCTCGTCGCAACTTCTTAATCCACGATTGATCACTTGAGCTTTCTTCGGACTCACTGTGGGTGAAAGCATGGGAGGATATTCGCCGGCGTGACCGAGATAAAGATCGACTTCAAACTGATCGCGAAAACCACCATCGACTGCAAACAACTTTCCAGGGTCTATCTTTCGCACGCGCACCAGATAGTTTTTGTAACAGTTAGCTTTAAACTGCGCCTCACCAGCGTATGATCGGCGACCCGCGTAGACAATGATGTAACCTCGCCACTTCGTATCCGGTTCCGTCAGGTTGGAAAGCTGAATCCCAAAATTATTCAACCGCGCTTGTGCATCAACAAAGCGTATGTCGCCAAATTCATCAAAATTCATGTCTTGAACATCCTTTAGTTTTACACCTGGCACGATGGGTGCCGCATATTTGTACTCGCCACACCTGTAATCCTTGTCCTTTGCAGTTGGACCATAATAAATATACCGAACGTAATCTTCTGTAACGCTGATTCTGACCCCGTCGTCTGTGTCAATATAAAAAGCATTCTGGATGTGTGGCGCGGGAACCTGTTCGTATGCCTTCCACGCCGGGAGCAGCTCAGAAATTGTCGTTTGAACGGCCGGATATACAACGATGTTGAGAACCGTATCTTTGGGAATCTTCCAGCCGCCCGGCAATCCCTCCACGCACGGTGCGCCCGAGTAAAAGTTGATCATGGCCCGCTCTTCGGGAAAATTATATTTCCACGTAGAAGATTCATCCTCGGCGGGACGCCCGAGCAGTCGTTCTACATCGGCGCGCGTGGAGTGAAGCGGTTCGAGTCCACGCCACGCTTTTGCGGGCGCTGAACTGATGCTCATCAACACAACGCACATAGCAAGGATGATTTGCTTTGAACTCATAACTTACGGCTGAGCGGTGCTTGTCGATACGGTTCCGCCAAGTATGCGATCGGCCTCGGCGCGCAGAGCGTCGAGCTCTTTCTTCAACACCTGATATCGTTCGATCGCATCACGACCGATCTTCTGGTCCACGTTTGACGTCATGCTTGCGAGATACAAGATATGCGCCTGCAGTCCGGGTTTGCCGTAGCGCACCGGCTCGGTCAACAACTTACCCGCGAGCGCAGGCAACCGCGCATCGTTCGGCGACTTGCCCATAGCTTCGCGCACGCGGGTCACGAGCTGGTTGACGCTGCTCACCAGATCACGCATCCGCATGTTGTGCTCAAATTGTTCCTGCAAGTCTGAAACGGTCACGCCGTCTGCCGCAACTCGCGGATCGATCAGCAGATTGAATGTTTGCGTTTTACTCACGGCGCCGGTTTTTAATCGGACTTGATACTGACCCGGCGGCAATGTGACACCTGCCTGGTTGCGCACATCCCAGGCAAAGCGATTCATGCCTGCTGTTTT
>Ga0105247_10000433_pt1 | contig 35512 bp, 34 predicted proteins | sample KBSS24metaG_FD_81519 | JGI IMG/M metagenome (GOLD analysis project Ga0105247, IMG submission 81519) | Switchgrass rhizosphere microbial communities from Kellogg Biological Station, Michigan, USA - KBS S2-4 metaG | ecosystem: Host-associated > Plants > Roots > Rhizosphere > Soil | place... | reverse complement strand
TCCCGGTTCGCGACCAGAACGGGCTGCTCATCCTCGACCATGACGAGCACATGCGCCCGGACACCACACTCGAGGGTCTGGGCAAGCTCAAGACCGCGTTCGACGGCATCGGCGTGATGGGCGGCTTCGACGACGTGGCGCTGCAGAAGTACCACTACGTCGAGAAGATCAACCACATCCACACCGGCGGCAACAGCTCGGGCATCGTCGACGGCGCCGCCGTCGTGCTGATCGGCAACGAGAAGGCGGGCCAGTCGCAGGGCCTGACCCCGCGGGCCCGCGTGCTGGCCACCGCCACCAGCGGTTCGGATCCGGTCATCATGCTCACCGGCCCCACCCCGGCCACCAAGAAGGTGCTCGACCGCGCTGGACTCACGGTCGACGACATCGACCTGTTCGAACTCAACGAAGCCTTCGCCTCGGTGGTGCTGAAGTTCCAGAGGGATCTGAACATTCCCGACGAGAAGCTCAACGTCAACGGTGGTGCCATCGCGATGGGCCACCCGCTGGGCGCCACCGGCGCCATGATCACCGGAACCATGGTCGACGAGCTGGAACGGCGGGGTGCGCGACGCGCGCTCATCACGCTGTGCATCGGCGGCGGCATGGGTGTGGCCACCATCATCGAGAGGGTTTAAGGGCATGTCACAGAACACGATCACGTGGGACAAGGACGCCGACGGTATCGTCACGCTGACGCTCGACGACCCGACCGGCTCGGCGAACGTGATGAACGAGCACTACAAGGAATCGATGCACAATGCCGTAGAAAAATTAGTACGCCTTGTCGCAGAAGACCCAAATTCGATCACCGGGGTGGTGATCACCAGCGCCAAGAAGACGTTCTTCGCCGGCGGTGACCTCAAGGGCATGGCGGCGGCCCGCCCCGAGGACGCCGGCGACTTCTTCGGTGTGGTCGAACGGGTCAAGAAGGACCTGCGCACCCTGGAGACCTTCGGCAAGCCGGTGGTGGCCGCCATCAACGGCGCCGCGCTGGGCGGCGGCCTGGAGATCGCCCTTGCGTGTCACCACCGCATCGCCGCCGACGTGAAGGGCAGCCAGATCGGGCTGCCCGAGGTGACGCTGGGCCTGCTGCCCGGCGGCGGCGGCGTCACCCGCACGGTGCGGATGTTCGGGATTCAGAACGCCTTCGTCAACATCCTGGTCCAGGGCACCCGGTTCAACCCGACTAAGGCCAAGGAGATCGGCCTGGTCGACGAGTTGGTCAGCATGATGGACGAACTCGTGCCGGCGGCCAAGGCGTGGATCAAGGCCAACCCGGACGCGCACGAGCAGCCGTGGGACAAGAAGGGCTACAAGATGCCCGGCGGCACCCCGTCGACGCCGGCGCTGGCGGCGATCCTGCCGTCGTTCCCGTCGAACCTGCGCAAGCAACTCAAGGGCGCGCCGATGCCGGCGCCGCGGGCCATCCTGGCCGCCGCCGTCGAGGGCGCCCAGGTCGACTTCGACACCGCGACCCGTATCGAGAGCCGCTACTTCACCTCGCTGGTCACCGGCCAGGTCGCCAAGAACATGATCCAGGCGTTCTTCTTCGACCTGCAGCACATCAACGGCGGCGGCAGCCGTCCCGACGGCATCGAGCCGGTCAAGATCAACAAGATCGGCGTGCTGGGTGCCGGCATGATGGGCGCCGGCATCGCCTACGTGTCGGCCAAGGCCGGCTTCGACGTGGTGCTCAAGGACGTCACGATCGAGGCCGCGCAGAAAGGCAAGGCGTACTCCGAGGGGCTCGAGGCCAAGGCGCAGTCGCGGGGCAAGACCACCCCGGAGAAGTCCAGCGCACTGCTCTCCCGCATCACGCCGACCGCCGATGCCGCCGACTTCGCCGGTGTCGACTTCGTGATCGAGGCGGTGTTCGAGAACCAGGAACTCAAGCACAAGGTGTTCCAGGAGATCGAGGACATCGTCGAGCCCAATGCGCTGCTCGGCTCCAACACCTCCACGTTGCCCATCACCGGTCTGGCCACCGGTGTGAAGCGCCAGGAGGACTTCATCGGGATCCACTTCTTCTCGCCGGTCGACAAGATGCCGCTGGTGGAAATCATCAAGGGCGAGAAGACCTCTGACGAAGCGCTGGCCCGGGTGTTCGACTACACGCTGGCCATCGGCAAAACCCCGATCGTCGTCAATGACAGCCGCGGCTTCTTCACCAGCCGCGTCATCGGCACGTTCGTGAACGAGGCGCTCGCGATGCTCGGCGAAGGAGTCGAACCGGCGAGCATCGAGCACGCGGGTTCGCAGGCCGGTTACCCGGCGCCGCCGCTGCAGCTCTCAGACGAGCTGAACCTCGAGCTGATGCACAAGATCGCCGTCGCCAGCCGGAAGGGTGTCGAGGACGCGGGCGGCAAGTATGAGCCGCACCCGGCCGAGGCGGTCGTCGAGAAGATGATCGAGATCGGCCGCCCCTCGCGGCTCAAGGGCGCCGGCTTCTACGAGTACGTCGACGGCAAGCGGACTCAGCTGTGGCCGGGGTTGCGCGAGACGTTCAAGTCCGGCACGTCGCAGCCGCCGCTGCAGGACATGATCGACCGGATGCTGTTCGCCGAGGCGTTGGAGACCCAGAAGTGCCTCGACGAAGGCGTGCTCACGTCGACTGCCGACGCGAACATCGGCTCGATCATGGGCATCGGCTTCCCGCCCTACACCGGTGGCTCGGCGCAGTTCATCGTCGGTTACCAGGGGCCGGCAGGCACGGGCAAGGAGGCCTTCGTGGGCAGGGCCAGGGAACTGGCCGCCAAGTACGGCGACAGGTTCCTGCCGCCGGAGTCGCTGACCAGCTGACAGCAGTAAGCAAGGCCCCCGAAACAACGGCGTTTCGGGGGCTTTTGCCTGTCTTTGGTGGACCGCGGGCGTACGGTCCGGACATGGGGGAAGCAACCCTGGTATTCGACCCGTTCTCGCAGGAGTTCTTCGACGACCCGTACGAGTTCTACCGATGGATGAGGAGCGAGGCGCCGGTCTACTACAGCGACCAGTACGACTTCTACGCGCTGACCCGCCACGAGGATGTGGCCGCGGCATACAAGAACTACGAAACGTACTCCTCCGCATACGGTGTGGACCTCGCCATGGTGCAAGCAGGCGGACCGCCGCCTGAAGTCCGGCTGCTGCAGTTCATGGATCCGCCGGAACATCGGCAGATGCGAAGCGTGCTGAACAAACTTTTCACCCCGCGCGCAATCCAGTTGCGCAGAGCGATGGTCACTACTGTCATCGACAAATACCTCGGCGCCATCGACAGTGACGAATTCGACGTGGTCCAGCAGTTCACTGCGCCGTTCCCGGTCGAGATCATCACCACGATGCTCGGCATCCCACAGGACCACGTGCAACAGGTTCGCTTGTGGACCGACGAGACCTTGCACCGGGAGCCGGGGCAGATCGAGGTGGACGAGCGAGGCAAGCAGGCGATCGACGAGTCGATGGCCTACTACGCCGAGGTGGTCCAGCGGCGCCGTCTGCAACCGGGGGAGGGGGACCTGTTCAGCCTCCTGATCGCCGCCGAGATCGAACGCGAGGACGGCACTGTCAGCGGGCTCACAGACTACGAGATCATGGGCTTTGCAAGCCAATTGGGTGGCGCGGGCGCCGAAACGGTGACGAAGCTACTTGCGAGTGCTGTGTACCTCTTCGCGCGGCATCCCGACCAATGGGCCAAGCTGCGCGACGACCGCAGCCTTGTCACGGCGGCAGTCGAGGAACTGTTGAGGTACGACAACCCTGTCCATTACGACGTTCGTTGCTCCATCAAGGAATCCACCTTGCACGCGGTGACGATCCCCGTCGGCAAGCCGGTCTTCCTGATGCTCGCCTCGGCCAACCGGGATCCCGAGGCATGGACGGACGCGGACGTATTCGACCTCGAGCGCGACCGCACCGAGGCGCAGAATATCGGGCTGGGCTACGGCATTCACAGTTGTCTCGGCGCGGCGCTCGCGCGGATGGAAACCGCCATCGCGCTGGAGAAGTTGCTCGACTTCATGCCGCGCTACGAGGTCGACTCGGATAGCTGCAGGCGAGTTCAGATGGCGAACGTCGGCGGCTGGGCGAGCGTCCCGGTGCATATCATTCATTGACCTCATTCATTGACTTGGCGTCTTCCTATGCCGAAAGGTCCTACGCTTAGCAGATGGCGACGGGGGTAGCCTGCCCAGCTTGTAGAACCGAGCTCCGGTTCGAAGCGAAATTCTGCGACGAGTGCGGCGCGGCCGTCACGCAGGCCGCCCGCACGGCGGAATACAAGCAAGTGACGGTGCTCTTCGCCGATGTCGTGCATTCGATGGACATCGCTGCAGCGGTGGGTCCGGAACGCTGGCGGGAGCTCATGTCCGACTTCTTGGATCGCTCGTCCTCCATTGTGCAGCGATACAGCGGCACCGTGAACCAGTTCACCGGCGACGGAATCATGGCCGTCTTCGGGGCACCGTTGTCGCTGGAGGACCACGCTGTTCGAGCATCATTGGCCGCCTTGGACATTCAGCAGCTAGGCCGGGATCTGGCGGCCGAGTTCGCGCCGCGGGATGGCGTGGATCTGCAGCTACGGGTTGGGCTGAATTCGGGTCAGGTCATCGCAGGCGAACTGGGTTCGCGCTCGCACGATTACACGACCATCGGTGACCAGGTCGGGATGGCGCAGCGGATGGAGTCCGTTGCGCCTTCGGGTGGGGTGATGCTGAGCGAATCCACGGCACGACTCGTCGGAGACGATGCGGTGCTCGGTGAGCGACGCTTGGTGCGCATCAAGGGCGCAGATGCCGCCGTGCCGGTCTTCGAGCTGCAGTCCGTGCCCGGTCGGCGTCCCGAAGTGAATTCCTGGACGTCGACGTTCATCGGCCGCGAGTGGGAACTCTCTGCACTGACCGCGATGCTCGATCGATCCGTCAGCGGTCATGGATGCGTGGTGAGTGTGGTCGGTCCCCCTGGCATCGGGAAGAGCAGGCTCGTCGCCGAGGCGGCCAAGCTCGCTGCACATCGGGGCATTCAGGTTGCGTCGACGTATTGCGAATCGCACACAAGCGATGTTCCGTTCCGAGTGGCGGTCCGGTTGCTGCGTTCGGTGTGGCGGGTCAGCGGGCTCGCCGACGAGGTGGCGCGTGACGTCGTGCGAAGCCGAGTCCCCGGAGCGGATGCCGCCGACCTGCTGTTGTTGCTGGACGAACTCGGCATCAGAGATTCGACGGACCCGTTGCCAGATATCGCTCCCGACGCCAGACGGCGTCGGCTGACCGCGTTGGTCAACGCTTCGATGGTGGCTCGCGAGGAGCCCGCCGTGTTCGTCATCGAGGACGCGCATTGGATCGACGCGACGAGCGAGTCGTTGCTGTCCGATCTCCTGTCGGTTGTCCCGCAGGCCTCCGCGCTGGTCCTGATCACATATCGTCCGGAATATGATGGGGCCCTCAGCCGCAATCCTGGCGCACATACGGTTGCGCTTGCGCCACTGGATAATTCACAGATGGCCGGACTGATTTCTGAATTACTGGGCCGACATCCCTCCGTCGCCAAGTTGGCGGCTCGAGTCACCGAGCGTGCTTCGGGCAATCCCTTCTTCGCCGAGGAGATCATCCGCGACCTCGCCGATCGAGGCGTCCTGTATGGCGAGCGTGGAAACCGTACCTGCACGAACGGGGCCGCTGATGTTGAAGTGCCCGCCACGCTTCAAGCGGCCATTGCGGCGCGAATCGACCGGCTGGGGCCAACGGCGAAGCTGACACTGAATGCAGCAGCCGTGATCGGATTGCGGTTCGACGAGGCACATTTGCTTGCTGTCTCGGACAGTGCGGATCTCGAACCGCTGATCGGCGCGGAGCTGATTGATCAGGTCATGTTCACCCCGCGTGCCAGGTATGCGTTCCGCCATCCGTTGATCCGCACCGTGGCCTACCAATCACAACTCAAATCCGCACGGGCAGAGCTCCATCGGCGCCTGGCCAGGTCTCTCGAGGGACGAGACCCGATTTCTGCGGAGGAGAACGCTGCCCTGATAGCCGAGCATTTGGAGGCCGCCGGCGACCTCGGGGATGCGTTCGGCTGGCACATGCGTGCTGGAGCGTGGCTGATTTTCCGCGATATCCACGCGGCGCGCTCGAGTTGGCAGCGAGCCCGTGATGTTGCCGAACGACTCGATGCCGACGACCCGCGCAGAGAGGCGATGCGCATAGCGCCCCGCGCGATGCTGTGTGCCAGCGCGTTCCGCGCCGGAGGTGCCGCCGACGACGAAGAGTTCACAGAAGTGTGCCGACTGGCAGAAGAGGCGGGCGACAAAGTGTCGCTGGCCATGGCGACTGCGGGTCACGTAATGATGCTTTCGTTGCGTGGCAGACATCACGAGTCGTCGCGACAGGCGACCGAACTCGTCGGCGTACTCGACTCGATCGGTGACGTCGGACTGTCCATCCCCATGCTCGCGCAGGCCGCAACCGCCAAGCTCGCGAATAACGAGGTCGCAGAAGCGTTGCGGCTGAGTCAGCGAGCACTGGACCTGGCGGGTGCGAACCCTCATATCGCAGACTCGGCCGTGGAAACGCCGTTGGTCGTGGCGGCGATCGTGCGTGCCGCCGCGCGAATGTGCATGGGAGTGGCGGGTTGGCGGCGCGACATCGAGCAGGCCACCGCGATGTGCCGGGAGCTGGTGCCCATCGGTGCGCCCTTGGCGCTTGTCTGGAAGTATGCCTTCTGCCTCGGGGCGGGTACGCTGCGGCCGGATGAGGCGATCCTTCGGGAGGTGGACGAATTACTCGACTCTGCCGAAGAACGCGGTGACGACTTGTCGCTGGAGTGCGCCCGCTTCCTGCGCGGATTTGTGTTGTCGCAGCGCGGAGGAGCGGATAGAAGTCGCGGGCTCAGCATTCTGGTGAAATCCCGTGAAGTGGCTGCGCAGCAACGCTCGATGATGATTTTCGAATCGCTGGCCGATGTGGAGATCGCTAGGGACAAGGCGGGCAGTGGCGATTTCGAGGGAGCGATCGTGCTCCTCAATGGGGTCGTTGAACAGGGTCTTGCCGCTGGCGGAGTGGCCGCCAGCTATGGCCTGAACGCTCTGGTCGAAGCACTCCTGCAGCGCGGCACGGATGCGGACATCCAAGCGGCACAAATCGGCGTCGACCGCTTTGCGGCATTGCCTGTCGAACCGGGGGTCGTGTGGATTGACATCTCGTTACTGCGGTTGCGCGCGCTGCTGGCGCGGGCGATGAGAGACGACACCGGCTACCGTGACTTCGCCGATCGCTATCGCACCATGGCGAACGAACTCGGCTTCGAAGGACATATCGACGCTGCCGCGGCGATGTCATGACGGAGTGAAGAATCCGGCCGATGCCGGCGTTTCTCCGGTTGATGGACACCAGACGCGAACACCACCCGATTTCTACACTTCCCGCAGCAGAAGGACGGCACTTCGATGGCCGCGAAATGACGATGGTGCACAGGATGTTTCGCAGAGAGTTCCCGCTTGCAGGCGGTGTGGTCCGGCACGTTGCCTGCGGCGACACAAGACATGCCCACATGGTGGCCGCGCACCTGCGGTTGATCAACTCGACACTTCATCACCACCATTCCGGAGAGGACCAGTACGTCTGGCCGCTCCTGGAAATGCGCGCGCCCTCACAGGTGTCTGAGCACGTGCTGCGCGTCATGGCCCAACACCGGCGGGTCGACGCGGAGCAAGCGGAAGTCGATGTGGAACTGCCGGTCTGGAGTTGTTCGGCGACTGCGGACTCGCGCGACAGGTTGGCCGCGGCGCTGGATCGACTCGCCGCCTCGGTTATCGAGCACATGGACTACGAGGAATTGCATGTCGTTCCCGTCATGGAGACGCACATCGGCCTGGCGGAGTGGAACCAGATCGTGCAGACCATGACAGCTGGACTGGACCCCGGCAACGCCTTGCTCGTCCTCGGAATGAGCATGTACGAGGGTGAATCGGACATCATCGAGCACACCATCGAGAACATGCCGCCGGAGATGCGCGCGGGCATCCGCGGAACGGCGGCACTTGCCTATGCCGAGCACGCGCAACTCGTTCACGGCAGCGCCACTCCGCCGCGGAGCACAGAGATCCTGCGATGAAGTCGAGGCCGGCTCAGTGGCAGGTAGGGAATATCCGAAGCATCGCGACGTCGTGCGGCGCCACGGTGCGCTTGATCTCGCCCGCCGTCGTGCTCTGCGTGTGCGCCCACAGATCGCGCACGGTGTAGCACGGCGCGCCCTGGAGGCCGGCGGCCGATGCGCTGGTGGTGATTTCGGCCGGTTGGGAATCGGGATTGAAGAGCACGACCGCCGCCGCACTGCCGGACAGCGGCTTCACCAGGACCCGGGCGTCGTTCGGTGACTGCGTGGCAGGCGCAGCCGACGGATCCTGGTCTACTGCGATGACATCGCCGTCAGTCAGGATCGCGCGCGTCTGGTCGGTCATCGTCCGAATGTCGTTACCCGCCAGCAGCGGCGCGGCCAGCATTGCCCACAGCGAAAAGTGCGCTCGCTGTTCGGATTCGGTCAGACTCGGCTGGGCGTTCGCGCGCCACGAGACTTCGGCATCGGACAACGCAAGCTTCGTGCGCAGCTTCTGCAGACGTTCGGGTGTCAGCTGGTCTTCCGACACGACGAGGCGACTGACATCGAGGTGATTGACGAAGAAGTCGGTCCACGTGAGGCCGACGACGAGCATGTCGGGGTCGTTGAAATGCCCCGCCCGGGCGCGTGACGCCACAGGCGCGGCCGCGTGGAATTCGTCGGGCACGCCCAGGTAGGTGCCGGTGAGAAACGAGTCGGAGCTGTCCAGCGGTGGCAAGGTGCTGCGCCACACCGGAACCAGGTCGGTGGTGTTGCGGGCCATGTCGGCGATGCCCGACCAGTCGTAGGCGGTTCCGGCGTGGTGATTGTCGGAGCTGTTCGGATTGATGCTGTAGAAGATGTGACGGCCGGTCGCGCGCAGCGCATCTCGCATCGCGGTGAAGAGCTTGACCTGATTGGCGTGGTCCGCGTCGTTGTGGCACCAGTCGTATTTCAGGTAGTCGACGCCCCAGGCAGCGAACGTCTTGGCGTCGGTGTTCTCGTGTCCCGCGCTGGCGATCCGGGGATCCTGCCCGCAGCTCTCGTCGTACGGGCTAGCGTACAGGCCGAGTAGCAAGCCCCGGTCGTGGACGTAGCGCGCCAACGCCGCCATGCCGTGCGGAAAAGCTTTCGGATCGGCACGCAGGCTGCCGTCGGGTCCGCGCGTCGGCGCCGCCCAGCCCGCGTCGAGGTTCACATAGCGGTAGCCGGCGTCGCGCATGCCCGACGACACCATCGCGTCGGCGGTCGCCTCGACCGTTTGTTCGGTCAGCGGAATGCCGGAGTTCCACGAGTTCCAGCCCATCGGCGGTGTGTGCCATTGCGATGCACCGGAATCGGTTGGCGCCGCGCATCCGGCGACGCTCGCGCCTGCCAAGCTCAGCGCGGCGACGATCGAGCACAGCCGGACGCCCACCGCCCGAGGATCGCCGACCAGGGTGTGCGTGCGCTGTCAATACGCTGCCCGGCAGCTGGGACCGGACGTAGCTCGGGCCTTGCGTATCGTCTAGGCGTGCCCGAAAGCTTTACCGAAACGTTCGCGGCAGGATTGGCGAGCTACGGCGATCAGTCGTGCATCGAGTTCGAGGGCCGGTGGTATTCCGGCGCCGAGATCACCGGATACGCCGACGCCATCGCCTCGGTGTTGCAGGATGCGGGCGTCCCCGATGGTGCACCCGTCGGTCTAGTCGTCCGCAACCGGCTCCAGCACGCCGCGGCGATCATCGGTTTCCTCGCAGCCGGTCGCCCCGTCTCGATGATCTACTCCTTCCAGTCGCCTGAATCGATCGGCCGCGACATCGAGAAGCTGGACTTGTCGGCCATCGTCGCCGACCGCGAGGACTGGACCGACGACGTCATCACGGCCGCCAAACGTGCAGGCAGTGCAGGCGTGGCGATCTCGTTGACCACGCCGCTCGTCGCGGCGGTCGAAGGGCTCGAACAGCGCGATGGCAGCCGTAGCCATGCCCAAGTCGAACCCGGTGTGGCACTACAGATTCTGACCAGCGGCACCACCGGCCCGCCGAAGCGGCAGGACGTCAAGACGTGCGTGCTGGAGCGCACCGTGTTCAGCGTGACTAGCGGAGAAAAAGCCCCGCCGGGCGCCCCGCCGGAATTCGCCTACTGGCAGTTCGGCGGCATCGGGGTATGCCAACTGGTCGCTGGGGTGCACAACAGCAGGCGCATCGTGATGCTGGAACGGTTCACCGTCGACGGCTTCGTCAACGCGATAAAGACGCATCGCATCAAGCGCTCGGGCGTGCAGCCCGCCGTCATCCGCATGCTGCTCGACGCCGACGTGCCCAAGGAAGACCTGGCGTCGCTGGAATTTCTGATCAGCGCATCTGGTCCGCTCGACCCGGAGACCCGCGACGAGTTCGAGAAGCACTTCGAGATTCCCGTCCGGTTGGCCTACGGGGCAACCGAATTCGCGGGCTCGCTGTGCGCCTGGACACCCGGTGATATCGAGAGATTCGGCGAATCCAAACGGGACAGCGTTGGCAGGCCCCTGCCCGACACCCACGTGCGCGTCGTCGACCCCGACACCGGAGCCGAACTGCCCGCGGGCGAGCACGGGCTGCTCGAGGCCAAGGTGGCGCCCATCAGTCCCGACTGGATCCGCACCACGGACATCGCGTCGATCGACACGGACGGCTTCGTCACACTGCACGGCAGGGCCGACGGTGCGATCAACCGCGGCGGCTTCAAGATCCTGCCGGAAATCGTTCGGCGCGTACTGATCTCACACCCGGCAGTGCGCGACGCCTGCGTGGTCGGCGTGCCCGACAGACGGCTGGGCCAGGTGCCGTTCGCGGCGATCGAGACCATCCCTGGCATGCCGATCCCGTCCGCGGACGAACTCAAGGACCTTGTGCGCCAGGCGTTGCCCGTTTACCACGTCCCTGTCGATTTCGCCGTCGTGGGCGAACTCCCGCGCAACCCGGCGCTGAAGGTGAGTCTGCCTGCCGTCAGCGCGCTCTACGACGCGCGCTGAAACAGATAGTGCCGCGCCGGGTTCTTGCCGTTGTGATCCATCGCCGGTTCGTCCCCTGACGACAACAGCGTCCAACCGGTGGCGAAGCGCCGTTTGACATCATCGGGGTCGATGCCCGGCACGCCGTAAGACCCGCCAGTCACGAATTCGACCAGCAAGAGCCGCGCGTCCGGCGCCGCCAACGCAGTCACTGGGGCGACGGACGTCACACCGATCCGAGGTCCGCCGAAAGCCAGTGTTGCGGCTTCAGGAAGATGGCGACGCTGTCGCCGTGCTCGCGGCGCGCGAACTCCAGGTAGGCGTCGACCTTGTCCGCAGGGAGGTACCGCTTGGTCAGCTCGACGAGCTGGTCATCGGTGCCCGACTCGATGCGGCTGACCGGACCGTCGACCGTGACATAGCGCACCGACGGTTCGAGGCGCTCGACCATCAATGTGAATTCCCCCTGCGTCTCGATGAGGCGGTGTTTGCGCGACCCTGCGCCGGTCAGCACCCACGGCTCACCCCCGGGGTTGTACTGGTACCAGATCGGGACCGTCAACGGTCCGCGCTTGTCTCCCGCGCTCACCGATAGCGCCGCGATATGCGGCTCGGCCAGAAATTGTTCGCGTTCTTCCTTGGAGAGGGCCATGCCGCCAGGCTAGTCCCGGGTCAGCACCCGACCCGGGAGAAGAACGCGAGGGCCACGATGCCGATGGCAAGGGCCGCCTGTGCCTGTCCCATCGCGGCCGTACTGACGACGCCGGCGACTGCGGCGATCGCGATGACGGCCAAGAGCGACCCATACACCCAATGCTTGCCGTCGAGCGAACCCCCGGCGCCCGACGGTCTGTTTTTGGCCCCGGTTACCGCACCACGCTGCGCGCCGACCACGGGTGCCTCCTATGTGTCCCGGCTCACATTGTTTCGCCGGTGTGATCCACACCATAGCCCATGATCGGGGTCGCCCGGTTAATTCGTGATGTCTTTTCGATCCCGTTTGCTACAGCGCGACGAACCGCTTGAGTTTCCCGCTCGCCTGATTGCGCGGAATACGGTCGACGACCCGGATCGCGACCTTCGGATTCGACAGTCCGCAGCGCTGCAATGCGGCGGCCAGCGAAGTCGCCAGCCCCTCGACGTCAGGTTTGCCGACAGTGAGGATGTGTGCCCCTGCCGTTGTCTGTGTCACCTGGTATTCGGAGACGTGCGGGTCGGTGCCGAGCACGTGACGGAAAGTGATGGCGGGCACCGTAATTGAGCCGTAACGGAAGTCGTCGTCCCGACGGCCGCCGATGTCGGCCACCCGCGCGAAGGCGCTGCCGCATTCGCACGGGCCCGGGAGCATCGTCACCTCGTCGCCGAGGTCATAGCGGATGAACGGGAAGCTCCAGTTGGCCAAGCCCGTCGCGAGCGTTCGCACTGCGGGCTCGTCCGGACCCACCGGAGCGCCGTTTTCGTCGACGCGCTCGAGCACGACCTCGTCCTCGCAGATATGCAGCCCCTCACCAGCGCCGCAACCGACTGCCTGGACCCCGATCTCGGTGGATCCCCAGAGGTTGTGGACCGGGACGTGCCACGCCTCGGCGATGGCATGGCGGTCCTCGTCGAGGAGTGGTTCGGAGTTGGTGCTCACCCGAACCGGACGGCACGCCAGCTCGCCGGCCAGCACCGCACGGGCGAGCCGACCGATGACGGACGGGTAGCCGACGAGGTGGGTGGGCCGCGCCGCGGCTACCGCGGCGCGCACCTCGTCGAACGGCGCGCCCGCCGCGATGACGACGGTCTCCATGCCGGCGGCGGTCGGCACGTCGAACAGCGGTGTGCTGGCGTGCGGTGGCATGCCCGCCTCCAGCACCGCAAGGCGGGTCGGACCCGGCTGTGGCTCGCGCCGCTCCGCTCGCGCCTGCATCCGCCATGCGAGGCATGCGGCGGACACGAAGAGCTGCCAACTCCAGACGTAAACGCCCCGAACCCCGCTGGAGCCACCTGAACTGAACACCTGATAGCCGTCGGGCGTGTACGAATACCATTCCTGTTCTGCCAGAATGCGTTCCGCGCGTTCGCGATTGAGCCTGCGGTCGGTGACGATCTCGTCCCAGCAGTCCTGCGCTTCGGCCTTCGTCATCATCGGCACGGACGCCAGATCGGCCACGGAGGCCGTCGAGAGGTCGAGGGCGCGCAGTCGGCGGGCGTGAAATGGCGACCGTTGGCGCGCGTACGACAGCAGCGCGCGCAGTTGATGCTCGCGATAGCGCTCGATCTGTTCCGGTGCCCAGTCGAGGCGTGCGGTGTGGTCGACAAGCGCTGCCTGGACGGCGTTCAGATGTACCGCGCGCATGCGCTCGTACTTGGATCGGGCCGTCACGGTTCGAAGAAGACCCCCGGTAGGCCTCGGTTATCAGCCATGGCGTCCTACGTTAGTCAATATTTGACGTCCGTAAATCAGCATAGGGCGACCATGGCCGACCTTTGCCACTTACCGGCGTGGAAACTTGTGGGTCATGTCGAGTCGGACGGTGCGCTTGTGGAAATGCGCCTTCGGGGGCTGGCGGGCCCCACCGTCGGCGGCGGCATAGAGTCGACAGTCATGCGCTTCGGACTCTTCATCCCGCAAGGCTGGCGACTCGATCTCGTCGACATTCCCACTGACAAGCACTGGCAGGTGATGCGCGATCTCGCCGCCTACGCCGACGGCGGACCGTGGGATTCGCTGTGGGTCTACGACCACTTCCACACCATTCCGATGCCGACGCACGAGGCCACCCACGAGGCGTGGTCGCTGATGTCGGCCTATGCGGCGACGACGTCGCGGATCAAGCTCGGTCAGATGTGCACGGCCATGGGCTACCGCAACCCGGTCTATCTCGCCAAGGTGGCCGCCACCGCGGACGTCATCTCCGGCGGGCGTGTCCAGATGGGCATCGGCGGCGGCTGGTACGAGCACGAGTGGAAGGCCTACGGCTACGGATTCCCGTCAGCGGGCGTCCGGTTGGGCATGCTCGACGAGGGTGTGCAAATCATGCGCGACGCCTGGCGCAAGGGCGTGGTCAGCCTCCATGGCAAGCACTATCAGGTCGACGGTGCGATCGTCGAGCCAAAGCCGTTGCAGGAGGGCGGTCTTCCGTTGTGGATCGCCGGCGGCGGAGAGAAGGTGACGTTGCGCATCGCGGCCAAGTACGCGCAGTACACGAACTTCACTTCCGAGCCCGGGGGCTTCGAGCACAAGTCGCAGGTGCTCGCCGATCATTGCCGCGACGTCGGATCGGACTACGGTGCGATCGTGCGATCGGCCAACTTCAACGCTGTGGTCGGCGAGTCGGAGGCCGACGTCAAGGAACGGGTCGCACGCGTGCGCGCCAGGCTGGTCGCCAAGGCCAACGAGGCCGCCGTCGACCCCATGCTGGCCACGGTCACGTCACCGGACTCCGCCAGTGGCACGCCCGAGCAGGTCGTCGAGAAGCTGAAGCGGCTGCGCGACCTCGGCTGTGAGTACGCGATCCTGAACTTCCCGGAGGCCGCATACGACCGCTCGGGTATCGAGCTGTTCGAACGCGAGGTCATCCCCGCGCTGAGTTAAACGACGGGCGACGCCTGGTAGTGCAGGATGCGCCAGCCGGCGTGGGTGCGCGTGACCACCACCCCAAGGTTCAATGTCACCGTGGCCCTGTCGGGATAGGCGAAGTCGGCGCGAACGTAGCCGACCGCCAATTCCTCTGTGGGGCTACGTGTTTCCAGCACTCGGTAGCTGACCGTCATGCCGAGCGGTTGGCCGTCGTAGTACGTCGCTATGCCGTCCCGGCCCACGCTGTACGGGCGTAGCCCTTGGAAGATCGCATCCTCGGTGAACGCCTCGGCCACGTGCTGCGGGTCGTGCGCGTCGATGCCCGCCTTCCACTGGTCCAAGACGGCGCGCAGAGCGTCAGTGTCCTGCACTCTGACCACCATCCACGTGCAGGATCTCGCCGGTGACGAAGGGCGCGTTCTCGAGATACACCACCGCGTCCACGACATCGTCGACCTCGCCGACACGCCCAACCGGATGCAGCTTCGCCAGCGTGTTGTAAGAGGCGGCGTCGTGCATCGGGGTGCGGATCACGCCGAGCGCGACCGCGTTCGAGCGGATACCGCGCCCCGCGTACTCGACTGCCAACGCCTTGGTCACTGCGTTCAGCCCACCCTTGGTCAGCGACGCCAACGCGGACGGCACCTGTGAGTTGGCATGGTCGACCAGGCTGGTCGAGATGTTCACGATGTGACCGCCGCCCTGCCGTGACAGCATCGCGGCCACCGCGGCACGCGACAACTCGAAGAATCCGCGAAGGTTCACCGCCGTGATCGCGTCGTAGTCGTCGTCGGTGTACTCGGTGAACGGCTTGGGAATGAAGATGCCTGCGTTGTTGACCACCGTGTCGACCCGGCCGAATCGCCGCATCGCCGCGTCGACGATGCGCTGCCCGACGCCCGGCAGGCCGATGTCACCGGGCACCGTCACCACCATCGGGTCGTCGCTCTCGGCGATGCTGCGGGAGTTGGCGACCACCGCATAGCCGAGCTTGCGGTAGGCCGTCACCAAGCCCTCGCCGATGCCCTGCGAAGCGCCCGTGATGATGGCCACGCGTTGTGAGTTGTTCATTGTCTGATCCCTTCGTCGTGTGGACGCACGTTGCAACGCAGGCTCCGCGACGCTCCATGCACCGCCGGTGTGACCGGCTTGCTCTCTGTTGATAGGCGCTGCCTCGCACTGCACTACGCTTGCCGGGTGGAGCTGCGCCAGCTGCGCTACTTCGTGACCGTCGCCGAGGAGCTGAACTTCGGTCGTGCGGCCGAGCGGTTGCACATCGCGGGTCCGTCGCTGTCCCAGCAGATCAAGGCGCTCGAACGCGACTTGAAGGTCAGCCTCTTCGACCGCGACCGCCGGTCCGTCACCCTCACCGCCAGCGGTGCGGCGTTGTTGCCGCATGTCCGAGCATTGGTGGATCAGGCCGACGAGTTGCGCAGGCGAGCGGCCGGTCTTGTGACATCGGAGCCGGTGCGGATCGGCTACGTGAACTGGTGTCCAACGGACTGGGCGGAACGGGCCGCCGGGGTGGCGCAATTACGCGTCGACACCTGGGTCCTCCCGTCGCATACACAGGCCGCCCGCGTCTCCGACGGCAGCCTCGACCTCGCGATCTGCTGGGTGCAGACAACGGATCTCGCGTCGCTGTCCCTCGATGCCCACCTCATCGGGGTGGACCGCCTCTATGCGGTGAGTGTCGGCACCGACACCTCGCCGGTCGCGGCGAAGGACACGCTGGTATTGGTCGATGCCGACGAGGCGAGTTGGTCGTCGTGGAATCGCTATGCCGAGCAGTTCGCCGCTGATACCGGAGCGCGGCTCGTGCGCGTCGACGGGGGCGTCACGGGGCAGGAGTTTTTCGAGCACATTCGCCTTCTGCGCAGGCCGGTGCTGAACAACCCGAGAGGGCAGAACGTGCCGGAGCCCAGCGGGCTGGTGCGCCGTTCGGTGGTCCACCCGGCACCGCTGTGGACGTGGTCGCTGGTGTGGCGCCGCGATGAAGACGGCCCCGCGGTGCGCGCCGTCATCGAGCAATTCACCCGCGAGGCTCCAGTGCTGGTCGCCGACGAAGGGATGTGGCTGCCTGCCGCGGATCCACACCGGCCGACGTGAATCCGAACCGAAGCACACCGGCGATGATCGCCGACAGCAGGACGACCAGCGCCCCTGCGAGCAAAGCGTGTGAAAAGCCGTGTCGCAGAAGGGGTGTCACTGCCACCGGCCCCAGAATCTGGCCGACGGAGTACCCGCTGGTCAGCAACGCCACGGCGCCGGGGAATCCGAGCAGGCGGCCGGCCGCCAGGGCCATCGTGCTGACGCCGATGAACGTCCCGCCGAACAGGACTGCCCCGACGACGGCCGCGACGGGCCCCGGAGCCAGTGCGGGCAGCGCGATTCCGGATGCCTGCAGCAGCAGCGCACCAGCGAGCAGAGTCGGATGCGACCACCGCGCGGACAGCCACGCCCACAGCGCGGCCGACGGGACGGCGGCCAAGCCGACGAAGAGCCAGGCACCGTTGCCGAGCCAACCGGACGAATTCTGCTTGATGGCTGCAACCAGGAACGTGCCCGCGATGATGTATCCGATTCCCTCGAGGGTGTAGCTCACGAACAGCACCGCGAACCACCGGTTAGCGTGCCGCGACGATGGCGGTGGGGTCTGCGGGGCATCGGCGCCGGCATCCGATCTCCCACGCATCATCCACGCGCCGGCGCCCAGTACGGCGGCCAACGCCGCTGCTGTCCACCACGCACCCTGCCAGCCCGCTTCGACGGGCATCGTCAGGACCAGCGCACCGGACAGCGCGATGCCGAGCCCGACACCACCGAAGCCCCAACCCGGTAGGTGCGGCGGCAGGTGATCGAGCATCCAGTTGACGGCGATGACGAACACCACCGCACTGGTGAATCCCGCGACTGTCCGCAGCAGCAGCCAGCCAGTGATGTTGGACTGCAACGGCATTGCCGCGAGGCTGGCCACCAGGACGACGATAGACGTCCGCCATGCGACGGCCGATCTGGCCAGCCGGGGGGACGCGGTGCCCGCCAGTGCACCGGCGAGATACCCGACGTAGTTCGCGGTGGCCAGCGTCCCTGCGGCTTGTGGGGACAGCGCGGCCTGCGTCGTCATCAGCGGCAGGATCGGGGTGTAGACGAAGCGTCCGATGCCCATCGCGGCACCCAAACCGGCGGCGCCGCGGCCGACGTGTGCCCAGTGCGGGTGCATCGCACAAGGGTGCGTCGGCGCGTGGCAGGAAGGCCACGACCGAATTGCTCTCAGGTAAGAGGCGCCCCCTCGCAGCCGACGGCGGCACAAACTGAATGAACGATAACGCCCAGCCGTCGAAACTTGACGAACCGGTGAACCTGTGGGGTCGCTGACTTGTCAAACCTAGTGGAGTATCTGTGAGTGCTATCGATTTCACGCGAGGTCGACCTCGAACCCCACCGTCCAGTGCGGGTGCCGCGACCGCGTATCGCCCGTCGCCGCGCCGACACGTGGGCGCGGCTGGCGCACCCCGCCGATATCGCGCAGGCGCGGGTGTTCGACGCGGTTCTACTAGGCGAAATCGCCGAGTTGGCGACGCTGGTTGCCTCGATGGAAAAGCGTTGGCTGCGGCGATGTGAACGTGGCATCGACGACCCGAACCGGCCGCCCGAAGCGCTGGTGCGCATGCGGGGCCGCGTGTCTGAAGCCCAGCGACTGCTCGACGCACTGCGGGACCGGTTCCCTTCGGAATGAGCGGATCCCCACCTTGCGAAGGGGATCCGCTCACCGAGATTCAAATTGACGGCGTCCACACGCCCGTCGCGGCGGCCTCGCGGGCGTAGTCGGCGAAGTCCCTGGGCTCGCGGCCCAGTGCTTGCTGCACGCCGTCGGCAAGCTGCGCCTTGCTGCCGAGCACCTCGGTGAACAGGTGGTTCAGCAGCCAGATGAAGTCTTGCGGCAGACCGTATTCCGTGAGCATCGCGGTGTAGTCCTCGATGGGCACCGACACGAAGCTGATCTCGCGGCAGGCGGCTGCGCCGATCTCGGCCACGGCATCGCGGAAGCTGAGCAGACGTGGACCGGTCAGCTCGTACAGCTGGCCCACGTGACGATCATCGGTCAGTGCGGCCACGACGACGTCGGCGATGTCGTCGGCGTCCACGAACGGCTCCAGCACCTGATCGACCGGCAGTGACACGGCGCCTGCGAGCACCTCGTCGAGCCACGCGCCCTCGTTGAAATTCTGCGCGAAGAATGCGCACCGCACAATCGTCCATCCCAGGCCGGATGCCATGACTACGCGCTCGGCCTTCTCGGCTTCGGCCTCATTGCGCCCGGACAGCAGCACGAGTCTGCTGACGCCTGCGTCGTTGGCCAGCTCCGTGAGCCTGCCGACGGCGTCGACCGAGCCGGGGACCGCCAGGTCGGGGTAGTACGTGAGGTAGACCTTGTCGACGCCTGCCAGCGCGGCCTGCCACGTCTGCGGGTTGTCCCAGTCGAACGGAATATCGGCCGAGCGCGATCCGTGCCGGACCGGGATATCGCGCTTTTCGAGTTGAGCAACGACGCGCTTTCCGGTCTTGCCGGTGCTGCCGATGACGAGAATGGTGTTGTTGGCTGTGTTGGTCATACCTCGGATTCAACGGCCCGGGTCCGAGACGATCCATGGTCCAAACGCTCGATGGCATGTCCAATCGTCTGGAAGGGGACATCGGCGATGAACAAGGTTTCACTGACCGCCCTCGCGCGGGAGCAACTGGAGGCCGCCCGCGCGGTGAGCAGCGGGCGCAGCGCGCACACGGTCTACGGCGGTCACGAGCACTCGCTGCGCCAGACGCTGATCGCGCTGACGGCGGGCAGTGAGTTGGACGAGCACGAAAGCCCAGGCGAAGCCACGCTGCACGTGCTCGTCGGCAGGGTTCGGCTCACCAACGCGCAGGTGCACTGGGACGGCACGGTCGGCGATCACATTATCGTCCCGCAGTCCCGCCATGGGCTGCTGGCGCTCGAGGATTCCGCGGTGTTGCTGACCGTCGCGAAAGCCGTTGGCCCGCATGTGTAGTAAGTGCGAATTCGGCGCGCTAACAGCCGCTGAGCGACCGTTAGCGCGCCGAAATCAGTTCGTTTGGTTATCAGTGGTGGAACAGCAGAGCGCCCGCGTCCCCGCCGAAGGGCTGCTGGTTCTGGGCGGCCTCTTGCGCAGCCGCGCCCGGCGTCGCAGTGACCTGCGCATTGCCTGGGTGCTGCTGCACGCTGACGTCGGCTGAGGCGATCGGTGCAAGTGCGATGGCGGCCGCGGAGGCGGCGATGGCCAGGGGTGCGAAATGGCGAATTTTCATTGTTCTTTCCCTCTCGGTTTCGGTTCATCGGCGGATAGCAATAAGACTCGTCGACGCGCGCGCGATTGTCGTCGCGGCTAACCACCCAAACCGATTGCGGGAAACGGTAGATCGCCTATTCCGGCTAGCTGCTAGACGGCAGGGCCGAGCAGGTCGTCGGCGTCCTTGATGACGTAGCCGTAGCCCTGCTCTGCGAGGAAGCGCTGCCGGTGCGCGGCATATTCGGCGTCCAGGCTGTCGCGGGAGACCACCGAGTAGAAAATCGCGCCGCCGCCGTCGGCCTTCGGCCGCAGCAGCCGGCCCAGCCGCTGCGCCTCCTCCTGCCGGGACCCAAAGGTGCCCGAAACCTGCACCGCCACATTGGCTTCGGGCAGGTCGATGGAGAAGTTCGCGACCTTCGACACCACCAACGTGGGCACCTCGCCGCGGCGGAACGCGTCGAACAACGCCTCGCGTTCGGCGGTCTTCGTCGAGCCCTGAATCACAGGAGCGTTCAGCTCCTCGCCGAGCTCGTCGAGCTGATCGAGATACGCGCCGATCACCAGCGTCTGGTCGCCGGGATGGCGCTCGAGGATCGACTTCACGACCGCGATCTTGCTGTGCACCGTCGAGCAGAGCTTGTAGCGCTCGTCGGGTTCGGCGACTGCGTACAGCATGCGCTCGTTGTCGGTCATGGTGACCCGCACCTCAACGCATTCGGCTGGCGCGATCCAGCCCTGCGCCTCGATGTCCTTCCAGGGCGCGTCGTAGCGTTTGGGTCCGATCAGGGAGAACACGTCGCCCTCACGGCCGTCCTCGCGGATCAGCGTCGCGGTGAGCCCGAGTCGCCTGCGCGACTGCAGATCCGCGGTCATCCGGAATACCGGCGCGGGCAGCAGATGCACCTCGTCATAGATGATCAGGCCCCAGTCGCGGCTGTCGAACAGCTCGAGGTGGCGGTACTCGCCCTTGGTGCGGCGGGTAATGACTTGATAGGTGGCGATCGTGACCGGCCGGATCTCCTTCTTCTCGCCGGAGTATTCGCCGATCTCGTCCTCGGTCAGCGACGTCCGGTTGATCAGCTCGCGCTTCCACTGCCTGCCCGCCACCGTGTTGGTCACCAGGATCAACGTCGTCGCCGATGCCTTGGCCATCGCCGCCGCGCCGACGAGCGTCTTGCCCGCGCCGCACGGCAACACCACCACACCGGACCCACCTTCCCAGAACGAGTCCGCGGCCATCTCCTGGTAGTCGCGCAGGTGCCAGTTCTCTTGGTCCAGAGCGATCGGGTGCGCCTCGCCGTCGACGTAGCCGGCCAAATCCTCTGCGGGCCATCCGATTTTGAGCAGCATCTGCTTGACGCGACCGCGCTCGCTGTTGTGCACCATCACGGTGTCGTCGTCGATACGGGCACCGAGCATCGGGGCGATCTTCTTGTTGCGCAGCACCTCCTCGAGCACCGCGCGGTCAAGGCTCACCAACGTCAGGCCGTGCGCCGGGTGCTTGATCAGTTGCAGGCGCCCGTAGCGGGCCATCACATCGACGATGTCGACGAGCAGCGGTTGCGGCACCGCATAACGCGAAAAGTTCACCAGCGCGTCGACGACCTGCTCGGCGTCGTGTCCGGCGGCTCGGGCGTTCCACAGGGCCAGGGGAGTGATGCGGTAGGTGTGCACATGTTCGGGCGCGCGCTCCAACTCGGCGAACGGGGCGATCGCGGCGCGCGCTGCGCCCGATTGTTCATGGTCGACTTCGAGCAGCACCGTTTTGTCGGACTGCACGATCAGGGGGCCGTCGGTCATTCCGTCTATTATCCCGACGCGGCGGACACCCGACGATTCAGTGTGTCGCGGCCTGCAGGGAAGCGCCCGCCGGCCCCTGGCCGGCGCCGCCGGGCAGCGGGATCTTGGGGACGCCGGGTGTGCCGATCTGGTCTGCCAGCCAGGGCAGCGCCGAGGTGAACACGTCGGCGGCCAGCGGCCAGTCATGGCGGCCCGGCTGCGCGACGACAGCACACGCGATGCCGGTGGCGCGGCCGAGCTTGCACAGCGAGTTGGCGGCATCGGTCTGATCGTTGGGCATCCCCGCGGCATCCTGTCCACCGAGCCCGGTCCCACTGGGGTTTCCGAAGCCACCCTTGCGCTGTTGCGGCGCATCGGAGGAGATCGCGAACCAACCCGAGACCCCGTGGTAGGGGCCGTGCTTGTTGATCACCGTGGTGGGGTCGTAGGTGGCCCACGCCGCGGCGTTCCCGCCGTAGATGCGGGCGATGGTCTGATCCTTGGTGCCGGCATTGGGTCCCATGTCTCCGGCGATGTCGACGAAGGTGCTGAACAATTCCGGATGCATCACGGTCAGGTCCACCGCGCACGTGCCACCCATCGACCAGCCGACGACACCCCAGTTGGCGCTCTGGACGCCGAAAGTGTTTGACACATAGGGCGGTACGTCCTTGGTCAGATGGTCGGCCACATTGCCGCGCGGCCCGTTGACGCACTCGGTGTCGTTGTTGAACGAGCCGCCCACATCAACGAAGACGAACACCGGCGCATTGCCGTTATGGGCCGCAGCGAACTTATCGATCGGGGCGATCGCGTCGCCGGTGCGCGGCCAGTCCGACGGGGTGTTGAACTCACCGGCGATCATCATGACCACAGGCAGCTTCGGCGCGTTCGCAGCGAACCAGGCAGGCGGCAGATACACCAACTCGGTGCGGTGTTTGAAGCCTGACGCCGCGTCGGGGATGGTCACCGGCACCAGCGCCCCGTGCGCGGGAGCGCCCTTACCGCGCATCGCCATCACGGTGTTCAGATCGGTCTCGTCGGGCAGTGGCCCCGCGGTCAACTCGTTCCACGCCGCCTGGACGGTTCGGAAGTAGCCAACCCACAGATTCAGCGATACGCCCGCACTCAGCAGGCACAACAGCACCGCCAGCAGTGACACCGACCGACGCCACCACTGGCTGCCGCGCCAACCGAGCACCGCGACGGCCAACGCTATGCCCGTCAGGCCCACCCAAATCCACAGCGACGACGGCGCGGGATCGCCGGCGAGCCCCTGAGAATCGATGTACCAGTGCGCCCAGGCCGCCAGGATCAGACCGACGGCGAGCGCAACCGGCAGCCATATCAGACGCCACCGTCGCGATCGCCAGCCAATCGCCACCACCAGCGCCACGGCTGCCACCGCCCATATCGTCGGCGGCAGCCATCCGTGCAGCAGCGATAGCCCACCGCGGTATCCGGCATTCGCTTGAGCTGCCGCGCTTAACGCTGTTGTCACACAGACATGTTCACCAACAGTCCTGTGAACTCGCTGTGTCGGGGCTAACTATCCGGCATCGGCCGCAACCACCGATGTGACGCGGTGGATCGCGAACTCGCGCACCCGGCCAGACGCCGGATCGTAGGCGGTCAGCTGGCCGCCGCGGACGTTGATCGGCGCCACCACCCGCTGCGTCGCCACCCCGGCGGGGTCGACGTAGCCGATCACCACCGACGACTGCATGTGCGCGGCCTCTTGCAATTGCGAGATCGCGACGGCGGGGTCGAGGCGCATGTTCCCGAACGTCGCGGACGCCACCTTGCGCAGCACCGAGACGATCGCGCCAAGCGTCTGGCTGGTGGGCGTCGGCGCGAGCCGGGGCGCGCGGCGACGTGGCGGCGCGGGCACCCTGGCGCCGCGCGCACGGATGTCGACGATCGTTCCGGAGGAGTCCTCGGCAGCAGGCGCGAAACCGGCGTCGCGCAGCGCGGCGAGCACCTCCGAGATCGGCGCCTGCGACACCGCGACCGTCGGCGCGAGCAGCCGCATCTCCAGCAGCTCGGCGGCCGGTGCCGCGACGGCCTGCGCCAGCAGCGCCGCGTCCTCGCACCGCACGAACGACTGGGCCATGCCGACCCGCAGCTGCCCGTGCCGACGGGCGACGTCGTCGATCAGATACGTGAGACCTTGCGGCACAGGCGTTTTCGAGTGCCGATTGAACAACGCGTGCAGTTCGCTCGCGGTGCGGCCGCTGTCGAGGGCGCGGCGGATCGACGCCTCGCTGATTCGGTACACCATCGCGGCGCCCGCCGATTCCACCGTCGCGACCGAAGCCAGTTGGTCGGCCAGGTCGCGCTCCAGCGGTCCCGGCACGATGACCGTCAGATCGGCCTGCAGCAGGAAGTGATCGATCGGCGCGGGCAGCACCTTCTCCATCGCCGCGATGACATCGTTCGGCTCGGCGCCGGCGAGCATCTTGCGCGTCGGCGAGGCGATCGCCCCGCGGCCGACAACACCCAGCGCATGCGCCTCGGTCAGCAGGTCGCGGACGGGGTCCGGCTGCAGACGCACGGCCCACCGGGGGCGCCGCCAGGTCATCGCACGCGACCCGGACGTGGCGTCGACACCCGCGCCCGGCGGCAGGTCGCCCAGCACATCCAGCAGCAGTCGCCGGTCCAGCGGAGCCGCGGTCGAGAACAGCGAATCCGACAGCGCCGCATAGGGTTTGCCGTCGGGGCCGCGGCTGCCGATCAGACTCGGCCTGCCTGGCAACTCCAGCCACGTCGACGCCAGCAGGTGCCACTTGGCGGCGGACGAGGATTCGACGAACCGGTCGGTGGCCACCGTCGGCGCCCAGTACGGGCCGACGCCGTCGTGCGGGTCGGGTTCCGGCATCCCGGCGGCGATCAGCCCCGCGGCCGACGACACCTCCAGGATCAGGCCGAGTCGGCCCTCGTCGATGCCGGTGACCTTGGTCAGCCGCTTGACGTCGCGCACGCCAAGACCGCCGCTGCGAAGCTCGGGAACCGGTGTGGCGCCGAGGGTTTCGAGCACCAGCTCGACCTCGCGCAGCAGATCGATCACGGCCCCGGCAGCCACGGCGTCGACGTCGGCGGCGGTCGTCGTCGACACCGTCGGATCGGGTTGCGTCAATTGCACGGGTCCGGGCTGCTCGCCGCGCATCACCTGACCGACCAGCCGCGGCAGGATCACGGTGTCGTTATCCATCTGACGCAGCAGGCCTGCGGCCAGCAGCCGCTGCACGGGCCGGTCCGGCGGGGTGCCCGGCGCGGCGTCGCGGGTGCGGCCCATCGGCGAGCCCTCGAGCAGCCGCTGCAACAGGTCGCGTTGCGGTGCGTCCAGCGCTTCCAGCCTGGCGGCGATGTCCGTCTGCCCGCTGTCCTCGAGGGTGGCCTGACCGGGATACCAGGGCAGGCCACCCGCGGCCTCCGCTGCCACGCGCACCGTCGCGTCGCCCCACACCAGCGCGCGCTCACGCAGGTCGTCGACGGCCACGGTGACCGTGCCCTCGCTCGCCCGGTCGCCCACCAGCGCAAGCAGCTTGGCCAGCGGGACCGCCGCGGTGTCCGCGTGCAATACCAGCAGCGCGTCGAGCACCGCCAGCCGCAGGAAGTCGAGCCCGTCGGTGGCCGCCTTGACCGATTGACGAGCCTGCGCCCTGGCCGCCAGCGCCGCGATCGAGCCCGGCGGCGGCTGCGTCAGATCGGGCCGCAGCTCCAGCAAACGGATCAGCCGCTCGTCGTCAAGCTCGGCCAGCCAGGCGCCCAGCGGGACGCCCGGAGTAGTTTCGGTCATTGCTGACCAGCGTAAAGCAGGCTGCCGGTGTCGCCACTGCTCGCAACACCTGCCACAATGTGCTGGTGGCTGACAACAAGGCGGAGAAGAACCGATACGTCGACCCGGGCTGGCCCGAGCTCGACGGCGATGACGATCACGCGGTCAGCGAGCTGGCCACCGACCGCACCGGTGCGCTGTCGCCCTTTGGTGAGCTCGTGTTCCCGCAGCCGGCCGACGAACTGCCATACGTCCACCCGGTCACGGTGGTCAACAGGTAGCGGTGACCGACCCCGCCACGGCTGGATCGCCGGGCTCCGCCCGGCATCGTCTTTCGCACCTTGACGAGTCAGGCGCGGCGCACATGGTCGACGTCACCGGTAAGGACGCCACCAAGCGCACCGCCGTGGCCGCAGGCACCTTCCACACCACTGCTGAAGTCGTCGCCCTGATCGCATCGGGGGGACTACCGAAAGGCGACGCGCTGGCCACTGCGAGGGTGGCGGGCATCCTGGCCGCCAAGCGGACCAGCGACCTCATCCCGCTGTGCCACCCGCTGGCGCTGACCGGTATTGACGTTGACTTCGAGATCGGCGATGCAGATATCGCCGTCACTGCTACCGTGCGCACCACCGATCGCACCGGCGTCGAGATGGAGGCGTTGACCGCCGTCAGCGTCGCGGCGCTGACGCTCTTCGACATGATCAAGGCAGTCGATCCCACCGCCCGCATCGACGACGTCAGGGTGTTGCGCAAAGAGGGTGGCAAGACCGGCACGTGGACCCGGTGATGATGCGATCCGGCAGGGTGGTGATCGCCTCCACACGGGCCGCGGCCGGCGTCTACGAGGACCGCACCGGCCCGATCATCGTCGACTGGCTGAACCAGCTGGGCATCACCACCCCGACGCCCGTTGTGGTCGCCGACGGCCCTGACATTGTTGCCGCGCTGAGCGCCGCGGTGAGCGAAAACGTCGACGTGGTAATCACTTCCGGCGGCACCGGCATCTCGCCGACGGACCGCACCGCCGACGCCACCGCGGGCATCGTCGACTATCAGATCCCCGGCCTTGCCGACGCGATCCGTCGCTCAGGCCTCCCGCACGTGCCGACGTCGGTGCTGTCGCGCGGCGTATGCGGTGTCAAGGGCGGCACGCTGATCGTGAACCTCCCCGGCTCCACAGGGGGCGTAAAAGACGGCCTCGGCGTGCTCGACGACGTCCTCGCGCACGCGCTCGACCAACTCAGCGGTAAGGACCACACGCGATGACCGCCGTCGTTCTGCGCGTCGAACTGACCGAGCAGCCTATTGAGCTGTCCGAGCACGAGGCGCTGGTGGCGCATGAATCGGCAGGAGCCGTCGTGGGATTCGCCGGCGTGGTGCGCGATCACGACGACGGCCGCACTGTCATCCGGCTGGAGTATTCCGCGCACCCCTCGGCGCAGCAAACTTTGGCGGACGTGGCCGCCGAGATCGCGGCCGACAGTCACGGCGTGCGGGCCATCGCGGTCAGCCACCGCATCGGCACGCTACAGATCGGCGACGCAGCCCTGGTGGCAGCCGTCGCAGCCGATCACCGTGGGGCGGCATTCGAGACGTGTGCCCGCCTCGTGGACACCGTCAAGGCGCGACTACCGGTGTGGAAGCACCAGTTCTTCGTCGACGGCTCCGACGAGTGGGTGAATTCGGCGTGATGCGTTAGGCCGGCGGCAGGACCGGCGCTGGGCCCGGTGCCGGGCCGGTTGCCGGTGCCGGCAGCGCAGCCGGATCGGCGGGAGGCGCGGGGGTGACCGGCACGTTCGGGCCCGGAGCCTGGTCCGGGTACGGCGTGTTCATGCCGCGCTGGGCCAGGCCCATGATCAACGCGTCCTTGCCGCTGATGTCATGGTTCTGGACCGCTTGCCACAGGTCCTTGAGGTAGCTGACGTTGGGGCCGTCGCCGTCCGTCGCGCCCGGATCCATCGTCGCGCCTGGCGGCAGGTTGTCCGGGCTCGCCAGGTGAGGCATGCCGTCCGCAGGCACGGGCAACGCGGCGGCCGGATCGGTCATCGCCTGGTTGGCGACATCGAGGGCCGGGCCGGGGATGTTGACGGCGTTGAGCGGGGCCAACGGGTCCGGCGCGGGTGCCGCCTCGGCCCCCGGCGCGGGCGGCGCCGGGGGAGCCGGTGGGGCGGGCGGGAGCGGCGGCAGTACGGGGTCGAGCGGAGCCGGGGCGTGCAGAGCCCACGCTTGCGGCTGGTCGACGGGTGCCGGGGCGTCGGCGTTGTCCCAGTTGTCGGCGGCCGCGACGATCGTGTCCTCGATCGGCGGTGCGTCGGCAGGGGGCGGCGGAGGCGGCAGGGGCTGGTCGAACGAGGCGTCGACGACGGGTGTCTCGACCGGCGGCGCGTCTGCGGGCGGTGGCGGAGGCGGGGCGTCGAGCGCGGCGTCGACGACGGGCGCCTGATCCGGAGCGGGCGGAGGCGGCAGCGGTGCATCGAGCGGCGCCGCGGGCGGCGGCGCATCGGGCGCCGGGGCCGACAGTGCGTCAATCGGTGCGCCGTCGGGCGCCGGCGGGGGAGCCAGCGGATCGATCGGCGGGGGCGGCAGCTCGCCGTTGACGTCAGGATTGTCGAGCGGCTGCGGCGCTACGACGTTGCGCGGCGTCGCACCGGACAGCGGGCCACCGCACACCGGCCATGCGCCCTTGCCCTGCGTAGCGAGCACGCGCTCGGCGACGGCGATCTGCTCGTCCTTGGTGGCCATGTTCGCGGCAGGCGCGTACTGGCCGCCTCCATGGGACGCCCAGGTGCCGGAGGAGAACTGCAGTCCACCGTGATAGCCGTTGCCAGTGTTGATGGCCCAGTTGCCGCCGGATTCGCAGCGTGCGACCTGGTCCCATTCGCCGTCGGTAGCGGCGCCGGCTTGCCCGGCGAGGGCGAGGCTTCCGCCTCCGATGACTGCGCCGGTGAAGGCGATCTTCGCGACATTTACTGCCGATGTAGTGGGCTTGCGGTGCCGTCCACTCATAGGTGCGTTAGGTCCTCTCTTGTACGCGCCCACGAGGTCAGCTGTCGGGTTCGGGCTGGAGAGGTTGCCCGGCCGTGCTGGGCACGGCTTCACCCCAAGGGGCCGCAAGCGGCTCCTGGTCCCATATATCTCGGTGGACCGGTGGGTCCCCCGCCTCCATCCAGGTTGTTCGTCGTTGTCCCGTACACCAACGGATGGAGCTCGGCGCGGTTGGGCACGGCGGGCCAAACGATTACAGGTCGATGGCTTGGGACTGAACGCTAACGGGTCGCCTTGATCACGTCACCTTTTCGCGGATTCGGCGATTCGGCTCCAAGCAAATTCTAAAAAGCCTCTAAATCCGCAGGAAGCCCACGTGTTTCCGCAGGAGAAACTTCATAGATAACAAGCTGTGGTCATCTTGTGACCATTCCGTGATGTGATGTAAATCACGGTTATCCGCCGGCAAACGGGGGAAGAACATCGACGGTTGGATCGTCGTTCAACGTCAACCCGAAGTCGCGCACCGCAATTCCGTCGCACAGGTATGAGCATCGGCTCAGGACTTTCGCCAACTCAGCGTCACGTTCACGAAGGCTCTGCACCAGCGTTCCGACGGTGGTCCCCGGCGCGACGCCGATGATCTCGTCCTCGAAACCCGCCGCCGCTCGCGCGGCCGCGAAGTAGCGGACGGTCACCTTCACCGCCACATCAGCCGCCGATCGCGCTCATCGGGCGGTCCGGCTGCACGAAGTCCGGGTCGTTGATCCCGTGGCCCGCCGCCTTGACCCACATCGTGGCGCGCCAGGCGGCGGCCAGTGCGTCGTCGTCGGCACCTGAGCGCATGAGGCGCCGCAGGTCGGTCTCGTGCTGGGCGAAGAGGCAGTTGCGGATCTGCCCGTCGGCGGTCAGCCGGGTGCGGTCGCACGCCGCGCAGAACGCGTGTGAGACCGAGGCGATGATTCCGACCTTGCCGCGGCCCCCGTCGACATCCCACAGCTCGGCGGGTGCCGAACCGCGCGGCGCGCTGTCCGGTTGCAGATCGAAATGTCTCTGCAGGACGGCCAGCACGTCGTCGGCGGCGATGGCCTCGCCGCGCTTCCATTCGTGGCCGGCGTCCAGGGGCATCTGTTCGATGATGCGCAGCTGGTATCCGTGGTCGAGGCAGAACCGCAGCAGCGCGACGGCGTCGTCAAGCCCGGTGACCGGATCGAGTACCGCGTTCACCTTTACCGGGTTGAGCCCCGCGGCCTTCGCGGCCTCGAGTCCTTTTAATACGTCGTGCAAGCGGTCGCGACGGGTGATGTGGACGAAGCGTGCGGCGTCGACCGTGTCGAGTGAGACGTTGATCCGGTCAAGCCCCGCCTGCTTGAGTCCGGCGGCCCGCTTGTGCAGCCCAATTCCGTTGGTGGTCAACGTGATTTCGGGCCGGGGTCGCAACGCCGCGGCGGCGGCGACGACATCCTCAAGGTGCTTGGCCACCAACGGCTCGCCGCCGGTGAATCGGACGCTGGTGATGCCGAGTCTGGTGATCGCGATGCCCAGCAGCCGGGTCAGCTCGTCGGTCCTCAGCAGCTGCTCGCGCGGCAACCAGTCCAGCCCCTCGGCGGGCATGCAGTACGTGCAGCGCAGGTTGCAGCGATCGGTCAGCGACACTCGCAGATCCGTAGCGACGCGGCCGAAGGTATCGGCCATCGGTCCCTCGGTGGGCATTCCCCGGACGGGGCGCTGCACCGAAGGCACGCCGAGTTCGGTGATGGTCATGCGGCGGCCCTGGGCTGAACGGAGAGGGAACGCGCCTGGTCGACGGGCACGATCTCTTTGCCGAGCGGAACCAGCGAAACCGGGATCAGTTTGAGGTTGGCCAGCGCCAGCGGGATGCCGATGATCGTGATCGCCATCGCCGCGGCGCTGACCAGATGGCCGATGGCCAGCCAGATGCCGAATAGGATCACCCAGATGACGTTGCCGATCAGGGCGCCGGGGCGGGGTCCGGGCTTCTCGACGATGGTGCGGCCGAACGGCCAGAGCGCGTACGACGCGATCCGCAGCGCGGCGAATCCGAACGGGATCGTGATGATCAAGACGAAGCAGATGAGGGCCGCCAGCAGGTAACCCAGCGCCAGCCACAGGCCGCCGAAGATCAACCAGATGATATTCAGGATCAGGCGCATCTCTCCTCCAGCGGTCGTTCAAGCCTACCGACTAAAGGGGGTGCTGGGCCCAGCGGCGTCCGAGTAGGATCAGCTAAACGCGTCCCGGCGCAGGCGGGACGCTTTCCTTATGTATTGGTTCGTGAGAGACAAGCGGGTGAGACCAGTGCCGACCGGCCGCGTTAAGTGGTACGACGCCGAGAAGGGCTTCGGCTTTCTGTCCCAGGAGGACGGTGAGGACGTCTATGTCCGGTCCTCCGCGCTGCCCGCCGGTGTGGAGGGCTTGAAAGCAGGGCAGCGCGTCGAGTTCGGCGTGGCCGCGGGGCGCCGCGGCCCGCAGGCGTTGAGCCTGAAGCTCATCGACCCGCCGCCGAGCCTGACGCGGACCCGTCGCGAAGCCACGGCCGCCGAGCACAAGCACACACCCGACGAACTGCACGGCATGGTCGAGGACATGATCACGCTGCTCGAGGGCACCGTTCAACCCGAGTTGCGCAAGGGCCGCTACCCGGACCGCAAGGTCGCTCGTCGGGTATCCGAGGTGGTGCGGGCTGTCGCCCGTGAACTCGACGCCTAAGTCACGCACGCCGTTCGGGCCGGGGCATGCTGGTGGCATGGCATATGTCGCCGGCGGTGGCGAATTCAACCGCGACACCAACTACATCAACACCCGCATCACGGCCGACGGGCGCGACGGCTATCCCGTAGAACCGGACCGCTACCGGCTGGTCGTCGCGCGCGCCTGCCCGTGGGCCAACCGCACGATCATCGTGCGACGCCTGCTCGGCCTGGAAGACGTGCTCTCCATTGGCTTTTGCGGGCCCACCCACGACGAGCGCAGCTGGACGTTCGACCTGGATCCCGGCCAGGTCGACCCGGTGCTGAAAATCCACTTCCTCCGCGACGCCTACAACAAGCGCGTCCCCGACTACCCGAAGGGCATCACGGTGCCCGCGATCGTCGACGTGCCGACGGGTGAGGTCGTCACCAACGACTTCGCGCAGATCACGCTGGACTTCTCGACCGAGTGGGCAAAGTTCCACCGACAGGGCGCCCCGCAGCTGTACCCCGAGGCGCTACGCGGCGAGATCGACGAGGTCGCCAAGCGCATCTACACCGAGGTCAACAACGGCGTGTACCGCTGCGGGTTCGCGGGCTCGCAGGACGCCTACGACAAGGCCTACGACCGGTTGTTCACCGCGCTCGACTGGCTCTCCGACCGGTTGTCGACACAGCGCTATCTGGTCGGCGACACCATCACCGAGGCCGACGTCCGGCTGTTCACCACGCTGGCCCGCTTCGACCCCGTCTACCACGGCCACTTCAAGTGCAATCGGCAGAAGCTCGACGAGATGCCGGTGTTGTGGGCGTACGCGCGGGATCTGTTCCAGACGCCGGGCTTCGGCGACACCATCGACTTCGTGCAGATCAAGCAGCACTACTACATCGTGCACAAGGACATCAACCCGACGCAGGTCGTGCCCAAGGGGCCGGAGCTGTCCAACTGGCTGACGCCGCACGGCCGGGAATCGTTGGGCGGCAGGCTATTTGGAGACGGCACGCCACCAGGGCCGACGCCGGAGGGCGAACGCGTGCCCGCTGGGCACTCCGCCTAGCGCCACACGGTGCGGACCGACCATTCCGCGTGCGGCACGGGGAACTCGTTGCCTGCCTCATCGCGGACCAGCGTCGGCAGTTGCACCGCGAGGCCGAACAACCTGCCTCGGTGCGGATCCACCGTGGGAATGGTGACCGCGAGCTTGGTGTCGGGCCGGAACTCGTCGACGACGTCGGCGCCTTCGTAGGACCGCACCAAGACCCATGGAGCGCGGGCGATTTCGGGGGGCACCGACAACTGCACGGGATGACGTGGGTCGACGGTGAGTTGGCCGTCGGACTTCGGGGTTTCACAGTTGGTGGGGTTCAGCACGTCGCAGTACCGGTACGGCCCCACCCGCACCAGTTGCCCGTCCGAATAGGCGCTGATCTCAGGGTGTTTTGATGGCGGGTGCTGAACGAGCCGCGAGATCAGCACGCCGGTGAGTACGGACGCGACGAACACCACGATCGCCAGCGCGGCGAGGACGCGTTTCACTCCGGCGCTACCGCCGCCCGGTCCGGCCTGCCGCCCTCCTGCTCGGCGAGCACCGGACGGTTGCCGCCGAACCCCGGTATCAGCGACTCGCCGAAATAGCTCACCACGGTCTGGGCGAGCCCGACGATCAGCACCGCGGTGATCGCCGTGAAACCCACCCACAGATCGGTGTACACCAGCACGCCGATCGCGCCGCCGGCCACCCAGGCCAACTGCAGCAACGACTCTGAGCGGCCGAACGCCGACGCCCGCGACTTCTCCGGCATGTCGTCCTGCAGGGACGCGTCCAGCGAGGCCTTCGCGATCGCGGCCGCTGCGGAGGTGACAAGGGTGGCCAGCGCGGCCACCATCAGCTTGCCCGTGAGCGCGGTGGCCAGGGCGAAGGCGGTGACCGCGATCGCACAACGCAGGACCAGCAGTGCGGGATGGCCGAGTTTGAGCCGGGCGGCTGTGAAGTTGCCTGCGAAGTTGCCGATCGCCGCCGCTGCGCCGATCACCCCGAGGATGCGCAACTGCTCCCAGCCGCTGGCGTCGTGCGACTTCGCAACGAACGCGGGGTACAGGAACAGGAACCCGACCATCACCTTCACTGTGCAGTTGCCCCACAGTGCAGCAATAATGTTGCGGCCCAAGGGTTGTCGCGGCTCACCCGACGTCCCGTGCTGTTCTGGGTGGCGGCGCAACTCTCCGCTGCGGCCGTGGTAGGACAGCGTGGCAGGGACCTCGCCTGCGGTCACCTCGACCCACTTGGGGATTCGCATCGACAGCGCGGCACCCGCCAGCGTGACCGCGACGATGACGTACAAGGCGCCGGGCATGCGGAACAGCCCGAACAGATACTCGGCGCCTGCGGCGACCGCGCCGCCAACCATCGTCCCGCCGAGCAGCCCGAAGGTCGTCAGCCTCGAGTTCACCCGCACCAGGTCGATCGTCGGCGGCAGCACACGCGGAGTGACCGCGCTGCGCAGGACGCTGAATGACTTGGACAGCACCATCATTCCCAGCGCGCACGGGTACAGCACCCACGACGGATAGCTGCCTGTCACGCCGTCGTAGTTGGCGATCAGCAGCACCACCAACACGGTGCGCAGGACGAACGACGTGGCCAGGGCGACGCGGCGGCCGTGCTGCAGCCTGTCGAGGGCGGGGCCGATCAGGGGTGCGATGACGGCGAACGGTGCGATGGTGATCAACAGGTACAGCGCGACCTTGCCCTTGCTCTCGCCGGAAGCCGCGGCGAAGAACAGTGTGTTGGCCAATGCGACGGCCATCGCGGCGTCGACGGCGAAGTTCGCCACCACAGGCCAGGTCAGCGCGGTCATGCCGGACTTGTCGGCGCCGTCGGCGGTCGCCGCGCGGTGCACCAAACCGTACATCTTCGAACCCATTTCGCGGCTGCGCTGCGCGGCCGCCCGGGTGACGGTGACCCGCTGGCCCGCGCCCGCGCCGACGGTCGGCGGCGGAGTATGCGAGTGCGGCTCGCGGGCGGTGCGGTCGTCGAGCGGCGGCAGCCACCTGTTGGCGCTCGGCGTCGACGAGGAGCGACCCTGCCGCCGGTAGCCCGCGTCGACGTCGGGGTCGCTCGGGTAGTTCGCCATCCCTGGATGCTCCCGGTCGGCATCGGCCGGCGGGCGCGGCGGGTAATACCGATCTTCACGCCGCCCCGGCGGGTCGTGGTCACGCCGCGATCCGGTCACGTCTCGATTCTCCCCCATGGCGGCGGTAGCCGGTGCGCAGGTGACCGGTGTGGCTCGACGTTCGCGGGTCAGGCACTATTGATGTCGATGGACACCGTGGACACCGAAGATCGCCCCGACCTGGAGGCGGTGCTGATGGGCGCCGTCGACCAGGCGCGCGCGGCGATCATCGAGTTCAGTGGCGAGGACACCCTTGGCGAGTACCTCGGCGCCAGCTTCGAGGACCCCACAGCCGCGACGCATCGGTTCCTGGCGGACATGCCGGGCTACCGGGGCTGGCAGTGGGCCGTCGTCGTCGCCGCCTGCCCCGGTGCGACCCACGCCACGATTAGCGAAGTCGTGCTGGTCCCGGGCCCGACGGCGTTGCTGGCGCCGAAGTGGGTGCCGTGGCAGGAGCGCATCAAGCCCGGCGACCTCAGCCCCGGCGATCTGCTGGCGCCCGCCACCAACGATCCCCGCTTGGTGCCCGGCTACATGGCCAGCGGTGACCCGCAAGTCGACGAGGTCGCCGTCGAGGTCGGTCTGGGCCGCCGCCAGGTCCTCAGCGAGTTCGGCCGCGGCGACGCCGCGCAACGCTGGCACGACGGGGACTTCGGTCCCGGATCGGCGATGGCACGGTCCACCCGCCGCGTGTGCCGCGACTGCGGTTTCTACGTTCCTCTGGCGGGGGCGCTTGGCACGATGTTCGGCGTGTGCGCCAACGAGCTGGCGGCCGACGGCCACGTCGTCGAGTCTGAATACGGTTGCGGCGCACACTCGGACACGCCACAGCCCCCCGGCACGGGATCTCCGCTGTACGACCCGTTCGACGACGGCGTGCTCGACGTGGTCGAGCCGGAGAACTAGTGTCGTGAGTCGTTAGTTCATCGGCAGTAGTTGCGACGGGGTCGCCCCATACGAGCGCGCCGAGACTGCAGTTATCGTGTTGGCTACTTGCACTTTTCCGCAACAACTGCAACTTCGAGCGAAGTTTGGCAAGTGCCACGAGATTATTGACTCAGGACACCAGTGAGGCCAGCCTCGGACCGCCGAGGTGGGTGGCCGGGTTGGGTGGGATCGTTGCGGTTGGCTGCTGGTTGAGAGGCGGTCCGAGCCTGCCCTCCGACG
>Ga0105247_10000431_pt1 | contig 35659 bp, 27 predicted proteins | sample KBSS24metaG_FD_81519 | JGI IMG/M metagenome (GOLD analysis project Ga0105247, IMG submission 81519) | Switchgrass rhizosphere microbial communities from Kellogg Biological Station, Michigan, USA - KBS S2-4 metaG | ecosystem: Host-associated > Plants > Roots > Rhizosphere > Soil | place... | reverse complement strand
CCTAAATTTCTTTTTGCTAACTTTTTGTAGTAGCTTTTTGCTATGGGTGTAGCGAAGCTTACTGACGAGAATACGATTGTTCCTGAGAGCAAGTACGCGCGGATCGAGCGTGAGCGGCGATATTTGTTGCGCGATCTGCCCGAGGGATTAACTCGGGCGGATCCGCATCTACAGATCACTGACAACTACATCACCGGCACGCGCCTGCGTATTCGCAAAGTGCGTGAGCCTCGGACGAACAAGTGGACCGTCAAGTTCACACAGAAATTCGCGCCCGATCCGAACGATCTTTCGCGCACGATCATCACCAACACTTACCTCAACGCGCTCGAATCGGAAGTCCTCTCGGTCTTCAACACGAACGAGATTCGCAAGAACCGTTACTACTTCGAGTTTGACGGCCGGAAGTTTTCCATCGACATGTTTCTCGGCGATCTTTTCGGCCTCGTCCTCGCCGAAGTCAGCTTTGAAACCGACGAAGAGCTCGACAACTTTCCGAAACCGCCCTTCGCGCTCGTCGACGTCACGAACGATCCGTTGTTCTCCGGTGGCCGTCTCTGCGACCTGACTTTTTCAGATGTTCGTGCCGCAATCGCTGAGCTTGGTTTGTTAAGATAGGCGCATGTACATACGTGCCTCCTTGCTCATCGCGTTTGTTCTTCTTTCACTCGGATGTCGTAAAACATCAGCACCTCCAGCAGCGAGTACAACGCCCGTGGCCCAGGCGAGTCCTGAGACGGCTCTCGATCATTCGCAGGGCGGCGCCGTACCGGTTGCGCAAACAAAACACTTCAAAGGCTCGATCGGCTCATCACTCGACTTGCAGATGAAGCTCGTGCGCACCGGCGATCAGCTTGCCGGCAGTTACTTCTACCAGAAAGTCGGCACGCGCATTGACCTGCGTGGCAACGTCGATAAAGACGGCAACCTGACGCTCGAAGAGTTTGATAAAAGCGGCAAACAAACAGGCTTGTTCAAAGGACTCTGGAGTGTCGATCCGAGCGACGGGCTGGCTACGCTCGCGGGCAACTGGTCCAAGCCACCGACTGAAAAAGATAGTGACAAGAAAACGGCGTTCTCGGTTCATGAAGAGCCGATTGCTTTCACGGGCGACACCGATCTGGTGTTGAAACAGATCAAGGAAAGCAACAAGAAGCTGATGTATGAAATTGACGCGCACTATCCGCAAATCACCGGCGGCAGCAATCCAAATTTCGAGAAGTTTAATCAGGTGGTGCGCGCGTCAGTCACGAAGAGGGTTGGAGGGTTCAGAAAAGACCTGGCGCCCAAAGAGGGTGAAGAGCCTCCACCCGAAGGATCGATGGGCAGCGATCTGGGGGTGAGTTACCAGGTGATGCTCGCGCAGGATGATCTGATCAGTGTCGAGTTCGATATTGAGAATTATTACCAGGGCGCGGCGCATCCGAACACGTTTACTGAGGTGGTGAACTACGATCTCAAGAACGGAAAACCGCTCAAGCTCGCGGATCTCTTCAAGCCAGGCGCGAAATATTTGCAGGCGATCGCAAACTACTGCATCGCGGATCTGAAGAAGCAGGCAAAAGACAAGGGTTTGCTCGACGAGGAGATCCAAAACGGCGCCGCACCGAACGCGAAGAATTACCAGAGCTGGACCATCACGAGAAAAGGGCTGGGGATCAACTTCGATGCCTATCAGGTTGGACCATATGCTGCCGGCCCACAGTACGTTTTAGTACCTTACTCTTCTCTGAAAGATCTCATTAACGCTGAAGGACCGGTGGGACAGTTCGCGAAATAGATCTTTCACGCAACGGCGCAACGGCGCAACGCTAGATCTGCCGTCGCGCCGCTGCGCCGCTGCGGGAGAAATTCTGATAACTCGCGAGGAAGAACGCGAGCAGCATGATGGCGGCGCCGGTCCAGAAGGTCACGAAGAGCGAGCGGTCGCTCATGTAATGTAATAAGCCGTCAGCGCCGAGATGTGCGATCGAGCTGCTGATCAATACAGCCGCGAGAGTGGGTCCGACTGCGCGCGCCAAACTGGCCGTCGATTGCGTCACTCCTAAAACAACACCCTGCTGCGCCGGTCCGACACTCTTCGACGCCAGACTCGTCAACGCCGGTGTCGCTAAAGAATTACCCATCGAAAACACACCGCCACCAATCAATAACCCTGCCAACCCGCCGGCCGCTGGTCCAACAAACGGCACCGCAAACAAGCTGAACGCAAAACACAGCGCGCCCACCATCACGAGCGGCAGCTCACCAAAGCGTTTGACGAGCCGTCCAATTAATCCGCCCTGGATAATGACTGCTATCAACCCGACGTACGCGAAGAGATACCCGGTGTGTTGCGCGTCGTAACCAAAGCGAAACATCGTGTACAGCGAAAACGACGTCGTCATGATCGAAAAAGCGACGATGAACAGAAAATAGATCACCAAGACGAACGCGAGCTTCGGTTGCTTCAGCGCGCGTCCGACTTGTCTCAGACTGCGACCGCCCGCAAGGTTCTTCGCCGGATGATCCGCCGTGACTGTTTCGGGCAGTGTGAAAAACAGCAACGCAGCGTTTGCGAAACACAGCGCCGCCGCGAAGAAAAACGGCACGTGAATCCCCCAACCACTCAGGATGCCGCCGATCGCTGGTCCAAAAATGAATCCGAGCCCAAACGCGGCGCCGATCAGGCCCATGCCTTTCGCGCGGTTCTCTTCGCTCGTGACGTCGGCGATGTAAGCCTGCGCCGTCGAGATGTTTCCGCCCGTGATGCCGTCGAGAATGCGGCCGATAAACAGCATCGCGATCGTTGTGGCGAGTCCGAGTATGAGAAAGCCGATACCCGTGCCGATGATCGAGAGTAGCAGCACCGGACGGCGACCGTACTTGTCAGACAAGCCACCGAGAATCGGCGAGAAGATCAGTTGCATCACGGAATAGGAAGCGAAGAGCAGCCCGACCGTGCGCGGCGTTCCGTTGAAGGCGGTGCCTTCGGCGTAGAAAGGCAACACCGGAATCACGATTCCGAAACCAACGAGATCGATGAAGACGGTTGTAAAGATGACGATGAGCGGTGAGCGCTTCATGTTTTCGCGGATTTACCGGCGTCCCCCACTGCGTCCGCCGCTGCGTCCTCCACTTAGGGCTCGATCAACTGAAGCCTGGCCCCCACCGGATATCAGCAACGCTAACGCCATCGCCAGCAGAGTCAACGGATACTCATAACCACGGTTCGCCGCGAAGAAGCCGCCCGTCAAGTGCACTCCGGCGATCGCCGTTACCATCACGCACGCGATGAAGAACGCGCCCACGCGTGTCAGGAAACCGAGACCGACGGCTATTCCGCCCACGAATTCAGAAAAAGCTGCGGCGGCGAGCCAGAGCCATGCGGGTCGCATGAACCCGAATGGCGTGTTGCCGGAGATGTAGGTTTTGAAGCCCGGTCCGTTGAAACTGCCCAGAACTTTCTGCGAGCCGTGGGCGATCATCACGGCCGCCAATCCCAAACGGATCGGCACAGTAAACCAGGTTGGAGAGGTGGCGATGATTCGTCGAAACATTTCGATCTCGTCTTTGATGTGGATTACAAGAGCGCGAAGATAGTAACATTCGTTGACAGGATTACAAGATTAACAAGATGAACAAGATTCATGCATAAGAGACTCGGACTGTGCGCCGCCGCGCTGCTTCTCCTGATTCCGATTTTGGCCGCGGCGCAGGCGCCCGTTGACATTTCATTCACGGTGGCGATGTCGCGGCCACACACACACCTGTTCGATATCGACGTCGCGATCAAGCGCACGGCGAATGGTCCTCAGGAAGAGCTACTCGTGATGCCAGTTTGGACGCCCGGCTCTTACCTGGTCCGCGAGTTTGAGCGGAACGTGCAGGACTTCGCCGCAGCCGACGCCGCCGGCCAGCCGCTGAAATGGGAAAAGACAAACAAGAACACATGGCGCGTCAGCACGAACGGCGCGCGCGAGTGGCATGCGACGTATCGTGTCTATGCGAACGAGCTTTCCGTGCGGACGAGCGAGCTAAACTCGGACCACGCCTTCTGGAACAACGCCAACCTGCTGATGTATCTCGAAGGTTTTCTGAAGTCGCCTTCGACTGTGCGCGTGCTCGCGCCTGATGTTTGGAAAGTCGCGACCGGACTGCCCGGAGTTCCAGGCCAGAAGAATACTTTTCGCGCCGAGAATTTCGATATTCTTTACGACTCGCCTTTCGAAGCCAGCAATTTCAAGACGCTCGTCTTCAACGTCAAAGGTGTTCCGCATCGCATCGTGATCGATGGAGCAGGGAACTACGATCCGGAACGCATGCGAACCGATGTGCAGAAGATCGTCGAGACGGAAGTCGAGATCATGGGCGGCGAGATTCCGTATCACGACTACACGTTCATTCTGCACCTGCGATCGAACGCCGGCGGCGGGCTCGAACACCTCAATTCGACCGCGCTCGGTTACCCGCGCTTCGGTTTTCGCATTCGCAGCGGCGATCGCGCCACGTCTGCGGCGCCAAATGCCGCTGAAGGGTTTGAACGAGACTACCGCGGATTTCTCGGGCTCGTCTCGCACGAGTTTTTTCATCTCTGGAACGTGAAGCGAATTAGGCCGGATGCGCTCGGGCCGTTTGATTACACGCAGGAGAACTACACGAAGGTTCTGTGGGTCGCTGAGGGCATTACTGATTACTATGCTGACCTGGCGTTGCGTCGCGCGGGATTGATCAGCGAAAGCGATTACCTCAGTGCGACGGCGCGAGCGATACAGAGCATGCAGAACACGCCCGGGCGGCTTGTGCAGAGTGTTGAGGAGTCGAGCTTCGATGCGTGGGTGAAGTATTACCGGCCGGATGAGAACTCGATAAACTCGCAGGTTTCGTATTACGACAAGGGCGCCTTGCTTGGGTTGCTGCTCGATCTCGAGATACGGAAGCGAAGCAGTGGCGCGAAGTCGCTCGACGATGTGATGCGGTATCTTTATGCGGAGTTTTACAAGAAGAACCGCAACTATGGGCCAGCGGATTTTCAGAAGGCGACTGAGCTGATGGCGGGTGGAAGTCTCGAGGAGTTTTTCAGCAAGTACGTGCGTGGGAAAGAGGAGCTTGATTATAACGCTGCGCTCGACGCGGCGGGACTGAAGCTGGAGACGAGTGCTGCGAGAGTGTATTTCGGAGCGGACGTCGCGGAGGACGAAGGTCGCTTGATTGTGCGGCGTGTTTACGCGGGCTCACCGGCTTACGATCAGGGGCTGAACGCGGGCGACCAGATCGTGGCGCTGGACAATATGCGAGTGACGCGGGATTCCTTTAACGCGCGCATGGCCGAGAAGAAACCGGGCGACCTGGTTAACTTGACGATCTTCAGGTTTGATGACTTGAGCTCGTTGCTGATCCGGTTGAGTGATAAGCGTGAGAGTAGTTATCGCATTGTGCCGGTGACAGCGCCGACGGCTTTGCAGAAACAGATCTATGCTAATTGGTTGAGGTAGTTTTTGACAGGATTTACAAGATAGAACAGGATTTACATGTTAATCCTGAAACATCTTGTAAATCCTGTCTAAGACTGAGATGACAGACCACATTCATTTCAGAATCGACGATCGCGTCGCGCGGATCACGTTCGCACGCCCGCCGCTGAACGTGCTCAACATCGCGATGATGCGTGAGATCACGGGTGCGCTCGCAGAGTGCGCGCAGCGCGAGCTCGTGGCGATCGTGTTCGATGCTGACAAGACTAGTCGCGCGTTTAGTGCGGGCGTGTCGGTCGAGGAGCACGCGCAGGAGACTATCTTCCAGATGCTCGACGCGTTTCACTCGATCTTTCGTCTCCTCGAACAGCTAGCTAAGCCAACCATCGCGCTCGTTGACGGCGCGGCGCTTGGTGGCGGCTGTGAACTCGTCGCGGCATGCGATATCGTGATCGCGTCTGATCGCTCGCGATTCGGCCAGCCGGAGATAAAGCTCGGCGTGTTTCCGCCCGTCGCAGCCGTGCTCCTGCCGCGCGTGATCGGTGAAAAACGCGCGCGCGAATTGATTCTGACGGGTGAGATAATCGATGCCGTGGAAGCAGGGCGGCTGGGCTTGTGCAACCACGTCGTCCCGAGCGCTCATCTCGAACCGAAGCTGCTCGAGATTTTGGCGAAACTAAGAGAATTGTCGGGCACGTCTTTGGCGTATGCGAGACAGTCGCTGGACCTCGGTCGCGGCAGATCGATCGAAGACGCGCTCGACGAGCAGGAAAACATTTACTTGCACGAGCTGATGAAGACTCAGGACGCGAACGAAGGCGTGAAAGCGTTCATGGAGAAGCGAAAGGCCACCTGGCGCCACCGGTAAGACGATGAAGAAAGATTTCTCACGCAACGACGCAACGGCGCAACGAAAACCGTCTTCCTTTGCGCCGTTGCGCCGCTGCGTGAGAAATCTACTTTTGACATTCGTTGTCTTAGTTTCTTTTAGCGTCTCCTTCGCGCAAACGAAACCATCGCGCGCGCACGCCTCCATGTCGCCGGAAGCGAAGGCGTTGCTCGAACAGGCGATCGGAGTTGTTTGCACGCAGGCCAAGCTCGATCCGAAGAGCAGCGTCGCAATTGACGAGATGCAGGCGCGCCCGTCACTCCCGCTGCAGAGTCCCGAGGCGAAGGCCGGCGCCGAGCGCGCAAACCGGCTGCTTCCCGTCGCGAAAGAACTCGTCATCAGCTCGTTGCGACAACTCACAACCGAGTACGGTTTTCAGAACAATCGCAATTTCAACATTCGTCTGCGCCAGGCGATCGCGCGCGTAGATTCCGTCAAACGCGTGAGGCCTGATATGGATTCGCGCGACAACGCTTCCGTCTTTCTGAGCCGCCCGCACGTGATAACTTTCGGCACGATCTTCCTGGCGGGATTGCGTTCAGACGAGGGAATGATCAGCGTTCTCGCGCACGAGTTGATGCATATCGCTGATGGTGATAACGACAGTTTGCGTGCCTTGGTTGGCGCTGTCGGCAACAAGGCTTCCGATCTGACGGGGCTCGAGATTCACGGGCAGCGCGCCGAAGAAGTCACGTGCGATTTGATCGGCGCGATGGCGGTGCGCGCGTATATCGTGAACACGCCCGATTACGAGTCGATTGCCCGACGACTGGCGCGCTCAATCCAGCACAACTGCGTCGAGCTTGATGAAGGCGACGAAGATCATCTGTCACCGCGTAACACAATCCGCGCGCTGCTCGCGTTGAATTCAGGCCTGGTCCGCGAGTTGATCAACGATCGATTTTGATGCCACAAAGAAGCACAAAAAGAACACAAGGTGTTGAGATGGCGCTTTGTATCTTCTTATCGGTTTTGATCTTTGTGACCGGGTGCAAGAATGTCATCGATCGGCAGAACGTGACGCCGCGCGTTCTGCGCGATGTGCCTTCGCGCAATCTCGCGTATCGATTCTCCGCGGATGTGTCGCCACCGTCGACCGAGATTGACGACACGCTGGACAAGTTTGCCGCCGTCGCTAACGACTTCAGCACGAAGCGTAAGGATGAAGCGCTGCTGCGAACGGTCGTGTCGCCTGATGGCCGGCGAGTGCTCGCGCTCTACGGCACTGCCGACGATCCCGGATCGACATTTCGTATCGATCTCTACAACTCTGATGGGCAGTTTCTTCGTAACCTGATCCCGCCCGATCTGGCGTGTGTGTTTCCCGAGACTGTTACGTGGTCACCGGATGGAAGCTTCATCAACTTCATCGCGCACAAACGCGTGACGCCGAGTCCGAGCCCGACGCCGCTGAGCGAGCCGGAGCCAACTCCGGGCGGATCGCCGGTGCCGGCAGCGCCGTCACCGTCAATCGCGCCGTTGTTTCCTTCGGTTGCCAGTTTCGCCACCGAACAGATCTACATCTGCAATCGTGATGGTTACGATCTCAAGCCGCTCACGTCGCGTGAAGGGCTCATCTATTTTTATTTTGTTTGGGCGCCGGATGGACACGCGGTCGCGGCGCTGGCGTGCAAGGAAGATGAATGGAACGCGCGCGAGCGACAGTACAAAATGCCTGCGGGCCGGCCGCGTCTGATTGCGCCCGATGGGACTGAGCGATTGCTTGATGACGCGATGACTGACGCGTTGCCGGTGTGGTCGCCGGATGCCTCGAAGGTCGCGACGGCGTTTGATACTGACGTGGCGATTTATGATGCGGGCGGTAAGACTCCGACGCAGGCGCGTCTGCCGCTCGGCGATCAGTTGCTGACGGCGTCAGTGGCGTACGATCAAAAGACGACGGTCAAGAAAGCTAACAACAACAGCAACGCGAATGCTCAGCCTGCAAGCTCCGCTCCGTCAACGCCGGCGTCATTCAATCCTATCGTGAGGCTAGACTGGCGGAGGCCGGAGTCGCTCTATTTCCAAACCGCGTACGTGCGCTTGATGCCAAACGAAACGATCAACACCTTCCAGCGCTGGCACGTCCTCAACATCAGCGCCCAGGCGGCAGTCTTGAAGTGATCCTGGGGCTTGCGCCCCAGGATTTATGCTCTCTTCGGCTCGCCGGTTTTAGGCCGGCGGTGGTTGTGGCGGTCGTGGGCGTTGCGGTTGTTGTTGGCCCTCCTGGCCCGGAGCCATTTGCTTGGCCACGTCCTTGACCTTGTCGAGGGCGTCGCGGGCGACGTCTTCGACTTTATCTACGATCTTCTCGCCTGTGTCGCCGATGTATTCGCTTTCGATTCGCGTCGATGGCAGCACGAGTCCAATCGCTGTTCCCGCTGCAACGGCAACTGCACCGACTGCAAGCGGGTTCTCACGCAGCATTTCACCAAAACGCGAGCCTGCTGCCGACGCACTGTCCTTCGCCCGAGAAGCGAGATCAGTCGCAGTCTCTTTGACTTGATTCAACGTGCTTGCGCCTGTGCTCTGCGGCGCGTCACCCAGCGCGTAGTTGCTACGCTTGTTTGGCAAAGATGTTCGCGGAGCAGTTGTAGTCCTGCCATTACTGAAGTTTCGCACCACCAGCATGCCCACGCCGAGACCAATCAACGCTACCGGAATCGGATTATTCCAAATCTTATTACCCACTGTTGTTCCTACCTCCTTGATCGCATTACCTGCACGACCCGCCATCAGGCGTGCCGGCTCAGTTACCTCACTAATCGTTTCGCCAACGGCCTCCACAACGCTTTCAACCTTTCCGATCGTGGCGTCGCGAACGGCTTCTTTAGCTTGACCCATCAGATGTTCCGGACTGAGCCTCTCTTGAATTTCATTAATCGTCTGACTCATTACAGCGCGTGTATCTTCAATCTCCGCCCGTATTTGTTCGGGATTATCATCCGAGTCCGCAGCAGCGCTTATTTGACCTGTTGCTTCATCCATGTTGCGTCCTCCTTCAAAGTCTCAACTGTTTCGTGCGGAGTCAGGTCTGTCTGTTGCAGCGCCGCCATCGCTTTGCTGATCAACATCCAACCGATGCCCGCGACAACGACGCCAACGATCAACGTCGCGCCCCAGTTGGGCATGACTCGCGCCAACAACATGATGATGGCGGCAATGATCGCCAGCAGCGCCGCATACGCGACTGCTCCGCCGACAACCAGATAACCAACATTCCGACCGACATACTTCGCTTTCTGCGTGACCTCAACTTTCGCGAGCGAGACTTCCTGGCGCAGCAGGTTGCTCATCTCAGTTGCGAGGTCGCCGAATAGATCGCCAAGCGGCCGATTCTCCATCGAGCGATTTTCATTCATCCGTTGCATCACACACCTCCTGAATTATTAAGCCCGGTTAGGAGGCGGCGACGACGGTTGTGGCGCTCGGTTATACGTTGAGCCGGCGCCATCCATCGTAGTCTTGATGATGCGCGCTCCGGCGAAACCCAAAAGAAACGCGCTACCAATCAACAACGCGGGCTGGCGACGTCCAAAGCTCTGCACGTCGTCGAGTAGTCGTTTTGGATCCTTCTCGCGAAGATATCGCGCTACACGATCAAGACCGTCGGCCGCTTTGTCGCCATACTGCGCCGCAAAACGTGCGATCGGTCCCTGTCCTTCGTTGTTCAGAGTTTCACCAAAACGTCTGACTGCATTGACAACAGTGGTCAACTCGGACGCTGCGGTTTCTTTTTGACGATTTACTTCTGAGCTTGCTTGTTGCTGAACCTGACTGACAACTTCGTTGGTTGTCTGTTTGGCTTGTTGCAGAAGATCCTGATTGCCTGCGTTCTGGTTCTTCGTTGTTCCTTGATTCTGCTGCGAACCAGTCGCACCCTGATTTGGCGCCGGCGACTCAGCGCCAGCCGGCTTACTCGCTGCCATCTTTGAGGCAGTAGCAGCCGTGCCTTTCGGCTCTTTATTTTGCTTATCCATTTGAAACCCTCCCCTGTTCGTTCGTCCCCAAAATGAGTCTCTAGTGAACACTGGAAGTATTTCGAAAGAAAACGCAATGAGTCACAAAAAGCACATTTCGACTACTCATTCGCACCGGAATGCTGTTTGACTAGAAACTCATCAATGAATCATCAGCAAGGGGGACATCTATGTCTACAAATCAACAAACGTTGGAGCGAGCTCGACCCGGCTTGCCATCCACTAGTGCAAAACGTTTAGCAAAGGGTTTGGGTTGGTTCAGCATCGGCCTCGGTCTCGCAGAGCTGCTTGCGCCGCGCGCCATTGCCAGCATTTCAGGTGTTTCAAACAAACACACGGGTTTAATACGACTGTACGGTCTGCGCGAGATCGGTGCGGGCATTACGATATTTGCTCAAGAGAAGCCGACTGAAGGAGTTTGGTCGCGCGTGGTCGGTGACGCGCTGGATCTGACCAGCCTTGGCATTGCCGCCACCAATCCCGAAGCAAAGCTCGGACGCGTTGCGTTCGCTACAGCGAATGTACTGGCCGTCACTGCGCTCGACGTGATCTGCGCCATGCAACTGAGCAGCAGCAGCAACCAGGGCATTCACGCGAAAGGCACATGCATCATCAATCTTCCGCCGGAAGAGGTTTACAGCTTCTGGCGTGACTTCCAAAACCTGCCACGCTTCATGCGTCATCTCGATTCGGTGGTCGACCTGGGCGACGGTCGCTCACGCTGGAAAGCAAAAGGTCCCGCGGGAATGGAAGTGGAATGGGAAGCCACGATCGTCGCAGACGTTCCCAATGAAGTGATCACCTGGCGTTCATTGGAAGGATCGGACGTCGATAACGCCGGCGCAGTTCGCTTTGAGCGAGCGACGGGCGGCAGAGGCACGATTATAAAGGTGAACATCGAGTACAACCCGATCGGTGGTGTTATCGGCGCGGCGGTTGCGAAGCTCTTTGGTGAAGAGCCGGAACAACAGTTGGACGATGATCTGCGTCGGTTCAAACAGGTTTTGGAAGTTGGTGAAGTGGTCGTCTCCGATGCGACTTTGCTCGGCACTAGCTACATGGCGCAGCGACCGGGTCAGCCGGCCTCTTCGAAAGAGCTCGAAGGGGCTGAGATGCTGCCGAGCGAGACTGCGACAAACTACAGAACGGAAGAGAGGTACACCGAACGATGAGAGCAAACTGTTGGTACGGTAAAACGACGGTGAGTGTTGAAGACGTTCCCGATCCACAGATCCTCAACCAGCGCGACGCGATCGTGAAAATCTCTTCGACGGCGATCTGTGGCTCCGATCTACATCTTTACAACGGATTCATTCCCACGATGCAGCGTGGCGACATTCTCGGTCATGAGTTCATGGGCGAAGTCATGGAAGTTGGTCGCGAAGTGCGAAATCTGAAGGTCGGCGATCGCGTCGTCGTGCCGTTTCCGATTGCGTGTGGAAACTGTTTCTTCTGCAAGGAACAGATGTTTTCGCTTTGTGAGAACTCGAACCCGAATGCGTGGATGGCCGAGAAGATGTTTGGCCACGCAGGGGCGGGACTTTTTGGTTACTCGCACCTGACGGGCGGTTACGCGGGCGGCCAGGCGGAATATGCGCGCGTGCCTTTTGCGGATGTCGGTCCGATCAAAGTCCCGGAATACCTGAGCGACGAGCAGGTGCTCTTCCTGTCAGACATTTTCCCGACCGGTTACATGGGCGCAGAGATGTGTGACATCACACCGGGCGACACGATCGCGATCTGGGGATGCGGGCCTGTCGGGCAGTTTTCGATTCGCAGTGCTTTCCTGCTCGGTGCGGAGCGAGTGATCGCGATCGACGCGGTGCCGGAGCGATTGAGGATGGCTGAACAGGGCGGCGCGGAGACGATCAACTACGAAGAGCAGAACGTGTATGAAGCGTTGATGGAGAAGACTGGCGGGCGCGGACCTGACGCGTGTATCGACGACGTCGGCATGGAAGCGCACGCACCGGGACTAATCTTCGCTTACGATCGTGTGAAGCAGGCGATGATGCTCGAAACCGATCGACCGCACGCACTGCGTGAAGCGATCATGTGCTGCCGCAACGGCGGCGTCATTTCCGTGATCGGTGTTTATGGTGGATTCATCGACAAGTTTCCGATGGGTTCGGTGATGAATCGTTCACTGACGATCAAGACTGGACAGGCGCACGTGCAGCGATACATGCGACCGTTGTTGCAGATGATCGAGAACGGCGAGATCGATCCGAGCTTTGTGGTAACGCACCGGATGAGTCTCGACGACGCGCCTCATGCTTACGACATTTTCAAGAACAAGCAGGACAACTGCATCAAGGTTGTGCTGAAGCCTGATTGGGATGGAAACGAGGGAGCGGGGGCGAAGGACGACAGTTACACTGTGGTTCACTGAGAGTATTCAGGCCACGGATTACACGAATCATCACCGTGTAATCCGTGGCTGAAGCGACTCAGGAGTTAGTTCCCTGTATTGCTTCGTTTTTCGCAACCAGCCGGTTGAGAGTATCCGGCACAAGACGTTCTGCGAAACCGGCAATGAACGACCAGATCATGAGCAGGGCAAAAGACACGCCGTCCTTGGGACCAGTGTCTCGGAGGAAATCTGTAATCTTCAAAATACTCGATCGCGAAACGTCCTTTGGTTTTTCCGAAGGTTGACTTGAGGGATTGTTAACCAGTACCTGAGTCGCAGAGACATCAGCTAAGTTTGCTGCAATGGGTTTTACTGCCGCGGGAACAGGTGTCGGAGCTGGTGCTGCTACCTCGGCTGGTACAGTCTCTTCACTCTTACTTGTTTCGATTTTCGGAAATGCCGATCCTTGAAGCAGTCCGGCAGCAAACAAGATGAAGAGAAGTGAAGCGAAGATTCCGCCGTACAGCGGTGAAAGTGATAGACCGCGCCAACCATTCGTAAGCGCCGCAAGATTAAACAGCGCATCACCTTCGCTGGGCGCGCTTTGAATGCGCTGCAACATGCTCACACAGCCTCCGACGATTCCGGCAAACGCAACCGAAAGGACGATCGGGCCGAACGCCCCCATAAGTTCGGTTAACGCTTCGACGAAATGCTTACCTGGAAAGAGGTTTTTCAGAAGCACGCTGACGCTGAAGCTGACCGCGATTAGGACCAGAATTGCTCCCAGGATCATTTTGGTCAATTTGACGGCTCGACTGGTGAGTTGCTCGCGCAAATCTTCGCGCATCGGCAACATCGCGTAATACAGATAAAACTTACTCAACAGGTATTTGATATCGGCTCGCAAGACACGTTGGACGCGCTTTTCCGGTTCGGCTTCATCAGTAAACGACGGAGGTGATGACGGCGCCACATCCTGCGCCGGAGTGATGATGATCGTCGTTAAGTCGGGAGGCTTCGAAGCGAGATACTCGTCGAATTCCTTCTGTCCTGCGATACTTCGATACTTGGCGCGTGCGTCATAGGCTTTTCTGATCAGGTTTTCGAGTGGTCGTTCTTCAACGAGCGCCAAATCGAAAGTATAAATATCGCTCCACGTTAGCTGATTGCGAACACGTTTGTCGTGAATCGAGTCGAGGAGTTTTACGCCGGTATCGTCGATCTCAGACTTAAGCGTCAGGTATTCGCTGTATAAATGATCGAAGAACAGCACCGCGTAGTCTGGAACGAAGTTCTGGAAGCAGTCTGGTTGCGCGGGAGCTGGGACCTTGGGCTCGGGGAGCGTTTGTAAGGATTGCATTGTATTACCCTCAAAAGATAAGAGTTACTTACAACCTAATATGTTGAAAACGAGGAATTCATTTCCGGCAGGATTTACGAAGCAGCAGAATGAGGAATTTAGCCACGGATTACACGGATTAATCAGTGATTTCATCCGTGTAATCCGTGGCTTCTAATTAATGCCCGCGGCTGGCGCGATCGGAACCTTGTGTCTTCACGATCTTGTTGTAGACGCCGAATAGCATGAACGGTGCTACCCAATCACCCACAAATAAACTCGCGTTCTTCTTCCCCATCAGTCGCAGAACTGCCGCGGTGCCTATCGATCCAAGCGCCGCCCACAGAAATACGTCTGACGGAAGCTTCGCCGTCTGTTGCTCGATCGTACGTGCGACGGTGCCTTCAGAGTGTTCTTGCATCTGGCTTTTGCCAAAACCTGTTTGTCCCATGGTTGAACTCATTTTTTTCTCCCCCTTAAACTAAAGCTGTGCGCTGTACACACTCTGACAGCCAGTTGTGTTTTTTTTACGGCTCGCAAGAGTAGATATTTTCAAGTACACAAAAATCTAAAAGAACAAAAGGCACAAATCAGAAAAGATTTATGTGCCTTTTGTTCTTTGTGCCTTTGTGTACTCCTCTTTACGGGCCGAAGCGGCCGCGGTATTCGTTCGAGAAGAGGAAGCCGAAGATCATGTGGCGGAAGTTGCTCGGATCGTTTGTTAGTGTTGTGACCCAGTTGTTGTAGCCAACCGTGTCAGGATCGCGGCGCAGGTAGCCGAAATATTGCATCGCCACAAACGCCCTGATGAAGAACTTGTCTTCCACCGCTGTGCTCTCAACGATCTCGCGCAACACCTGCGCGCGCGTCTTCTGATTCGCATCAAGCGCCGCGATCAAAGCGGCCTTGTTGCCGAGGGTGATCTCCGCATTCTGTTCGAGCGCATTCACGTACGCGGAATTTGTGAGCCCGTTATAACGACTCGTGAATTCACTGCGCTGCACAAACTCATCCGTGTAAGCCGCCTTACTGAGTAGCTCTGACTGCGGCGACTGCGCGCCTCCAACTTTCGCCATGTCCGGCACAAACTCCGCATACAACGGCCTGCGATCAAACGCGACTTCGTAAAAACGATACGCAAAGTAACCACGACCACGAAACTCGTCTGACAGGAAAAACCCGGACGACACGTGTACACGATCACAAGAAGGATTATCGTTTTCGCCAAAGCCACCGTTCGGACAGCCATTCAACGTCGCGACCCAATTTGCGAAGCCAACCGCATCCGGCAGTCTCCCGAGAAAATCGAAGTACTGCTGCGTCACGAAAGGCTCTATTCCATCGATCGGATTTTGTGTGGCGGGCGTTGCGTCGTTGTCTACGATCGTTACGGTCAGACTCGCCGGTGAACCCATCTGCGCCCCGACGGCGGTCGTCAAAGTGATCGTGAACGTTTCATTACCCTCGACGTAAACGTCGTTCACGATCGGAATCACAATTGACTTACTTGTTTCGAACGTGGCGAAGCGAAGTGTTCCGACTGTTGAGCCGTAGTCGCATCGCTCGGAAGCCTTACCGTTGACAACACTGCATGGCGCGAGTCCCGCCGTGTCGGCGGTAATGAAGTTGACTGTCGCGGCATTGGCGACATCGCCGCTGCGCGTAACCACGACCTCGAGCGAACCACTCGATTCGCTTACTGAAGGTGCGGAAACTGCAAACCGAACCATGTTGTGCCGCGAAGCTGTAAACCTGAGATTCTGATCGCTCGTCAACGACGCTATTTGAATCAGAGCGAAGTTGTGAGATGGATCCTGCTTTGGCTCAAAAACAAGTGCCGGATCATCAGGAATCGAAATCGAGTAAGAGTGGTTTGCCTTTTTAGCTCCGAAGCTGAAGTCTCCGTTCCCGTTGGTAAAAGTGAACCCGGCTTGACCATTATCCTGCCCAAGATTGACCCGAATGTTGCCGACGCCCTGACCGGTGATCGGGTCTACCACGCGTCCGGCTATCACATGCGTCGGCGCTAAAGTGCCGACGAAGTCCACGACTTCACTTCCTTCTAAAATCGGAATCACCTTCTCTGACGGAACGAAATCGTAAGGTGTTAACGGATCGGGAATCACAAAGACCGTAAAACCACGCGGTAAGTCTGTAAAAGAATAGAAACCGTTCGCATCAGTGAGCACGTTGCCCCCGATGGCGCCCGGGCTCCCGATGGTGATTTTGATCCCCGCGAGCGGATTGCCGTTGTTGTCTTTCACATGACCCGTGATATTGGCCGGCACGAACGTAGCGACGAAATCCGCGTTGGTTATGTTGGCGTTACTGATCGTCACCGTGCGACTTGGTGGATTGAAGTCGTAAGAGGCGTTGAAGGGCGTCACCGTGTACTCACCAGCCGGCAGATTAACGAACTCGTAAGTGCCGTTGCCGTTAGCATCAGTGTTAGTAACGGCATCTACCGGGCCACTTAACTCCATCCGCGCCTGGAAAAACGGAGTGTTGGCAGTCACTTTTCCGGATAGCGTGAAAGTCGGCGCCGGCGTGGGTGTTGGCGTTGGATTCGGATTCGGTAATCTCTGCCAACTGGGTGTGAATTCCAGGAAGTTCTGAGTGTTGTTGTTGGTGAGGCATTTGTAGTTAGTGTTATCGAGATTAATCGTGCACACCTCACTCGAGTCGATCAGCACGACGGAGAGTCCATCCGGCGACCAGTAAGGTGAGGAGGCGCTGAAATTGAAGAGCTTTCTTAGATTGGATCCGTCGGCATTTATCACATACGTGCCGTTGAAAGCGTCTTTGAATCGCGTGAAGATGATCCTGCTGCCGTCCGGTGACCAGCGCGGACTGTTATCGTGACTCGCCCCATTCTGAGTGCTGGTTAGTTGTTGCTTTCCAGTACCGTCAGTGTTGATTACGAAGATCTCCTCACCAGTTGAGAAGACGAACTTCGTTCCGTCCGGTGACCAGTCAACTGCCGACAAGAACGTTGGACTGCCCGGTAGCCGGTAACTGCCGCTCCCGTCCGCGTTGGCGATATGGATCGTGTTGAGTGTGTCTTCAGATGGCCCCCCGGAGCCGATGTAGGCGATTTGAGATCCGTTGGGCGACCAGGTGATGTTGCGGCTAAGCTCCGAAACGTTGTCGACAATCCTCAAGCGGCCGGTGCCGTCAGCGTTGATGACGTCTATCTCATTAACGACAGAACCCGTGTCAAAAGTGTTGACCTGGAACGCTAACTTGCTGCCATCCGGAGACCACTCGGGGGTTCTCGCTCTGGAGTTGATGGGAACGCCGGGGAACAATTTCTCGTCGGTTGCGTCCGGCTTCACGGTATAGATACCACTCGGTACCGGGGGATTCGAGAAGAGTGCCCGTTCGCTTTCGAAAGCGATGATGCCGTTCGATTTTTGAAGAATCGGAACAGCGGCGACCGTAACGCTTGCAGTCGACGAGTTGTTTGACGTATCCGAATCGGGGATCGGCGAGCTCACTGATGCAGTGTTGCTAATGATGGTGCCCGCAGTTGCTGACGGGCTCACACGGACAGTTAAGAGAACTGCTTCCGAAGCGCCCGCTGCCAGTTGTGAAAAGCTCACACTCACGTTGGTGGCGCTTCCACCACACACGCCATTTCCGGTCGCCGTGCAGTTGGTCAACGTCAGACCAGCGGGGAAATCGTCGGTGACGGTTACATCGGCCGGAATTGCGCTCTTGTTTTTCACCACGAGTGAAAAAGTCAATGTGCTTCCGGGCGCCACGAGATTTTGAGCCGCCCTCTTTGTGATCGACACGTCGGCAAACGCGACGAGTGTCTCGGCTGTCGCTGTGTTGTTAGCAGGGACCACGTCTGTTTCATTGAGCGTCGCAGTCGCAGTATTGGTGATTGTTCCGGCGGGGGGCGTGACGACAATCGTGACCGTTACGGTTGCTCCTCCGTTCAAAGTTCCGAGGCCGCAGGTAATCGTAGTTGTTCCCGAACAAGTGCCGGCCGTCGAGTTTGCAGAGACGAGCGTCGCGCCTGCCGGCAGCGTGTCAGTGAGCGTGACGCCGGTTGCCGCAACTTCGCCGATGTTCTTCACCGTGATCGTGTAAGTCAGATTACTGCCGAAGTTCACCGGATCAGGAGAATCGCTCATCGTTACTACGACGTCCGGCGCTGGTTGCAGCTTTGCGATGAACACATCTGAGCCACCGCCGAAGCCGGGCTGTAGCGGGTTCACCGTGGGAAAGTCTGTAGAGCTAGTGGTGCCAACGACGTAGATGTTCTGTGAAGAGTCGACGGCTATGCCGCGTCCGTTGTCGTTATTTGATCCACCGAAGTATGTGGAGTGGATCAAGCTGGAGCCACTGGGTGCGAGCTTGGTTATGAATGCATCATGGCTTAACCCTCCCCCCGTCGCTTGCAATGGCGCAAGCAGCGGAAAGTCCGTTGAGGTGGTGATTCCGGTGACGTATGCGCTTCCAGTTGGATCGATCGCTATGGCCGCACAATTATCGGTACCGTGACCTCCGAGATAGGTGGAGTAGATCAGCGCAGAGCCAGCCGCGTTTATCTTTGTCACAAACACGTCGTCAAAGAAACCTACCATGTGCGATAGAAAAGCGTTTACGACCGGGAAGTTTGGAGAGCTCGTATTGCCACAAACGTAAGCATTGCCGTTTGTGTCCACGGCGACTGCGCTGCCTGAGTCGATGAACCCTCCGCCGAGATAGGTTGAATACACAAAGGAGCCAGTCGCGTTGAGCTTCGCTAGAAACGCGTCGCTAGTATTAAAGTTGTCAATTTTATTAGGCTGAAGAGGGTTTGCAGTCGGAAAGTCGATAGAGTTGGTAGAACCGGTGACGTATGCGTTACCCGAAGTATCCAGTGCGATACCGTTTCCCAGCTCCAGTAGATTGCCGCCGAGATACGTCGAGTAAACCTGCGAGGCTCCCCCGGTACTCAACTTCGTTACGAAGGCATCAGTGCCGCTCGTTGTGCCGGCGAGCAGGGTTGACGGTTGAGTTGGGTTGAGGACTAAAGTAGAGATTCGCGTGCCTGGATATCCGGTATTGCTTTCGGTCCAAGTATTGCCACTATCGATACTCTTGTGTATCGCGATAGTGGTGGCAGCGTAAAGCAATGATGCGTTTGTCGGGTCAAAAGCGACATTTACGACATTGAAACTCAGGTTCCCGATGTCGGCCCAGGTATTGCCGCCATTCGCACTTTTCCGAACGCCGAATGATGTTGCCGCGTAGATGATGTTATGGGCTCCATCGATTGTAATGCTATTGATGGTATTGAAATCCGGAATGCCCGTATTTAACTCCGTCCAACTGACGCCCGAATCCATACTCCTTAAAATGCCGCGGTTTGTGATTGCGTAGAGCGTGCTCGGTGTGTTCGGGTCGATAACCACGCTATCGACTTTCGACGCCAGACCAGGGAAAGCAGACGCCCAGGTTGCGCCGCCATTGATCGATTTAAAGTATGGGCCACCGCCGGCGGCATAAAGAATGTTGGGCGTTACCGGATCGACTGATATTGTTCGCACAGGCAACTGAAGCCCGTTGTTAATGGCCGCAAAGCTATTGCCACCGTCAGTACTCTTAAACACTCCGGCATTCGTTGTTACATAGATGATGGCCGGATTTACAGGATCAAGTGCGAGTTTAAAAAGAATAAAAGGCGGTGAGCCAGGCAGCGGACTCCAGTTGGCGCCACCGTCAGTTGATTTGAATAAACCTGTATCGGTGGCAGCATAGATGATCGATGAGTTACCAGGTTGAAACGCGAGGTCAAGGACCAGGGAAGCCGCCAAACCGGAATCGCTTGGCGCCCAATTGCCCGCGGCGTTCGTTGACTTGAAGATCGCATGACCCGAGCGGATTGCCTGCACCGGATTCGTGGTTGGGAAGTCAGCCGACGAGGTATTGCCCGCTATGTAGGCGTTGCCGGAATTGTCGATGGCGATTGCGTTTCCTCTGTCATCACTGTGACCGCCGAGGAATGTCGAGTAGACCAGGGCCGAGCCCGTACTATTCAACTCGGCAACGAACGCGTCACTCAGAAGACCGTTCAATGTCGGATGCAACGCGTTGAGAACGGGGAAATTAGTGGAGTTGGTTTCACCGGTTATATAAGCGTTACCGGCATTATTGACGACGATGCTCGTAGCAGTATCGTTCAGGAATCCGCCCAAAAAAGTCGAATAGACGAGAGCCGAGCCGTTAGCGTTCAGCTTCGCGACGAAAGCGTCTGTTTCACCGCCGTTTGGTGCTTGTATTGGCGAGCTGGTGGGGAAGTTGAGTGAAGTGGTTTGGCCGGCGATGTAAACGTTACCTGACGAATCGACGGCGATGCCGTTGCCCGTGTCCTGAGCGCTACCGCCGAGGAAAGTTGAGTAGACCAGCAAAGGATCGATTACGAGTGGTTGAGTTTTGTCGTAGTTGCCGGCTTGAAAAGTTACTTCACCGTGTGGTTTCAGGGAGTATCTGACAGACACTTCGCGGCGCTGGTTGTTGATGTCCTGATAGGCCTGCGGACGCTTTAAGGTGATTGTTTGCGCGCCGGATTTGAGAATGAGATCGCCGTTGCGATTGAGTTTCAACTTGTCCGCGCCCTCGAACGCGAATCTGATCTGTTTGAAACTCGCGCCCGGTGCGATCAAGAAGTCGTACTCGAGTTGTCGCTGATTGCCGTAATAGACCAGATCGATCCCTGAATAAATCTGCTCGTAACGAACTCGCTCGTAAGTTGGAATGTTCGTGCGCCAGCCGGATGATTTATTGCCGATCAGGTAATTCACCTTGCCGGGAAGTTGATCGACGCCCGTGATGTGAGGCGAAGTGGCGCTATCTTGCAAACGCATTCGTAGCGAAGATCCGCTGATTGAGAACGCCGCGCCGTCGTCGGTGAGAAAAATGCCATAGCCCTGACCGCGAGCGAGAAACTTGACGCGCGAGTCAGTCTGTCCCTGGTTGACTTCAAAGCTCAGCGGCAACTGCCCGAACGCGTCCGTCGGTGCCGGATGGTTTAACGGGTGCGGAATATTGGGCCACTCCACCGAGACACCGGTAGATTTTGGTGCGAAAACGGCCGCCAATCCCAGCGCCAGCGCGATCAGAAAACTTATAGATTTCAGCGAATTCTTTTTTAAAGAGAGATGTGGGGACATAGTTATTGGATCTTTCGGTCGAAAGTTGGGAGATGGGATTGGGCTCTAGCTCAGAACGACTGAGAGTCTATAACTTGCGCGGGGAATATAAAACATTTAATCGAAGATTGGGAAGAGATTTGGTTGGTCCTCCAAACCGCGGGGAATTTGCAGCTTTCAAACAATTGCGTGATACACTCGTCGCGCTGAGACACTCAGGCCCTCTAAATCGTTCGACGGCCCCTGGAGCACACCCTCTTGAGGCAAACGTTTGGATTGCGCCTTTGCACCTTGTCCCAGGAGACGAAAACATAGCCTCGATGAATAAAGGCGGTCCCACCAAGGAAGACTTCGATAAGCTACTGCTTTGGCTCGATTCGGACCGCGACGCGGCGGGCAGGAAATACGAGAGAATTCGATACAAATTGATCAAGATCTTTTCTTGTCGCGGCTGTTGTGAGGCGGAGGATCTGGCGGATAAGTGCGTTGACAGAGTCACCTCGAAAATTGATTGGCTAATGCAAAACTACGAGGGTAATCCGGCGTTGTACTTCTACGCGGTAGCTAAGAAAATCTATCTCGAGCACATAAAGCCGAAAAAATTGCCGGACCCGTCTCCTCCTAATCCTGATTCCGATGAACTCGAGCAGGTATGTGGTTATCTTGAAGATTGTTTAAGGAAGCTGCCTGCGGCCGATAGCGATCTGGCCCTGCGATATCATCAGGGCGAGAAACAGGAAAAGATTCGAAATCGAAAAGCGCTGGCCAATGAATTGAAGATTTCCCGAAATGCACTGAGAATAAAGGTGTGGCATATTCATGCAAGCTTGAAGGAATGCGTGAAAGCGGCGATTGCGGCAGGGAGCAATGCATGAAATACCTTGGCTCAAATAGCCATAGTTAGTGAAGGCTCCCCGGCGGAAAGTAGTTTCTAAATGACGCTTACAAACAAGGATCAGATTAAAGTTCGGGATTATCTTTTAGGCTATCTGAGCGATGATGCGCAGGAAAAGATCGAAGAGCGGTTGATGACGGACGATGAGCTTTTTGAGGAGTTGGAAATATCAAAAAACGAACTTATCGAGGAATATCGGGCCGGTGATTTAACTCAAGATGAAGAGCAGCGGTTCGGCAACGGCTATCTGGCTTCGCCGGAGGGCAGATCCGATTACACCTTCGCTATGGCTTTGGATTGTATGGAGAAGCCCGCTCCAACTCCAAAACCTTTGAGTTTTTTTGACCAACTCGCTTCTTTTTTTACACCACAACGTTTGAAATTTGCAGGAGTTGGCCTGTCGGCGCTGATAGTGATAGTGATTGCTGTCTTGATACTGCGTCCCGGGCCTCAAAAATCCCTTGCCTTGACTCTCACCAGCACGGCGGCCAGACGCAACGCGAGCGATCCTAAAATCCAGATAGTCACAATAAGTCCCGACGTACGCGAGTTAAGAATCTCATTGACACTGCCTCAGTCCGCTAGTCAACCGGCAAACTACCGCGCGGAACTGGACGATCGCAGCCAAATCAAAGATGTGACATTAGCCGGGCACGACGCAGCTTCCGTGGTGGCGGTAATTCCCGCCAGCCAATTACCAGTCGGCTATTATGCTTTGAGACTCTATGAGGTGAGGTCAGACGGTAAGGAGCAGCGGATTCCCGGCGATTACTACTTCATGGTGGAGAAAAAATAAACTCATCTGACAGCGAGCTTCCGGCTCCGCCGGTACCACCAACCAAGACTAGCCAGCAAGATCACCAACCAGACCGCGATCAGTATCTTCCAACGGAGCGCAACTCCTGTCGTGTGCTCCACTGGTCTAATGATCTGCTGATACTCGCCCTGGATCGTGAACGCACCCCAATAATACGGCGACTGCCATTCCGGTTCCTGACGGATGCTATTCTGCGCAGCGCGCAAGGCTTCGGCGGAACTCATTCCGTGTTGCAGCAGATTGCTGTAAAAACGTTTCATCAATTCGGCTGTTGCGCCATCGTCAACGTTCCAAAGACTGGCCACAACGCTCGAGGCGCCCGCATGCATGAAACCCCTGGTTATGCCAACGAGGCCTTCCCCACGCACGTCTTTTCCCAGCGCGGTTTGGCATGCGCTCAGGACTACCATGAGTACGGGTGCCCGCAACTGATAAATATCCTGTAGCCCTACAAAACCATCGATCTGTTTGCCCTGGTTATTGACTGTGGAGAGGAGAAGTCCGGAGTATTCCGGTCGTTTAGGATCGAGAAACCCATGTGTGGCCAGGTGCAGAATTGCATACTGGCTGAAATCTGTATTTAGAAGTCGTTCGCGGGTTGCGGCAAATTGCCCGAGCACCAAACTCTGGCCGCCAGCCATGTCGCGGAGGTTGGTTAACTCTCGTGCTGCATAGAACAGCGGGGTAATCACTGACGGATCAAAAGAATCTCGATTGAGATCGATATCGCGCAGAGTTGAACGCCAGGGAATACTACGAGTGAGTGCGGCGGTAATCTCACCGTCGGGCTTTTCAGCGTTATGCGCGGTAGCGGTTGAGTAAAAAACGGGATCCCCAAAAGCCGCCAGCAGGTTCGTCGGAGTAGAACGGCGCTCTCTTTCGTCCCGCAGATCTCCGAGGATCGAAGCAGAAGGAGCATTGACGATCTCATGTTTAGCTACCAACGGCTCGTTTTCTGACGGCATCTGGAGGACTTGAAAAGGGATGTAGTTCAGCGCCCCATCGGCAACAACAATCACGACTCGCTTATTTAATTCCGCTGCCACTGGAGACAGGATTATTCGGCTTAATTCCTGTATAGCTTGCGTCAAATTGTCGTTATTGCCGGACATGGGTGGGAGCGCAAGCAAGCTAGAGACTTTTCTCGCAGCTTCAGTGATCGTCGCTTCGCCCGGGAGCTGATAGGTCATGATCTTATCGTGCGAGACAGCCCACACGTAGCTCTTCGTGGCGCCGATGCTGTATTCCAGAAGCAGAGTTTGATCATCTTTGACGATCTCTGTCTGAATCCGGCGCAAGTCCCACGCAGTCGGCTGTGTGATCTGCTTAAAGGCGGGGTAGCGCTGATTTATAGTGTCGATAAGTTGACTGTATTCTGCTTCGAGCTGCGACAAATCCGCGTTCACTGACTTTAGCTCGTTTAGACCGGAAGGAGTTTCCTTGCTACTCAGCAACTGCGAGCGGTACTCAGCTTTTTGCCAGATAGACTGGCGTAATGACTTCTCCCTTTGCGCCAATGCCGGATCGACTCCAGGCGCGAAATTGTTGTAAGAGGCACGTAAGAATTCCGAGAGAGAACGAGCCCGGGCCGCTTCACTAGTCTCAAACGCCGTAATATCAAAAGCACGAGTGGGATCCGACTTGTGCTTACCCATCAGACATTCAATGTAAGCTTGATAACGATCGTGAACTGACCCGAAAAAGGCTACGCTGAGGTCTCGGCTGGTGGGAATGCGATGCATTCGTTCGGTCATCTGAATAGAACGTGTCAGGTAATTTTCTGCCTCTGCATACTTTTCGCGTTTCAGCTCCATACGCCCGAGTGCGTAATAAACTGAAGCTTCATTTACCTGATCGGAAAGTTTGTGAAATACGTCCACAGCTTTTAAATAGCTTCCACGCGCGCGCGCAAACTGTCCCTGCTGCTCGAAAACCTGCCCGATCAATCCCTGTACACGCGCTGCCTCCATTGGATTAAAAGCACGTTGATAGACCTCCAGTGCAAACTGCAAATCCTGGAGGGCGGCAGGATATTCGCCGGTTTCGAGGCGAACCATAGCTATGTATTCACGACTAAGCGCCGCCTCCGGACCGTCCTTGCTGTTCACCTTGGTCAGGCTCTGTTCCAGGTAATTCAGGGCTTCCGGGTACTGGTGCAATAGATAATAGGTCCATCCCAGACCCCAGGTGGCATACCAGATCAAATGAGAATCCTGAGTTTGCTGGTAGTAGGTTAAAGCTCGCTGGTAATGAATCAGACCATCCGCAGGCAGGTTGTATTCGTTATAGACTTCAGCCATTCCGCAGGCGATGTGGCCCATCTTTGCGGGTTCCGCTGCTTCGTCGATCAAACCCTGCGCTTGCACGAAGCGTGAAATGCTGCTTTGCCACTCCGCTTTGCGCAGCTCAATGATGCCTAACCTGATCAGAGCGCCGGCTTGCGCTGGAGAATCGTTTAACTCCTGCCACAACGGAACTGCCTGTTCCAGGCTTTGAGTGGCTTCCCCGAGCATGTTCTGCGCCAGGTAGCAAGTGCCAACCTGTTCGTAAGCACGAGCAATTCCTTTTTTGTCCCCAGTCGTTTTCCAGAGAGTGAGCGCGTTTTGCGCTGTGCCTAAAGCCCTGGCGTGATCGTCATAATTGTACCGGCGACTCAGCGTCACGAGAGCCTCCGCTTTGCCGGCTGTGTACCCTGGCTCACTCAATGCTATTGCGCGATTCAGTGTCGGTTCCACAAGGCTTTGGTCCTGTTGCAGCATATAAGCGGCAGCAAGTCCGTTCAGGTTATCGACTTCGACCTGCGTCGACGGCGACTCTTTGAGGAGATTCAGAGACTCATTATGGCTGGTGATTGCGTCTTGAGGAGAGTTCAGGAGTAGGTGGAGTCGACCCACGCGGTTGAGGACGCGGGCCGCTTCCAGTTTTTCGCCGCCACTCATAAAGAGCTGAGCAGATTCCTTCAGCTTTTGCAAAGCGTCTTGCCGTTCCTGTAGCGTCGCGGCATTGTCGTTAGCGGCAGCGGCAAGTTGCCGCGCCCTCTCTATACTGTCGGAGGTTTCCTGGCCGTGTGCAATTGCAGTGATGCCAAGGACCAGCAAAGCAAGGAGAAGGCGCGGCATTTTTAGTCGGTTCATGGTGATACGTTGAGGTTTACGATCGTCGCCGTTGCGGAAACTCTTTTCCGAATTGCCTGAACATATTTATCACCTGTTTGTTGAAAACCGTGATCGGTTGTTGGTCCGTATGCGTGATCGACGGGTAATTCTTTATCGAAGGACAATCACAATCATCGCCTTGCGGATCGCGGCTGCCAGCCGTGCCCAGGGGATCTTTTGATCCTGCCGTGCCAAGTTGTCCGTCATCATTGAAAACCTGCATCGCCATACGTTGCAGCAAGTCGAGCAAATTTGTATCGAGAGTATGTGGTTTAGATTTTGGTTCCACATCATTCTCTTCGTCTCCAGCAGGCTCACGCATTGTCTCGGCGAAGTAAAGTTTCAGGAAACTGCGCCAGTTTTGCCGATCCAGTTTGTTGAAGGCAAACTTCTTATATAGATTCTCCCACATCGGGTTCGCTACTGGCTGCGCCCATGGGAAGAAAACAGAGAGGCCATGCACGTACTGGTATGCCGGCCCGACGAATTCACAACGTACGATAACGCCATCGTCATCTTCACCGTGCCCTTTCTTTAACACCGTCATGACCTCTTTACAGGTGTCCTCGATGTCTTTCAGCACGTTTTCTGTTTTGCGTGAAAGAACGCAATGTGTTTTGGACGACGCCGTCCTGGCCTGTTCGCATTTCGCTTTTAGCCGGAAACAGAAATCGTATATGTCCGTGTACTGTTCCTGAAAAAAGCTTTGCGACTCCCAGTGTGCCAAAAGCATCAGATCGCGTATGAGAGGAATGTCATTTCTTCTCGAGAATCTCAAACCCTTTTTCAGGCTTTTGACGAGATCGGTGATTGGTGTTTGGAGGTCGTCGACCTTGTTCAAGTCACACAGGGTTAGATCGCAACTATATCCCGCGAGCTGAAAGTCGAAGCTATTGAAGAGGCAATAATCAAAGATTTTGTTGCACAAACGCTTAACATTCATGCGCGTATTGGCTTGCGCTACTTCCGGTGGCAACATGCTCTGGAGCAAACGCCAGTTGAATAGCCTGTGATGTTGACGTTCAAGCTCATTCGCTTGAAAGTTCGGTATGGTGGATAGTTTTTCCGGCGCGAATTCCCTGGGGAGCTTTGCATCGGCGAGCATAGCGTTGAATTCATGAGCCAAAGCTTGTGCGAGCTCTGGCGCGGGCCGCTCTCCAATCTCGTGCTCGCCCAATAATTCCTGCATTCCGTTTCCGTTAAAGCGACGGCGAAGGAAATCGGAAAACGAGTCCTTGCCACTCTTGAGGGTATCAACCAGGCCGTCGGCGCCGAGACCTTCTTTAGTAAAGCGGCCGCCGGAATTGAGATCGTTGAAGAGGCGGATCAAAATCTGCCGGTAAGGCCAGGCGCCATTATAAGTCGGGCCCTGGGCGGCCAGCATATAGTTCGCCTTGCCCTTCAGTTGAAAAGCCACTTCCGCCCCACTCATCGAGCAGGCGTGAAAGCCTATCAGTTCAAGCGGGCCTCTTTTCGCCCTGCGCAGAGAAGTCTTGAATCGATCCAATATCCCGGCCAGATCTATAAGGGAAAGGGAACTCGGCTTCGCATTGCCGTTCCGCGTCGGTGTGACATGTTCGTCATGCATGAAGAGATCGTTCCCCACAATGACGCCGTGCCCGACGATGAAAAGCATGTAATGCCGAGCCGGGTAATTTTTCAGACAGAATTTGAGGAATAGCTCTAAAGAGTCTTTGGGGGTTGGTTCTTCGGCCATCTCTTTCGAAGGCACAGGTGGCTCGAACTTGATATCTAAACGATCCTTCACAGCCTTTCTCATCTTTTTGTTAAGGTCAGCGGGCCAGAGCTTATCGGTGACGAGGTTGCGCACAAACGGGTCATTGCCTGGAAACCCGATGTTTGCTCTGTTGGGGTTCTTCATTTTTTCTATGCGATTCACATCGAAGATATGAATCGGCATGTTTGTTGTGTGTGGATCAAACTGGGCAATTACGTTGACTTCCGGGTGATATCCGGCATTTTTTATTGCCTTGAGATGTGTAATCGTGCCTGGGGCGAGCGGATTATCACTGGCAAGATAGAACATCACTGTCCATTCTCGTTCTTCCTTCATTTTTTTTCTCCTTTGGGATGGGTGTGGGAACACCGCCAGCGCCATTGCTTGGGCTTTGAACGAGGCAGAAGCATGAGTTGGTCAGCTCCTCACGAATTGGGATTCTTCGCTTTGTAATGGGAGTTGGGGGAAAAGCATTTCGCTGATGCCCAATTTCAGTGTTAGTCAACATCCGCGAGCGTAACGGGTGCTGGTCGCTCGATTGGATTGCCGGATGGGAAAACGTTTGGCAACCAACCCGGTAGTCCATGCTGGACAAGCCCGGTTGATCATTTTGGTTAGAAGCTCAGTACTGGGTTGGAGCTTCCAGGTGACTGCGTGATGACCGCATTATGTCACACATTCAGGAGGATGCCTTCACGATAAAACGCAGGTTATGTTTATAGAGAGGTCCACTTGCAGCTTCCAAATGACTGCGTGATACACTCACACGCTTGATGAGCTCAATACAATTTTGTGCCCCTGTAGCTCAACGGTTAGAGCAGCAGACTCATAATCTGTTGGTTCGGGGTTCGAATCCCTGCGGGGGCACCAATGGAATCCAAACCTGTATGAATTGACAGTTACCAGATCCGTCGATTTCGGATAGTTCTGAAAGTCTGTTAGGGGTAACGTCCAATTCCAGGTGAGGAAAGATGAGATCTCGTCTGACAAAAACCGGAGCAGTGTTTTTAGCGAGCTTCATACTATGCACTGTGGTCCAGGCACAAAAGACCTCCGCGGCTTTCGATGAGAACGTCAATTTTTCAAGCTACAAAACCTTTGCGTTTGATAAAGAAGGCGCACGCAATCCGTACGTGAACACATTGATCGTAGAAGCTGTTGAACGCGAACTCACCTCCCGGGGACTCACTAAGGTGGATGTCGAGCCCGATCTAAAAGTGGTTTATCTGGCGGCGACAGTTCCTAATCTCCAGGTTCAGAATGTTCCTTTCTACCACGTGGTCAATCCCGCATATAGCGGAATGGTGGGTAGCGCAACTATGAACATGTGGGATGTTACGACCGGCACGCTTGTGATCGATCTGTTGGATCGCAAGAGTGACCGGGTTGTTTTTCGCGGCACGATAACGGACGTGTTGCAACGAGCTCCCAGTGCTGATTTGAAGGCGGATGCAAAGATAGTCTCCAAGCCAATCAATAAAGGCGTCGCCAAGATTTTCAAAAAGTATCCCGTCAAGCCCAATGGTCAGTGAGGCGAACATACTCGACGCCACAGATACTCATTGATTCCGCTTACTTGTTTGAGCTTTTCTGCATCCTGGTCCGGGATCTCAATACCGAACTCTTCCTCAAACCGCATCACCAGCTCAACAGCATCCAATGAATCGGCGCCCAAATCGTCTATGATCCGCGCCGCCGGGGTTACCTCGCTTTCACTCACGCCTAATTCGTCGACAATGATTTTTCTAACGCTCTGTTCCAGCTCTTTTCTCGTTCCGCAGTTTTTGGGGGTATTTAACTTACTATGCGTTGTGGTGGTTAAATTGAAACTATCAATTGCACTCGACTCGTCATCATAAATTCCAAAAGGCGTCGAGAGCTTTGTACTGGCCAGTAGATTCTTGATGCTGGTGGTCGGATTAAGTAATTTGAGTTGACCTTTTGCTCTGCTAACGAGTTGAAAGTTGGATGCCAACCCCTTTATTCCTGTCTCGTCAATCGAGGTGATGCCTGCTAAGTTCAGCACAATATTTCTTTCTCTTTTTAAAAGCAGGTTGCTGATTGTTTTTCTCAGCAGAACATTCGATTCGGCGGCTTTGAATTCCCCCGCGAGGTCCAAGACAACTACGCCGCTTACTCGACGCTCTGTTATTTTGAGTTCATCGTTCTGACTTTGAACCGTTGCGGTCGGGCGGCCTTGAGTCTTTCCAGGCTCCGGCGGGTTTGCAAAACCCTGCCTCTCATCCGCCGACAGACAAGAGATTGAAGCTAAACAACTACTAACTGCCAACGCGGTTTTGATACGATTCTTCTTCATACGCTTACTCAATATGAGAGGGCGGGCAAAAACGTTTCAGACTCTCTGCAAGCCTCGGTGGTGAACTGCAAGCCAGAGAGTGTACATTGGTTTCTGATGATTACACCTGAAGAAATAGTCGGCGAAGAATGGGCTTCATGGTATCGTCTCTCACCGCAAGAGCGATGGCGTGAGTCAGAAAAGTTGTGGCAAGTTTACTTCTACCTTGGTGGCTCCCTTGATACGCAACCCGATACTCAAAGTCCTTTCTTCGATCCAGACGCACCGAGTGCAAGCGCTGCTCATGGGCGGTCAGGCGTGCGTATTCTACGGCGCAGCCGAGTTTAGCCGCGACACTGACCTCGCCATACTCGCAAGCTCCGAGAATCTTCGCCGCGCTCGATTGGCCCTCTACGCAAACAAACTCATCTTGAACGGTTAACCATTTGTTCGAGCGCTGCGAGTGGTTGGACGCCGGTGAGTGCGAAACGTCGGTTGAAGACAAAGGCGGGGACCGCGTGAACACCTAAGTCAGCCGCTTCGCGTTCGTCGGCGATGACGCTCGGTTCGAACTGTTTGCTTTCGAGAGCAGAGCGGAGGCTCGAGTCATCAAGGCCCAGATCGCGCGCGAGCTTCCTGAGGACATCTATTTCGGAGATGTCTTCACCACGTTCAAAGAACGCGCGAAACAAAGCCTCGTTATAAGCGTCGAACTGATCCCGCGTTTGCGCCCACTTCGCTGCTTCGTGTGCGCGGCGGGAGCGTGGTTGAATCGGCGGCAGGCGCATCGTCATGCCTAACTGCTCCGCCAGTGGATAGACCGAATCGCGCCACACGCGTGTCAGGTACTCGCCCGCCGGATCGAGTGACGGCGCGGGATCGGGTCGCAACTCGAACGCTTTCCAAACTATCTCGACGTCCGGTTGCTTTCGCTTCAGCTCGTGCAGGCCTGGCTCCGCCAGCCAACAAAATGGTCAAAGGTAATCAGAAAATACTTCGATTCGCATCATAATCACGCGTGCTTGAAACCAGCCATCGAAAACCGCAGTTGCTCGACCGTCTGATCATCCAACAGGTTGCCATTCTCTTCAAGCGCGATGCGGAGCCGTGCCAACTGCTCAGCGGTGGGCGACGAGAAGCTTCTGTTGAATCTCGCGAGCCAGCTCTGGATCGCGAACCTGCTCATGTCAGCAATGGTCTCATCAAAATCTCGAACCGCTCTGAGCAGGTAATAGACGCTGTCCCACTTGCCTAATCTTTCAATCAGAGACAACGCATTCCGCTTCACATGCGTGTGCGCTGCCGATCGAAACAACTCCCAGATGCGCTCAGCATCAATAGCTGAGGCTTTATCCAGGGCATTTAACGCCTGACGAGAGACGTGAGGAACTTGATCCTTGAGCGCCTCAATAAAAAGACCCACGTGAGCGTTTCTGTTCAATTTCGCCAGAGCCTGGATGGCGGCTCCGCGAATCTTGCCGGCAGGGTGCGTTGTATAAGGCACGATGAACTGGTCATCGGACGTCCCACCAGTTTCGCCCAGTCCGCTAATGACTGAATACAGGTCGACACCTTCTCCCGCTAAAAAGTAATGTCGATAGAATGCAGCTACATCCGTGTCGAGCTTGCGCAGGTGATATCGAGCTTCCTCGCGCATCGAGGCGTGAGTGTCAAGCAGTGCGACGTGCAGCTCAACCAATAACGCCGGCGAGTTTTGCCGGACCAGGATTCGCAATGCTTCACGGCGGACGGGCGTGAACTTGTCGTGCTTCATCAGTTTCAGAAAGTGATCGAGCGTGGCTCCCGTAAATGCTGAAGAGACTCTTTGAGCCGCCCAAACACGAACGACCGTGTCTCTCTGCTCGAGCGCCTTTCTCACGACCTCCGGCAGATCCGCTTCGCTAGAGTTCAATGCCAATTTGAAACTAGCGCGCTTGATGAAACGATCATCTGATAAGAGCGATTCAAGCAACGCAGTCCGGCATTCGCGACTTTGCAAGAGCTGATAGATTTCCTGCACGAGTGGTCTGGGATCGGAGCGCCCAGCCTGGGCCAGTCGCGAAACTAACGCGAGATTTTGTATGAAACTCCGAGCATAATCCGGCGTGAAACGGGCTCGTATCGCGTCATACGCAGCTTCACGAACGTTGACAACCCAGTCGTTGACGCGCAGGAGCAGAAATGGCAGCTCGGCGCCGCTCGTAATCAAAGCTAACCGCTTAACCGCCGCTTCTCTGACGTAGCCACTGGAATGAAAGCTTGCCATTCCGAGAAGCGAAACCGACGCATCATTAAACTGCTCAAGCTTACCCAGTTCATCCGGAGAGAGTTTTTGCCACTCATAAAGGTAGTCTCCCGAGTAGTACGACCTTTGTCGTAGAGCTTGATCCAGCCAGACGAGTTCGTTTGCCGTGGCGCCAAGTACGAGTTTGTGCACTTCCGTTGCAGCCTCCGTTGCGACGCCAGCATCGGTGGCGAGTACTAATGGAATGATGTCGACAATCGTTCGTACCCGATTGGAATCAGTTGATTTCATAAACCTGGTAGTAGGCTTTACCACCGCCCTCGATATCGACGATCTGAAAGCCTCTTCTCTCCATTACACGGCGCAGCTTTAGATTCGGTTCGGCACAGTTGAGCGCGTGCACGATCCACTCCATTTTCTTTAACCCTCGCTTCTTCGCATACCGCTGCGCCAGTGAGTTGAGCGCCGGAAGCACACCTTCACCACCACCATCGATTTGCGCGAGCTCAACGATCAAACTCTCGCCTTTGATTTTGAACTCACCGAGAATCTCCGCACTGCCCGCACGAAACACAATCGGCCTTCCAGAAAGCACGAAAGCATCAAGCTGCTCGTCAGGCAGACTTAGAATCTGATCAGGCAAGTACCCTTCAATGATAATTTGCTTCACGCGATCCTCTTAATATTTCTTAAACCGCACGATCGAAGAAATGGTACACTCGTACTGTCTTTAAAGCTGTTCTCTTTCTCGCCCGAGGTCAGCACGAAATAATCGAAAAAGGAATCATAAGATGAACTGTTCGTCTTCGCTATCACTGCGTCTGCTTGCACTTGTGGCACTAGTCTGCGCCGTTGTGCTTGCGTCGCCAATAACAACGCGCGCGCAAGCCGCGCCATCGGCTGACATTGTTGTATCCAAGTCTGGTGACGAAGCGGTTGCGCTGGGCGGACAAATAACTTACAGCCTGACCGTCTACAATGCCGGTCCAGACGACGCAGTGAATATCGTTCTCACCGACGTGATCCCCGCCCACACATCTTTCGTGAACGCCTCGACCAACACCGGCTCGGTATCATTCGACGGAACCACATTGACAGTAAACGTCGGCACGCTTCCTTTCGACAGCACGGCCGTCGCCACGCTCGTCGTGCAAGTTGATCAGAACACGCCGCGCGGTACGAACATCAGCAACACCGTGACCGGCTCGACCGATTCATCAGATCCTGACACGTCGAACAACTCCGCGATGGCAGAAACCGCGGTCACTGGCCCATTCGCGGGAGACGTTCTCATCAGCGAGTTCCGTCTACGTGGTCCGGGCGGAGATGACGACGAGTTCATCGAGCTTTACAACAACGCGGATACTCCGATCTCAGTCACCACCACCGACGGCTCTTCCGGTTGGGCCCTCGCCGCTTCGGATGGCGTCATCCGCTTCGTCATTCCGAACGGCACAGTCATTCCCGCGCGCGGCCACTTCCTGGGCGTTAACTCCAACCAATACAGCCTCTCGGATTATCCGGCCGGCATCAACGACGGGGAAACGTCAACCGCAACCGGCGACGCCACTTATCAAACGGGCATCCCTGACAACGCAGGCATCGCGCTCTTCCGCACGTCAGAAACCGCGAACTTCTCCACCGCGACGCGGCTTGATGCCGTCGGTTCGACCGCAGAGGCGAACACGCTCTACAAGGATGGCACCGGCTACCCGACTGTCACCACTTTTGATGCTGACTATGCCTTCGTCCGCGACACTTGCGGTAAGGGGGGATCGGTCACGATCTTCGGACCGTGCCCGACGGGCGGGCTGCCACGAAACACGAACAACAACGCCGCCGACTTCTACTTTACTAACCCAACCGGCAATGGCGCTGGGGCAGGGCAACGTATCGGCGCTCCGGGGCCGGAGAATTTATCGAGTCCTATTCAACACAACGCGGACATGCCGGTCTTAAACCTGGATGGGACCACGAGCAGCGCGTCTGCACCGAACCGCGTGCGCGATTTCACCTCAGACCCGGCCAACAACTCGACATTCGGTACGCTCGACATACGCAGGCGCCTCGTCAACGCCACCGGTTTCCCAGTCACGCGCCTGCGTTTCCGCATCGTCGACATCTCGACTTTTTCCGCACCGTCGGGAATAGCAGACCTGCGAGCGCGTACTTCAACTGACGTTGTCGTAAACGGCGTGAACGACGAGAGCACGTGTCTCGGCGTTGCACCTTGCGACGTCACGGTGCTCGGGACGACTCTCGAACAGCCGCCCGCACAGAACCTCGGCGGCGGCTTCAACTCGTCGCTGTCATCCGATTCGGTGACGCTCGCGACGCCGCTCGCGCCCGGCGATTCAATTAACGTTCACTTCCTGCTGGGCATTCAGCAGACCGGCTCGTTTAAGTTTTATATCAATATCGAGTTGCTGACAGATGAATCGGGAGGAGAACTGTCACAGAACACCGCGCGTGTTTCCGGGCTCCGAAAGTCAGTCAGAGGGACCATGGTAAGGACCGCAACCGCAAGCTCCACATCCGCGCCTGGATCTACAGTTCAAGTCATGAAGGTGTCGTCGCAAGGACCAACTGTAGGGGCGGCACTCCTTGGCCGCGCGATTGTTATTGATACCGGTAAGTTGGGTTCGTTAGGAAAAACCGTCGCCGGAAAAGTCGCAAAGAGGCCTTTGAAGTAAGTGGTCCACGAGGTTGCACAGAGAAGCTAAAAACGCTTTACTGAGTGCTCATGAAGCGACTGATAGTTCTACTATTTTCGTGCGTAGTGCTCTTTGCCGCGGGCTGTGCGCGCTTTCATAACGCACCAACTGATGCTAAAGACGCACGCTATGTCGTCATCTCGCCTATCTACAACGAAATCATCTGGGCTCTGGGCGCGCAGAACACAGTTGTCGGTATCGATCTCTCCACCACCTATCCACCTGAAGTTAAGAACGTGCAAACCGTCGGTTACCATCGCGCGTTGAGTGCCGAAGGCATCCTCTCGCTACATCCGACGGCGATAATTCACGACAACAACATCGGTCCACCGCAAGTAGTGCAACAGATTCAGCAGCTCAACATCCCGATGAAAACGTTCACCGCGAAGAATGATTCCTTCGACGGAACGAAAGCATTGATTCGCGAAATGGGCGCCTACTTTCATAAAGAGTCGCGTGCTGAAGAACTCTGCAACACGCTCGACACGCAACGCGCCGCATCGCTCGAAAAGGTCAAGCAATACACCGATCATCCACGCGTGGCGGTGATCCATTTTGGTCGCGCGTCGAATGTGTATCTGGTTGTGGGTAAGGGTAGCGGCGGTGATGGCGGTGGGGTCAGTCAGATGATCGAGCT
>Ga0105247_10000427_pt1 | contig 35775 bp, 22 predicted proteins | sample KBSS24metaG_FD_81519 | JGI IMG/M metagenome (GOLD analysis project Ga0105247, IMG submission 81519) | Switchgrass rhizosphere microbial communities from Kellogg Biological Station, Michigan, USA - KBS S2-4 metaG | ecosystem: Host-associated > Plants > Roots > Rhizosphere > Soil | place... | reverse complement strand
CATTGTCGATATCCAACGCCAAACGTTCACCAAACAATGCATGCTGACGTTTACCATAAACAACATTACGCTGCTTGTTCATCACATCATCATACTCGAGCAAACGCTTACGTATACCAAAGTTGTTTTCTTCAACTTTCTTCTGTGCACGCTGAATACTATTGCTGATCATGCTATGCTGTATCACATCGCCTTCTTTATAGCCGAGCTTATCCATTAATCCTGCAATACGTTCGCTGCCGAACATACGCATGAGATCATCTTCGAGCGAAACATAGAATTGAGAAGTACCGGGATCACCCTGTCTTCCTGCACGGCCACGCAACTGGCGGTCAACACGACGGCTCTCATGCCGCTCGGTACCAATGATGGCGAGACCACCTGCTTCTTTAACACCGGGCCCGAGTTTTATATCCGTACCACGACCGGCCATGTTTGTTGCAATAGTAACAGCGCCGGCCATACCGGCTTCGGCTACTATCTGCGCTTCACGGGAGTGTTGTTTTGCATTGAGTACATTATGCGGAATCTTTTTTTGCTGCAACATGCGGCTGAGCAATTCACTTACTTCCACCGATGTAGTACCTACAAGACTTGGACGACCTGCATTGCGCAGGGCCTCTATTTCATCAATAACGAATTTGTATTTTTCTCTTTTTGTTTTGTAAACAAGATCCTGCCTGTCGATGCGTATCATGTTTACATTGGTGGGAATGGTGACCACATCCAATTTATAAATGCTCCATAGTTCGGCTGCTTCTGTTTCGGCAGTACCCGTCATTCCCGCCAGCTTGTGATACATGCGGAAATAATTTTGCAGTGTAATGGTGGCATAAGTTTGTGTGGCCGCTTCGATCTTTACATTTTCTTTTGCTTCAAGCGCCTGGTGCAAACCATCTGAATATCTTCTTCCATCGAGAATACGACCGGTTTGTTCATCCACAATTTTTATGGCGCCATCCATTACCACGTACTCCACATCTTTTGCAAAGAGTGCATAGGCTTTTAATAACTGCTGTACCGTATGTATATGATCTGCTTTTGTTGCATATTCATTCAGCAACACTTCTTTCTTTTGTAATTTTTCATCAGCAGGCATGGAAGATTTTTCTATGTCACCAAGCTTTACTGCAATATCAGGAAGCACAAAGAACTCAGGATCTTCACCGCCTTTTGTGATCATGGTGAGACCTTTATCGGTAAGATCAACCTGGTTATTTTTTTCATCGATAGTAAATAATAATTCTTCATCCACTATATGCATGTTGCGCATCTGATCCTGCAAATAATAGTTCTCAGCCTTTTGCATCTTTACTTTTATACCCGGCTCGGATAAATATTTTATCACGGGGCCATACTTGGGTAAACCTCTATGTGCACGGAATAAATAGAGACCACCGGTTTTGGGATCATCATCGCCTTCGGCAAAACGTTTTTTTGCTTCGTTCAAACAATTACGAACGATACGTTCCTGTTCCGATACGAGTTGTTGTATCCTTGGTTTGTGAATATGATAGTTCTGATCGTCACCTTTAGCAACAGGACCTGAAATGATCAATGGTGTTCTTGCATCATCGATCAATACGGAGTCAACCTCATCCACCATGGCATAATGATGTTTGCGCTGCACCATTTCTTCAGAAGTGTGCACCATGTTATCACGGAGATAATCAAAACCAAATTCATTGTTGGTGCCATAAGTGATGTCGGCCAAATATGCTTTTCTTCTTTCTTCACTGTTGGGTTGGTGCTTATCAATACAATCAACCGTGATGCCGAGCCATTCGAAAATAGTGCCGTTCCATTCCTGGTCACGACGGGCCAGGTAATCATTTACTGTTACTATATGAACACCTTCACCGGCGAGTGCATTTAAGTAAGCAGGTAAGGTTGATACCAATGTCTTTCCTTCACCGGTTGCCATTTCGGAGATCTTACCCTGGTGTAACACCACACCACCGATGAGCTGTACATCATAATGTACCATGTTCCAGGTGATCTCTGTACCACCAGCTATCCAGCTATTTTTAAAAGTGGATTGATCGCCATTGATGGTTACATATTCTTTTTTTACACTGAGGTCACGATCCAATTGTGTAGCGGTGGAAATAATTTCTTTATTTTCTTTGAAACGTCTTGCCGTTTCTTTTACCACAGCAAATGCTTCGGGAAGAATTTCAAGCAGCGCTTCTTCAATCTTTTTATCACGATCTTTTTTTAATTTATCTACCTGCTGGTAAATAGCATCTTTACCCATGAGGTCATTGAATGGAAGATCTTCCGCTGCTTTATTTTTATCAGCGATCTCGGTATCAATTTCTGTCAAATGATCTTTGATGCGTTTACGAAACTCCTGTGTTTTATTGCGGAGCTCATCATTGCTGATGGATTGATAAGAATCAAAGAATGCGTTGATCTCGCCTACATAGTGCTGGATCTTTTTTACGTCTTTTTCTGATTTATTACCGCCGAAGAATTTTGCGAGGAAGGCCATTTATAGTTTAGAGTTTATAGTTATGAGTTTAGAGTTGAAGGTCGTTTAAGTTATAAATAGTCAATAGTGAATGGTGAATAAGTTTACTATTTTCCAAGATTCCGATTTTGAGCCGGAGATTTTTGGGTTCAAAAAAGGTGCTACAAATAATTGCAGGCCAATTTGACATGAGGGGCAAAGATACGACCTCACCATAACATGGGTTTATTCATCTGGAGACTCTGCGTCCTCGTGACCTCACCCCATCATTAGTTCTTTGTTTGAGGACACTGCGTCCCCTCTTTTTAACCTCACCCCAACAATATTCTTTCAATTTGAAGAGTTTGCATCCCCTCTCCATATGGAGAGGGGTGGGGAGATTCCGATTATTCGGAGTGATGGTGGGGTGAGGTGCTCTTATTTTTATAATGACAGCTATTTCACATCGCGGACCTCACCCCAAGAAAAGTTTTCAAATTTGAAGACACTGCGTCCCCTCTCCATGTGGAGAGGGGTGGCGGAGATTTCGATTGTAGGAGAGATGGTGGGTGAGGTTGTTTAAATTATGAAGACTTCAATTCATGATACGACCTCACCCCAACGATATTCTTTCAATTTGAAGAGTCTGCGTCCCCTCTCCATATGGAGAGGGGTGACGGAGATTCCGATTATTCGGAGTGATGATGGGGTGAGGTGCTATTTATGATGATACTTTTGATTTCGACCTCACCCCAACGTGAGTTCTTAGTTTGAAAACACTGCGTCCCCTCTCCATATGGAGAGGGGTGAGGAGATTTCGATTATTCGGAGTGATGGTGGGATGAGGTGCTCTTATTTTTATAATGACAGCTATTTCACATCGCGGACCTCACCCCAAGAAAAGTTTTCAAATTTGAAGACACTGCGTCCCCTCTCCATGTGGAGAGGGGTGGCGGATATTTCGATTATCGAAGAGATGGTGGGGTGAGGTAAATTAGTTTACAGATGATCGGCTATTTTTTTTAAAACGCTTTCCACATCGTTGATTACTTCTTCATTACTGAATCTTAAAACAGTGATCTGAAGTTCATTTAAAACATTAGTTCTTGCTGCGTCATATTGTTTATTTTCTTTCTGATTATGAATGCTGCCATCTAATTCAATAGCGAGTTTGCATTCGTGGCAATAAAAATCCAGAATGTAATTATCAATTGCATGTTGTCTTCGAAACTTTCTTCCGTTGATCTGCCTGTTTCTTATTAATTGCCAAAGCTTCTTCTCTGTATTAGTTTCGTTATGTCTAAGATCATGGGCATTTTGAAATGTGGAAGGGGTAGCATTTTGATGCAGGGTTTCGATATAGTTTTTGTTTTTTGGCATAACGATACTAAAGCTATTAATTTTTACCTCACCCCAACAAGAGTTTTTTAAGTTGAATACTCTGCGTCCCCTCTCCACATGGAGAGGGGTGAGAAGACTTCAATTATTTGTGGTGATGATGGGGTGAGGTTGAAATGATTTTTATGTTGATGCTTGTTATAAATTACGACCTCATCCCACCATGAGTATTTAATTTGAAGACACTGCTACCCCTCTCCATATGGAGAGGGGGTGAGGAGATTTCAATTGTTCGGAGAGATGGTGGGGTGAGGTAGATATGATTTTTACAACAATACTTGATTTCACGTTAGGGCCTCACCCCGACAAGAGTTTTTTAAGTTGAATACTCTGCGTCCCCTCTCCATATGGAGAGGGGGAGGAAACTTCGATTATCTGGAGTGATGGTGGGGTGAGGTTCTAAGCCTGGATTCTTTTAAACCGATAGATAGAAAAATAAAACAACAATAACATTGTACCAAGCATGACAGAAAGATCAGTTGTCAAACTAAAATGAGATTGATTGACGAGGCTTGCCCGCATGGCATCGACAGCATAGGTTAATGGATTGGCGTAAGCAATTGCTTTCATTACTTTGGGAACACCTTCTAATGGAAATAATGCGCTGGATAAAAAGAATAATGGTATCACTAAAAAGTTGGTAATAGCCATGAATGCCTGCATATCGTTTACAATAGAACCAATACCTCCGCTGAAACTTACCATCGTTACCGCCAACATTCCCATCACAACTAATGTAAGTAATAACATGGTCCAGCTATAAGGATGAAAACCGAAAGCAAGTGCGATCAAAAAAAGAACGCATCCCTGTATGACAGCGATAGTTGCTCCGCCTAATGAACCACCAAGCATTACTTTTAATCTTGATACCGGAGCAACCAATGTTTCTTTTAAAAAACCGAATTGTTTATCCCACATAATATTTACTCCCCAGAAGATGGAAGTAAATAAAATAGTTTGAGCTACCACACCCGGAACAACAAACTGGATATAGCTGCCACGGCCTGCCTGCTGGAACAATGCATTGAATCCAAAACCAAGTGTAAGAAAATATACAAGTGGCTGCACAAGGCTTAATACCATTCTTATTCCTGATCTCCTGTATTTTTTCATCTGGCGCAGCCAAAGGATGTAGATGATGTTCATTGTGTCGAGTTAAGAGTTAAGAGTTTAGAGTTGAAAGCTATCTTCTCGTTCTGCTGGCGATGACACGGCGCATGGCCGCTTTCATATTATCACCACTGTCTACTGATTCATCACGAACAGTTTTTCCGGTTAATGATAGATAAGCTTCTTCCAACGTGTTTGTATTGGTTTGTTCTTTTAATTCTTCTGATGTTCCGCTTGCAACAATTTTTCCATGATCAATGATGGCAATACGATCAGCGATAGCTTCTGCTTCTTCGAGATAATGAGTTGTGAAAAAGATGGTCATGCCTTCGCTTTCATTCAGCTTCTTTACATAATTCCATAATAGTTTTCTCGTCTGTGCATCAAGACCAAGCGTTGGTTCATCTAAAAACAAAATCTTTGGATGATGTAATAATCCTCTTGCTATTTCCAATCTTCTTTTCATTCCACCCGAAAAAGTTTTTACTCTTGAATCTTTCCGGTCCCATAATTCAACCAACGTCATTAACTCTTCAATACGCTGGCGCATTGTTTTTTTATCTACTCCATATAGTACAGCATGCAGTTCGAGATTTTCATAAGCTGTCAATTCATCATCGAGACTTGGATCCTGGAATACGATACCAAATATTTTTCTTGCTGCATCCTGTTCTTTCATCACATCATGACCGGAAAGAAAAAGAGAACCTGCTGTTGGCCATAATAAAGTAGTCAGCATTTTAATGGTTGTACTTTTTCCAGCGCCGTTGGGGCCAAGAAAGGCGAATATTTCACCGGCATTTACATCAAAGCTGATGTTATCAACTGCAACAACTTCTTTGAATTTCTTGGTAACATCTTTTACTGAAATAATCTCTTGCATAAAATGAATTAAGGAATGCAAATCTAATTAACCATGATCGTTTTGAAACTCTATTCCGGTGAATCATTTAAAAATTTCGGGAGACGAACAATAATTACCGGCAAATTGTTGAACTAATTAGCATCTTCAATTATCTTTTCTTTAACGAACTTTGGGGTCATCAATGGTATTAATAGGAAATCTGTTTATGAACCGCTCATTTAAGTTGAAATCCCGCTTTCTTTTTTTTATAACTGTTCCCGCATTTCTTTTTTTGAGTTCCTGTACCGGCAGAAGTAATGAGATCGGCGGCAGTAAGGATGTAAATCCTGAAACGATCTGGTTTGACTATCAAATTTCAGGAGAAGAGGGAAGAGAGGATATATCTGTAATGCTGCAATTCCGTTTTGCCGGAAAAAATGGAACAACACTGGTACTTGACGGTGGAAGTAAAGTGGAACTTGATGGTCAGCTTATCAAAGCGGATAGTTCAAAAATAACAGGTGCTTTTTATGAGCTCATGAAACCTGTGAATGAGTTTATTGGTAAACACAATATTATTTTTACCGATATAAATGGAAAGCAATACAAAGAGGAATTTAGTTTTAACCCGATCTCATTAAAAACAAAGATTCCCGATTCATTGCATAGAGAAGACCTGGTATTTGAATTAGATGGATTAGATCATACCGACTTTGTACGGGTATTATTAACGGATACTGCATTTACAAGTGAAGGAATAAACCGTGTCGATACCGTAAAAAATGGCCGGGTGATAATCAGTAAAGAAGATCTTGAATCTGTAGTGAATGGCCCGGTACAACTGGAACTGATCAAAGAAGATGAAAAGCCTGTGAAGAATGGGACAAGAGAAGGCGGGCATATTTCTATCAATTATGGGTTGAAGAGGTCGTTTAAATTGAAAGATTCCCTTAGTAATCAATGATGAATGTTCAATGGTGAATGGTGAGATTTGCTATGGAATTTTAGCCCCCAAACCATACCTTTGCGGCCGAATAAAAGAAATAAAAATTCATGGCTGGTCAGTTAAAAGAAGTCCGCAATCGCATCAAATCAGTACAAAGTTCACAGCAAATTACCAAGGCAATGAAGATGGTGAGTGCGGCAAAGCTTCGTCGTGCACAAGATGCTATTCTTCAGATGCGTCCTTATGCTAAAAAGCTGCAGGAAATGCTGAGCAATATTGTAAGCAATAGCGAAGGTGGTTCGGGAATGAGCCTCGCTGTAGAAAGACCTGTTGAAAAAGTTTTGCTGATCGTTATTACCAGTGACCGTGGCCTGGCAGGTGCTTTTAATGCCAATCTTATAAAACTTGCTAAACAGACAATCAAAGACCAATACCCTTCGCAGCTTGCCAAAGGCAATGTATATATATGGAGTATCGGGAAAAAAGGATTTGAAGCGCTGACCAAAAGCAATTATAAAACAGATGACCGGTTTAAGGATATTTTTCTGAAACTGACCTTTGAAAATGTTCAGCAGGCCTCCCAGGCTGCAATGAAAGATTTTGAAGAAAAACAATTTGATGTGGTAGAAGTTATTTACAGTGAATTTAAAAATGCAGCGACCCAGCGTTTTGTTGTTGAAAGATTTTTACCCATTCCTAAAACAGAAAAAAAGGCCGGCGCTACCAAGGCAGATTTTATTTATGATCCATCCAAAGAAGCATTGATAGCTGAGTTGATGCCGAAGATCCTCAATACACAATTATATAAAGCTGTTCTTGATTCAAATGCTTCTGAACATGGTGCAAGAATGACCGCTATGGATAAAGCGAGTGAGAATGCCAACGAAATGTTGCGCACATTGAAAATATCTTACAATAGTGCAAGGCAGGCGGCAATTACAACGGAATTGACGGAGATTGTGAGTGGAGCGGCCGCTCTTCAAGGATAAAACCAGTTCATATTAATTCTTCACTATTGTTGATAAAGTTTTTTAAAAGAGCTAATTTCAATTATTAGTTTCGCCTTTATGGAAATAAATGATCTGATACCACATATTGAAGCTTTGATATTTGCAAGTGAAAAGCCTTTAACAACTTTAGAGATAGTGGAGCTTGTTAATGATGCTGACTTATCAGATGAAAAAATAGTTCTTGATAAAGTTGAGACTGCTATTGATGGTATTGTTGAAAAATATAGCGCCGATTTTTATCCATTCGAAGTAAAACAAATAGGTGGTGGCTGGCAGTTTCTTACAAGAAAAGAATACCATAAAACAGTTGCTCAGTTAAATGGTGAAAAATTTTTAAAACGTTTGTCGGCTGCATCACTTGAAACACTGGCGATCATTGCTTATAAACAACCCATCACGAAAGGAGAGATAGAATCTATACGTGGTGTTAACTGTGATTATTCCGTTCAAAAATTATTAGAGAAAGAACTCATTATTATAAGCGGTCGTAATGAAAAGCAACCAGGGCAACCTTTACTTTATTCTACTTCTAAAAACTTCATGGATTATTTCGGAATCAATTCTGCTGATGAACTACCCAAAATAAAAGAAATAGCAGAGGAAGTCGTAGAACCAACATCCGTTCAGGATACTCTTTTCGCACAGGAGCATAGGGGAGAAGATAGTACTGATGTTGCGCTTTCTGTAACAGAAGAAGGCGAACTGATCATTAATAAAGATGACGAAGAAGAAGCTTAAATTATTAACCCATCGTTTATAAATGTGTGCCATTCCGAAGTTCGGGATGGCACACCTCTTTTAATTATCTTCGCAAGCTATGTCCACCTCACTTTCTAATCAACAATTAATACAAATAGCCAATGAATTTGGCACTCCCCTGTATGTCTATCATGCTGGAAAAATAAAAGAACAATTCGGTCGGTTACAATCAGCTTTTCATAATTCAGATACTAAAATATTTTATGCAGCAAAGGCATTAACAAACATCAATATCCTTAAATACATTAAAAGTATCGGTTGCAATGTTGATTGCAGCTCGATTAATGAAGTAATGCTGGCAGTAAAGGCGGGATTCGAACCTCAAAACATTTTATACACTTCCAATAATATTGCTTTCAGTGAAATTGAAACAGCGAAGCAGCTTACTGTAAATATTAATATTGACAGTTTATCTAACCTTGAAAAATTCGGAAAGAAGTTTGGGCATAGTTATCCCATTGGAGTTCGGTTGCGACCCAATATCATGGCAGGAGGTAATTTAAAAATATCGACAGGACATGGTGATAGCAAATTTGGTGTTCCTTTAGAACAGGTGGATAAAATTTTAAAAGTTGCCAAAGAAACCAATTTATTTATTAGGGGTTTGCATATACATACCGGCAGCGAGATAAAAGATGTGGAAGTTTTTGCAAAAGGAATTGAAGTGCTTTTTGAAGTAGCAAAGCAATTTCCTGAATTAGAATTTTTGGATCTCGGCGGAGGATTTAAAGTTCCTTATGCACCGGGTGAAGAAGGAACCGATATTGAAAAGCTTGGCAGAAAAGTAGCAGAAGAGTTCGATTGGTTTAAAAAGGAATACAGTCGTCATTTGCAGGTATGGTTTGAGCCGGGAAAGTTCCTGGTAAGTGAAGCCGGATATTTTATTACCAAGGTAAATGTGATAAAAGATGGTAATGGAACTGTTTTCGCCGGCGTAGATAGCGGGATGAATCATTTGATCCGTCCCATGTTTTACGGCTCTTATCATGGTATTGAAAATATTTCCAATCCTTCGGCAAGTGAAAGAAAATATAATGTGGTTGGCAATATATGTGAGACCGATACCTTTGCTGAATGTCGTTCATTACCTGAAGTAAGAGAAGGCGATTACCTTGTTTTTAAAAATGCCGGAGCTTATTGTTTTGAAATGGCATCTAATTACAATAGTCGTTTTAAGCCGGCAGAAGTTTTGGTAAAAGATGGTAAGGCGAGTTTAATAAGAAAAAGAGATGAGCTGGATGATCTCTTAAAAAATCAAATTGAAGTTTTATAAATAACCGGACATGAAGAAGCTATTATTTTTCCTGCTTATTATTTTTTCTGTTAGCATTTCTTATTCGCAGGATCTTTCAAAGTTTCATTTATATAGTCCTGAAGAAAATGCAGAGAAGGCAATTGCAGAGTCAGTAAGGAAAGCAAAGGCTGAAGGCAAGCATGTATTAATACAGATCGGTGGCAACTGGTGTATCTGGTGTGCACGGTTCAATGATTTTGTCAGCAGTGATGCAAAGATTGATTCGATAAGCAAATCAAGTTATGTAATTTATCATCTTAACTACAGCAAAGAAAATTGCAATGCCAGACTATTAGAGAAATATGGTTATCCTCAACGATTCGGATTTCCTGTATTTCTTGTTTTGAATGGAGAAGGTAAATTGATACATACACAAAGTTCCTGGTATTTGGAAGATGGAAAGAAAAGTTATGACAGGGACAAAACAATTAGTTTCTATAATGACTGGAGTCCTGCTGCATTTGATCCAAAGAAATACGACGAGAAATAAAATGAATCCGTATACATCTTCTTTTATAAAATTGTTGAAACATCCTGTTAAGTTCAGGATGTTTTTATTTTTCAAATTACCCAGCGCTTATTTTGCAGGTCTTCGTATTAAAGAAGCTGATGAAAAACATTGTGCTGTAACTGTTCCTTATAAATGGTTTTCACAAAACCCTTTTCATTCTACCTATTTCGCTTGTTTGAGTATGGCTGCTGAAATGAGTACCGGTGCATTGGCTATGGCTCATTTATATAAACGCAAACCAGCTGTATCTATGCTGGTAATTAAAGTAGAGTCAGAATATTTTAAAAAAGCAACAGGCATCACTACATTTGTTTGTGAAGATGGAGAAATGATAAAAAATGCAATTGAAGAATCAGTTGCTACCGGTGAATCACGAATAGTACGGGCAAAATCTATTGGAAAAAATAAAGATGGAGAAATAGTAGCAGAGTTTTTTGTTACCTGGTCATTTAAAGCTAAGCTTCCATTTCCTAAAGGAGAGTAAGCGAGGTATAATTTCGGATAATAATTTCTTAAAGACACAATATGAAAATTGCATTTCATGGAGCAGCAAGAACGGTTACGGGTTCAAAGCATCTTATTACTTTAAGTAATGGAAAAAAATTATTGCTTGATTGCGGTATGTTCCAGGGAATGGGTAGAGAAACAGATGTTATGAACCGTGAATTTGGTTTTGATTCCCGGGAAGTAGATGCCATGATCCTTTCTCATGCTCATATAGATCATAGCGGTCTTATTCCAAAACTGGTACAAGAAGGTTTTATGGGTAAAATATTTTGTAACCCGGCCAGTAAAGATCTTACAGAAACATTATTGCTTGACTCAGCGGAAATACAGGAAGATGAAATAAAATATACCAATAAGCGTCGTGCTGCAGAAGGATTACCTTACCTGCGACCACTCTATACCATCCAGGATGCAAAGAATTGTTTCGAACATTTTGCGGCAGTTGAATATGGGATATGGTTTGATGTACTGGACGGAGTGCAGGCCATGTACACCGATGCCGGACATATAATTGGCAGTACCTGTGTGCATATAAGAGTGAAAGAAGATGGAAAGGAAACACGACTCACCTTTAGCGGCGATGTGGGCCGTTACCGGGATGCCATATTAAAATCACCACAAACTTTCCCGCAGGCAGATTATATTTTATTAGAATCGACCTATGGTAATAGTTTACATGATAATGCTGTTACTACTCCTGAAATTTTATTGCGGTGGATTGAAAAAGCTTGTTTACAAAAAAAGGGGAAGCTCATCATGCCAGCTTTCAGTGTAGGTCGTACCCAGGAATTGTTGTATTCGCTTAATCAATTGGAATTAGAAAACCAATTGCCTGACCTGGATTATTATGTAGATAGCCCATTAAGCATTGAAGCAACAGAAATAGTAAAGCGATATCCTCAATATTTTAATAAAACAATTCAAAATATTTTGTTGTCGGATAACGATCCTTTTTCTTTTAAAGGATTGAAGTATATAAAATCCGTTGAGCAATCCAAGATGCTCAATTTTCAAAATGGCCCAATGGTCATTATTTCAGCAAGCGGTATGGCTGATGCTGGTAGGGTAAAACATCATATCAGTAATAATATCGAAAACAGCCGTAACACTATTTTACTTACAGGTTATTGTGAACCTCATTCGTTGGGTGGAAGGCTGATTGCCGGTGATAAAGAGGTTGGTATTTTTGGAGTAGAGCACCAGGTAAACGCCGAGATCGGGGCTATTCGCAGCATGAGTGCACATGGTGACTATGAAGATCTTTCACAATGGCTGGCCTGCCAGGATCCTGCACAAATAAAAAAATTGTTTTTGGTTCACGGGGAGTACAATGTACAGCTTGATTTCAAACAAAGATTGATCAAAAAAGGTTTTTCAGATATAGAAATACCTGCACGTCACTATGAAATAGGGCTGCTATAATTCTTTCATCTTCACTTTCACAATTTATTAGTAAACCAGGAAAGGTTTTTGCCGTTTATAGTGTGGTTATTGCCTCAACCAAACTGCACTTAAGAAATTAATTTACCCAAATAAAAGGAGATACCATGAAGCAGAGCTTAAAACTGTGGACAGGTTATTTGTCATTCGTCTTCTTGCTTGCAAGTTGTGCTTCCACAGCGCATATTGAAAAAGACGATAACGTTGATTTTAAACATTACAAAACCTTTGCCTGGATAGATAAGGACGGCGAGGGAAAAAATGATCGAAACAGGAATAATGATTTGACCGAACAAAAAATAAGACAAGCTGTAAATACTGAATTGGAAAAAAATGCAGGATGGAGAGAAACTAAAAATCATCCTGACGTATTGCTTAGTTATGATGTGTTGGTTGAAAGAGGAGTAAAAGAGAACAATAACCCCGTTTATTCACAGCCTTATTCAAGAGTTATTTTTAATCCTTACACACGGCGTTATGCTACCATTTATTATCCTTCACAATTTATGGGCTATGACAGAGACCAGCGTTCGATAAGAGAAGGAACAGTAACGATCAGCATGATCGATACAAGAACTGATAAAACCGTATGGCAGGGATGGACTACCGATGAAGTAAGAAGTAAAAATCTGACCGGCAAAGAAATTCAGAATAGTGTAAAAGCTATTTTCAAAAAATTTGATGTCGCTAAAAACTAATTAGTATAAGGATGGTTTCGGACAACCTTCCCACTTTGGGAAGGTTTTTTATTTTCATAATTCTAATGAAGACCTTCGGAAAAATAAGATTGAATCCGTTATTTTTGCCGCCCAATGGCGGGGTAGCTCAGGCGGTTAGAGCGCAGGATTCATAACCCTGAGGTCTCGGGTTCAACTCCCGATCCCGCTACAACTTTTTAAAACAATTCATATCCGCTACAGGTGAGAGATTGTCTCAAAAATCGAATCTTGCCGGGAAGACGGTAAGACAGAAAGAAAATAATAATTATAATCAATACTTACCGCCTTCTTGTCTCACCGGCTATTTTATTAAAAAACTACTTTATGTATCAAATCAAAGTAGGGCAAAATGTAATTTCTTACTTGCCGGGTATGTCAGTCTGAAAAGAAGTCTTTATAAATTTTATTCCTCCTGCATAATTCTTCCGAAATAATTTTTTAACAGAAATGTATTTTGTAAAAAGTTTAATCCAAAAATCTGAATAGCTCTGGGAGAAAAAGAGGATATTGCTTACAAGAACTATTTAATCATGATTTCAGTCAGAATAAAAATATCGGTATCAATTATATTAATCGGCTGTTTGGTTTGTTATAATATACAAGCCCAGGATAAGCTATATCCCAATACTTTTCCATTAGATGATGTTGTGTTATTGGACGGACCTTTTAAACATGCCCGTGACCTCAACATTCAAACTCTTTTAAAATATGATGTTGATCGTTTATTGCAACCTTTCAGAAAGGAAGCCGGTTTACCTGAAAAAGCGGCACGCTTTACAAATTGGGCAGGACTTGATGGACATGTCGGCGGACATTATTTATCGGCATTAGCAATGAATTATGTAGCTACAAATAATGCCGAATGTAAAAAACGAATGGAATATATGATCGAAGAACTCAAAGCCTGCCAGGATGCAAACACTGCAAATAACCCGGATTGGGGAAGCGGGTATGTAGGCGGAGTTCCAGATAGTAAACTAATATGGTCTACATTAAAAGCCGGCGATTTTAAAGCATTCCGTAACGCATGGGTCCCCTGGTATAATGTACATAAGATGTATGCAGGACTAAGGGATGCCTGGTTGTATGCCGGAAATGAAGAGGCGAAAAATATTTTTTTAAAATTCTGCGATTGGGGAATAAATATTACTTCGGGATTAAAAGATGATCAAATGCAATCCATGCTTGACACAGAACATGGAGGTATGAATGAGATCTTTGCTGACGCTTATCAGATCACCGGTGATGTAAAATATTTAGTTGCTGCAAAAAGGTTTTCACATAGAATGTTGCTTGACCCGATGTCAGCCGGAACTGATAACCTCGATAATAAACATGCAAATACACAAGTTCCTAAAGCCATCGGGTTTGAGCGTATCGGCGAACTTAGTCAGGATGATAAATATGAAAAGGCAGGCAGTTTTTTTTGGGAAACAGTAACAACTAACCGCACTCTTGCATTTGGAGGAAACAGCAGGAGAGAATTTTTTCCAAGCACAGCAGCATGTACCGATTTTATTAATGATGTGGAAGGACCGGAGTCGTGTAATTCATATAACATGCTTAAGCTAACGGAAGATCTTTTCAGAGTGAACCCTTTAGCAAAATATATTGATTACTATGAAAGAACCTTATATAATCATATCCTGTCAACACAGCATCCTGTGACCGGCGGTTATGTCTACTTCACACCCGTCCGTCCACGCAGTTACAGAGTTTACTCTGCGCCTAATGAAGCCATGTGGTGTTGCGTAGGAAGTGGTATGGAAAATCATGGTAAATACAATGAGTTTATTTATACTCACCAGCACGATTCATTATTTCTGAATCTATTTATTGCATCTGAATTAAAATGGAAAGACAAAGCAATAAAACTTAAACAGGAAACAAATTTTCCTTATGAAGAACAAACGAAATTGACTATAAGCGAAGGATCTTCACAATTTAAACTGATGATCCGGTATCCATCGTGGGTAAAAGATGGTGCTTTAAAAATTATGGTGAACGGAAAGGCAGTATCCTATACATCTCATCCATCATCTTATGTAGCTGTTGATCGTTTATGGAAAAAAGGCGATGTAATACTTGTTAAGTTACCAATGCATAATACGATTGAGCATTTACCAAATGTCCCGGTCTATATCGCCATCATGCACGGCCCGATTTTACTTGCTGCAAAAACAGGTACTGAAGATTTAAAGGGTCTCATTGCTGATGATAGCCGTTGGGCGCATATTGCCAGTGGTAAAAGGCTGCCTGTTGATAAAGCTCCTATATTGATAGAAGATAATATTTCAAATATCACCAATAAATTGAAGCCTGTAAAAAATGAGCCAATGACCTTTACCGTTTCAGGACTTAAAATAGTTAACCCGGTTAATATTGTATTTGAACCTTTTTACAAAATTCATGATGCACGGTATATGATGTATTGGATGGCATTGACCAACAACCAATATAGTTCGTATATTGATTCGATAGCAGTACTGGAAAAAGAAAAGTTGGCACTACAAAAACGTACTATTGATTTTGTAGCGCCTGGCGAGCAACAGCCTGAGGCCGATCATGACATGCAAAGGACAAATTCAAGATCAGGAAATTCTTTTGATGAATTTTGGAGAGACGCTAATAACGGCGGGAATTTCAGCTATAAACTAACGACTGACGGAGAAACTGATTTGTCTTTAATTGTTCGTTATTGGGGCGCAGAATGGGGAAGCAGAAAGTTTGACATTTATATAGATGATGAAAAACTGGTAGCAGAAGATAATACGGGAAAATGGAACCAGTCGAAGTTTCAGAATATAGAATATAAAATTCCTGATGCTATGATTAAAGACAAAAATAATGTTCGTGTAAAATTTCAGGCATTACCGGGCAACACTGCAGGTGCTGTTTATTATATCCGTCTCGTTAGAAAAAATAAATAGTAAATAAGAATAAACTTAGATAAGTACCCTAAATTTTTAAGGGTTGTTGCAGATGTATCGCATGATTTCTTGGATGAGCAAGGACTAAAAATGTGATTTTATTTTCATTGAGCTTTGTCGGATGATGATTTCGCTTTTTATAATTTCTTCATGCCTTTTTAGTTGTGTGCCTTTGCTTTTTAATATTTTTTCAAAGTAAATATTAGCAGCCTTTTTTCCTAATTCTTTACTTTTCTGATCAACCGAAGAGAGAGAAGGTTTAATAATGTTTGTAAAAGCTTCATTGGCGAAACCAAATATCCCGAGCTGGTCAGGTACTTTTATTCCTTTAGATTCTGCAATTTCAAGTATAGCCAAAGATTGATAATCTGATACGGTAAGAAAGGCGTCAGGTGGCTCTTTTAGTGCAAGAAGTTCGGTTACGGTTTCAACAGTTTTTTCTTTTAATAATGAATCTTCAACGACGAAATTATAAGGTATACTAAACCCCGATTCTTTAAGTGCCATTAAAAAACCTTCCTTCCTGTTCCTGAAAATAGTTGTGTGATTAGGTCCTCCCAGAAAAGCTACTCTTTTATATCCTTGCTGAAAAAGAGTTTTCGTAACATTATAACATGCTTCTTTATTATCGTTTGATACTTTAAAACTTTCTACCTGGTCCATACAGCGGTCAAATTGAATCAAACCTATGTTGTGGTTTCTTATATTATCAAGGTGAGTATAGGATCGTGTCTCTGCTGATACAGAAATTAAAATGCAATCCACATTCTGATGAATCAGGGTATCGATTGCCTTACATTCCTGCATGAAGGATTCATGTGATTGGCATATTACTAAGCTATGATTGTTTTCAAAACATATTTCTTCAATGCCTGCAATTGCTTCGGAAAAAAAACTATGATTAATATGTGGAACAACTACACCAATGGTTTTTGAAGAACCTTGCCGGAGATTAGCAGCATGAGAGTTATGTTTATAATTTAATTCAGTGGCTTTCCTTCTTACGGTTTCTTTTACTTTTTCGTTTATAGCAGGATGATTGTTGAGTGCCTTGGATACATACGAAGCAGAAACGTCCAAAGCCTTTGCTATATCATATATGGTTATCCGTTTGTGGATCATTACAGAATTTATACGGTTTAATCTTTCGTTTTTTATTGATTATTCTTATCCATCTGCTTAAATATTTTTATCAGGAAGAAATTATCAATTAATAATCCCAAAGCTATTTAGAAACGAACTTATCTAATTATGCTATAATTTTTATTGAATCTATTCAAATTTATTTGCTTCTTATTGATTAAAACATTTCGACAAGCTATAATGGAATATTGTCATTTTTTAAAAATTATCTCATCTATTAATGAAATCGATTGCAGGTATTTTTTAATTAACATATTATTGTAATTCAACTATTTAATTTAATAAATAGGGATTAAAAAAAAAATTTGTCAATCGATTTCAAAAAATTTAGTTTTGAAATCGAAATTACGAACTTATAGTAAGTGAGTAATTCCTAACGGTTTTGAATCCCTTATTTTAATTTAAAAAGAATCCCATGAACCAAAGCTTGCCAATGAGAAGGAATATTCTTTTCCGTAAGAATATTCAGGGGCGATTATCAATAAGTCCCCGCTTTTTCTTCTTATCGATCTTTTCTCTTTTTTACTTTTTAGGTATGGCTCAGCAAAGAATCACCGGGAAAGTTGCAACGGGTGAATCACCTATTGTTGGAGCCACAGTCCTGGTAAAAGGAACAACGACTGCTACCCAAACTGATGCGGGAGGAAACTTTGCTATTAATGCACCTGCCAATGCAACACTTGTTATTAGCTATGTTGGTCACGAAACCAAAGAAGTAAAACTATCTAATCGTACATCCATTTCAATCGATCTGCAACCAATTAATCAACAATTAGGAGAAGTAGTAGTAGTTGGTTATGGTACACAAAAGAAATCGACATTGACTGGATCGGTGTCAACGGTGTCAGGTAATGATGTTGCTAAAAGCCCTTCTCCAAATGTTTCCAATTCATTAGCGGGGCGCCTTCCGGGATTAATTGTTAATCAACGTACCGGAACACCAGGGAGGGATAATCCTGATATTTTAATCCGGGGAGGAGGCACTGTTCCTCCTGTGGGCAGTGACTTTGGTACTTATCTTACCTACAATGCTCCGTTAGTAGTTATTGATGGTGTACAAGGTCGTGGGGATTTAAGCAGACTGAACCCACAGGATATTGAAAGTTTCTCTGTATTAAAAGATGGTTCTGCAGCAATATATGGAGCTGCAGGCGCTAACGGTGTTATCTTAGTTACTACTAAAAGTGGTTCAAGAGGAAAAGCTGATTTTAGTTTTTCCTATAATTATGCTATCGATAATCCTACGAAAGTTCCAGATGTAATGGATGCAGCCACATTTGCTGAAGTTTATAATGAAGGAGTTTTTTACCGTGCAGGCCGCAATCCAGCCAATTATACTCCTCAATATACCGATGCTCAAATACAAAAATATAGGGATGGCTCAGATCCTATATTGAATCCAAACACAGATTGGGTAGGCTTAACCCTACATCATTCATACGTGAAAAATTTAAATCTGCAGGTAAACGGAGGCAGCGACAGAGTACGTTACTTACTTTCTTTTGGCTCATTACAACAGAATGGAAATTTCTATGGGAATACTATGCTGTATAAACAATACAATGCCCGGGTAAAAGTGGATATTGAACTGGTCAGAAATCTTACTGTAGGGGCTAATGTCAATGCGATTTTTAAAAATGGAGATTATCCCGGTGGTGGAAACGGGGGCAACATCAATTTTTATAATATTCTGGGAGCCAATCCTACTATTGTGGGTAAATATCCCAATGGTTTGCTTGGACCCGGAAGACTTGGTCAAAGTTCCTTGCTGAATGATCAGCGTGGATATGTTCGCAACAACAGTACTCCTATATATTCTACGTTCACGGCAAGTTATGCCGTCCCTTTCATTAAGGGGCTTAAGTTTGATGCATCCTTCAATTATGATTTTGGAAGCGACTTTAACAAGGATTGGCAAATCCCTTACTATTATTATGAATATAATACCGGTACCCAGCAATATGATAAAAAACAAGGAACAGGATTGGCAAACGCTCAGTTATCAGATAATTACTTTAGGTGGAATAGTTTGCTTACCAACGTCAGGGCAACTTATGACAGAACTTTCCTGAATAACCACCATGTTATGGCAATGCTGGGTTGGGAGCAAAGCCAATATAATAATACATCAGCCAGCGCTACAAGAAGAAACTTTCTCAGCCCTGCCATAGATCAGCTAAACCAGGGTAGCCAGGCCGCTGCAGACCAGGGTGTTGGAGGATCAGCTTTCTCAAGTTCTACCAATAATTATTTTGGCCGGTTGAATTATGACTTTAAATCGAAATACCTGTTTGAATTTTTATTCCGCTATGATGGTTATTGGAATTTTCCTTCAGGAGATCGCTATGGGTTTTTCCCGGGAGCTTCTATTGGATGGCGGTTGTCTGAAGAAGATTTCATGAAAAATGCTCTTCCTTTTGTAAACCAATTGAAAATAAGAGCTACCTACGGTGAGACAGGAAACAACCGTTTTAGTAGTGATAAAAACTTTGCTTTTTTACAGTCTTATTTTATTGGTCAGAATTATGTGTTTGGTTCAAACGATGCTCCTGGTATTTATTCCAGTCTATTGTCGAATCCAACCTTTACATGGGAAAAGGCCAAGAAAATGGATTTTGGATTGGAATCCCTGCTTTGGAACGGAAAATTAGGAGTTGACTTTACTTACTGGCTGCAAAAAAGAAGAGATATTCTTGCTACACGCAACCTCTCAATTCCCAGTACCTTCGGATTTCCTAACCTTCCTCCGGAGAATTTTGGAGAAGTCAATAGTCACGGTTTTGAACTGATATTGAGTACAAAGGGTTATATTATAAAGGATCTTACTTATAAAGTGAGCGGTAACATTGCTTACAATAACAGTAAAGTTATTTTCCTGGACGAGGTGCCGCCCGCAAGAGATTACCAGAAAGTTACCGGAAAACCTGTTTATACTGGCCTATATTATAAGGCGGATGGAATTTTCCATAATCAAGCTGAATTAGATAAATATCCCCATGATGCTAACACCCAAATAGGAGATATCAGAATAGTAGATCTTGATGGTAACGGTAAAATTAATGCAGACGACAGGTATCGAGTTCCTTACACAAGTGTTCCCAAATATGTATTCGGTCTAAACTCAGACTTTCAATTTAAGAATTTTGATTTAAATATCTTTTTCCAAGGACAGGCTGGGGTGAGAAATTATGATGATAGGGCTGCTGCTCTGGGAGAAACCGATTTTACCAATGCTACTGTTTGGCGAGCTACTGACCGATGGTCACCAACCAATCCTAATGGTAGCAAGCCAAGATCATCTGCATATCAGCCGGGCAATACAACATTCTTTTTGTTTGATGGCAGCTTTGTAAGACTTAAAACTGTTGAACTGGGATATAATATTCCCGCATCGATCTTACAAAAAACAAAAACGCTTAAAGGTTTGCGTGTGTATGTGAGTGGTTTTAACCTTGCTACCTGGGCCAAGGAAATTAAGTTTGCCGATCCCGAGTTTAATGGTGGCTATTTCAACTATCCCCCATCACGTATAATCAATTTCGGAGCTAGTATTAAATTTTAAAACTCGTTATATGAAAAAACTAATAGGATTATTAATTATTATCGTTTTCTTTTCCTGTAAGAAGAATGTATTGAATGTTGAACCACAGGATCGTATTGCAGAAAGTGCAGTTTGGGGTGATGAAAGCCTGATAAAGGCTTATCATAATGAGCTATACAATGGCATTCCTCATGGATTTTATATTCATATGTATTCTAAATACACTGATGAAGCCTATAATAGTGCCCCTTGTTGCGGAGCTGATATTTTCAAATTAAATACTTTTAATCAGGATAATATTGGTGGTGCAGGCGGGGGAGATTTTTGGGGTGGATATATTTATTATTGGAATCAGGGTTATACTTATATAAGAAAAATAGATGTTTTTTTGGAGCAAATGGGAGCGTCTGGTAGTCTTGAATTCAGCGATAAAAAACGCCTTATAGCAGAAGCTAAGTTTGTCAGAGCTTTTATTTATTTTAATTTGATTGAAAGATATGGCGGTGTTCCAATAGTTACAAAATCTTATGGTTTGAGTGACGCTGCTTCAGTAACATTTAAAAGAAATACATTTGATGAATGTGTAGCTTTCATCCAAAAGGATATTGATGAGGCATTGCCGGATCTCCCGGCAAAATATGCATCTACTGATCCAAATTATGGTCGGGCTACAAAGGATGCCTCTTATGCATTATTATCCAGGCTGTATTTGTATGCGGCTTCTCCTTTGTTCAATCCAACTCATGATAATGCAAAATGGCAAAAAGCAGCAGCAGCCGCTGCTGTATTTACAGAAAATGCTGACAGAGGATATACGCTGTATCCGAATTACAGAAACCTATTTAATCAAAATAGCGGTGCTTCGCAAAATGAATTTATTTTAACCAGGAACTTTACTTCAAGTAATTTTCAACAGGCACCTGCCCATAATCTTGGAAGACGCTATGGCGCTTACGGGGGATGGTGGGCTAGTAATGGACCAACACAGAATATAGTGGATGATTATGATATGATAAATGGCGAGCCTGCATTTACCTGGTCTGGTAATACTAAAACCATTAATCCAGCTTCGGGATATGATCCGAACCATCCTTACTGGAACCGTGATCCTCGTTTTGAGGCAAGCATCCTTCATGATTCCACTGTTTTTCATGGTGATTTATTAGAAATGTGGGTGTCTTCTACAAGCCAACAATTTGGTTATGATTCATGGAAACAAAGTAGTGATAATCCCCGCAGCAGCTATTGGATAAGAAAGTTCATGCCGGAAGTACAACCGATTAGCTTTGCAGAACACTATACTATTCCCTGGCCGCACTTTCGCCTCGCTGAGATTTACTTAAATTATGCTGAGGCAAAATTTGAGTTGGGTGACGAAGCGAAATGCAGAGAGTATATTAATAAAGTAAGAGCCAGAGTTGGAATGCCTCCTATAGCTGCAACCGTAACTGGCCAGGCTTTAAGAGATCGTCTTTATAATGAGAGAAGAATTGAATTGTCTTTTGAAAACCATCGCTTTTTTGATATCCGGAGGTGGAAGATTGCAAATGTTATCGAGAACAGGCCAATATATGGAATGGATATTTTCCTGAATCAAACGACAGGAGTAAAAACTTATACACCGGTGTTACTATTGCAAAAAAATCCATATCAAGATAAAATGAATCTTCTTCCGATAGCAACGGATGAGATCAAAAAAAATAAAGGTACATTAGAACAGACTCCCGGGTGGTAGTAAGACTTTTTTTCAGAAAGCAGATACATGTTGTCGGATGGAAACATCCGACACTTTTTTATATGGAATAATTTAAAAAAATAAGAAATGAAATCGTTCAGGCGTGGTTGATAAAATAAGCAATGGTGTTATTGATAATTTATTTTTATTCTTGGTTATATTTTTTCTTGCATATAAAAATATGACGATTAACGCCGCAAGATAATTTCCTAATCTGCTTCCGATTCTTGGTTTGCTTTCTTTTTGTTACTTACTTTGATGTAGGGGCATAAATCGGTTATAGCAAGCATCAAATGAAAAATTTATTAAGAAGGAAATGAAAACATTAGTATGTGCAGAGCCGGGAAAGTTTCAATATAAAACGGCAGATAAGCCGGAACTATTGAAAGATCAGGCTATTATTAAGATCAAACGTATTGGCATTTGCGGAACTGATCTGCATGCTTTTGAAGGCACGCAACCGTACTTCAACTATCCAAGAATTTTAGGCCATGAGTTGGCAGGTGAGTTGGTAGAATTTGATAATGCTCCTGGTTTTAAACAAGGAGAAGGCGTTACGTTTATTCCTTATTTCAATTGCGGTAAATGTATTGCCTGCCGTAAAGGAAAAACAAATTGTTGTACACGAATGCAAGTATGCGGTGTGCATGTGGATGGTGGCATGGTGGAATATTTATCCGTTCCTTCTTCTTCATTATTACATGGCGAAGGGTTGAGTTTTGATGAATTGGCATTGGTAGAGCCACTTGCTATTGGAGCACATGGTATTCGCAGAGTGCCTGTTGAACTGGGAGAATTTGTACTCATAATTGGTGCAGGCCCCATTGGGCTTGGAACAATGGAGTTTGCACGAATAGCAGGAGCGCAGGTAATCGCTTTAGATATTAATGAACAACGTCTTCAATTTTGTAAAGAGAAATTAAATGTTACTCATACAGTGAATGCATTGACTTCTGATGTTTCAGAGCAATTGAAAGAAATAACAAATGGAGATATGCCTACCGTTGTAATTGATGTAACCGGAAGTTTAAAAGCCATCAACAATGCATTTCAATACATGGCACATGGAGGACGCTATGTTTTGATTGGTTTGCAAAAAGGAGATATTTCTTTTAGCCATCCTGAGTTTCATAAAAGAGAAGGAACATTGATGAGTAGCCGGAACGCTACAAGAAAGGATTTTGAGCATGTTATTGCTAATATGAAGAAAGGAGAAGTAAAACCCACCACTTATATTACACATCGTGTGATTTTTGATGATGTGAAGAAAGAATTTGAAAGTTGGCTGAATCCGGCAAATGCTGTGATCAAAGCAATGGTTGAAATGCCATAATAGTGGAAAATATTCGTGATATTACGGTAGCAAGTAACTCTTTACTTTAAATATTCAACGTGTAATTAAAATGAAAAAAATATTTTTTGCCTTCTTTTTGTTTGTAGCAACTGCGAGCTTCTCACAGAATAAAACCTCCCTAAAACTTTGGTATAAACAACCTGCAGGTAAAACCTGGGAAAATGCATTACCGATAGGAAATGGAAGATTGGGCGCCATGATTTATGGTAATGTAGAACAGGAAACGATACAGTTAAATGAACATACAGTGTGGAGCGGAAGCCCCAATCGTAATGACAATCCTTTAGCATTGGATTCTTTACCATTAATAAGACAACTCATATATGACGGAAAGAGGAAAGAAGCAGAAAGAGTAGTTAATAATTCAATTATTACCAAAAAATCTCACGGCCAAAAATTTGAACCTGTAGGTAGTTTGCAATTGGCATTTACCGGGCATGAAAATTTTTCGAACTACAACAGAGAATTGGATATTGAAAGAGCGATTACCAAAACTTCTTATACAGTTAATGGCGTAACCTATACACGTGAGGCACTGGCTTCTTTTCCCGATCGTGTAGTTGTTATGCGCTTAACTGCAAGCAGGCCTGGTAGCGTTTCCTTCACTGCTTTTTTTACAACGCCTCAAAAAAGAGCAACCATCAAGACAACAGCATCAAAAGAGCTAACCATTTTTGGAACTACTTCTGATCATGAAACAGTGAAAGGTATGGTGAATTATAAAGGTATTGTACGCATGAAGCTGGAAGGAGGAAGTTTAAATGCAAATGATACTTCTCTTATGGTGAAAGATGCCAATGCTGTAACCATTTATATTTCCATTGCTACCAATTTCAACAATTATCAGGACATCAGCGGTGATGAAAATAAAAGAGCAGCAGATTATTTAAATAAAGCTTTCCCAAAATCTTTTGCTGCTATTTTACCTGCTCATGTTGCTGCTTATCAAAAATATTTTAACAGGGTAAAACTGGATTTGGGTACAACCGATGCGGCGAATCTCCCAACAGATGAACGGCTGAAAAATTTTAAATCAGTCAATGATCCTTCATTTGTAACACTATATTATCAGTTTGGCCGCTATCTTCTAATCTCTTCTTCTCAACCCGGAGGACAAGCAGCAAACCTCCAGGGAATTTGGAATGATAAGATCAATCCACCATGGGACAGTAAGTACACTATCAACATCAATGCAGAAATGAATTACTGGCCGGCTGAAAAAACAAATCTTGCTGAATTGCATGAACCATTCTTGCAAATGGTAAAAGATATGTCTGTTGCAGGACAACAAACAGCAAGAGTTATGTATAATGCAAGAGGATGGGTAGCGCACCATAACACAGATATATGGCGTGCTACCGGAGCTATTGATGGCGCCAACTGGGGACTATTTAATTCCTCCGGTGGATGGATGAGCCAGCATTTATGGGAACATTATTTATATAGTGGTGATAAAAATTTCCTTGCTTCGATTTATCCTATACTAAAAGGTGCATCCACTTTTTATGTTGATTATTTAGTGGAGCATCCAACATATCATTGGCTGGTTGTTAGTCCCGATGAGTCACCGGAAAATACACCAAAAGCACATCAGAGTTCTGCGCTTGATGCAGGTGTAACCATGACCAACCAGATCGTTTTTGAATTATTCAGTTCTACAATAAAAGCAGCGGAGATCTTGAAAAAAGACGTTGCTTTTGCTGACACATTGAAACAAATGAGAAAACGTCTTCCGCCAATGCATATCGGTCAATACGGACAATTACAGGAATGGTTAGATGATGTTGATGATCCAAAAGATAATCACCGGCATATTTCTCATTTATATGGTTTGTTTCCTTCTAATCAAATATCTCCATACCGTACGCCTGAATTATACAGCGCAGCAAAAAATACCTTGATTCAACGTGGTGATGTATCAACCGGCTGGAGTATGGGATGGAAAGTAAACTGGTGGGCAAGAATGCTCGATGGCAATCATGCGTATAAATTAATACAAAGCCAGCTTTCTCCTGTAAACACAACCGGTACAAGATATGAAGGCGGCGGCGGTACTTACAACAATCTTTTTGATGCACATCCTCCATTCCAGATTGATGGAAATTTCGGATGCACTTCCGGTATTACAGAAATGTTTATGCAAAGTGCAAATGGAGAAATTCATTTACTACCAGCTATTCCAGATGTATGGCAAACCGGGGGAAGCATTACGGGATTAAGAGCTATCGGCGGTTTTCAAATTGTAAGTATAGAATGGAAAGATGGAAAAGTTATAAAAGCTGTTATCAGATCAACTTTAGGAGGTAATCTTCGGTTGCGGGTTCCCAATGCAATGAAATTAAGTGCAGGCGGTGTGTTGAAAATTGCAACAGGTAAAAATTCAAATTCTTTTTTCCAGGTAGAAGAAACACCAGCTCCTGTTGTATCATCAAAAGCAACCATTACAGCAACTGCATTGAAAGAAACAATGCTTTATGATATAGCAACGCAGGCAGGGAAAACTTATACATTTATTGCACTGTAAAATTCTTAATGATACAAAGACTTTTAATTGTTGTTATAACAAATGTTCCTGGTCTGTTATGCAAATTTTCCGAAAAATAAATTCTTTGCTTTGCCTGCTTCTTTTTAGCTGCCTGCTATATGGACAGGCAAATATTGAAAAATGGAAAGTTTTTGAATTAACACTTAGTGGACCAAATACAGGAAATCCATTTACAGACATACATCTATATGGTAAGTTCATTCAAAGCGGAGATACTACTTCGGTTCCAGGTTTCTATGATGGGGAAGGTATTTATAAAATCCGGTTCATGCCGCAGCAAGAAGGAAAGTGGACTTATGTGACGACGTGCAATAATAAAAAACTGGATAATAAAAAAGGAAGCTTTGTTTGCACTCCTGCACAGAACAATAATCACGGGCCTGTAGCCGTGAGAGATACATTTTATTTTGCTTATGCCGATGGTACTCCGCATTACTCATTCGGTACAACCTGCTATGGCTGGGTACACCAGGGAGATAGTTTAGCAGATGTAACACTCAAAACATTATCGAAAGGATATTTCAATAAAATGCGCATGTGCATTTTTCCAAAAAGTTATGATTGGAATAATAATGAACCTCTGTATTATCCTTTTGAAGGAACTCCATTAAAGAACTGGAATTTCAGCAGGTTAAATCCGGCATTTTTCAGAAACATAGAAAAAAGAATTAAACAGCTTGATTCTTTGGGCATACAGGCTGACCTGATTGTTTTCCATCCTTATGATCGTTGGGGATTCAGCACACTGGATAGAACAACAGAAGATTTGTACATCGAATACATCATTGCTCGGTTTGCCGCTTACAAAAATGTTTGGTGGAGCATGGCCAATGAGTACGATTTTATGAGAAATAAAAAGCTAAGCGACTGGGATCATTATATCGAACAATTTGCCAAAAAAGATAAATTTCATCATCTCATCGGTATTCATAACGGATCAAGAATATATGATCATAGCAATCCATTGATCACTCATGCAAGCATCCAGAGTGAAGATACTTACAAAGCAAAAGAGTACAGAACTACTTATAAAAAACCGGTTGTGTTTGATGAATGCAGGTACGAAGGAAACATTCCCTGGTCGTGGGGAAATTTAACTGCTCAGTCGCTGACGGAAAAATTCTGGAGAGGGTTTACCAACGGAGGATTTGTGGGACACGGCGAAACTTACGTTACAGAAAATCCAATCAATTTTCCAAACAAATCATCTGATATTTTATGGTGGTCGAAAGGTGGTGTGTTGAGAGGAGAAAGCCCGGAACGAATTAAATTTCTCAGAAAGATTATAGAAAGCGCACCTCCCTATTTAAAACCTATTCCATTATTTACATGGATGCCTTTTTCCTGTGTTGGCATTGATCATGAATATTATTTGGGTTATTTAAATGATGCGCAACCACGAAGTATTGTGATTACTCTTCCCACTGATGCATCATACCATGTTGAAATTATTGATACATGGAATATGACAATAACAGCACTTGAAAAAAAGTTTTCAGGACGTAGCTTAATTGATTTGCCCGGAAAGCCATACATAGCTGTAAGAATTGTGAAGCAGTAATAAATAAGCGCATGAAAAAAAATACGTTGCTTGTTGCATTTATATTCGTTTTCATTCACCGTGATACGTTCAGTCAGCATGTCCTGTTCAATACGAAAGCTGAAAAAGCGCTACCCTTTCCTAATGCGTTGGTAGTACTAAATCCATCATGGATAAAAGACCGTGAAGATTTGAATACAACCTATTTAAAATCTCTTGATCCCGATAGGTTGCTGCATAATTTTAAAATCAATGCTGGACTACCATCTAATGCCAAACCACTGGAAGGTTGGGAAGCTCCCTATATTGGACTAAGAGGACATTTTACAGGCCATTATCTTTCGGCTGTTTCAATACTTGTAGAAAAATATAAAGACACACTATTAAGCAGACGACTCAACTATATCGTGGATGAGTTATATAAATGCCAGCAAGCTCTTGGCGATGGCTATTTAAGTGCATTTCCTGAAAAAGATTTTGACACGTTGGAAGCCGAATTTGGAGGTGTATGGGCGCCATATTATACTTATCATAAAATCATGCAAGGTTTATTGGATGTTTACGAACGCACCGGGAATAAAAAAGCTTATGACATGGTGGTGAATATGGCTTCTTATGTGAATAAGCGTATGTCTAAGTTAGATAAGGAAACGATTGAGAAAATATTTTATACTGCGGAAGCAAATCCTTCAAATGAAGCAGGAGCTATGAACGAGGTATTGTATAAATTATATAAAATTTCAAATGATCCTAAGCATTTGGCATTGGCAAAAATATTCGATCGGGATTGGTTTGCTGTTCCGTTGTCAAAGAATAAAGATATTTTAAACGGGTTACACTCAAATACACACATAGTACTTGTAAATGGATTTACGCAACGTTATTCGATAACGGATGAATCTTTATATCGTAATGCAGCAATAAACTTTTGGAATATGCTTCTGAATCATCATGCTTATGCAAATGGTTCAAGCAGTGGCCCACGTCCTAACGTAACGACAACAACTTCACTTACAGCTGAACATTGGGGTGTGCCTGATCATCTTAGTAACACCATGACAAAAGAGACTTCAGAATCATGCGTATCTCACAATACACAAAAACTTACTTCAACTCTTTTTACCTGGACTGCAAATCCAAAATATGCTGATGCCTATATGAATACTTTTTATAATTCAGTACTGGCATTGCAAAGTGTCCACACTGGAGCATGCGTATATCATTTGCCATTAGGCTCTCCCAGGAAAAAAGTTTTTCTAAAAGAAAATGATTTTCGTTGTTGCAATGGCACATCCATAGAAGCTTTTTCATCACTAAATTCAGGTATTTATTATCATAATGATTCAATTCTATGGGTGAATATGTATATTCCTTCTAAAGTAAATTGGACAGAAAAAGGTATTGCTGTTGAACAGGCAGGCAACTTTCCCTCAGATCCAAGTATCGAATTCACTATATCAGCAAAAAAGAGATCGGCATTTAACCTTAATCTGCTGGTTCCATCCTGGGCTAAAAAAGCAGATGTATATATTAATAACAAAAAGCAAAATAGTAAGATTACTCCCGACTCATATATTAGTCTTAATCGTGAATGGAATAATGATGATAAGATAAGGTTGGTTTTTCATTACGATTTTTATATAAAAACGATGCCTGATGACAAGAATGTAATAGCCATTTTTTATGGACCGGTTCTTTTGTCATTTGAGAGTGCTTCAGAACTGATATTAAAAGGAGATTATCATTCTATTTTAAATAATCTTTCTGTAGTTGACATAAGCAATCATACTTTTCATTTACTTAATAATGGGAAAACATATTTACTCAGGCCGTTGTACGATATAGAGTCTGAATCCTATGGAGTATATGCCACAATCAGGGAATATTAATGAAAGACGACAAAGATTGTTTTGTCAACAACAAACCGGAAGCGAATTGATAACTATAAAAATAAAATATAGCTGCATATGAAACATTCCAACCTCAAAAAAGGGTTTTGTTCTTTTTCTATTTTGCCATCTGCGATTATTCTTTTCCTATGTATCGTTCTTGGCATTACTTCCTGTAAAAACGATACCAATCCATTGGCTTTACAGCAACATAAAGAATGGAAAGATTACGGCGGGGGACCTGACCATTCAAAGTTTGTAGACCTTAAAGAGATTACAAAGTCTAACGTGAATCAAATGGAAATTCAGTTTGTAGTTCCGACGTATGATAAATCGGGATACAATTTCAACCCTATTATTGTGGACAATGTGATGTATATATTAGGTAGAAACAATTCACTTATAGCGGTTGATGCTACGACCGGTAAAGAAATATGGATCCATAAGGATCTGAGAGGAATCATTGCCAGGGGTATTAATTTCTGGCAGAGTAAAGACAAAAAGCAAAAGCGGTTTATCATTTTCCTTAATAATACTATGCAGGCTATTGATGCAAATAACGGTAAATCAATAATGGATTTTGGTGAATCCGGAAAAGGCTATACAGATATGAGAATGCATCTTGATCGTGATACTGCTTCGCTTGGCAGAATGACTTCTACAACGCCAGGTCATATTTTTGAAGATCTCATTTTAGTTGGTTCTGCTCCAGGTGAAAATCCTTTTGACGGTCCCGGGCACTTACGGGCTTACAATGTTATAACTGGTAAAATGGTTTGGGTGTTTCATACTATTCCTCTTCCTGGTGAACCGGGATACGAAACATGGCCAAAAGATGCATATAAATATGTAGGCGCAGCTAATACATGGGGAGAAATATCAGTGGATGAAAAAAGAGGAATTGCCTATTTTCCTTTAGGCTCTCCTACTTATGATTATGATGGCGCAGATAGAGTTGGCATGGGCTTATATGGAAATTGTATTCTTGCATTGGATGCCCGCACCGGAAAACATATCTGGCATTTCCAAACGGTGCATCACGATATATGGGATTATGATCTTACTGCAGCACCCCAGCTTATAACTGTTCAGCACAATGGAAAAAAAATAGATGCAGTTGCTGTAGCAGCAAAGACTGGTTTTTTATTTGTACTTGATCGTGTAACCGGTGAACCACTCTGGCCGATAGAGGAAAGACCAGTTCCTAAAAGTGAAATGCCAAATGAACAATCCTGGCCTACCCAACCATTTCCTACTGTAGTGCCTCCATTTAACCGACAGGTAGTAACTGTAGCTGATCTAAATCCTTATTATAATTCTAAGATTCGGGATTCACTTATTAAAAGAATAAATGCGGCGAAGGTTGGACTCTTCCAACCACTTTCCGATAAATATGAAACAATTGCTATGCCCGGATCTACGGGCGGAGCCAATTTCGGCAACACTGCTGCTGATCCTGAAAAAGGAATTGTATATGTTCAGACCAAGGAAGCAGCATCGATTTATAGCTTAAAACTAAGGGATACCAATTTTATTTCTTTTGATGATCGTTTAGCTAAAGCACAAGCTGTATATACGCAAACTTGCCAATCTTGTCACGGTGCAGACAAAAAAGGATTACCGGGTGTCGGTGTTAGCCTGATGAATCTTGCTGATAATGAAATAACACCCGATGTATTTAAGCAGATCATTAATAATGGTAAAGGAAGGATGCCTCCTTTACCGCATCTTGACGATGCTACGATTACAAGTTTGTATTTCTTTTTAATGCGGGCAGGAAGAGAATCTCCTAATGGCAATAGTGCAAGTAAGGTTCCACCTGGTCCGGTTGCAGATTCTGGTAGTGTGCCGCTTCCGGCTTTCGCACCTAAAAAAAATACAGGCTATCCTTCAGACTATACGGGCCCTAAAGCTGTTTACATTGAATCTAATAATTGGGGTGAAGGTGCTGATGATATTCTCACGCCGGCATGGTCATGGATTGTGGCTTATGATCTGAACAAGGGTACAATAAAATGGAAAGTGCCATTAGGTAATGTCGATAGTATTCACGGTAACCAATTTACAGGTGTACCAAGTGGATCTGCCCGTAAAGGAATGGTGATAACATCTACCGGACTTGTATTTGCAACATGCAGTGACGGCAGAGTATATGCGTATGATTCAGATAATGGAAAGACACTGTGGACAGGCGATCTGGGTCGTGCAAATCCGGGAGGAATTCCTGCAATGTATGAAGCAAACGGAAGACAATATCTTGTTGTATGTTCTACGGGCAGGCTTAAGGATAAAACAAAAAAGGAAGAGGATGTTCCAAGGGGATATATTGTTTATGCTCTTCCCAAAAAATAATGGAAATATGTAAAGACAGAAATTGCTGAACCTTTTATTGAAATGTGAAATTAAAATGCCTTTGCCGGAATTGAATCAACGTCGTTAAATGTAAATTCACAATTTGTTTTCGTACGATGAAAACTCGTTTATTACACGACAATAATTTATACTAATGAAAAAAAGTTTTTTCCAATTCGGTTTTCTTGTTTTTGTTTTTCTTTTTAGCGTATCGTCTTTGCAGGCGCAAACTGCAAAGAATCCCATCATGTATGCCGATGTACCTGATATGTCAATAATAAGAGTGGGTAGTACATATTATATGAGCAGCACTACTATGCACATGAGCCCGGGAGTTCCAATCATGAAATCAACAGACCTGGTAAATTGGAAATTGGTAAACTATGCTTACGATACATTGGTTAATAATGATGCAATGAATCTTGAAAATGGCAAAAACACTTATGGGAGAGGTTCATGGGCCAGTTGTCTTCGTTATCATAACGGCACTTATTATGTAAGCACATTTGCACAAACATCAGGCAGAACGCATATTTATTCAACAAAAAATATTGAGAAAGGACCCTGGAAGCAGGTATCTTTTGCTCCTTCCTATCACGATCATAGTATATTCTTTGATGACGACGGTCGTGTATATATGATCTATGGTGTAGGCAAACTTAGATTGCTTGAATTAACTGCCGATGCTTCCGGAATAAAACCTGGCACAACGGAACAGGTAATAATTGAAAATGCAAGTGCTCCGGCAGGTAATAATATTAATCTGCAGGCAGAAGGTTCCCAGTTATTCAAAGTAAATGGCAAATATTATCTTTTCAATATTACCTGGCCGAGAGGCGGTATGCGAACGGTAGTTATTCATCGTGCTGATAAAATAACTGGTCCCTGGGAAGGTAAACTTGGTCTCCAGGATTTAGGTGTGGCGCAGGGTGGGTTGATTGATGATACAAAAGGTAATTGGTATGCTTACCTTTTCCAGGATCATGGTGCTGTAGGTCGTATTCCTTACATTGTTCCTGTTAAATGGGTGGATGGATGGCCTGTGTTAGGTGTTGATGGCAAAGTGCCCGAAATAATAAATCTTCCTGCCAATAAAAGTTTAATACCAGCCATTGTAGTATCTGATGAATTTAATCGCAGCAACGGACAAGCTACATTGCCACTTGTATGGCAATGGAATCATAATCCTGATAATAATTTATGGGCTGTTACAAAACGGAAAGGTTATTTACGTCTTACTACCGGCAGATTAGACACTTCTTTCCTTTTTGCAAGGAATACACTTACTCAACGTACTATTGGTCCGGTTTGTTCAGGCAGTACATCAATTGATGTATCTAATATGAAAGATGGTGATTTTGCCGGTTTATGTTTATTGCAAAAAAATTATGGGCTCGTTGGTATTAGAGCAGACGGAAATGCAAAAACAATTGTGATGATCAATGCAAGCGGAGGGAAACCTGTAGAAGCAGCAACTATTCCGCTCACTCAAAAAATTATTTACTTTAAAGCGGAGTGTAATTTCACTGATAAAAAAGATGTAGCCGATTTCTTTTATAGTTTAGATGGAAAATTATGGAAACCTATAGGTACGCAACTTAAAATGGCATATACGCTTCCACATTTCATGGGTTATCGGTTTGGTTTGTTTAACTATGCTACGAAAAATATTGGCGGATTTGCCGATTTTGATTTTTTCCATATATCAGATAAAATTTCAGAAACAAAATAATACTAACAATACAATGAAGTATCTAATATTAACAAGCTTATTTTCCAGCCTTCTTTTATTTTGTAATGCACAGTCTTCATATAGTATCAGCAGTCCTGATAAAAATATTACTGTTAACTGTAATCCACAACAAGCTACTTACAATATCAGTTATAAAGCCGCTCCTGTTCTTAAAGATTCAAAGCTTGGTATAATAAGAGATGATGAAGATTTTTCAAAAGATTTGAAAGTTATAAAAGCATCAGCGCCTGTAATCGTTAAAGACAGTTATTCGATGCTGACTGCTAAGAAAAAAAATATCAGTTATACGGCTATCCAAAGAATCATTGAAACGCAGACTGCTTCCGGTAAAAAGATGAATATAATTTTTCGGGTATCAAATGATGGTGTTACATTTCGTTACGAGTTTCCTGAAAAATCGACTGATATAAAAAAGATCAATACTGAAACAACCAGCTTTCATTTTTATGATGGTACCCGGGCATGGCTGCAACCCAAGACCGAAGCACAAAGTGGTTTCGAACATTCCAATCCATCTTATGAAGCGCATTACATGATGGATATTGCAACGGGTACGCCATCTCCCGGAAAAAATGGTTGGGTATATCCAGCTTTGTTTAAATATCAAAACACCTGGATGCTTATTACTGAAGCAGCGTTAGGAAGAACCTATTGCGGCACGTCTTTGCAGCAAAATTCACCGGACAATGAGTACAAAATAAATTTTCCTGAAGAGCCTGAAGTATTTACTAATGGAGTTCCTACGTTGAATCCTGAATCAGCATTGCCATGGAAAACACCCTGGAGAATTATTGTGATCGGTGATCTGAAGACAATAACTGAATCTACTTTGGGAACCGATCTTGCCTTGCCTGCAAGAAAAATAGATGCTTCATTTATTAAACCGGGTAAATCTTCCTGGAGCTGGATTTTGGAAAAAGACGATTCAACAATTTTCAGCGTACAGAAAAAATATATTGACTTTGCTGCGGATATGAAATGGCAATATTGCCTGATTGATGCCAACTGGGATAAAACAATCGGCTATGATTCAGTCAAGATATTATCTGATTATGCAAAACAAAAAAATGTTGGCATTTTACTTTGGTATAATTCTGCAGGAAGTTGGAATACTGTAAAGATGACCCCGAAAGATAAACTGTTGACACATGAAGACAGGATGAAAGAATTCGGAAGAATAAGAGCAATGGGCATTAAAGGAATCAAAGTAGATTTTTTTGGAGGCGATGGACAATCAATGATCAATTATTACCAGGATATTTTGGATGATGCTGCCACTAATCATTTGCTGGCAAACTTTCATGGTGCTACATTACCCCGCGGCCTGCATCGCACTTATCCCAACATGATGACAACTGAGGCAATATTTGGTTATGAAATGATCACTTTTGGTCAGCAGTCTGCTAACCGGGCACCGGATCATTCGGTAATGAGTGCCATGGTCCGCAATGCTTTTGACCCGATGGATTTTACACCGATGAATCTTTATAAAATTCCCAAAATAAAACGTGTTACTACATCGGCTTTTGAATTAGCTACGTCCGTCGTTTTTTTATCTGGTATACAGCATTATGCAGAAAGCCCTGATGGAATGAGGCATGTACCTGAGTATGTAAAAAATTTCTTACGCAAACTTCCTGATAGCTGGGATGACGTGAAGTTTATTGATGGTTATCCCGGTAAATTATATGTGGTAGCAAGAAAGGCAGGCAATAAATGGTATGTAGCAGGTATCAATGGAGAAGGCATAGAAAAAACACTCACGTTAGATTTATCTTTTTTGAAAAATAAAAAAGCAACGCTTATTTTTTCAGGAAATAATTCAGGCGGCGATGAGCCGTCCTTTGATCAAAAAAATATTATTGTTCCTGCAAATGGTAAAATGGAAATTACATTGAAAAAGAATGATGGTTTTGTAGCTGTGTTTGAATGATGCGGGGTTATCATTTAAATGGTTGTAGCTTCACAGAAAATTATACAACCAAAAAGTAATATTGAACAAT
>Ga0105247_10000426_pt1 | contig 35857 bp, 29 predicted proteins | sample KBSS24metaG_FD_81519 | JGI IMG/M metagenome (GOLD analysis project Ga0105247, IMG submission 81519) | Switchgrass rhizosphere microbial communities from Kellogg Biological Station, Michigan, USA - KBS S2-4 metaG | ecosystem: Host-associated > Plants > Roots > Rhizosphere > Soil | place... | reverse complement strand
TCCCGACATCGTTCACACGCACACTGCGAAGGCCGGAACCGTCGGGCGCACTGCGGGGTTCCTGTATCGCTGGTTAACGCCGGGCACGCTCGTGGGCAAGCCGCGCGAGTGTAAGTTTGTCCACACGTATCACGGGCACGTTTTTCATAGTTACTACGGTCGCACCCGGACACGACTGTTTCTCATGATCGAAAGACTGCTGGCACGGATGATTACCGATCGTCTGATCGTGATCAGCAAACAGCAGAGCGTCGAGATTGGTGAGAAGTTTCGCGTTGGACGCCGTGGGCAGATCAAAGTGATTCCGCTGGGACTCGATCTCGGTCTGTTTGCCGAATATGCTTCACGACGCGCGAAGTTTCGTCATGAGCTTTGCATTCCCGATCATACGATTCTCATCGGGATTGTCGGGCGCCTGACGGAGATCAAGAACCACGAGATGTTTTTGAACGTCGCCGAGCGACTGAAAGAGATCGATCCGGCGTGTCGCAGGCAAGGCGAGGTGCGATTTATTATCATCGGCGATGGTGGTTTGCGTGAGACACTCGAGGCGCATAGCCAGGTGCTCGGACTCGACAAAGATGTGATTTTTGTGGGCGGACGAAGAGATCCGGAGTACTTCTATCCGGCGCTCGACGTGGTGGCGCTCACATCTCTTAACGAAGGCACACCGTTGACGCTGATCGAAGCGATGGCGAATGCGCGCCCGGTGGTGGCGACGAACGTTGGTGGTGTTGTGGATCTTCTGGGCGACGTGGTTGAAGATGGACCATACCAGGTTTGTCGTCGTGGCATCGCCGTGCCGCCCGGTGACGAAGAAGCGTTTGTGGCAGCGCTGAGCCGCATCATTCGCGATCGATCGCTGAGGCAGGAGCTCGGCGAGCGCGGGCTCGAGTTTGTGGAAGTGAACTATTCAAAAGAACGACTATTCGAAGACATCAAAGATCTATATGCAGAGTTGGGCCACAAAAAGGCACAAAAGGCACACAATCAGATTGTTTCGCAAAGGAGCCGAGTTTGAGAGTACTGATTACGGGTGGCGCGGGTTTTATTGGATCGCATCTGAGTGATGCTTACATCAAGCGTGGCGACGAAGTTTACGTCATCGACGATCTCTCGACCGGCACGATCGAAAACATTCAACACCTCAAAGGTCATCCGCGTTTTCATTACACGATCGACACCGTTCACAACCATCCCGTCACTGCCGAGCTGATCGATCAGTGTGACGTGATTTTTCATCTCGCGGCGGCAGTTGGTGTCAAGCTGATCGTCGAGAGTCCCGTGCGCACGATCGAGACAAACGTGCGCGGCACTGAAGTCGTCCTCTCAATCGCGAACAAGAAGAAGAAGAAGGTTTTGATCGCGTCGACTTCCGAAGTCTACGGGCTCAGCTCCGACGTGCCGTTTCGTGAAGACGGCAACCTCGTGATGGGCGCGACGACGAAAGGTCGCTGGAGTTACGCGTGCTCAAAGGCGATCGACGAGTTTCTCGCTCTCGCTTACTGGCGCGAGAAGAAGCTGCCGACGGTTGTCGTGCGTCTCTTCAACACGGTTGGACCGCGACAGACGGGACAGTACGGGATGGTGATTCCGACGTTCGTGAAGCAGGCGCTCGCGGGTCGTCCGATCACGGTTTACGGCGATGGCAAACAGAGTCGCTGTTTTGGTTACGTCGGCGACGTGGTCGGCGCGCTCGTCAAGCTGATGGATCACCCGGACGCCGTTGGACAAGTCTTCAACATCGGCTCGAACGTCGAGATCTCGATACTCGAGCTCGCCGAGCGCGTCAAACAGATCACGCATTCAGACTCAGACATCGTGTTTGTGCCTTACGACAAGGCGTACGAGGAAGGATTCGAAGACATGCCGCGGCGCGTGCCTGACATCACGAAGGTGAGCGAGTTTGTCGGCTTCCGTCCCGAGATGAGCCTCGATGGCATTTTGGAGAGGGTCGTCGCCTCATGTAAATCCTGAAAATCATGTAATCTTGTCTAAGACTTTCACAGGATTACAAGATTCACAGGATTAACAGGATTGTTAATCAATTATGCCTTTTAGTCCGCGCACGCTCCTGGCGGTTGCCGCATCATTTTGTTTAGCACTCATACTGACGCCGCTGGTGCGTGCGATCGCCCGTCGCTTCGGCTTCGTCGCCGTCCCCAAAACTGATCGCTGGCACAAGAAACCGACAGCGATGCTCGGCGGCGTCGCGATCTGGCTCTCAGTTGTCATCATTTCGGTCGTCTTTTCACTACAGATCACGTACGGCAAACAGATCCTGCTGGCGAGCAGTTTCCTCTTTCTCGTCGGCCTCGTTGACGATCTGATCCACATCAAGCCTTACCAGAAACTGATCGGACAGATTCTCGGCGCCGCGTATGTCGTTTATTACGGCCTGAGCTTGCCGTGGACCAGCTCGATTCTGGTGAACATGGCGCTCGCGATCTTCTGGCTCATCGGCATCACCAACGCGATCAACCTGCTCGACAACATGGACGGACTCGCGTCCGGCATCGCGATCATCGCCGCAGGCTTCCTGTCGCTCAGCTTCGTGAACAGCGGCCAGTACACGGAAGCGCTGATATGTTTGATCTTCGCGGGTGGGCTGCTCGGCTTTCTGGTTTACAACTCGAATCCCGCGTCGATCTTCATGGGCGACTGCGGCTCGATGTTTGTCGGGTTCTTTATTGCGAGCTCCGCGCTGATCAACGTGAGCGGTGGCAGATCGAGAAGTTTGCTGCCCGTGCTCGCAGTGCCGATCCTCGTTCTCTTCATTCCCATCTTCGACACGACCTTCGTCACCGTGCTGCGAAAGCTTTCCGGACGCGCGGCTTCGCAGGGCGGTCGCGATCACACGTCGCACCGGCTGGTGGCGTTGGGAATGTCTGAACGACACGCGGTCTGGATGCTCTACGGCTTCGCGGCGCTGTCAGGTGTGCTGGCGATACTCGTGCAGCGCGCGCGACTGGACGTGAGTCTCGCGGCGATTGCGGGTTTCACGATCGTGCTGACGCTCGTCGGCGTGTATCTCGCGGGCGTAAAGGTTTACGACGAGAGCGAAGCTGATCTCGCGTTCAAAGAGAAGCAGCTTTATGCGTTTCTCATCGATGTTTCTTACAAGCGCCGCATCTTCGAGGTTTTGCTCGACGTGGTGCTCATTATTCTTTCGTACTGGATGTCGTACGCGATCAACTTTCCGGCAAACAGTCCGGCGTGGCAGTTGTTTATTCGCACGTTGCCGGTGCTCGTGTTCATGAAGATGTCAGTGTTTCTCGTGATGGGTGTCTATCGCGGGCTCTGGCGGTACACGAGCATGAGCGACCTGATCGTGTTTGGCAAAGCCGTGATACTGAGCTCGGTCGCGAGTTTGATTCTGATCCTGTTTGCGTTTCGTTTCGAGGGTTACTCGCGCAAAGTGTTTGCGATCGACGCCGTGCTGATGTTCCTGTTGCTGGCCGGGAGTCGACTGGCGTTCAGGTTCTTCAGGCAGTTGTTGCCGGTTGTGAGTAAACATGAAGGGCGGCGTGTTTTGATCTACGGCGCGGGCGATGCGGGTGAGCTGCTGTTGCGAGAGTTACGAAACAATCGTGAGTTACAGTTGGCGCCGATCGGGTTTTTAGACGACGATCCGGCGAAGAGTGGGAAGGTGATTCACGGGCTGCGCGTGTTTGGCGGTAATGGAGATCTCGGCACTGTTTGCACGCAGCACGGGATCGACGAGATTGTCATTTCGAGTACGAAGATGACTGAAGAGCGCGTCGAGGAAGTGCTGCGCACATGTTCTGAAAGACAGATCACGGTGAAGCGGATGCGGATCACGATGGAAGAATTGAGCAAGGAATAGACAGGATTTACAAGATTTTTCAGGATGAACATGTTAATCATGTCGAATCTTGTAAATCCTGTCTAAAACCACTTATGCCACAGGAAGTAGCTCACATCAGCGTTCGCAAACTGCCGGTCAAGATCGTGTTGATCCTGCTGCTGCTCGCGGCTGGGGTGTGGTCTTACTATGTTGTCCGCTGGTATCTCGGTAACACGCTCGCTGAGTATTTCGATCCGAACGCCGGCACGATTGACGCTGCGAAGTGGGCGGCGGCGATGGCGCCGGGCGATCCGCTCGCGCACTGGCGCATCGGACAAGTCTCACAAAAAACACTGTCGCTGGATAAGCAAGTCGCGGCGATCCCGGAATACGAAAAGGCCGTGAGTCTCTCGCCGAACGACTATCGTTTCTGGATGACGTTAGGAACGGCGCAGGAACAGGTCGGCAATCCCGCGCAAGCCGAGCTGGCATTGAAACGCGCCGTGGCGCTCGCGCCGGCTTACGCTTATCCACGCTGGTATCTCGGCAATCTGTACCTCAGAACTGGTCGTTACGACGAGGCGTTTGCGGAGTTGCGTCAGGCGAGCCAGGCTGATCCAGAGCTGATGCCGCAAATGTTCAATCTCGTCTGGGAGATCTACAGCAACGATCCCGAAGCACTGAAGAAAGCAGTCGGAGAAAGCGCGGCGGCGCGCGCATATTTCGCGTACTACCTCCTCGGGCGCAAGCGCTTCGACGATGGTTTGCGTCTCTGGAATGGTTTGAGCAGCGAAGAAAAGCGAATCAACAAAGACACCGGCGAGAAGATGATCGCGAGTTTGATCACCGAGCTGCGATATCACGATGCGCTCGAGGTTTGGAACGACATCTCGAGCGAGAAGTTTCGCATGGAGGTGGGCCAGATCTTCGACGGCGGTTTCGAAGAGGCGGTGGTCTATGCTCCCGATGCGATCTTTGGTTGGTACGTCAAAGGCGCGCCGCAGATGCATATCGGCATCGATCCGAATAAGAGTCACGGTGGCGAGCGCAGCTTGCGACTCGTGTTTCAGGTGCGCACGAATATTCAGGATCTCAATGCTTCGCAACTGATCGCGGTCGAGCCGAATAAGGAGTATGAGTTTGAGTGTTACGTAGCGACCGACAAACTCGAAACCGGCAGCGCGCCGCAGATCCAGATAGTCGACGCAAACTCGGGCCAGGCGCTGGGCACTTCCGCGATGGCGCCGAGCGGCAGTAACGATTGGCAGCGCCTCGGTTTTGACTTCAAGACGGGCGACAAGACTCAAGCCGTAATGCTGAAGGTCGTGCGTTTCTCATGTAGTAACGAAGACACTCCGATCTGTCCGATTTTTGGATCAGTTTGGTATGACGACTTCAATCTCAAACGAAGAAACTAGCGTCGTCGTCGCTGAGAGCCCGGCGCCACCGGCGCTGCGGACCTCCGCGGAGCGCAGCTACTATCGCATCCGGCACACGCTCGCGAGCCGCTTTGCGTTTCTGATGATCTGCGTCGCGATCGTGCTTTCCGCGCTCGCGTATGGAACCGTTCACTACTGGGCGCTCGGACTCTTCAATCTGGGCGCGTTGACGATTCTCGTTTTGTGGGCGGTGGATAGTTGGACCCTCGGCACGCTGCGAATCAGTCGCAACCTGTTGCAAGTGCCGTTGCTGGGCGCGCTCGTGCTTGGTCTCGTGCAAATGCTGCCGCTGCGCGAGGTCAGCTCAGGCGGCGCCACTGCGATCGGGCTTGTCAACACGCTGTCACTCGATCCCAATTCAACCAGGCTCGTGCTGGTCCAACTGATGGGACTCCTGATTTTCTTTGCGGCGACGCTCGTGTTTGTCGACACGCCGCATCGTTTGCAGTTGCTCGTGCGGACGATCACAGTCTTCGGATTTTTGCTCGCTATCTTGGGTTTGACGCAGTCGTTCACGAGCCCGACGAAGGTTTACTGGTTTCGCGAGCTGAACCAGAGCACCGCGTTTGGCCCGTTCATCAATCGACACCACTTCGCCGGTTACATGGAGCTCACGATCGCGCTGCCGCTCGGGTTGCTGTTCGCGGGTGCGGTGGATAAAGAGAAGCGCATCATTTACCTGTTTGTGGCGGGACTGATGGGGGTGGCGCTCGTGATGACGGCCTCGCGCGGCGGCATCATCAGTCTCGTGGCTGAGATCTTCTTTCTCATGATCGTGACGGCGATCTGGCGCAAGCCGAGCGAGCGACGGCGCAAGCACGGGCATCGATTAAAATTCATACTCGGCCGGCTCGGCATGACTGGCGCGTTGCTGTTCGCATTATTTCTCGGCGTGGTGCTGCTCGGTGGTGAGTTTTCGATCAATCGTTTTATCGACAGTGTGAACACGGACGATCCGACGACGGGTCGCGCGCATTTCTGGTCGGTGACGCTCGATATCATCAAGGCGCACCCGTACATCGGCACTGGTTTCGGTGCGTTTGGCGTGATCTATACGAAGTACGACACGCGGAATGGTCTCTATCGTCTCGAGCAGGCGCACAACGATTACCTGCAAGTGCTTTCGGACTCAGGGATCATCGGCGCGTTGCTGGCGTTTAGTTTTGTGGCGCTGCTGTTTTGGAAGGCGCTTTCAAGGGCGCGCTCGCGAGATGATTTCCGGCGCGGCGTGGCACTCGCGGCGCTGAGTGGATGTTTCGCTGTGCTGGTACATAGCTTTTTCGACTTCACGCTGCACACGACTTCGAATGCGTTATTGTTCCTCGTGATGGCCGCGCTCGCGACAATGAACGGGCGCGTTGAAGACGCCCCACCACCGCGACGCAAACGCAGAAGAAGCAGTAGCGAGGCAGATCCACAGATTACGCAGATTACACAGAATGAGGTATAGATCTGTGTAATCTGTGGATAAAGAAACCAATAAAGGAGAATCCTCTGCTTGTCTTCCGTTCCGGGTTTAATCCTTGATGCAGTTTTGCGTCACAACAAACAAGACGCACTCAATTATCGCGCTGAAGGCAAGTGGCACAACATTCCGGCGGCGGCATTCGTCGATCGCGTCAAGAACGTCGCCCTTGGTCTCGCAACGCTCGGCATCCGGCCCGGAGACCGGATCGCGCTGCTTTCCGAGAATCGTCCTGAGTGGTCCATCGCCGATCTCGCCATCCTGAGTCTCGGCGCGATCAACGTTCCCATCTACACGACGCAGGCGCTGGAACAGGTCGAGTACATCCTTTCCGACTCAGGCGCGCGCGCCATCTTCGTTTCCACGCGCCGGCTCTACAAACACATCCTGCCAGTGCTCGCCAAACGCCCGCTCGAGCACGTGATCTTTTTCGAAACGGAAGTCGCGGAAGACATCGAGCACGGCATTGCGCTCGATCAGCTGGAACAAAACGGGCGCGACCTCGCCGAGCAGCGTCCCGGCGCCTACGACGCTTACCTGCAAGCTGTCAGGGCGGACGACCTCGCCACGATCATCTACACGTCCGGCACGACCGGCGAGCCGAAAGGCGTGATGCTCACGCACAATAACTTCACGTCGAACGTCGTTTCGATCGCGAAAGGATTGCCGATCACTGCGACTGACGTGGCGCTGTCAGTGCTGCCGCTGTCGCACATCTTTGAGCGCGATGGTTTTTATGTCTTCTGTTATTGCGGCGTGTCGGTTTACTACGCCGCGTCGTTCGATCAGGTGGGTGAAAATCTGCGCGAAGTCGCGCCGACCGTGATGAAAGCAGTGCCACGACTGTTTGAGAAGGTCTATCACCGCATCATCAAGAAGGGCATGTCCGCGAAGGGCTACCGGAAATCGATCTTCTTGAGCTCCCTCGCGACGGGCCAAAAATACGGCGAGCTGAAGGACAAACGAAAGCTCGTTTTTCCGCGGCTCGCGATCAAACAGAAGCTCGCGGACAAGCTCGTCTTTTCAAAGTGGCGCGAAGGTGTCGGCGGGCGCTTGCGCTATTTCGTCTCGGGTGGAGCGCCACTCTCGCCGGCGTTGTCTTACTCGTATCTGGCCGCGGGCATACCGATCCTGCAAGGTTATGGCGCGACGGAGACGTGTATCGTGTCAGCAAACCGGCCGGGTAACAATCACGTGGGCTCAGTCGGGATACCTTTCGATGGGATCGAGATCAAGATCGCGGAAGACGGTGAGATCCTCGTGCGTGGTCCAAACGTGATGCGTGGTTACTACGGGCAGCCGGAAGCGACCGCAGCGGTAATCAAAGATGGGTGGTTCTACACGGGCGACGTCGGGCACATCGAGAAAAACGGGCATCTCTACATCACGGATCGGAAGAAAGATCTGTTCAAGCTGTCGAATGGCAAGTACGTCGCGCCGCAGTTGATCGAGAGTTTGTTGAAAGAGAGTGAGTTTGTGAGTCAGGTGGTGGTGGTCGGCGCGGGACGCAAGCAGCCGGTCGCATTGATTGTTCCGGATTGGGAAAATTTGAACGAGGCGCTAGCGGCAGCGGGTGAACAAGCGCCGAAGGATCGCGTGGCGCTGAGCAAGTTTCCGGCGGCCGTGAAGATCGTGCAGCAGGACATCGCAAAACTGACTTCATCGCTGGTTGATTACGAGCGCATCAGGCGGGTGGCGCTGTTGCCAAACGAATTCAGTATCGACGGCGGCGAGCTCACCCCCACGCTCAAGGTTAAGCGAAAGGTGATTGATGAGCGGTACGGGGAGTTGATCGAGGAGCTTTATTCGTGAAGAAAGATTACTCGCGCGGCGGCGCTATGGCGCTACGGGAACAGTGACGTTGCGCCGCTGCGCGAGAAAGCTTCTCTTAACTCTTGGCCAGTATAGACTCCGCCAGAATACGCAGGTTCATCGGGATTTCCGGGGTTGAATACTTGATGGTGCTGGGCTGATGATGCGCCAGGAGCCGCAACTCCGCACAGCAAAAATCACAAGCTCCCAGATGCTCCTTTACCGAAGTTGCGAGTTCGGCCGGTAAGTTCTGGCAGCGAAACGAAACCAGTGTCGCCGAGGCAGGACACGCGGCGGTCTTTCGGAAGGGTGTTCTTGAGGTCTTCATTCAGCCATCCCTGAGATTCACCCCTATAAAACCCACAATCACCCACACTTTCCAGAGCTTTTTCTAAGAAATTTCTAATTTTTAACGCACGTAAAAACTTGTTGCTCGTTCTTTAAAATGCTGTTACCATGCCTTCGTCAGTCAGCACACTGACGCATCTTCCAGGAGCACCACCGCGATCCAGCGGTAAAAAATCGGGCTAAAAAGCGAATTTTCTAACAGCTTGCTGTCGGCTGGCACCTTGTATTTTCTATGCCGAAATAACGGACACACCCAACCCATCCGAAGCTCACACACCCCCACCCGATTCAGAACCAGAACTCCCAGACGAGTAGGGCAAACGACAACCTGTGAAATCCATAAGCGAAGATCCTGAAAAGACAGCGGACCTCCAGCCGGGTGATGGTCGCCCATCGGCGAGAGAGCGCCGCTACGACCGGCAAGGAAAGCATGCGAAATGGGTGGACAGCCTGCGGTCTTCCGACGTCAATCGTCTCTGGACCGACCTGCACCGCATAGTTTCACATCATCCCCTTGTACGCGCGTCTCGCAGCGCCGGCCTGCTGGTTGAAGAAGGCTCGGGCGCTGCTTATACCGATCTAACTCAGGAACTCTTCGTCCAACTGCTCAGCAAAAACCGTTTCGAACACTATCTCGAAACGGAAATGACTGACTACGAGATCGAATGCGAGATCAGCCAGATCGAGCTGACGAATTTACTCACCGCCGAGCTGCGCAAACGCCACCCCGAAAGTTACCGCATGGCGCGTCGCATCTCGACGTTGATCCAGTCGAGCCCAAACTTCCGTCGCTTCGATTCGAGCGGCATGGACGACGAGCCACACCGCCGTCTCGCCGATCGTGTTTACGGTTTGAGCGAGTGGAAAGACGACAAATCCCGCCGTGGCGCGCACGACGTCGAGCAGCGCGTGCAGATCATTGCGGTACGACAGAGAGACACGCGGATGGTCGGCTGCACCGGTGATTCGCAAATCGTGATCAGCAATGTCGATCTGGAAGACCTGATCGTGTCAGTGCTCGATGCGGTTGATTCGCCGGTTGACGTTCGTACGCTGCGCAGTCTCGTGATGTCGCGCCTGCCGGTGATGGACATTTATCTCGTCCCGCTCGACGGCGACGACAGCGACAACGAAAACAGCAATGCTTACGAGCCTGTAGACAAGCGCGAGAACCCTGAAGAAGGACTGCTGCGACGCGAGTCAGAGCGCGAAGCGGCGAATTTCGTCGAGCAGTTTATGGCGAGTTTGAACGAGGCGGTGCGTGGAAAAGTGAAGCAGTACAACCGGATTATCGGGGTGCTGTGGTATTGCTACCTGAGCCCGGACCATGCGACGCAATTGGAAGTCGCGGCAGTATTGGGTGTTTCTGATTCACTGGTTTCGGATTATCGCCGGCGCATCGAGCAGGAACTGCGCGCGCTTTCGTTTACCGAGGTTGAAGAGGCGAAGCAGTTTGAGCTGGCGCTGCGAAAACACGTTAAAGCGATAATGTTCAATTTGGAAGAGCAAGTAGCGGTGTAGGAAACGGCCGCCTTGCAGTGACCGCCTGGAGCTGCCCGCGCCGCCGGCGCTAGCAGCTTTTTTTTGTCCACAGATTACACAGATTGCACAGATTCTAGTAACCGGTCTGTGTAATCTGTGGATAAGGAAAAAGCCTCAGGCGGGTTATGATGTCTCCCACGTCTATGACCGTGAAACCACCATCCCTGGATTACGAGCCCCTGAAGCGAGCCACTTCTGAGCCGGTTGTTGAGGACGGAGCCGGGTCTGTCTTCAAAAGACCCAGAAAGTTTAGCGATGCTGCCGCTGATGAGTGGCAGGCAAAACCGGAGAAGGCCGCGGCAACACGTCCAGACAGAGAAGACCAACAGGATCGAAAATCAGCGCTCAAACCGGTCAGGGACAACTGGATTCACAAGCATGGTCACACGCTAAGCTTTGCCGGAATTTTCCTGTTTACGGCGTTCGTTTTCTTTCGTCCTTACGAGCTTCCTTCGTTGATGTGGCTCTCCAAGGCCGCGTTCTGGATCGCCCTGGCTACGCTTATTATTTTTTTACTGACGCAACTGGGTCTCGAAAACACGTTTACAGCGCGACCCAGGGAAGTGAACCTCGTTCTTTTGCTGCTGGCGACGGGAATTCTTTCGATCCCCCTCGCGCTCGAGCCCGGTAAAGCAGTCGACTCCTTCGTCGAATTTCTCAAAGTTGTTTTGATCTTCATCGTCATGGTTAACGTCGTGCGGACGGAGACCAGACTGAAAACACTTTGGATCCTCGTACTCATCGCGACCTGCATTCTGTGTGTAAATGCCGTAAACGACTATCGACTCGGGCTACTCGCGCTAAAGGGCACACGCATAAAAGGATCGATCGGCGGATTATTTGACAATCCAAATGACCTCGCGCTTCACCTCGTCACGATGTTTCCAATCGCGCTGGCGCTGGGTTTTGGCTCGCGGTATCACCTGGTGAAGCTCGTTTACTTTGGCGTTGCTTTTCTGATCGTCGCCGGTATTGTGGTCACGTTTTCACGTGGCGGATTTCTCGCGCTTTCGGTTGCGAGCGCCCTGTTACTCTGGAAACTGGTGCGCAGCAGCCGGTGGCTTTTGATGCCTGTGGCCGCGGCGCTGGTGGTTGCGTTCATCCTGTTTGCGCCCGGAGGCTACAAAACGCGCCTTTCAACGAGGGACGACGACTCGACGATGGCGCGATTCGACGATTTCAAGCGATCACTCTTCGTCGCCTCAAGGCATCCGGTATTCGGCGTCGGAATGGACAATTACGTCCTTTTTTCAAACTCCGACAAGGCAACTCATAACGCGTATACTCAGGTGGCGGCAGAGATGGGTGCTGCGGCCATGGTGATCTACATTTTATTTATGCTGGCGCCGTTCAAGGGTCTGCGGAAAATTGAGCGGCAGAGTTTTGAAAACAAGGAAGAGCGCCGGTTCTACTACGCCGCGGCAGCGTTACAGGCCAGCCTGCTTGGTTACATGGTGGCGAGCTTTTTCGCGTCGGTGGCTTACCTGTGGTACGTCTATTACCTGGTTGCATACGCCGTGTGCCTGAGGCGCATTTATGATTCGGTCGTGGAACGAAACACGGCGACCAACGCTTTGTCCCCGCAATCTTGAAGCATCCCACGATGTCAACGCCCGCAATAAATCAAAAAGAACAGATCTTTCGTACCGACCACTTAAAGACCAATCTCGGCGGTCGAACTGCACGGGGCGGAGCCGTGGCAATCACCTCGCAGGCGCTCAAGTTTGTATTTACGATTGGCGCCACTTCGATAATGGCTCGTCTGCTGACGCCGGCGGATTACGGTTTGATAGGAATGGTTGCTTTCATTACCAACTTCGTTTCAATGTACAAGGACCTTGGCCTCTCGACTGCGACTATACAAAGAGACGAAATCAGCTCTGAACAGATCAGCACTCTATTCTGGGTGAATATCTTATTGAGTCTTGGCATAACGGTATTCACTGCAGCAATCGCTCCGTTCGTAGCCTGGTTTTATGGTGAGCCGAAGTTGACCGCGATTACGATGGTCACGGCGCTGGGATTCATGATTGGTGGGTTGGCGGTCCAGCATGAAGCGCTACTGAGAAGGCAAATGCGGTATTTTTCTTTGGCTTCGATCGGCCTCGCGGCGATAGCCACCGGTTACGCTGTTGGGATCTTCATGGCCTGGCGCGGTTTCAGTTACTGGGCGTTGGTTGGCAGCCAGCTTGCATCTGCCGCCACGACCACACTGCTCACCGTAATTTTTTGCCGTTGGATGCCGGGGCTTCCGAGACGAAATACAGGCGTACGCTCGATGATCAGGTTTGGTGGAAATCTCACCGGCTTCACCACGATCAATTATTTCTCACGCAATCTCGACAACCTGTTGATTGGCCGCGTTTGGGGAGCGCAGCAGCTCGGACTCTACAGCCGGGCTTACCAGTTGATGGGCCTGCCAATCGATCAGATCAACGAGCCCATCAGCTCAGTCGCAGTGCCGTCGTTGAGCCGGCTAACAGATGCGCCGGAGAGTTATCGCCGTGCTTATTTGCGAATGCTGGAGAAGATCGCGCTGCTTACCATGCCGTGCGTAGTGCTCATGATCGCGACTTCCGATTGGATCATTCGCATTGTTTTAGGCCCGCAGTGGACGGGTACGACGAGGATTTTCGTGCTGCTGGGAATTACGGGACTGTTTCAACCGATTGCCAACACGACGGGTTGGTTACTCATCAGCCAGGGAAGAACGAATCACCTGTTGAAGTGGGGCTTTATTAGTGGACCACTAATTATGGGCTCGATCGTGATTGGTTTGCCGTGGGGCGCAGTTGGCGTGGCGGCGTCGTACGCTTTTGCGAGGGTTTGTATCGTTGATCCGCTCCTTTACTGGTTTGTCGGACGCAGCGGCCCCGTACGAACGAGGGACTTCTATATAACGATCGCGCCGTTTGTACTGGCCTCACTAAGTGCGTTGGTGGCGGCACTCGCATTCAGAAGATGGAGCGGTATCGACGGCGGCATTTTGACCATTTTGACGTGCGGGATCATCGTTGCCGCTACGACATTCCTGGTACTTGCGATCCTGCCCGCGGGCCGGAAGGCTTTGTACGATGTAAAGAGCTCGTCGTTGCTTCTGCTTGGTAAAGGACAAAGTGCGCCGGTGCAATCATAATGAGTGCGAACATAAGAAAACTCGTTCCCCCGTCAATCAAACGGCCAGTCAAAGACATGCTGTTGCGGCGCCAGCTTCGCCACGCCATTAAGGCGATTGGCAGACTTCCGGCGGGCGAGAGTCCGAGTCGACAACAACTAATAGATCTGATATCGGGCTGGAGTAACGAAGGATTTGCCGCCAACCTGGAATATCTGGAAGTAGTCGCTGAGCATGCGGCCAGGACTAAAGGTCCGGTGCTGGAATGCGGCAGTGGTGTGACTACGATTCTGATGGGAATTTTGTGTGGCAAACGCAACATTGGCGTGTGGTCGCTCGAGCATTATGACGAGTGGCGACAGCGTGTCTCAGGCGTTCTATCAGACAATGATATTGCGGGTGTGCACGTTTGTGCGGCGCCGTTGGTAGGGTACGGCGAATTCGTCTGGTACGATCCGCCGTTGGCGCAAATGCCCGACGAATTCTCGCTCGTGATTTGCGATGGACCACCGGGAACGACAAAGGGCGGTCGCTATGGACTGCTGCCGGTGTTGGGCGATCGGCTGCGAGCGGGGGCGACGATTTTGCTCGACGATGCCGGACGTCCAGCCGAAGCGGAGTTGATCAGGCGCTGGGAAAACGAGGTGCGATTCAAAACTGAGATTCGTGGTAGCTATGAGCGTGGGTTCGCGGTAATGCAACGGTTGAGCTGATTACATGTGTGGCATAGCAGGATTTGTAGATCTCTGGGACTCGCGTGAGGCGCGCGAAACGCAGGAGCGTGCGGCGATACTGGATCGTATGTGTCGCATCATTCAGCATCGCGGTCCTGACGATCAGGGCGTGACGGTTAAGACCGGCGTGGCGCTCGGGATGCGACGTTTAGCCATCATCGATCTCGTCAGTGGCAACCAGCCGATGTCCGGTGAAGATGGATCAGTCACGATCGTTTTCAACGGTGAGATCTACAACTTCCAGGAAATCAAACCGAAGCTCGAAGCGCGCGGCCACATTTTCCAAACCCACTCGGACACGGAAGCCATCGTTCATGCTTACGAAGAGTTTGGGCCTGAGTGTTTGAAAGATCTTCGTGGCATGTTTGCGTTTGCAATCTGGGACGACAAAGCGCGCACGCTCTTCGTCGCCCGCGATCGCGCCGGAAAGAAACCGCTCTATTACACCACCACCGCAAATGGAACATTCGTTTTTGGCTCGGAGCTGAAAGCGCTGCTCGAACATCCGGACGTCCAGCGCGAGCTCAATCCCGAAGGACTCGATGCTTACTTCACGCTCGGGTACGTTCCGGATCCGCTGAGTATCTTTCGTCACATTCACAAGCTGCCACCGGGGTGCTACCTGATTTTTCGAAACGGCGAGGTTTCAGTAAAGCAGTACTGGGATTTCGAGCTCGAGCCTCACGAGTCGACGAAAGAAGAGGATTATCTCGAGCAGTTACGCTTTCTGCTCGATGAGTCAGTCCGTTTGCGTTTGATCTCGGACGTGCCGCTGGGCGCGTTTCTCTCGGGTGGTATTGATTCGAGCACGGTCGTGGCTTTGATGGCTCGCAACATGGGCCAACCCGTGAAGACGTTCTCGATTGGTTTTCACGAAGACAGCTACAACGAGCTGAAGTATGCGCGCGTGACGGCGCAGAAATACGGCACGGACCATCACGAGTTTTTTGTCACGCCGGACATCTGCGAAGTGGTCGACGAGCTGGCCTGGCATTTTGACGAGCCGTTTGCCGATTCGTCCGCCATTCCCACCTACATGGTGTCGAAGCTCGCGCGCGATCATGTCACTGTCGTGTTGTCCGGTGATGGTGGCGACGAGTTGTTTGCAGGTTATACGCGGTATGTAGTCGAGCGGAAACGCGGAGGTTTTGAACGTTTACCGAAGCCGCTGCGCGAGGGAGTGATGCGTCCTTTGAGCGAGCGACTGCCGCACGCCACCTGGGGACGCAACTACCTGCACAACGTTTCGCTCGATCCGATCGCGCGGTATCTCGACAGTGTTTCTGTCTTTACTAATTTGAATCGCCGCTCACTTTACACGTCTGATTTTTCCCGGCAGCTTGGATCAGGCGGGTACGTTGGCGATCTTTTCAAGAGACTCGTCGAGAACGTCAAAAGCAACGAGCCGCTCGATCGTTTGCTCTATCTCGACAGTAAAACCTATCTGCCCGGCGACATACTCACGAAAGTGGATCGCATGAGTATGGCCGTCTCGCTCGAAGCAAGAGCGCCGTTGCTCGATCACAAGCTGATCGAGTTTGTCACACGTGTTCCCGCGGCCCTGAAGCTGGCCGGGCTCGAGACTAAGCATCTGCTCAAGCGAGCGGTGAAAGACCTGGTTCCGGCGGAGATCCTCAACCGGCCGAAGCAGGGGTTTGGTGTGCCGATTCAGGAATGGATCAATCAACAATTGCGATCGCGTATTCGTGATACTCTGAGCGATGCGCGGACGAAGCAACGAGGCTACATCGATTCTCATTACGTCAGCGTGTTGCTGGACGAGCACGAGCGCGGCCGTCGCGATCATTCAATGAGTTTGTGGGCTTTGGTGATGCTCGAGCTTTGGCACCGGCAGTTTTTGGATGGCCCAATCGCAAGCCGCCAGGAGTCGCGCGAAGCACAGTTGGTAAGTTGAGTGAAGCCCGCCGTTCTTCAATTAATCGACAGTTTTAACCAGGGCGGATCCGAGCGTCAGGCTTTGCAACTCACGCGGCTGCTCGTTGAAAGCGGCCGGTTCAAAGTACATCTCGCGTGTCTCAGCCCGGAAGGTTTCCTGCGCGATAGTATCAACGATCTGGACCTCGGCGAGATTCCTTCCTTTCCCTTGAACAGCTTCTACGATCAAAACGCAGTCAGACAACTGCGACGTTTTGTGCGTTGGTTGAAGTCTTCTCGCATCGATATTCTTCACACACATGACTTCTATACAAACGTTTTTGGTATGGCAGGCGGCGCGCTCGCGCGTTTGCCGGTGCGCATTGCGTCGATGAGAGAGACTGCGGGCATGCGTAGCACCGCGCAGAAACAGGTGCAGCGCGTGGCGTACTCCCTGGCGCATCATGTCGTTGGCAATTCGAATGCAGTGCGCGAGAAGCTCATTGGCGATGGTGTGGCGCCTGAAAAGGTGTCAGTCATCTACAATGGTTTGGATGTCAGGCGACTGGCGACGACGTTATCGCGAGCAGAGTCGCTTTCGTTACTGGGATTGCCGCCAGAGATTGAAGCGAAGCGATTCGTCACGATCATTGCAAACATGCGGCACGAAGTTAAGGACTATCCGATGTTTCTGCGGTCGGCGCGACAGGTGAGAGACGTGGTGCCTGACGCGGGTTTTTTACTGGCAGGTGAGGGTGAGTTGAGCGATTCGCTGCGTCGTATGGCTGGAGATTTGGGTATCAGCGATTCGACTTTCTTTCTCGGCCGCTGTGAAAAGGTGGCTGAGTTGCTGGCTGTTTCGGAAATTTGTGTGTTGAGCTCGAAAGCGGAGGGTTTTTCAAACTCTATTCTTGAATACATGGCGGCGGCGCGGCCCGTCGTTGTGACTGAAGTTGGTGGTGCTCGGGAGGTCGTGGCTGAAGGTGAAACTGGTTATCTCGTGGCGTCGGGTGATGATGCGATGATGGCCACGCGACTCATCGCGCTGCTCCAGGATCCGGAACGCGCCCGAGCGATGGGCGCAAAAGGCAAACGAGTGGTCGAAGAGAAATTCTCATGCGCAGCTCAACTGTCGCGCACCGAGAGTCTCTACGATCGATTGTCCGTCCACAGATTACACAGATAGCACAGATTAACTAAAAAATAATCGGTGTTATCTGTGTAATCTGTGGATGAACGAAGTGCAATGGACGTGACTAACTCTCAATCGCCGGTGCGTGTGCTGATAGTGGCGCCGTCGTTCGGCATTCTCGGTGGGCAATCGGTGCAGGCGGCGCGCTTGCTCGAGCGTCTCAAAGAGGAGCCTTCGCTGGAGGTCGGGTTTCTGCCGATCAATCCGCGTCTGCCTGCCGGCCTGCATCACCTCCAAAGAATCAAGTATGTACGCACCGTCGTCACCTCGTTCGCTTACATCCTGAGTCTGCTCGCTCGTGTTTACAAATACGATGTCATTCACGTTTTTTCCGCTTCGTATTTTTCTTTCGTGCTTGCACCCAGCCCGGCCATCCTGATCGGCAAGCTCTACCGCCGCAAGGTGCTCCTCAACTACCACAGCGGCGAAGCAGAAGATCATCTGCAACGCTGGCGGCGCAGCGCCATTCCCACGATTCGCCTCGTTGACTCAATTGTTGTCCCCTCGGAATACCTGGTCCGCGTCTTCGCTTCGTTTGGACTAAAAGCAACTGCAATCTACAACCTGATCGACACGAGCAAGTTTCGGTTTCGCGAGCGCACACCATTGCGGCCGGTGTTTTTGTCGAATCGAAATCTGGAGAGCCACTACGGCGTCGACCGCGTGCTGCGCGCGTTTGCGATCATCCAGGAAAGCATTCCGCACGCGAGTTTGACCGTGGCCGGTGACGGCAGCCAGCGCCAAACACTGAAAGCACTGGCCCAGGATCTCAACTTACAAAACATTCAATTCACCGGCCAGATCGCGCCCGCGGGTATCGCCGACGTTTACGACGCGGCGGACATCTTTCTGAACGGCTCCGAGATCGACAATCAACCACTATCAATCCTCGAGGCGTTTTCGTGTGGCTTGCCGGTTGTAACCACCGACGCCGGCGGCATTCCCGACATCGTGCAGGATCAAAGAACCGGAATGGTCGTCTCGCGTGGCGATCACGTCGCGATGGCGAATCGCGCAATTACGCTACTGGAAAATCCTGCACTCGCAAAACAGATAATCGAACACGCGCGACAGGAGTGTTTGAAATACAGTTGGGAAGCGGTGCGAGACGCATGGATGAGCGCCTATCACGGTCTCGAGAACCGCTCGCCGATCCGAGATGAAGAGCAAGTTGCACAAGCTTAGACAGGTTGGGTTTGACGAGCTTCGTGTCCGCGGCTCGCAGGCTTTTGCTGCCTTTGCCGAAAGACAAAACTGGTCCAGCAGCTCGAAACTGATTTCTGACGACGCGTTGCTGCGTTTGTTCGACGGTGAGATTTCTAATCTCCAGACTCACTTTCGCGAAAGAACGAGTCCGAAGTTCTTTGCCTCATTCGCTGACCCGCAAGCCACCATCAATGAGCTCAGGCGTCGCTGGCCTGGTGCTGAAAACCAGATTGTCAAACGCGCCGACCGCATTGTGGCAGGCTATTTCGATCTGCTCGGCTTTCGCGGTCTCAGCTTTGGAAACCCGATTGACTGGCACCTCGAGCCCGTCGCCGGCAAGCGTGCGCCCCTCGTCCACTGGAGTCGTTTGAACTATCTGGACGCCGATCTTTTCGGCGACAAGAAAATCATCTGGGAATTAAACCGGCACCAGTATTTCATCACGCTCGGACAGGCTTACTGGCTGACAGGTGACGAGCGATATGCACAAACGTTTGTCGAGCACGTTAACTCCTGGATGGACCAGAACCCGCCGAAGCTTGGCGTGAACTGGGCCAGCAGTCTGGAAATCGCGTTTCGATCGATCGCGTGGATCTGGGCGCTCCACTTCTTCAAGGAATCACCCGCGCTCACGGCGGAGACGTTTTCGAAGTTGTGCAAGTTTCTTTATCTAAACGCGCGACACCTCGAGACATTCCTTTCCACTTACTTCAGTCCAAACACGCACCTGACCGGCGAGGCGCTTGGACTTTTTTATCTCGGCGCGATCATGCCTGAGTTCAAAGAGTCTTCCAGATGGCGGAACAAGGGTCTCGAGATTTTACTCGGGCAGTTGCCGCGGCACGTGCAGGCAGACGGCGTCTATTTTGAGCAGTCGAGTTACTACCATCGTTACACGACGGATTTTTACCTGCACCTGCGCGTGTTGCTTGCTAACGCGGGCGCGCCAGTACCTGCTGTGCTTGATGAGAAGCTGCGCTTGCTGTTGGACCATTTGATGTATATCACCCGACCGGATGGCACGACGCCGCTTTTTGGAGACGACGATGGTGGGCGGTTGCTGTCTTTCTTCGCTGCACCTGCCAACGACTTTCGCGCCACGCTGGCCACGGGGGCTGCGCTGTTTGAGCGTGCTGATTACAAGTTTGTCGCCGGAGACGCCGTTGAAGACGCGCTCTGGCTACTTGGACCAGGCAAAAAAGAACAAGTCAGGAAGAGGGGATTGTCCCCGCTCGTCCAATCCAAGCAACGGCGGGGGCAAGCGCCCCTTCCTGACTTGTTCTCTCCTGACTTGTTCTATTCTCTTCCTGACTTGTTCTCTTTCGATCAGATCGTTGCAACCGAACCGGAAAAGAAATCTGTCGCATTTCCGGCGGGCGGTTATTACGTCATGCGCGATGGCTGGACTGCTGACTCGAATTACCTTTTGTTCGATTGCGGGCCTCACGGCACGGACAATTGCGGCCACGCACACGCAGACGCGCTTTCATTCGAGCTGGCCGTCAACGGCAAAACGGTGCTGGTCGATCCGGGAACTTACACGTACACCGGCTCCAGGTACATGCGCGACTGGTTCCGCAGCTCTGAGGCGCACAATACGCTCACCATTGATGATGAATCGTCTTCGGAGTCTGACGGTCCATTCTCGTGGAAGAGTATCGCGCATTCCGAATGTTCATCGTGGATCACAGAGCAGAATTTTGACTACGTGGTCGCATCGCATGACGGTTTTATGCGTCTTTCCGAACCCGCCAGACACACACGCTCAATACTCTTCATCAAAAATGGTTACTGGGTCATCCGGGACGTTGTCGAAACGTCCGGCCAGCATGTGCTACAGGCGCGATTTCATCTCGATCCTCGGATGGTACCGTTGCCGTTGCCTCCCGATGAGAACACGGTGCGCGCAGTCAGTGAAAATGGCGGGGTGCCGGTCTTAAAAATTAGCGCTTTTGCTAAGAATTTCGAGTGGGGCAAGGAAAACGCTTCTGTTTCGGAGTGTTATGGTGAGAAGAAGGAGGCGTTTGTCCTTACGATCAACGTTCTGGCCAAGGGTTCGGAAGAGCTAGTAGTATTTCTTTTGCCTGACGCGGGCGCGGTCGTAAGAGAGATCGAGGCGCCGGACGGGCGCGCTTTTGAAATCGAGATTGCCGGGCGCCGCGACGTTTTGAAGTTCGACGGCAAGAATCAGCCACAGATTTTACACGGATGAAGACGGATCGATATGTGCGGTATTAACGGAATAGCCTTGTCATCGCGCTCAGGACGCTCCGTGGACCGAAGTGTCCTCGAGAAAATGCGCGACGTGATCACGCATCGCGGACCTGACGAAGCGGGTATCTTCGTTGATGCCAATATCGGTCTCGGCCATCGCCGCCTGAGCATCGTTGACGTCGCTGCTGGTCATCAACCGATGACTAATGAAGACGGTTCACTTCAGATCATCTACAACGGCGAGGTCTACAACCACGCCGACTATCGAAGCGATCTGGAAGCACGCGGTCACGTTTATCGCACCCACTGCGACACGGAAACGATTCTTCATCTCTACGAAGAGCATGCGGACGGCTGCGTCGATTACCTGCGCGGCATGTTTGCCTTCGCCATCTGGGACGGGAAGAAAAAAGAGCTTTTCATCGCGCGCGATCGACTCGGCGTCAAACCTCTCTATTACTTTCACGCCGACGACGGCTCGCTCTACTTCGGGTCGGAAATCAAAACGATTTTTCAGGCGAGCGACTTAAAACCCGAAATCAACTTCCACGCGTTACCGGACTACCTCGCCAATCACGCGACCTCGGGCGAAGAAACTCTCTACCAGGGAGTCAAGCGTCTGTTGCCCGGCCACACACTTACATGGCGCGACGGCAAGGTCAAGATCAAGAAATATTGGGACGTGAGTTTCTCAAAAACCGCGGACCAGGGTCGCAGTGACAAAGACTTCATCGCCGAATGGTACGAGCTATTTCGCACTTCGGTGCGGCTGCGTTTGATGGCTGACGTGCCGCTCGGAATGTTTCTGTCAGGCGGGATCGACTCCTCTGCTATCGCGGCAGTGATGAGCGGCATGGTCAGTGAACCGATCAAAACATTCTCTGTTGCCTTTGCCGAACGAGAAGCAAACGAGCTCGCGTATGCGCGAATCGTGGCGGAAGCTTACAAGACAAACCATCACGAAGTGGTTGTCAGTCCGGAAGAGTTTTTCAATGCGTTGCCGAAGCTCGTTTGGCATGAGGACGAGCCGTTGGCCCATCCGTCGAGTGTGGCGCTCTATTTCGTTTCACTGCTGGCCTCGCAGCACGTGAAAGTGGTGTTGACGGGTGAGGGAAGCGACGAGCTGCTGGCAGGTTATGGACGTTATCGCAAAACGATTCTGAATCTTTCACTCGGAAAGCGTTACTGGAGCTTGACGCCTGATGTGGTTCGCGGGGCGGTGAGCAGTGGGATCAAAGGATTGCCGACGTCGAGAATGAGGCAGAAGCTGCTGCGAAGTTTTCTCGGGGTTGCGCCTGATATCGAGAGTATCTATTTCGATAACTTCGCGGTGTTTCCGCTCGCGATGCAGGCTGATTTGCTCTCGAATGCAGCCATCGAGCAAATCGGCCGGATCGATCCATACGGTGGTGTTCGCACTGCGCTCGCAGAAACTGATGCAGAGTCGTTGCTCGACCGCCTGCTTTACACAGACATCAAGACTTACCTGCACGAGCTGCTGATGAAGCAGGATCAGATGAGCATGGCGACTTCGGTGGAGAGCCGGGTTCCGTTTCTCGATCACAAGCTGGTTGAATTTACCTGCAGCCTGCCGGAGCGCTTGAAGTTGCGCGGCGGGACGACGAAATACATTTTGCGCGAGAGCATGAAGGGTGTTTTACCGGAAGCGATATTGTCTCGATCGAAGATGGGATTTCCGGTGCCGATCGCCGCGTGGTTCCGAGGCGCTTATCGCTCGGTAATCGATGAGTACGTGCTGAGCGAACGTGCCATGAGCCGCGGTTTATTCAACCGCGACTTTGTGCGCGAGCTTGTTAATCGACATCAATCCGGTGTTGAAAATCACGACGAGCGACTGTGGGCCCTCGTCAATTTTGAGATCTGGCAGCGCCAGTTTTTTGACGGCGAGGGGCGGCACGACGCGTCGCCCCTGTTAGCCGAGGTAGCCGTATAGGATGATTTTCTCTGTGCAACCTCTGTGTTCTCTGTGTCTCTGTGGTTAATTAATTCAAAGCAATAGGTCACCACAGAGACACAGAGAACACAGAGGTTGCACAGAGAAGAGGAGGAATCCTTTGGGAGTTTTGGGAGGCGAACTTGGTTACCGGCTTTTGCGTCGTTTGCAAAAGGTTAGTCCGGGCAACGACGTCACTACGGCTTACGATGGTCGCAGCAAGATGGAGGTGTTCTTCGGGCCACAGATTTGGCGCGAGCTGTCTGACAAGACCGTGATCGATTTCGGATGTGAAGCGGGTGTTGAGGCCATCGACATGGCACAACATGGCGTGCCTCGAGTAATTGGATTGGACATCCGCGAGGAACCATTGGCGTCAGCGCGCGTCGCTGCAAAAGAGGCAGGCGTTGAGAATGCCTGCACTTTTACCACTCAGACAGATGAAAAGGTGGACGTCATTGTCAGCCTGGATGCGTTCGAACATTTCGCCGATCCGCTGGCGATGCTGGGCAAGATGCGACAACTGTTGAAAGACAGCGGTTACATTCTCACCTGCTTTGGACCAACCTGGTATCACCCGCTGGGTGGACATGGATTCTCGATTTTTCCCTGGGCTCACCTGGTGTTCACTGAGTCAGTATTGATGCGTTGGTACCGCGAAGATTCGGGCAGACCCGGCCACCGTTTTCATGAAGTATCCGGCGGTCTGAACCAGCTCACTGTCAGGCAGTTTGAGAAAATCGTAGCGCAGAGCGAGTTTGAGTTTGAGAGTATCGAAGCCGTGCCGATTCGCAAGCTGAAGCCTTTTGCAAACAAGTTGACGCGCGAGTTCACCACGGCTGTCGTTAAGTGCAAGCTAGTCCCAAGGCCCCGCAACTAAACACTACCAGTTCCGATCAAGCGTGCGAATTCTTTGGCTAAAAACTGAATTGCTTCATCCGGTCGATAAGGGCGGCAAGATTCGCACTCACAACATGTTGAAGGAGCTGAAGCGCGACCACTTCATCGTGTACATGTCTCTCGACGACGGTTCGGCTGACAGTGCCGCGCGTGAGCAGGCGTGCGAATACTGCCACGAACTGATTTGCGTGCCTTACCAGCAGCGGGAGAAGTTTTCGAGCGGATTCTATGCTGAGCTACTTATCAATCTCGCGTCGCGCTTTCCGTATGCGATCAAGAAGTACGAATCAGCTTCGATGCGCAGCCAGATCAGCGAACGTGTGAATCGCAGCAATTTCTTCGACGTCGTTATCTGCGACTTTCTCGCGCCGGCGATAAACGTGCCGCGCGATTTGTCGTGTCCCACGATCCTCTTCCAGCACAACGTGGAGGCGATGATTTGGAAGCGACACTTCGAAGTACAGAACAACCAGCTCAAGAAGATCTACCTGCGCCAACAATGGCGCAAGATGGAGCGGTTCGAAAGAGAGATGTGCCGCCGCTTTGATACCGTGATCGCCGTCTCAAAAGACGACTGCGAGCAAATGCGAAAAGAGTATGCGGTCGATAACGTGTTTGAAGTGCCGACCGGAGTAGACACAGATTTCTTCACGCCTTCCGGTAAAGAAGTGGTCGAGCCGCGGAATGTTGTGTTTACCGGGTCGATGGACTGGTTACCGAACGAAGATGCGATTCGCTACTACACGGATCAGATCCTGCCGCTCATCAGAAGATCGCTTCCGGACGTCACCCTAACCGTCGTTGGCCGCAATCCTTATCCGGGCTTGCTCGAGCTCAGTCAGAAAGATCCTTCGATCGTAGTCACCGGACGCGTGGACGATGTTAGACCATACATGGAGCGAGCGGCGGCTTATGTTGTGCCGCTTCGTATCGGCGGCGGCACGCGGTTGAAGATTTATGAAGGAATGGCAATGGAGAAGGCGATTGTCTCGACCAGCGTGGGCGCTGAAGGCTTGCCGGTGACGGATGGAAAAGAGATCTTTATCGCCGACACGCCGGAAGATTTTGCCGCCGCGGTGGTGAATCTACTGACCAGTCCCTCGTTTGCGAAAGAGGTGGGCGGGCAGGCGAGACGAACAGTAGTTGAGAAGTTTGGCTGGAGTGGAGTGGCCAAGAGCTTCGCCGAAATTTGTGAGGCGACGATTCGAAAGCATCGTCACGCCAGGGTCGCAACCAGTGTTGATGTTAGAAGCCAACAACAATCAGCCGTTTGAGCAGCCGATGTCGATACGAGCAGTAGAGTCTCCGGCCTACGATAGCGTGTCAGTCATCATCCCCTGCTACAACGAAGAGCGTTTTATCGGCAAGGCGCTCGAACAGCTCGCGGACCAGTTCGAGTCAGATCGATATGAGCTCGTGATTGTTGACGGTTTATCGGAAGATCGCAGTCGCGCGGTGGTTGAGGAATTTAGAACGCGCCGGCCTGATGTGACTGTGTTGCTCGTCGATAACCCCGCCCGCAACATTCCGACCGCACTCAATCTTGGCATCGCGGCCGCGAGCGGAAACATCATCGCGCGGATGGATGCCCACGCCGTTCCGTCAGATGGGTACATCCGGCGCTGCGTTGAAGTGCTGCAAACGGGCGCTGCGGGAGCGGTGGGAATGCCGTGTCTGGTGAGACCGGGCGCCGGCACGCTGATCGCGCAGGGAATCGCCGCCGCCGTTTCGCATCCTTTCGGAATCGGCGACGCCAAATATCGTTTGGGCGCGAGCGGGCCCCAGCAGGAGGCCGTGGATACCGTCGCTTTTGCCTGCTTTCGGAAGTCACTCTGGAAAGAGCTGGGCGGCTACAACGAATCGCTGCACACGAACGAGGATTACGACTTTAACTATCGTGTGCGTCGATCCGGGCGGCAGGTAATTCTGGATCGTGGTGGCCATTGCGACTATTTTGCACGTTCGACACTGAAAGCCGTTGGCAAGCAGTACGTGAGATATGGCGGCTGGAAAGCTGAGATGATCCGGCTGCACCCGCGCTCGACGAAGCTTCGTCACCTCGTGGCTCCGCTTTTTGTCGCTTCGATCCTGGCGCTCGGCATTGCCGGAATTTTTTGGAAGCCCGCCTGGTGGCTACTGCTCCTTGAGCTCGTCACGTATCTTGGTTGCGCGCTTTTGGCGGGCTGGCAAGCGGCGCGAAGAGCAGGCGGGGGCTTGCAAATGGCTTTGGTGATGCCTTTAATCTTCGCGACTATACACTTGTCGTGGGGTTCGAGTTTTCTAGTTCGATTATTTCGATATTACAGGGCAGCAGGAAAATAATTCGTGAAACTCAGTATTTTTGGTCTTGGTTACGTCGGTTGCGTGTCTGCAGCGTGCTTTGCGAAAGAAGGACACACCGTTACCGGCGTAGATGTGAACGCGAACAAAGCGGAGATGATCAACGCGGGCAACAGTCCCATCATCGAGGCCGGCATTGGGCCATTGCTTGATGAAGTCGTGAAGGCGAAGCGACTGTCGGCGACGACCGATTCATTGGCCGCTGTTCGCAACACGGATGTTTCGCTCGTTTGTGTGGGCACGCCGAGCAATGCAAACGGCAGTTTGGACCTTCGCTATGTGACGCGCGTTTGCGAGGAGATCGGCGCCGCGTTGAAGGACAAAACCGAGAGGCACATTGTCGTGATACGCAGCACGATGTTGCCCGGAACGATCGAGGGCGTCGTGATTCCGACACTCGAAGAGCATTCGGGCAAGCGTGTGGGAAAAGATTTCGGAGTGTGCATCAATCCCGAGTTCCTGCGCGAAGGGTCTTCGTTGAAGGATTTCTACGCGCCGCCGTTCACGTTGATTGGAGCAGACGATCCGGAGACCACGGCGACAGTGCGCGAGTTGTATAGCCGCATCGACGCGCCGGTGATTGCGACTTCCGTGAAGACGGCGGAGATGGTCAAGTACGTGTGCAATTGTTTTCACGCGCTGAAAGTCAGCTTTGCGAATGAGATTGGAAATATTTGCAAGGCGCTCGAAGTCGACAGCCATGAAGTGATGGATATTTTCTGCCAGGACACGAAACTGAACCTGTCGCCTTACTATCTGAAGCCCGGCTTTGCTTTTGGCGGCTCGTGTTTGCCGAAAGACTTGCGCGCGATCAACTACAAGGCGAAGCAAGTTGACGTGGATGTGCCGGTTTTGTCGTCAATTCTTCCGAGCAACAGGCAGCAGATCGAGCGCGCGGTTGAGATGATCCTCGCGACTGGCAAGAAGCGCGTCGGCATACTCGGCTTTAGCTTCAAAGCCGGTACGGACGATCTTCGTGAATCGCCGATGGTTACGTTGATTGAGACGTTGATCGGAAAGGGTCTTCAGCTCAGTATCTACGATCGCGACGTTTCACTGGCCCGGCTCTTCGGCGCCAACAAGGAATACATCGAAGGCCAGATCCCGCACATCGCCCAGCTCATGAGCACGAATATCGATGAGGTGCTCGAGTTTGCGGACGTGCTGGTTATTGGTAACAAGGCCGAACAGTTCAAAGAGATCGAACAGCGACAGAAAGAAGGACAGGTGGTAATCGATTTAGTGAGACTGTTTGAAAAAACTTCAGATGACAACTACCAGGGCATTTGCTGGTAGTTTCTCTGCGCAACCTCTGCGTTCTCTGCGCCTCCGCGGTTAAATATCACCGCAGAGACGCAGAGAACGCAGAGGTTGCGCAGAGAAGAACATCGTTTGACGTGGCGGCGAGTGTTCGTCGCCTTTTTGTTGCTCGTCGGGCTTTGGCTGGTGTCGTGGCTCGGGGCGCGCTGGTTGATTGTCCGTGCTCCACTGGAGCGCGCGGATGCGATTGTCGTTCTCAGCGGCTCTGCAACCTTGTCTGAACGGGTTCAACACGCCGCGCGGCTGTACGCCGAGAAGCGTGCGCCAAAAATACTTCTCACCACCGACAACCGGCGGGGAGGCTGGTCGAGTGCCGAGCAACGCAATCCTTACTTTTACGAGATCTCGATCAGCGAGTTGAATCGATTAGGCGTGCCTTCAGAAAGTATCGAAGTAGTTGGACCTCCAGTCACCAGCACGTGGGAAGAGGGAATGGCTGTGCGCGACTATGCAAAGGCTCATAACCTCCGCTCGATTCTGATCGTTACTTCGTCTTATCACTCGAGACGCGCGCTTTTCACCTTTCGTCATTTCCTGGCAGATGCGGGAGCGCAGGTTGGCATCGATCCGGTAGAGACAGGGATTCAAACACCGCCGCCTGCGACCTGGTGGTTACACCTACGAGGCTGGCAACTGGTTTTGGTTGAGTATTTAAAGCTGATCTACTATCTTGTTCGCAGTCTTTAGGCCCCAGACCCCAATCTGGTACCAGCCCCCAATTCGAAGTTTAGCTGTAGAGATAGTTATCTATTGCGCGGCGACTTATGCAAATAGCTAAAACGAACCAGGCATACACATCCAAAATCCTGATGTTTTTAGGGGTTTTATTGGTTTTGGGCCTGACAGAACACGCGGCAAAAGCGGATCCTTTATTTTTCAGTAACGTCAACGCTTTCCAGGTTAACGACACGGTTCAGGTCAGTTTATCCTCGAATCCCGGGGTCACGCTGTACGGGTCAAATCTTACTTTCAGTGTCGATATCACTGGTGTGCTGCCGGTGGGTAGTAGCGATATTTTGAGAATTACCTATACCGAATTGGGAAGTGCGCCGGTCGTTCAGGAATTTCAGATTCCCTTGTTTGGCAGCGTACAACCACCGTTCTCTTTGATATTTTCTGTTTTCTCGCCAGGTTCCAATCCCCAAGGAATTCCTGCTACGCTCACCATAGATCTGATGAATAGCGCCCCAGACTTCGTTATCCCTGGAGGCCAATCAGTTAATTCGCAGACTTTCTCTTTCAACGTCGCGCAGCCCGTGCCGGAGCCTGCTACGCTGTCCCTGTTCTTTGGCGGTCTTTTGGCGCTCGGGATCAAAGTGCGGCGCAGGACTGAGTAGAGGCTCGTCTTCGTGGTATTAGAGGTCCGAGGTCTCGCGCTGTATTTGGAGCTTTCCGGGTTTTCTGTAAAGAATGTCGACGCTTACTTCTCCGAAGATTGATTTGCCCATTAAGGCAAAACTAGTGGACCCTGCCGGAAATCCTGATAAATCCACGGCCCCCAAACTGTTGGCCATCTCCTATTCGTATCCACCAAAAGAGGAACCGAGGGCTATTCAGGTATCACGACTGTTGAAGCACTTGAACGCTTCGACCGTCCTGATTTGTGAAGGCAAAAACGGCGTGAGTAATGAGGCGGAGTCGTTTCTCGAGAAAACACTGCGGGTTCCGTTTTCACCATCTTCAGGACGCGATCTATTAAACCGCCTTTCGAGTCGAATATATCTGCCGGTCGTGTCGAAAACACCGGATCATCTTGGTACGTGGAAAAAGTCGGTGCTGAATACGGTCGATCGTCTCCTGAACACGCAGGGATACCGGCCGGATGTGCTCGTGACCTTTGCTTTTCCCCTCGTCGACAGTGTTATCGGGTTGGAGCTGAAGCGTCGTTACAATCTTCCCTGGCTTGCGCACTTCAGTGATCCGTGGGTTGATAGCCCGTTCCGGAACGACGATCCATTGACGAGGACACTGAATCGACGGCTCGAGCAGAACGTGATCGAAAATGCCGATCGCCTCGTTTTTACTTCGAATGAGACGGCGACCCTGGTGATGAACAAGTATCCGCCGGCGCTGCGATCCAAGGTAAGGATTGTTTCCCACGCCTTCGATCCGGAGCTTTTCGAAAGTGCTCCACAAGCTAATACCGGCCGTTTGAGTATTCGCTACCTCGGCGACCTCTACCTTAACCGTACACCGGAGCCGCTCTTTCAAGCGCTCGAGATCTTGTCAGCGACGGATCCGGAGTTGTTGAGCCGGTTCTGTTTTGAAATTGTGGGTGATGTCCATGAGTTGAACATGGAACAGATGGGACTCTCCAGATTGCCTGCCGGTCTGGTCGCATTCCCGCCGCGCGTGAATTACGCTGAGAGCCTGTCGATGATGACTTCGGCAGCGGGTCTGATGGTGATCGATGCGCCCGTTCCAAAGAATACCGAGAGCGTGTTTCTGCCGTCGAAATTGATTGAGTATGTCGGCGCGGACCGACCGATAATTGGACTGACACCGCCTGGCACCGCGGCATATTTGATCGCGCGGCTGGGTGGTTGGGTAGCCGATCCCGGCTCGGCGGATCAGGTCGCGGAAGCGCTGCGTCAATTTCTCTCGTTCGTCTGGGAGCACCGCGATGAGCGTGTTACGGGTTGGGGGCGTTCAGAAGTTCGGAACGAATTCGAAGTCAAAAACGTCGCTTCTAAATTTCAGGAAGTGCTGGCGGAGTTAGTGTAGTAGATTTTAGTATGAGCATGGTGACTCAGGAACAAAACATCGGAAAACTGAACGAGCACGCGGCTGAGACTGCGCGGGGCGAACGATTTGAGTTTGGCAAGAACTGGAGTCGATTTCTCGAGCTGCTCGATGACACTCGCATCAAGGAAGCGGAAGCGTCGTTGCAGCAGATGCTGGAGGTAGATTCTCTGGCCGGAAAGACTTTTATCGACGTCGGCTCGGGCAGTGGACTGTTTAGCCTGGCGGCGCGGCGTTTGGGAGCGCGAGTGCACTCGTTTGATTACGATCCGAACTCAGTCGCTTGCACCACTGAGCTGCGCAAGCGCTACTTCCCAAATGACGATGCGTGGAAAGTAGAAGAAGCTTCAGTGCTCGATCAGCAATACCTGAATTCACTCGGTACCTTCGATGTCGTTTATTCGTGGGGAGTGCTGCACCACACTGGACAAATGTGGCAAGCATTGGAAAACGTTCACCGGCTCGTGGCTCCCGGCGGTAAACTCTTCATCGCCCTGTATAATGACACCGGCAGCCAGAGTACCCGCTGGAAATGGCTGAAGAAAACCTACAATCAATTACCCGGCGTTCTAAAAGTGCCGTATACAATGATTGTAATTGCACCTGATGAGTTGAAGTCGCTGGCGCGATCAGTGTTGACCCTGAACATCGGATCTTATTTCCGATCGTGGTCACAATACGATCGGCGGCGGGGCATGAATCGCTGGCGCGATATCGTTGATTGGGTCGGAGGTTACCCGTACGAGGTTTCAACTCCTGACGAAATCTTCGACTACTTTACGGCGCGGGGATTCATTCTTACGAAACTCAATTGCGGGCGTGTTGGTCTCGGGTGCAATCAATTTGTTTTTAGTAGGAAGTAATGCAGTTAAATGACAAGCGTGGCTCACGGTCTAAAGCCTTCATCGCGATCGCAATCATTCTGGGCTTGCTTGGCATCTTCCTGTTGCTCGCAGTAGCACAGATACGACGTGATTCGTCAGCCACTCGCGAACGTCGCGTCTCAGATTCAACCATACAGGTAAAGGCCGGCGGCGACTTACAGGCTGCGATTGACAATGCTCGCTATGGCGACGTGATTGTTCTCGAAGCCGGCGCCACTTACAAAGGGCCAGTCACTCTTCCATTCAAAGAGGGCGCTTCCGATCAGTACATTACGATCACAACCTCAAACCCCGGCGGTATCGCGAAAGAAAACGAGCGAATCAATCCGCAGATTCATGCGAAGGCGATGCCGAAGATCGTGGGTCCGGAGTCTTCCGCAGCGATATCCACTGCCGAGCGCGCGCACCATTACAAGTTCATCGGGATCGAATTTTCACCTGCCGCGGATTCAAAGTATCTCTACAATCTGATCGATCTGGGCAAGACCGATTACAAGTCCCTATCTCAGTTTCCGCATCACCTGGTTTTCGATCGTTGCTACATTCGTTCTACTGGTCTTAACAAGGCACGACGAGGATTCGCTCTTAACAGTGGCGATACCACTATCATCAACTCCTACATCGCAGGTTTTGCCGGCGCCGGTGACGAAACGCAGGGCATCTGTGGTTGGAATGGTCCCGGGCCTTACAAGATAGTGAACAACTACATCGAGGGTGGCGCGCAGAACATTATGTTTGGCGGCGCGGATCCGGTGGTGCCTAATCTCGTTCCTTCGGATATCGAGATAAAGCGAAATTATTTGTTCAAGCCCGGGTCGTGGTTTGGAACCGCGACCATTAAGGCGATGATTGAATTAAAGAATGGGCGCAATGTAACGATTGACGGAAACGTGATTGAGTCAGAGGGGTTCATCGGCGCGTTTGTTTTGACAGTGCGCAACCAGAATGGTACAGCGCCTTGGAGCACGCTCCAGGACATCAACATTACAAACAACATCGTGCGCCATTCACAAACCGGCTTTAGTATTCTTGGCCGAGACGATGGCCACCCGAGCACGCAAGCGAAGCGCATCCGGATCGCTAATAATCTACTGGTAGACGTTGGCCCTGATTATGCGGCCGTGTTCCTGGTCGGTTGTTGCGCCGACACGCTTACGGTCGAGAACAACACCGTGCAGCAGACCGGCAGCATAATGACATGCTATGGCACTCCCAATTCCCCTTTCGTTTTTCGAAATAACATCGTTCAATTCAACTCTTACGGATTCTACTGTCCGGTGAACATGCTATCGCCGGATTCGCGCGGCAATATCATTGCAGACAATAAGGCCCAGATTTCGGCGAACGGCTATCCGGCCAATATCCCCAAGGGCAATTTCGTTGTGACTTCATTTGATGAGGTTGGCTTCGTTGATTTCGCAAATGGAGACTGGCGTCTGGGTCCGCAAAGTAAACTCAAAGGGAAGGGGAGCGACGGAAAAAATCCGGGAGTCGACTTCGAAGCCCTCGGCGCTGCTGTCGCGCCGTCTGATGTCCAACCGCCGCACTTTGGAAAGAAGCAGAAATAATATCGGAGTCTGAATGGTTCTTCTCTGCGCTCTCTGCGTATCTCTGCGTCCTCTGCGTTAGAGTTTGCCGTGATCAAGATTTAACACAGAGGGCACAGAGATACGCAGAGAGCGCAGAGAAGAACTTGAACGGTTAGACACGACACTTTTTCAGGATGCAGAATTTCGTTAAGAGACTGGCCAGGCGATCACGGTCTGCGATCATAATCTACAAGATCTTTGATAATCGCCGTCTGAAGAAACGAATCGAGTCAGGCGACATCGAAACCATCCATGGTTCCACTCACCTCAATCAAAGCGTCACCGATGGTCTCGCTTACATCGAAAAGCAATTTGCTAATTACATCAACTACGCCGGGCTGTCTGGTGATGATCTAAAAGACAAACGGATCCTCGAGCTTGGACCAGGCGATAATCTGGGCGTCGCTCTGAAATTTCTCGCCGCGGGCGCCGCTTCAGTAATCTGTCTCGATCGGTTTTATTCGAAACGGAACTCAGCACACGAGCACGAGATCTATAAAGCGTTGAGAGAAACTCTCAGTGCTGAAGAGAAGGTTAGATTCGACGAGGCGGTTCGTCTGGTTGACAGCGTAGAGTTCAATCCGGAGAAGTTGCAAACGATCTATGGCGCCACGCTGGAAACATTCGCTGCTAACGTTGCAGATGAGGAAAAGTTTGACTTAATCCTTTCGTGCGCGGTGTTGGAAGAGATCTATGACCTCGATCCGACGTTCGCGGCGATGGATGCGCTGCTGGTTCGCGGCGGCCGGCTGATCCACATAATCGATCTCAGTGATTACGGCATGTTTCGCAATCAGGGAATGCATCCGCTAACTTTCTTGACGATTTCGGAAGCGGTTTACAAACGAATGGCGTCAGACTCGGGACTACCAAATCGAAAGCGATTGGGTTACTACTTAGAGAAGATGAAGCAGTTGGGGTATCAATCAAAGTTATTCATCACCAGCGTGCTTCCGGCTGGACGACTCGAGCCCGCGGCGGAGTACGCGCCCGGAAAATTCAAGACCGACGCAGCGAGCCGCATGATTAGTGTGGTTCGCAATCGACTCGCAAGTGAGTTCAAGACTCTCGACGAGGAAGAGCTACTGATCGATGGCGTGTTGTTGGTGGCCAGAAAACCGCTATGAATAAACACCACGACGACGCAACCTTCCTGCAGAAACTGCGGTGGTCCATTCCCTGGCTGGTACGGTATCCGTTCTGGCGCGCGAAGGAGCTGGGCCGGCGGATGTCCGAAACGTCGGGCGAAACTCATGTGATCTTTCTGGTGGCGAATCACTGGGAGCCCGGTACCGGGCCGCAGGCGATTCCACGTGTCGAAAACTGGATGAAGATGGCGCGCGAAACGGGCAACGCGCTACGCGATCGAGATGGCGCCGCTTTTCGGCACACCAATTTTTATCCCGCCGAGCAATACGAGCGCCCGCTCCTCGAAATGCTTTCGGAGTTACAAGCAGAAGGCTTTGGCGAAGTCGAGATTCACCTTCATCACGGGGTTGATGCGCCTGACACCGCTGAAAACACGCGACGCGTACTCGAGGAATTTCGCGACACGTTAGCGGAAGAGCACAAATGTCTTTCGCGAGAGAATCCGGCGGCTCCAGTGCAGTATGCGTTTGTTCACGGCAATTGGGCGCTGGCAAACTCCGCGGGCAATCGTTGGTGTGGAGTCGATTCCGAGATGCAGATTCTTGCGGAGACCGGCTGCTACGCTGACTTCACGTTACCGTCAGTGCCACACCAGTCACAGGTTAGTCGTATCAACGCGATTTACAATTGCGGTTATTCACTCACGCAGAGAAAGCCGCACCGTTCGGGGCCGGCAGTCGTGACCGGTAAAAAGCCGTCGCTGCCGATAATCTTTGAAGGACCACTCGTGTTTGACTGGACACGCCGGATTCGCTCGTTGCCGGTGCCACGACTCGACGACGGCTCACTCGCACGCAATTACCCGTTGAGTCTGGATCGGTTCAATCGTTGGCGTAACGCGCGGATAGCAGTGTCAGGGCGCCCGGACTGGGTGTTTGTGAAGCTATATAGTCACGGTTTTTTTGATTGGGACCAGGACGCAATGATCGGCGCGCAAATGCGTCGCTTCATGACCGAAGTCCTTGAGTTATCCGAAAAGACCAAAGAATTTTCGGTGTACTTCGCCTCCGCACGTGAGGCCTACAACATGGTGATGGCTGCGGTCGATGGACGTTCGGGCCCGCCCGGACAATATCGCGATTACAAGCTGCGCCAGATCATGGAGCTCGAACCATCCACAGGTTTCTGAGACCTGCGTAATCTGTGGATGAACTTTACAAGGGGGGCTGGGATGTTGAGAGTTTTGGTCGTATTATCCTCTTTGGGTTGTGTTCAAGAGATGAAAACAACGATAGAAGTTGTCAGTAACAACCGCTTCCCGACCCCCTTGCCGCCCTCCGGTGATGTAATCGAGGGATTATTAAAAGACCTCGATCAGAACGGCATTGTTTTACTTCCGCGTCTTATTCCTGATGAACAGTTGATGTCGATGCAGCGCGCCTTCGAGTCGAGACTGCAGCGGCTCCGCTGGAACAATTTCGACGGCTACGAAAAGACAGAGCCTTATCGCCACATGATCGAGGATGTGCTGCTGCTGGACCAGGGTTTTCTGGATCTGGCCATTCACCCGATTGTAAAAGCGCTCGTCAAAGCCTACGTCGGTGAAAAAGCTGAGCTGACGGAAGCACGTGGCTGGAGATCATTGCCTACCAAAAGAGACTTTCATGGCTGGCATGGTGACGCCTGGTACGACCAGGAAACGCATCGTGAGATTCCCAGAGAGCTGAAGCTCGCAGTGTATTTGACTGACGTACGCAGCGGCGCTTTCAATTACATCCGCGGCAGTCATCGTCAGGACCATCCGCGGCCCGTGCGCAATGCAGAGCTCGGCGAGATGTCGTCGTTCGAGGTCGTTGAAATGATGGGCAATGCGGGCGCTGCATTCATGTTCGACACTTCCGGCGTGCACCGGCAGGGAGTGCCGATGCTCGAACGTCGCCACGCCATTTTCTACAACTACCACGATCCGCAAGTACGACTACAGAAAGGTGACTACGAAGCCAATCGATATCATCCGCTACTGCTGAATGCGGCCTTCCTTGGAGACTTGTCTCCGGAAGATCAAAAACTGCTCGGGTTTGGTAACAAGACCAACTTCATTCCGGCTTACATCAGACCCAATCAGCCCCCGTTTCTTTACCATGCCTTCATGGCGACTCTGAACTTGCAGTTGCGCGTGCGCAATCTGCAGCAGCGAGTTGTCGCGAAGTTGAATCACATGCGCGGTCGCAAGTGAGAAGTCAGTCGCGTTCAGCCCAACCCATGCAAACCGTCGTTTCAGTTTTTGGA
>Ga0105247_10000423_pt1 | contig 35924 bp, 9 predicted proteins | sample KBSS24metaG_FD_81519 | JGI IMG/M metagenome (GOLD analysis project Ga0105247, IMG submission 81519) | Switchgrass rhizosphere microbial communities from Kellogg Biological Station, Michigan, USA - KBS S2-4 metaG | ecosystem: Host-associated > Plants > Roots > Rhizosphere > Soil | place... | reverse complement strand
TTTCAGCCCAGGGTTCGAGGAACGAGAACCCTGGGTAAGATTCGCATAGATGGACCACAACCCTGAAAGGGTTCGCCAACCAACAAACCCTTTCAGGGTTAGAACAAATGGTTATTGGTTAACCCATGGTTCTCGTTCCTCGAACCCTGGGCTGAAATTAGCGAACGCCTTCGGCGTACTCATCCATAAGCAGCGTACTCATCCAAATTTCTCCCGAATCGTTCAGTTTCATAACAAAGAGGGTGGGAAGATGAAGTTCTATCGACGATTGTCTGGTTTTGTAATCCTGAGTCTGGCGTTTCCGCTTTTTTCTCCCGCACTGCACGCCGACGAAGGCATGTACCCCTTCGATAACATCCCGCGCGCGGAGATCAAGAGCCGCTACGGCTTCAATGTTAGTGACGCCTGGCTAAAGAAAATACAAATGGCCGCGGTGCGTTTCGGAAACGGAGGCTCCGGCTCGTTTGTCTCGCCAGAAGGGCTGCTACTCACGAATTATCACGTCGCCCTGGACATCCTTCAGAAGCTGAGCACGAAAGACAAGAACTACGTGAGAGATGGTTTCCAGGCAGCGACGCGTGCAGATGCGCTGAAGGCCGAAGGCATCGAGTTGAATGTGCTCGTAAGTATCGAAGACGTCACGACGCATGTAGAAGATGCTTTGAAGGACAAGACAGGCGATGTGAATGCGGTGCGTCAAGCGGTGCTTAATCAACTGAAAGAAGAACGTTCCAAGGCAACGGGAATGCGCGCCGATACGGTCGCCTTTTACGGAGGCGCTCAATATCAAATCTATTTGTACAAGCGTTACACGGACGTGCGTTTGGAATTTGCCCCGGAGTATGCGGTCGCGCTCTTCGGTGGTGATACAGACAATTTCAAATATCCGCGGCACGGGCTTGATATGGCGTTCTTCCGCGTCTATGAAAACAACGCGCCGATCAAGTCTGAGAATTATCTTTCTTTCTCCACCGCCGGAGCGAAGGAGAACGATCTGCTGTTCGTCGCCGGTCATCCCGTTCAAAGCTCGCGCCTCAGCATCGCGCCACACTTGAAATATATGCGCGACGGCACGTATCCGCTGTTCATAGACAGATTGAAACGCATTCAAGCGGTCCTGCAAAAATACAGCGCCCTCGGGCCGGAGCAGGCGCGCAGCGTTACCAACGATCTGTTTGCGGTCGAGAATGGGTTGAAAGCGTTTGCCGGCCAGCTCAAGGCGCTGCAACGCGACTCTTTGATCGAGAACCGACTCAAGGAAGAGCAAAGCCTGCGGCGAGCGTTGGCCGCAGACCCGGCGCGAGCGAAGGAATACGACGAGGCTTACGATGCGATTGCCACGGCCTATAAAAACCTGGCGAGCTACGAAGGCCTGTACTACTCACTGGATTCCGGAGCAGGTTTCGACACGTCGCTATTCATACCAGCGCGCATCATCGCGCGTATGGCTATCGAAGATACCAAGCCGAACGAAGCGCGCTTCCCGGCGTACACCGAAAGCCGGCGGCCCGGACTCTTACAAGCCCTTTACTCACCGCCGGGCGAGATCGATAAGGCTCTGGAAAAAGCCAAGCTGGCCAATTCGCTGGCCCTCGTGCGCGATCAATTAGGTAGCGACAGTGCACTCGCGAAAAAGATCCTGAACGGCAAGACACCTGAAGCACGCGCCGCGGAGTTGATTGACGGAACTCGCCTGGGAGATGTGGAGTTTCGTAAAGAACTTGTCGCCGGTGGTCTGGCGGCGGTGGAGAAATCGACCGATCCCCTGGTCGCGCTGGCGTATGCAATCGAACCCGAGACACGTGCTATCCGCAAGCGCTATGAGACTGAAGTCTCCGCTGTCCAAAACGCAGCCTATGCAAAACTCGCTCGTCTCTCGAGAGTGGGGCGCGGATCGCTGGCATATCCGGACGCGAACTATACGTTGCGTCTCACCTATGGCGTGATGCGGGGCTACGCGGATGTGCCGCCCTATACAGACTTCGGCGGCTTGTTTGCGAGTGCGCAACAGCATCAGAATCAGGAGCCATATCAACTGCCCGCGAATTGGCTGGGGAAGAAAACAAGTCTCAACCTGCGCACGCCGCTGAATTTCGTCACCACTCACGACGCCGCTATCGGTAGCAGCGGCTCACCAGTCCTCAACCGTAACGCTGAAGTCGTCGGACTGCTCTTCGATCTCAACGAACAATCGTTGAGTAACAAGTTCAGCTACGACGAAACCCAGGCGCGCTCGATCTGTCTCGACGCGCGCGCAATCATCGAATCGCTCGACAAAGTCTACGCTTCCAAAGACATCGTCGCCGAGTTGCTGAAAAAATAATCATGGACAACTCAAACTCAGAGGTCATCTTCTTTGACGCGAAGCTCAAAGAAGAAAGAGAGTACTGGCTGCAACGCCTGGATTTCGAGTTAGTCACATCGAGTCCGCTCCCGGATTATCCCCGGCCGTTCGACAGCGACCCGGCTTATGCGGAGCTGCAAAGCGTTGTACCTGATAGCACTGCGCGTAAGTTGCAGTCCCTGGTTGGCTCGTCGTCGTTTCTGCTCTATACGGCGCTTGCCGCCGCGTTGAAAGTTTGCCTGCACAAGTACACGGGCCACAATACGGTGCTGTTGGGCGTCCCGGCGCTGAAAGACTTGAACCGGCGTAACGCGTTCGTCCTCGTCGATCAGCTCGAGCCGTCGCAAACCTTTCAGCAACTGTTGCTGGGTGTTCGTGAAAACCTGCTCGCCGGATATTCACGGCAACGATACCCGCTCAACCGGCTAGTCAAAGACCTGCGTCTTGATGGAGTCAAACACAAGTGCGCGTTGTTTGACGTCGCGCTCCGTTTTGAAGAACTTCACACTGAGCTGCCCGAAGTAGAAGCGGATATCGTCCTGAACTTTCGTCGTTCAGGCGCTGAGTTGGAGTGCGGCGTGACGTTCAATCAGAACGTCTACGCGCGCGAAACAATCCAGCGTTTTGTGGACCATTATTTCAATGCGTTAGAGCAGGGTGTGGCAGCGCCTGCGAAACAGATCAGCGAGATCTCGCTGATGAGTGCGGCCGAGCGCGAACAGGTTCTGGTTGAGTGGAATGAAACAACGCGTGTGTTTCCGGAAGGATGTCTGCACCAGTTATTCGAGGAGCAGGTGGCTCGCACTCCGGATGCAGTCGCCGTCACCTTCGAAGGCGAAAAGCTTACCTACAACGAACTGAATCAAAAGGCCAACCAGCTCGCGCGAGAGCTGCAAGCACTCGGCGTGGGACTGGAGCATAAGGTTTGCATCTGCATGGAGCGCTCGCTCGAGATGGTGATCTCGATCATCGGCGTGCTCAAGGCCGGTGGCGCTTACGTCCCACTCGATCCGGAGTATCCGCGAGACCGGATTGCTTCCGTGTTCGACGACACCCAAGCGTCCGTTCTGCTCACGCAATCTGACGTGAGCCACGGCTTGCCGCCTTTCAACGGCGAGGTCGTTTGCGTCGATACCGACTGGCGGAGGATTGCACTTCAAAAAACGACCAATGCCGCGAGTGAAGTGATGCCCGATAACCTCGCTTACATCATCTACACATCCGGATCTACGGGTCGGGCGAAGGGTGTCATGATTTCTCACCGGTCCATTCGCAACCGCCTCCTGTGGATGCAGGACGCTCATCAATTCAGTCCCGAAGACAGGTTCCTGCAAAAGACGCCTTTCACGTTTGATGCCTCGATCTGGGAGTTTTTCGTGCCGTTCATGATAGGCGCGCGACTCACCATGGCGCGCCCGGGCGGACAACGTGAAGCCGGCTATCTCGTGGAGACGATCAACGCCGAACAGATCACTGTTCTCCAGCTCGTACCGACGATGCTGCAGGTGTTTCTCGATGAGCCGGGAGCGGAAAACTGTCAAAGCCTGCAACACATGTTTTGTGGCGGTGAAGCCTTGTCGACCGCATTGCAGGAGCGGTTTTACTCGACCATGAATGGCCGGCTGCACAACCTTTATGGACCAACTGAGATTTCGATCGACGCCAGCTCATGGGACTGCGCCAAGGATGACAGGCGCCGCAGCGTACCGATTGGCAGGCCCATTTCCAACATGAAACTGTATGTGCTTGACGAGCAAATGCAGCCGGCGCCGGTTGGGATTGTCGGAGAGTTATACATCGGCGGAGTTGGTCTCGGACGTGGATACTGGAACCGGCCCGAACTTACGGCGGAGAGATTTGTCCCGCATCCGTTTAGCGAGAGCGGCGGAGAGCGATTGTACCGGAGCGGCGATCTCGCCCTCTGCCATCCTGACAAGAGTGTTGAATATATCGGCAGACGCGATTACCAGGTAAAAATTCATGGCTTCCGTATCGAGCTTGGCGAGATCGAGCTCGCCCTCGTCGCTCACACGGACGTTAATGAAGCAGTGGTACTGGCCAGAGAGGACGATCGAGGCGTCAAACATTTAATTGCCTACATCGTTGGACCAGAAGGAACGGATCTCTCGGCGATTACGCTGCGCAACTACTTACGAACAAAGCTTCCGGATTACATGCTCCCGTCGAATTTTGTAATGCTGGAGAGATTGCCATTGACTACCAGCGGCAAGCTCAATCGCAGCGCTCTGCCGGCCCCCGATCACGAGCGGCCGGAATTGGACAACATGTTTGTAGCGCCGCGCACGGCGGTCGAGGAGCTACTGGCAGACATCTGGTCGCAGGTGCTGGGAGTCGAGCGTCTCGGAGTCAACGACAATTTCTTTGACCTGGGCGGACACTCCTTACTGGCTACGCAGATTGTTTCGCGGACGCGCCAGACGTTCCACGTCGAAATGCCTTTGCGCGTGCTGTTCGAGTCGCCCACGATAGCGGGCCTGGCCCGTAACGTTGAGGCAGCGAAGATGGGAAACTGGGACCATGAGATCCCACCTGTAACGCGCGCTCCGCGTGATCAAGCGTTGCCGCTCTCGTTTACCCAACGGCGGATCTGGTTGCAGGATCAAATGAATGCCGGACGCAACTTTTACAACCTGGTAACCGGCTTCAGGGTCAGTGGATCGCTCGATGTCAGTGCCATGGAGAAGACCATCACTGAAATCGTGCGTCGCCATGAAGTCTTACGGACCACCTTCAGGACAGTTAACGACGAGCTGGTACAGGTGATCTCACCGCCGCAACCGGTGCCACTGCCTGTTTCCGATCTGACTCTTCTCAACGAGCAGGAGCAGGAAGAGGAAATAACAAACAAGGTGCTCGAGGAATCACAAAAGCGGTTTGATCTCTCGCATGGTCCATTGTTGCGTTGCCGCTTATTGCGCCTGGGAGCGAATGAGCACGTCCTGCTCTATTCCGTGCATCATGTCGTCAGCGATGGGTGGACCCTGGGACGATTGGTTGAAGAAGTGGCGGCCTTATATGAGGCGTTCAGTAAACAGGAGCCCTCGCCACTTCCCGAGCTTGCGGTGCAGTATGCGGACTTCGCTGTCTGGCAGCGCAACTGGCTGACCGGAAAAGTGCTCGACGAACAGGTGGCCTATTGGAGAGAGCAACTGGCAGGCAGCTCGCCGGCGCTCCATCTTCCGACCGATTACCCGCGGCCGGCCGAACACAGCTATCGCGGAGTGTTGCAGCCCTTTCATGTTCCTGAAGGCCTCACTACCGATCTAAAGAAGCTCTGCAAACAGGAAGGCGTAACGATGTTCATGTTGCTGATGGCGGCATGGCAAACGTTGCTGCATCGTTACACATGGCAGGACGATATCCTGGTCGGATCGTTCATCGCCAACCGGCGTCACGCAGAGTTTGAGCCTCTCATCGGCTGCATGATCAATACCCTTATCTTTCGCGGCAACCTGTCGGGCAATCCGCTCTTCACTGAGTTTCTGCACCAGATGCGCAGCGTGGCGTTCGAAGCGTATGCGCACCAGGATGTTCCCTTCGACGTATTGGTTGAAACTCTGCAACCCGAGCGGCGATCGAACTACACGCCATTCTTCCAGACCACGTTTGTCTTGCAGAATCAACCGATGAAGCCGCTGGAGCTGTCCAATGTCACGTTTACGCCATTGCAGACCGACAAAATGCCGATCCACTTCGATCTAATGCTCAACCTGATAGAAACGAAGGGTGAGATCAAAGGGACTCTGGCTTACAACATAGACATTTTCAGGGAAGAAACAGTGGCCGATATGGTGCTGAGCTACAGGCGGCTGCTCGAGGAGATAGTGGCGCAGCCGAACCGCCATTTGCTCGACTTCCCGATCAGCGACACCACTCAATCATTCAGTGTCGCCTCTCAGCCAACCACCGTCCCATCACGGGATCAATTCGTTATCTAGAGATCAAGAAGGAAACCGTCATGAGTGAACCAAAACTGAAGAGACAGTTGCTTGACAGCCGCCTGAAAGAACAAAAAGACTTTTGGGTTAAAAAGCTATCGGTCGACATTGGCCCATCCGGACTGATGTTGGACCATGACCGGCCGGCCGGCTTTCTCCCCGACAAAGACCACGCCGAACTATCACTCCGGCCCGAGTCGCAGCAGAAACTCACGTCTCTGACACGAAATTCTCCGTTTCTTATTTACGCTACTCTGATGGCCGCCCTGAAGGTCTGTCTCTATAAGTACACGGGCAGCACTACGATCGTCGTCGGTAGTCCGGCTTTGCCGGGAACTGATAAGGATTGGCCGAGGCAAAATGTTCTGGCCATTGTGGACGAAATCGACGAGCACGAGTCGTTTCGTGAGTTTCTCTTTAAGGTACGTGAGAACCTGGAACAGTCCTTTGACCGCCAGGACTATCAATATGAGCGTTTGCTCACCGATCTGAACCGGAAGACTCAGCCTGACAGATGCGAGTTGTTCGATGTCGCCCTCGTCTTGAAAGACTTCACCCTCGAGCTGCCGGACATTAAAAACGATTTAACTTTGAAGTTCGTCAATAGCGGTGAAAGTGTTGCCGGCGAAATTATCTACAACAGCAGCCTGTTTGAACGGAGCAGCATCGAGCGGTTTGTCACACATTTTCTCAATGTGACGGAAGCCGCCCTGAAAGATCTAAACACCGCGATTTGTGATCTGCCGCTCTTAACGGAAACGGAGCAGCGCCGGCTTGTGACCGAGTTAAACGACCCGGCCGTTCCGTATCCGCGCGATCTCTGCCTGCAACAAATCTTCGAGACCGTAGTTCACAACGCACCTCAGAAAACTGCGCTTGTGTCTGGCAATGTTTCTATCACCTATGTGGAGCTGAACCGCCGAGCGAATCAACTAGCGCATTACCTGCGCGCGCGAGGTGTGAGACCAGAAGTAAAGGTGGGAGTGTGTTTGGAGCGGAGCGTGGAAGCGATCGTCGCCTTGCTGGGGATCGTGAAAGCCGGAGGCGTGTACGTGCCGCTGGAACCGAGTTATCCGCTGGAGCGCTTATTGTCTTTAATCGCAGACACGCAAGTGTCAATGGTGGTAACGACGGAAGAGTTTGTCCAGGCGCTGCCGGCAAACCTGGAGCGGATAATTTGTCTGGACGGAGATGCTGCTGAAATCGGGAGTCAGAGTGAAGCAACGCCGGAGGTGGAGACGAGTGCGCTGAATCTCGCCTGCATCATGTACACGTCCGGTTCGACTGGAACACCGAAAGGAGCAGGTATCACGCATCGCGGCGTGGTGCGCCTCGTACAGGAAACGAACTATGCGGATCTTACTGGCGCAGTAATGCTGCAGTTTGCGCCGCTCAGTATCGATGCCTCGACGTTTGAGATCTGGGGCAGTCTGCTGAACGGCGGGAAGCTGGTGTTGGCGGGCCGCGGGACGCAGACACGCGCCGCGCTGGGCGAGGTGATAGCGAGCCACGGCGTGACGACGATGTCGCTGTCGGCAGGCTTGTTCCATCAGGTGATCGAAGAAGGTGCAGCGGAGTTGCGCGGTGTACGACAGTTATTGGCTGGTGGCGACAAATTAACAGCGCGGCACGTACGGAAGGCGCTGGCCCAGTTGCCGGAGACGCGCTTGATCGATGGCTATGGACCAACGGAAACGACGACGTTTGCGTGCACTGAAACATTGAGCGAAAGCAGCGTCGTAAATGAGCGAGTGTTAATCGGGCGGCCCATCGCGAACACGACAGTGCACATTCTGGATGGGCAAATGCGCGCCGTGCCGGTCGGCGTGCGAGGTGAGATCTATATCGGTGGTGATGGATTGGCCCGCGGGTATGTGGGCCGCGCGGACCAAACGGCGGAACGGTTCGTGCCGGACCCGTACAGCACGGTCGGCGGCGAGCGGTTGTTTGCGAGCGGAGATATTGGGCGCTATCGACCAGATGGACGTATCGAGTTTCTGGGCCGGCGCGACGGACAGGTAAGAATACGCGGCTTCAGGATCGAGCTAGGCGAGATCGAAACACTGCTCAGGCAGTACTCCGGAGTCGCGGACGCCGTAGTAATAACTCGACCGAACGCTCTCGGCGACGAAACACTGATTGCTTACATCGTGAAAGAGAAGAACGCCGTCTTCAACGATAAGCAATTACAAAACTATCTCGAGCAGCGACTACCGGCTCACATGAGGCCGTCGCTGTTCGTAACACTCGAGAGGTTACCGCTCACTCCAAAGGGCAAGGTTGATCATGCCGCCCTTCCGGCGCCCGGAAAGGCGAAACCTGCTTTCGATGACGAGTTCGTTCCGCCGAGAACTACCGTCGAGAAACTCCTGGCCGAAATCTGGTGTGAGTTGCTCGGCGTTGATGAGGTCGGCATTCATGACAATTTCTTCAACCTCGGCGGACACTCGCTGATTGCTATCAAAGTAGCGACACGCATTCGTGAGGCCTTTCATCAGGACATCAATTTGGGAGCCATGTTCGAAACTCCCACGGTAGCGGCCCTCGCGGAGATGATCGAAGAAGGCCAGAGGAATCCGAAGCAAGCCACCGATTTTGAGATCGAAAGAGTGCCGCGCGGGAATGGCGACATGGCCCAGATCCTTGCCGAGCTGGCTAACCTCTCGGAACAGGAAGCCGAGGCGCAACTCCGGAATGAGACCGGCGCCACTGTCAACGAAGGAATGTAACGACGGCGTTGGTGCGTCTCACCTTCTAAAAACGAAAGGACATACTTAATGAATCAATTGGATTGCATCATCATTGGTTACAACGATGTATCGTTTAACAGCCTCGCCGATAAGCACAGGCCATTCAAGGAATACAATGGCACTTATGGTGAGTTGAAGACTAATTCAGTTCTGGTCAACGGGCAGCGGAAGACTTACATGGAATTGCTCAATCATGTAATCACTGACATTCACGGAACTGATCCCAATCTGAGTGCTTTTGAGGTGCCGAATCTGGGGGCAGTCTATCTCACCAGTTTTCTGCGCAGCCGAAACTTCTCGGTCGAGTTGATCAATTTTTATAACTTCGAAAAAGATCGCCTCGCCGACCTGCTCATGGAATCGCCGCGCGCGGTCGCTATCACTACTACCTACTACGTCGAAGAGGAGCCGATCAAAGAGATTATAGAATTCGTGCGGCAAAGGGCGCCCCAGACACGTATCATTTTAGGTGGGCCATACATTCATAGTCTCTGCGCCGACAACCGGCCGGCCACACAGAATGCCATTTTCAAGTCTATGGGAGCGGACTTCCACATCGCCGATTCTCAAGGTGAGGCCACGCTTGCAAAGGTGCTCGAGTGTCTGCGGACTGGAAGCGACGCGCGGATGGTATTCGTGCCTAACCTCATTTACCAGAAACGCGACTCTACCTGGGTCAGAACTCACCGCGTGGAAGAGCATAACAACCTGGACGAGAACGCCGTTAACTGGCGCTCATTCAACCCGGAGTTCTTCACTCCAACTTCTTATATGCGCACCGCGCGCAGTTGTCCCTTCGCTTGCTCATTCTGTAACTATCCCGCGATGTCGGGCGAACACACGATATCGAGTGTCGAGACAGTCCGCGATGAGTTGAGATACCTGGTCGACAATGGCTTGAAGTACATGATTTTTGTCGACGACACGTTCAACGTCCCACTCCCACGCTTCAAACAGCTTTGCCGGATGATGATCGAAGAGAAGTTTAATCTTCAGTGGGTCTCCTTCTTCCGCTGTTCAAATGCGGATGATGAGTGCTTCGACCTGATGAAGGAAAGTGGGTGTCTGGGAGTCTACTTAGGGATTGAATCCGGCGACCAGCAGATTTTGAACAACATGAACAAATTCGCCAACGTGCCGAGGTACATCGACGGCATCAGAAAGCTGAAAGAGAGGGGAATTCTCACTTTTGGATCATTTATCCTCGGATTTCCCGGCGAGACTCAGCAGTCGGTCATGAACACGATCGAATTTGTAGAAGCAACGTCGCCTACCTTCTTCAATGTTCAGTTGTACTTCCATGATCCAATGGCGCCCATTCACCAAAAGCGCGAAGAATATGGAATCCAGGGAAACTATTACAAGTGGCAACACAACACGATGTCCTGGCAGGAGGGATCCGAATGGGTGGAATACATGCTCAAGCGTGTGGATACATCCCTCCCGCTTACGCTGAACGGGTTCAGCATCTGGTCCATACCGTACCTTCTTCAGAATGGTTTCTCCGTCGAACAAATTACGAGTTTTGCACGAACCGCCAGGAAGATGTTGGTCAAGGGATTGAGCGATACGGAGCAGGATTATCTTGATGAAGATAAAGAAATGGCGGAGATATTTTCGACGTGGGATCCGCAGAGCCGGATAAGCAACCTGACTGAGGTTCCCTCACCAGCTTTCACCTAGATACACCCCGCTGAAATCTTCTCTGCGATCTCTGCGTACCTCTGTGTTCTCTGCGTTAAATGTTCGCACGTTCACAGTTACGCAGAGATCACAGAGGTACGCAGAGATCGCAGAGAAGAACCCGGCTCAGCAAATTAATACCAGGAGAAGCCAAGAATGATGACTAATGATATTTCCGAGCTTATTGCCGGATTGTCTTCTGAAAAGCGTGCCTTACTCGAACTGCGTTTAAAGAACAGCGGATCTGCCAGAAACTCATTTCCCCTCTCGTTCGCACAGGAGAGATTATGGTCCATCGAACAACTGGACTTCGACAAGTCGCTCTATAACACGCCGTATGCCCTGCTCCTCCGAGGGCCTCTCGATGTTTCGGCATTAGAGAAGGCCCTCACCGAGGTAACGCGGCGTCACGAGATACTGCGAACCGTCTTTCAGACGATCAATGGCGAGCCGCGACAGGTCATCAACCCACCAGTGGCCCAGATCCTTCCCATCACCGATTTCCAGACGTTGCCTCAGGAAGAGCGTATGCCGGCCGTGCTCCGGGTCGTAGTTGAAGAGGCACGCATACCATTCGATCTGGCCGAAGGCCCTCTCACTCGCACGCGCCTGCTGCGATTAAGCGACGACGAACATGTGGTCGTGCGCACTGAGCATCACATGATCACTGATGCTTCGTCGCAGGAAATTTTCATGGGGGAAGTCACCGCCCTCTACACCGGTTATGTCGACGGCAATCATTTCCAGCTTCCGGAACTCTCGCTTCAGTATGCGGACTACGCAGTGTGGCAACGAAAATGGTTGCAGGGCGAAAAGCTCGACAAACAGATCGAATACTGGAAGAGCAAACTCGGCGGAAATCTGCCGGTACTGAATCTGCCCGCCGACCGGCCGCGCCCGGCCATCCAGAGCTTCAAGGGAGCTATCGAAGTGGCAGTGGTGCCCGCGCGCGTGGGCACGGCTCTGGCCGAGTTGGGTCGTCGCGAAGGAGTCAGCTCCTTCATCCTGCTGCTGGCTGCGTTTCAAACTCTCCTGCACCGTTACACTGGTGAAAACGACATCATTGTGGGTACGCCGATACTCAACCGCAGCCGCGTTGAGCTCGAATCAGTGATTGGCTTTTTTGGCAATACGCTCGCGCTGCGTACGGACCTTTCCGGCAATCCCACGTTTCTCGAGCTGTTGAAACGCGTGCGAGAGGTTGCCCTGGGCGCATACGCGAACCAGGACGTGCCGTTCGACAAGATTGTGCGAATGGTCCAACCAGAGCGCAGCTTGAGTCACACCGCCGTAGTTCAAGCGATGTTCACTCTACACAACGATTCGCAGGCCTCACAGCAGGTCGGTGAATTGGCGTGGAGTCCCATCAGCATCGACACCGGCATCTCGCGCTTCGATTTGAATCTGACGATGGAGCCTTCACCGACGGGCCTCGGCATCACGTTGCAGTATTCAAAAGATCTCTTCAATGCCGAAACGATCCGTCGCATGCTGGTCCACTTCGAGAATTTACTCGAAGGCATCGCGCACGCGCCCGAGCTGCCGATCTCCGAGTTTCCCCTCCTGCCGGAATCAGAGAAGCAACAAATCCTGGTCCAATGGAACGATACCCAGCGGGATTACCCGCTCGACAAACCCCTGCATGAATTTTTCGAGGAACAGGTGCGGCTTCATCCCGACGCCATCGCCGTCTCCAGCGACCAGGAGTCGGTGACTTATGACGAGTTGAATAAGCGAGCGAACAGGCTGGGTCATCACCTGCGTGGGCTGGGAGTGGGATTAGAAACGTTGGTGGGTGTCTGCCTGCCGCGCTCGGTGGACCTGATCGTGGGATTGCTGGGGATCATGAAAGCAGGCGGGACTTACGTGCCGCTCGATCCGAGCTACCCGCTGCAGCATTTGGCAATGACGCTGGCGGAAGCTCAAGTGGGAGTGCTTTTGACGACGGAAGACCTGGAAGAAAGATTACCCGCAGGCCAGGCTCAAGTGATCCTGCTGGACGCAGACTTGGACATGATCGCGCTGCAGCCGGAGACGAATGTCGAAAGCGGCGTGAGTGGTGAGCATCTCGTTTACGTGATCTACACCTCAGGCTCAACCGGCAAACCCAAAGGGGTCATGATCACGCATCGCAATGTGAATAACTATTTGCTGTGGTGCCTGGAAGCTATAGACATGGAGGCCGGTAAAGGCGCGCCGGTGCAATCTTCGATCGCCTTCGATCTACCGGTCACATCCCTGTATCCACCATTGATGACTGGGCGGACAGTGGTGCTGGTGCCGGAAGAGGAAGGCTTTGCCGGGTTGGCCCAAACACTGCTGAACGGAGGCGGCGGCTACAGTGTGGTGAAGATCACGCCGGCCCACCTGGATTTGCTGCGGCATGAATTGGATCCCGAGCAAATGGCGGGACTCACGAAAGCTTTCGTGATCGGTGGCGAAATGTTGATGTGGCAGAGCCTGGCTCCGTGGCTGGAACATGCGCCGGAGACGCGCATGATCAATGAATACGGACCGACTGAGGCCGCAGTGGGCTGTTGTATTAACGAAGTCGGAGAAGTGTTGAGCCAGAGTGGCGGAGTGCCGATCGGGAGACCACTCTCCAACACGCAGCTCTACATCCTGGACCAGCAGAAACGACCGGTGCCGATTGGGGTGCGAGGCCACTTGCACATCGCCGGGTTTGGCGTTGGCCGCGGGTATCTAAATCAGCCGATGCTGACGGCGGAGAAGTTCATTCCGGATCCTTTTAGTAGTGAAGCGGGCGCCAGGATGTACATGAGCGGCGACCTTGCGCGTTTCCTGCCTGATGGTCAGATCGAGTTTCTGGGACGAGGTGACGAGCAGATCAAGTTGCGCGGCTTCCGCATTGAGCTGGGCGATATTGAAACGGCATTGCTGCAGCATTCGTCAGTGGCCGAGGTTGCCGTCATCCTCAGAGAAGACACACCGGGAGACAAGCGTCTCGTAGCTTACGTCGTTCCCAAACAAAGCGACGAAGCCCCGAGTACGAGCGAGTTGCGCGAGTACCTGCAGCACAAGCTGCCCGTTCACATGATCCCGGCAGCCTTCGTTTACCTGGAAACTCTGCCCCTGACCGCGAATGGAAAGCTTAATCGTCGCGCCTTGCCTGAGCCGGGTAGTGATCGGCCTGACCTGGAGCCTTCGTTTATCGCACCACGTACGCGCACCGAGCAGGTACTGGCTGACATCTGGTCGGAAGTTTTGCGAGTGGAACGCATCGGGATCCATGACGATTTCTTTGAGCTGGGCGGTGATTCCATTCTGGGCATTCAGGTGATATCGAGAGCAAACCAGGAAGGACTAAACCTCCGGCCCAGGCACTTGTTCCAACATCACACTGTGGCTCAGCTCGCAGTGATCGCGGAAAACTCACCGCGGATCGAAGCCGAACAAGAAAGAATCACTGGTCCAGTCGAGCTGACTCCGATCCAGCACTGGTTCTTCGCACAGAATTTCGCTGAGCCGCAGCACTACAACCAGTCCGTCATGCTCGAGGTCGAAGAGCATCTGAATGCGTCGCTGCTGGCGGAGGTCGTTCCGGCGCTGCTCGAGCAGCATGATGCTCTGCGACTGCGATTCATCCGAAACGGGGAATCCTGGGAGCAGTTTATTGAAACTGTCGACACAACCGGCGAGGTCTTCACGGTTGTTGACGTTCAGAACCTTGAACCCGAAGCACAAGTCCGGGCGATCGAAGAAAAAGCAGCCGCGATTCAGCGCAGTTTCGATTTAAGTCGCGGACCATTAATCAAGGTCGCGCTGTTCGAGACGGGAGCCGGGAAGACGAAGCGGTTGCTGATCGTGATTCACCATCTCGTTATCGACGGAGTGTCGTGGCGCATACTGCTCGAGGATTTGGAAAAGGCTTACCGCCAGGCACAACTCGACGAGCAAATCGATTTGGGACGCAAGACCACGTCGTATAAAGAATGGTCAGAGCAGTTGGGCCAGTACGCGCAAAAAATAACCGCTGGTCCAGAAGCAAACTATTGGCTGGAACAGGTGCGACAACAGGTCCGGCCGCTGCCTGTCGACAACAGCGCCGGCAAGAACCTCACTCGCGACGAGCGTAATGTGTCGAGTTTGCTCAGTCTCGAAGAGACGTACTCGTTATTGCATGAAGTGGGCCATGCCTATCACACGCAAATTAACGACGTGCTGCTGACTGCCCTGGTGCGCTCGCTCTCGAAATGGACCGGGGGAAGAAAGTTCCTGATCGATCTCGAAGGACACGGGCGCGAAGACATTGTCGAGAACGTAGACGTGTCGCGCACGGTCGGATGGTTCACCACTGTCTTTCCGGTGCTGCTCGAACAGGAGAGCCTCGCACATCCCGGCGAAACGTTGAAGCAAGTCAAAGAGCAACTGCGGGCCATTCCGGAACACGGCATCGGCTACGGGCTGCTGGCGTATCTCAGCGAAGACGAGGCGATCAGAAGAGAACTGCAGGAACGTCCGCGGCCACACATCACCTTCAACTACCTGGGCCAATTCGACGGTACGTTGAGTAAGACGAGCGGTTTCAGCCTCGCGCGCGAAAGCGTGGGAGCGATGCGCAGTCCGGATGCGGTGCGTCCGCACCTGCTCGACGTTTCCGTGAGCATCGTCGGAGAGAGACTGAAAGTCGATTGGATCTACAGCGACGGAGTATATCGTCCCGAAACGGTCGAGCGTCTGGCCCAATGGTTCAACGAAGCCCTGCGGGAGATCATCACCCACTGTATTTCCGCAGAACCGGGTTGGACTCCATCCGATTTCCCGCTCGCGACGTTGAGCGATGCGCAACTGCAGCGCGTTTTGCGCGGCCGCAGAGACGTCGAGGACATCTATGCGCTCTCGCCGATACAGGAAGGAATGCTCTTCCAAAGCGTGTATGAAGCGGGAACCGGAGTTTACGTGTCGCAGGTGACTTGTGAGTTGAAAGGCGAGCTCGACATTCCGGCTTTTGAACAGAGCTGGAGCCAGATCATTAACCGGCATCCGTCCCTGCGGACCGGCTTTGAATGGGATGGTCTCGATTCGCCCGTACAGATCGTCAATCGCAGCGTAGAAGTAAAGCTGGAACAAGTTGACTGGCGCGGGCTCGAGCCGACCGAGCAGCAGAAGCTGCTCGAAGAGTATCTCCTGTCAATAAGAAAGACCGGGTTCCAGTTGAACCAGGCGCCCCTCATCAGGATCACGCTCTTCAACACCGGCGATAACGTTTACCGCTTCGCCTGGAATTGTCATCACTTACTGCTCGATGGCTGGTCAGTGCCGATCATCATCACGGAAGTGCTGACGGTTTACGACGCCCTCACGCACGGTAAGCAACCAGAGCTCGGAGAGGTTCAGAGTTACAGGAACTTCATCGAATGGGTCAGCCGCCAGGATGCGCAAAGCGCGGAAAACTACTGGCGCAATCTGTTCGAAGGCGTGAATTCGCCGACACGGATTTCAACCCGCAACAACTCCGACGATGCCCCGATCGGCGAATTTTGCGAGCAACAGGTCCTTCTCACCTTTGAAGAGACCGCTCAGTTGACTGGCGCTGCCCGGCGTCTTCACATCACGATGAATACACTCGTGCAGGGAGCCTGGGCACTGCTCCTGAGCCGCTTCAGCAACAAGGAAAAAGTGATCTATGGAACGACTTCTTCCGGACGCCCGGCGTCGCTGCCAGGCGTCGAAAAGATTGTCGGAAACTTCATCAACACGTTGCCGGCGTGCGTACACGTGCGCCGCGACGCGCGTGTGGGAGAATGGTTAACGGATCTCCAGGCGCAACAAGCCGAGCAGCGACAGTTTGAATACAGCACGCTCTCGCAGGTGCATGGCTGGACCGACATACCGCGCAGTATGCGGCTCTTCGACAGCATCCTCGTTTATGAGAATTATCCTTCCTATGAATCCGAGGGTGGACCAGGCGGAGAACTCGGTATCGGAGATGTTTATACCTACAACATAACTAATTATCCACTCACCATATCGGTCAAGGGCACCACGCGGTTGCTGCTGCGGGTATGGCATGACAACAACCAGCTCGACGATGAGACGACCGCACGCATCGTCAACCACTTCCGGCAGATCCTTCTTAACCTTGCCGCGGATACCGATCAGCGTGTCGACGAGGTGGAGCTGTACTCCATAGCAGACCTTCATCAACTGCTTGTCGAGTGGAATCAAACTCAGACGGCTTATCCTTCGGAAAGTTGTATCCAGGAGTTGTTTGAGATCCAGGCAGCACAACGCCCCAGTGAAGTAGCTCTTGTTGGCGACGAGGAATCTCTGACGTATGCGGAGCTGAACCGGCGAGCGAACCGGCTGGCGCATTATCTGCGGTCGCGGGGTGTGGGACCGGAAGTAAAGGTGGGAGTGTGTTTGGAGCGGAGCGTGGAAGCGATTGTGGCCGTGCTGGGGATCGTGAAAGCCGGAGGCGTGTACGTGCCGCTGGAGCCGAGCTATTCGCTGGAGCGCATGTTGTTTTTAGTCGAAGACGCGCAAGTGTCGATAGCGGTGACGACGGAAGAGTTTGTGCAGGCACTGCCGGCAACGATGGATCGCATAACTTGTCTGGACGGAGAAGCTGCCTTAATCGCGAGCCAGAGTGAAGCAACGCCGGAGGTGGAAACGAGTGCGCTGAATCTGGCCTACATCATGTACACGTCCGGTTCGACCGGAACGCCGAAAGGTGTCGGTGTGACGCATCGCGGGGTGCTGCGCCTCGTGCAGGAAACGAACTATGCGGAGCTGGCCGGCGAAGTAATGCTGCAGTTTGCGCCGCTGAGTTTCGATGCCTCGACGTTTGAGATCTGGGGCAGTTTATTGAATGGCGGGAAGCTGGTGTTGGCGGGACGCGGCAAACAGACGCTGGCCGAGCTCGGAGAGGTGATCACGAGCCAGGGCGTAACCACGATGTGGCTGACGGCGGGCCTGTTCCATCAGGTGATCGAAGAAGGCGCAGCAGGACTGAGCGGCCTGCGGCAGTTATTGGCCGGTGGCGACAAATTATCAGCACGGCACGTACGGCTGGCTTTGGAGCAGTTGCCGGAGACGCGCTTGATCGATGGTTATGGACCAACAGAAACGACGACGTTCGCGTGCACTGAAGCGGTGAGTGAAACTAGTGTAGTGGACGAGCGAGTGTCAATCGGACGGCCCATCGCGAACACGACAGTGTACATCCTGGATGGGCAAATGCGCACCGTACCGGTGGGAGCGCGAGGTGAGATCTATATCGGTGGAGATGGATTGGCGCGCGGGTATGTGGGCCGCGCGGAGCAAACGGCGGAACGGTTCGTGCCGGATCCGTACAGCACGGTAGGCGGCGAGCGGTTGTTTGCGAGCGGAGACATTGGGCGCTATCGGCCAGACGGGCGCATTGAGTTTCTGGGCCGGCGCGACGGAGAGGTAAGGATACGCGGCTTTCGCATCGAGCTTGGCGAGATCGAAACACTGCTCAGGCAGTGCCCGGGAGTCGCAGACGCCGTAGTCGTAGCTCGACCGAGTGCTCTCGGGGACGAAACACTGATTGCTTACATCGTGAAAGAAAAGAACGCCGGGTTTATAGATAAGCAATTACAAAACTATCTCGAGCAGCGACTACCGGCTTACATGAGGCCGTCGCATTTCGTAAGACTCGAGAAGTTCCCGCTCACTCCAACGGGTAAGGTTGATCATGCCGCCCTTCCGGAGCCCGGAAAGGTGAAACCTGCTCCAGATGACGAGTTCGTTCTGCCGAGAACTCCCGTGGAGAAACTCCTGGCCCAAATCTGGTGTGAGCTGCTCGGCGTCGATGAAGTCGGCGTGTATGACAATTTCTTCAACCTCGGCGGACATTCGCTGATTGCTATCAAAGTAGCGACGCGCGTTCGTGAAACGTTCAGCGTAGAGGTTCCACTGAGTGTTTTATTTGAAAATCCTACTCCCGCGCTCATGGCGAAACAGGTCGAAGCCGCCGTGCGACGCAGTGCCGGCTCACCCCCGCCTGCGTCTATCGAACCCGTTTCGCGCGATCAACAACTGCCCTTGTCGTTTGCTCAGCAACGTCTCTGGTTCCTCAACGAGTTGGAGCCGGGCAGTGCTTTTTACAACATCCCAGTGGTGTTGCGGTTGAGTGGCCCACTCAACGTGCCGGTACTGGAACAGACGCTCACCGAGGTTATTCGCCGTCACGAACTGTTGCGAACAACCTTTGTCACGTCTGCTGACGGCACTCCTTACCAGCAGATCAATGCAGCCGCTCCGTTTAAGTTGGCGATCGAAGATCTTTCGGGGTTAGAACCGGCAGAGCGGCAGGCAGAAGCCCAGCGCCGTGCTTCAGCGGAGGCGCAGAAACCTTTTGATCTCGCCTGGGGACCGTTGCTGCGCGTCAGCCTGTTGCGGCTTGCGGAGGAGGACCATGTCGCGATGGTTACCCTTCATCACATTATCTCGGACGCGTGGTCAACGGACGTCTTCGTAAGAGAAGTCGCAACGCTTTACGACACGTACAGCAAAGGAGACGAATCTCCGTTAGCGGAGTTGCCGGTGCAGTACGGCGACTTTGCAGTATGGCAGCGAGATTGGTTAAGCGGGGCCGTGCTGGAAGAGCAGTTAGGCTACTGGCGTGATCACCTCGGCGGCGAGCTGGCAGTTTTGAACCTGCCGACCGATCGTCCGCGCCCACCAGTCCAGAGTTACCGTGGAGCACATCAGACGTTGATGCTCTCTGCCGAGCTGCGCGCGAGGGTGAAAGAGTTATGCCGCAGCGAGGGAGTCACTTTCTACATGGCGCTATTGGCCGCGTTTCAAGTGCTGCTCCATCGCTACACCCGGCAGAACGACATTGTCGTCGGCACTCCAATCGCAGGCCGCAACCGTGCAGAGACAGAAGGACTCATTGGGTTTTTCGTCAATACGCTCGTGATGAGGACGGATCTCTCGGGCGAGCCGAGCTTTAAAGAAGTCCTGCGTCGGGTGCGGGAAGTTTCGCTCGGAGCGTACGCGCACCAGGATCTGCCGTTTGAGAAACTCGTGGAAGAACTCCAGCCCGAGCGCGATCTCAGCCGCCATCCGCTCTTCCAGGTGATGTTTGAAACGCCGAACCCGCCGAGTGAGGGGATGCAGTTGTCGAAACTCCAGATGGAGTCGATCATCGTCGACGACGCCACCGCCAAGTTTGATTTGACGATGCTCGTGGCGGAACACGGCGACGGCATGTCGGTGCGGCTCGATTACTGTATCGACTTGTTTGAAGCTGCGACGATTACGCGCCTCGGGCAGCACTTCGAAAACCTGTTGACGGGACTGCTTGCCGATCCGTCGCGTGCCGTCGGAGACGTTCCGTTACTGACGGAAGACGAACGAGAACAGCTTCTCGGAGAGTCGAATGAGACGACGCAGCAGTTTCCGCACGAGCTGTGCTTCCATCAACTCTTCGCGGCGCAGGCCGAACGTTCTCCGGAAGCGACAGCCGCATCTTTCGCGGGCCGCAGTTGGACCTATCGCGAGTTGGACCAGCGCACGAACCAGTTGGCGCGTTGTTTACAGGAAAACGGGTTAAGAACGGAGCAGCGCGTAGGGGTCTACATGGAACGTGGCCTCGAACTGCTGGAGAGCATGATCGCGATCTTCAAAGCAGGCGGCGTGTACGTTCCGCTCGATCCTCTCTATCCGAAAGACAGACTCGCGTTCCTATTGTCTGATGCTGAAATCTCGGTGTTGTTAACACGCGAATCCCTGCTCGAGCATCTGCCCGAACATGATTTGCCTTTAATCTGTGTCGATAGAGACTGGAACAAAAACATTGCCACTCAGAGCCACAGCGCGTTAGCCAACAGCACGCTTCCCGACAACCTTGCTTATGTAATCTACACCTCCGGTTCTACCGGAAAACCGAAGGGCGCGATGATCGAGCACCGCGGCATGGTCAATCACCTCTTCGCAAAGATTCATGATTTGGATCTCTCTGCAAATGATGTGGTGGCCCAAACCGCTTCACAAACGTTCGATATTTCTGTCTGGCAGTTGCTGGTTCCTTTGCTCCAGGGCGGGCGGGTCGAAATATTTGCTGATGAGATAGCTCATCATCCGCTGCGGCTCTTCGCCACTGCGACCAAAGAGCAGGTCACGATCCTCGAGGTTGTTCCAGCGCTGCTGCGCGGACTGCTGGAGGAAACGGACGCTGCCGAGGCTTGCGAGTCATCCCGTTTGCGATGGCTGATTGTAACCGGCGAGGCGTTGCCGCCCGGGCTGTGTCGACAGTGGCTGGAACTCCGTCCGGACGTGCCGCTGCTCAATGCTTATGGTCCAACTGAGTGCTCGGATGACGTCGCGCATTTTGCGATCCGTGAGCCGCTCCCGGTCGAAGCGACTCTGACACCGATCGGACGTCCGGTTTCCAATATTCGACTCTACGTCGCGGATGAAAAGCTAAGACTGCTACCCGCCGGCGTGGTTGGCGAATTGTACGCCGCGGGAACCGGTGTAGGACGCGGATACCTGAATCAACCCGATCTGACCGCCGAGAAATTCCTGCCCGATCCGTTTTCCTCAGAGCCTGGCGCGCGTATTTACAGGACCGGCGATCTGGCGCGCTTCAATGCACACGGAAACATTGAATTCCTCGGGCGTCTGGACCACCAGGTGAAAGTACATGGCTTCCGGATTGAGCTCGGCGAGATAGAGACTGCGTTGCGACAGTACGAAGGGGTCAGTGAAGCCGTCGTGATGGTAAATGGCGGATCGCTCCGAGCCTACCTCGTCGCCGGCGACGAAAACTCTCTCGCGGTGGATGAGCTTCGCCACCATCTCAAAGGGGTCTTACCGGAGTACATGATTCCAACCGGCTTCGTCATGCTGGAGGCGCTGCCGCTGACAAGTAACGGAAAAATAGATCGTCGTGCCCTCGCACAACTCGAGACCGCGGAAACAGATCGTGTTTACGTGCCTCCGCGCACTGCGGTTGAAGAGGTGGTGGCCGCGATCTGGGCGGAAGTGCTCAAACTTGAACGCATCGGCATTCACGATAGCTTCTTCGATCTGGGCGGACATTCGTTGCTGTCCATTCAGGTTCTTACCCGATTGCAGAAAACCTTCCACGTCGATTTACCACTGCGGGCGCTATTCGAATACGACACGGTGGCCGGCATATCGCAACGCATCGTGGCAATGGAAGCAAGGCCGGGCCAGATGGAAAAGATCGCCGAAATCGTGAAGAGAATCGGAAGCATGTCGGACGCTGACAAGCAGCGATTATTGCAGCAGAAGCGAGAGCAGGAGGTAGTCCATGTTGAGTCATGAAGAGTTACGCAGGAAGGCCACGCTGTCGGCTGAAGATTTCGAGCTATTGGCCCACCTGCTCGAGGAAGAAGGGATCGAAACTGGCGCTCCTTCGACCATCACTCCGAGAAAAAGCACCGATGAAGTAGAACTCTCGTTCGCGCAGCGGCGGCTTTGGTTCATCGATCAGCTCGAGCCGGGAAAGCCGACTTACAATATTCCTTTCGCCGTCCGCTTGAATGGCCGGCTCGACGTGCCCGCCCTCGAACGAACGATCACCGAAATTGTCCGACGCCACGAAGTTCTCCGCACCACCTTCATCACCGCTCCGGACGGTACTCCCAGGCAGCGCATCGCTGCGCCCGGGCCGTATGAGCTCACGGTGGAAGACCTCTCGGGCATGCCTGCTTCCGATCGAGAACCGGCAGCTTTGCGGATCGCCACGCTGGAAGCGCAGGCGCCGTTTGATCTCAAAGTAGGCCCGTTACTGCGCGTGAAACTCGTGCGCTTAGGCGACGACGATCACATCGTCCTGGTGACCTTGCATCACACCATCTCCGATGGCTGGTCCACCGGTATTTTCATGGGCGAAGTTGCGAGCCTCTACGAGGCATATCGAAACGGCCGGCAATCATCGCTGCCTGACTTGCAGGTGCAGTATGCGGACTTTGCCCTCTGGCAAAGAGAGTGGTTGAGCGAGGAAGTGCTGGAGGAGCAGTTAAGTTACTGGCGTACGCAATTGGGAACAGAACAGGCGGCGCTCGACCTGCCTACGGATCGGCCGCGGCCGGCAGTGCAGACGTTCCGCGGGGCGCGGCAAAAATTCCAATTACCGGTGGGCGTGAGAGAGCAGTTGCTGAGGCTGGGCCGCGAAGAAGGAGCAACGTTGTTCATGACGTTGCTGGCTGCGTGGCAAGTGTTGCTGCACCGTTATACGGGCGCGGCGTCAGTACCGGTAGGCACTCCGATCGCAGGTCGCACGCGGGCGGAAGTCGAAGGACTGATCGGCTTCTTTGTGAATACCCTCGTGCTGCGTACTGACGTGAACGGCGCCGAGAGCTTTCGTCAGTTATTGAGACAAGTGCGCGAAGTCGCCCTCGGTGCATTCGCGCACCAGGATCTGCCGTTTGAGAAGCTGGTGGAAGAGTTGCACCCGGCCCGCGACGCGAGTCACACCCCGCTGTTTCAGGTATGGTTCGTGTTGCAGAACGCGGTCGTTGGACCAACACAATTTCCCGGCCTCACCTTCACGCCTGTAGTAGTTGATAGCGGCATTGCCCAGTTTGATCTCTCTTTGGATATCTCTGAAGGGCCACAGGGAATGTCCGGAACGCTGATGTATAACGTCGACTTATTCAACGAGTCCACCATCAGCCGGCTGATCACGCATTTCCTGAACCTGATTGACAGCATCGTGGCTGAGCCGGACCAGCCAGTCGCAGCTCTGTCTCTCTTATCGCCATCCGAAACTAGCAAGCTTTTGCACGAATGGAACGAGACGCGTTCAGAAGTAGCTGATGATCGATGCGTCCACGAATTGTTCGAGGAACAAGTGCGGCTTACTCCCGAGGCGATCGCGGTCTCAATGGGGGAGCGTTCTCTCAGTTACGCAGAGTTGAATGCGAGAGCAAATCAATTAGGGCATTACCTCCGTGAGCTTGGAGTTGGACCAGAGACTCTGGTGGGCCTGTGCGTCAAGCGCTCCGTGGAAATGATCGTCGGGATTCTGGGCATCCTGAAAGCAGGTGGAGGTTATGTCCCACTGGATCCGAGCTATCCGCTCGATCATCTGGCAGGAATTTTGGAAAGCGGGCAAGTCGCCGTGCTACTGACGGAAGAAGCACTCGAAGAAAGGCTACCCGCTGGTGTTGGGCTAGTGATTCTGGTTGACGCTGACCGGGAAATGATCGCACGGCAGCCGGAGACAAACGTCGTGAGTGCGGTGAGCACGGCGAACCTCGCGTACGTGATTCACACGTCAGGCTCAACCGGCAAGCCGAAAGGAGTGATGATTCCGCACGGGGGCCTGAACAATTATTTGCAATGGACCATTCCGGCCTACGAAGTCGCTGGCGGGAAAGGTTCAGTGCTGCATTCTTCAATCTCTTTCGATCTTACGATCACGAGTCTGTTCCCGGCGTTGTTGACCGGGCGCCGTGTGGTGCTGACAGAAGAAGAAGCAGGAGTTGCAGGTTTGTTCCAGACGTTGTTGAGCGATGGTGGCCATAGCCTGATCAAGATCACACCGGCCCATCTCGACTTGTTGCGACTGGAGCTGCCGGCAACCAGACTCAACGAATTGACCAACGCGCTGGTTGTTGGTGGCGAAGCATTGACGTGGCAGAGCGTGCGGCCGTGGCGGGAACATGCGCCGCAGACGCGAATCATCAATGAATATGGACCAACAGAGACTGTCGTAGGTTGCTGCGTTTACGAAATCGCGGCCACCGACAGCGAGAGTGGCCGCGTGCCGATTGGAAGACCGATCGACAACACGCAGCTCTACATCCTGGACCAGCAGAAGAGACCGGTGCCAATCGGGGTTAGAGGCGAGCTGCACATCGGCGGCGCGGGCGTAGCCCGTGGCTATTTGTACCTGCCGGACCAGACGGCGGAAAAGTTCATCCCGGATCCGTTTAGTGGTGCAGAAGGGGCACGGTTATACGTGACCGGAGACTGGGCGCGCTACCTGCCTGATGGGCAGATAGAGTATCTCGGTCGCACCGATGACCAGGTGAAATTACGTGGCTATCGCATTGAATTGGGCGAAGTGCAGGCGGCATTGGACGCACACCCGGAGGTTCGCGAGAGTGTCGTTCTGGTGCGTGAAGATTCGCCAGGCGATAAGAGACTTGTCGGTTACGTGGTGCTGAAATCCGCGGAAGCGACCACAGTTCCCGAGCTGCTGCGCTTTCTCAGGGGCAAACTACCTGACTATGAAGTGCCTTCGCGTTTGATGTTTCTGGATGAGCTGCCGTTGACGATCAACGGTAAGGTAGACCACGCGGCGCTTCCGGCCCCCACTTTCGTCCGGCTGGAAGACGAACATGAGGCTGTTGCTCCCGAGACGGAAACCCAGAAATCTCTGGCCACGGTGTGGACTGAAGTATTACGAATAGATGAGCCTGGAATTTACGACAACTTCTTCGATCTGGGCGGTCACTCACTGCTTGCGGTGCAGGTAGTCTCGCGCATCAGAGAGGTCTTTCAAGTCGAGCTGACAGTGCGAGATCTATTCGAGTCGCCCACCATCGCCGAACTAGCGGAAGCTGTCGAGCGCGCCGCCTCCGGCGGACAATCACAAGCTTCAATAATCAAGCGGGTCTCTCGTGACGAACCGCTGCCGGTGTCGTTCGCGCAGCAGCGCATGTGGTTCCAACAACAACTCGACCCCGCCAACCCTGCCTATAACATTCCGGCCGCTTTGCGTATGGTCGGCCGGCTCAACATCGTCGCCCTCGAACGCTCATTGAACGAGATCGTGAGGCGGCACGAAACCTTACGCACAATTTTCGAAATTGTCGACGGGCAGTTGGTCCAGGTAATCCAACCCGTTGAGCCTTTGAACATAGACCTTGTTGACCTGCGCGATCTGCCCGAAACGGAACGTGAGCAGGCAGCCTTGCGGTACGCGATGCAGGAAGCGCAAGGTCCGTTTGATCTGGAGCGTGGTCCACTACTGCGGATTAGCCTGCTGCGTTTGGCCGAAGAGGAGCACGTCGCTTTAGTAACACTTCATCACATTATTTCGGACGGTTGGTCCACCGGCGTCTTTATGCATGAAGTGGCGAAGCTCTACGAAGCGTTCAGCAATGGAAAAGAGTCGCCGTTGCCGGAGCTCGAAGTGCAGTATGCGGACTTCTCGGTTTGGCAGAGAGAATGGTTGAGCGGAGAGGTGCTGGAAGAGCAGTTAACTTACTGGCGCAACCAACTCGGCGGAGATCAGTCGCCGCTTAACCTCCCGATTGACAAGCCACGACCGCCGGTGCAGGGCTTCCGCGGCGCGCGCCAGGCATTCGAAGTGCCGAGCAGGGTGCGAGAGAACTTGCAGGCATTGTGGCGGGACGAAGGAGCAACGTCGTTCATGGCGTTGCTGGCCGCTTTCAGTGTGTTGCTGCACCGCTACACGGGAGCGCAAGGCGTGTCAATTGGGACGCCGATCGCCGGGCGAACGCGGACCGAGATCGAAAAACTGATCGGCTTCTTCGTAAACACACTCGTGATGCGAACGGAGCTGAATGGCGAAGAGAGTTTTCGGGACTTGCTAAGACGGGTGCGCGAAGGCGTTCTCACGGCTTTCGCACATCAGGATCTGCCGTTCGAGAAACTCGTCGAGGAATTGCAGCCGGCGCGCGACGCCAGCCGGGCGCCGCTCGCGCAGGTTTTCTTCACCATGGAGAACCCTGTGTTTGAGCCCTTGAAATTAACCGGTCTCACCTTAACGACGTTGGCGCCCGATGATAGCGCCGTCAAGTACGGCCTTAACCTGAACATAATTGATACTGGCGATCGATTGGTCGGCTCACTCGAGTACAAGGTGGACCTCTTCAACGGCGAAACCATCGCGCGGATGATAGAGAATTTCCAGACGCTCCTGAATGGTATTGGAGAAAATCCGGACGCGACGATTTCCACGTTGCCCCTCCTCGCTGACACCGAGCAGCAACTACTCGCCGAGTGGAATGACACTAAAACTGACTACGGTCCAGAGAAAACTATTTATCAACTGTTCGAGGAACAGGTTGAGCGATCACCCAACGCGGTTGCCGTGGCCTACGAAACGGAGCAGATGACATACGCGCAGTTGAACCGGCGCGCAAATCAATTCGCGCATTACCTGCGCTCGCTCGGCATCAGGGCTGACTGGAGAGTCGGCGTGATGCTCGAGCGCTCATTCGAGCTGGTCGTCTCTTTGATGGGGATTCTCAAAGCCGGCGCAGCCTATGTGCCGCTCGACCCCGGCTATCCGCAAGAGCGACTCTCCTTCATGCTCAAAGATGCGGATGTGCAGGTGTTGCTCACCGAGACACACTTGGTAGAAGGCTTCGCAGCCGACCAGGGATCGGTCATTTGTTTGGACCAGGAATGGAAAACAATAAGCGGCCACAGCACAGAAAATCCTGTGTGCGATGTGACCGGCGACAATCTGGCATACGTCATCTACACGTCTGGCTCAACCGGGAAACCGAAGGGAGCGATGAACACGCATGCCGCGATTTTCAATCGCCTCTGCTGGAAGCAGGAAACCTACCGCCTAACGCCTGCCGACCGCATTTTGCAGAAGACGGCTTTCAGCTTTGATGTTTCGGTTTGGGAGTTCTTTTGGCCGTTGATGACGGGAGCAAGTCTGGTGCTGGCGCGTCCCGGTGGCCACCGTGACACGGCCTATATGATTGATTTGATCAAGCGGAAGAAAATCACAACGGTGCATTTCGTTCCGGCAATGTTACAGATGTTCCTGGCAGAGAAAGGTGTCGAAGAGTGTACCAGTCTGCGGCGCGTATTCTGTGGCGGCGAGGTGTTGTCGCGTGAATTGCACGATCGGTTCTTTGCACTTCTGAGTAATGTGCCTTTGTACAACTTGTATGGACCAACGGAAGCGGCCATCGATGTTACATCGTGGGTCTGCGATCCCCTCAGCCACCATTACATTGTCCCAATCGGGCGAGCGATCGCCAATACCCAGATCCATCTATTGGACGATTACCAGCACCCCGTTCCGGTTGGCGTGCCCGGCGAGTTGTATATCGGCGGGATACAGTTAGCACGCGGTTACCACAAACGTGCTGAGCTCACGGCCGAGCGCTTTGTTCCTAACCCTTTCAGCGATGTGCCGGGAGCGCGGCTCTATCGCACCGGCGATCTGGCGCGGTATCTGTCTGACGGTAGCATCGAATATCTCGGGCGTCTCGATTATCAAATCAAGATCCGCGGCTTTCGCATTGAGCTGGGAGAGATCGAAGCAGTGCTGTCGGCGCATCCGGCGGTCAGCGAAGCGGTGGTTGTGGCGCGTGATGAGGCGGGGGAAGAAAAGCGGCTGGTGGCTTACCTGTTGTTGCAGGGCGAGGAAAGGCCGAGCAACACCGAGCTGTGCGACGCTTTGAAGGAACAGTTACCCGACTACATGATTCCAGCGCAGTTTGTGATGGTTGACGAGTGGCCACTGACGCCGAGCGGGAAAGTTGATCGTAAAGCGCTGCCTGCGCCACCGGACACCACGCGTGAAGCGGGTCTTGATTTCATCGTCCCGTCCACCGGCAGTGAGAAAGAGATTGTCGCTATCTGGGAGGAAGTGCTGCAAGTAGAGAGGGTCGGCGTCTATGACAATTTCTTTGAGCTGGGCGGTCACTCGTTGCTCCTGATCCAGGTGCGAGTCAAGTTGGAAGAGAAGTTTCAGCGCCACATCGCGATAGCCGATCTGTTTAAGTATCCGACAGTCAGTGCCCTCGCTAAGCTCCTCGATCAGCACGAAGAGAAAAACATTACTCCCACTCCAGCGAAGCGCCGCACGCGTCGCACAGACACCCGGCAGAGACAATCAAGACTGGATCGGCGTGCCGCAAAGACGATCCAGGAGGTAAATCATGAGTGACGAGCCGCGTGAAATCCTCGATTCCGATATCGCAATTGTCGGCTACGCCGCGCGCCTTCCCGGCGCAAAGAGTATCGACGAGTTCTGGCAAAACCTGCGCGACGGCGTTGAGTCGATCACTGTATTTGACGATGAAGTCCTGATAGAGCATGGCTTTCCGCGTTCTCTGCTGGCTCATCCAGCTTGCGTGAAGGCGGGAGCAGTGTTGGACGACATCGAATCATTTGACGCCTCGTTCTTTGGTTACAGTCCCAGGGACGCTGCTCTCATCGATCCGCAACAACGCCTTTTGCTGGAGTGTGCCTGGGAAGCGCTCGAGCATGCCGGCTACGATGCCGAAGTCTACAAAGGTTCGATTGGCGTATTTGGCGGGGTCGGACGCAACGCATACTTGCTGAATATCTATTCCAATCCAGCGCTGGCAATGTCTGCGAGGGTGCAGATCGGATTGGGCAACAGCGCTGACTACTCAACTACGCGCGTCTCGTACAAGCTGAACCTGAGAGGGCCTAGTGTGAATTTACAAACGGCCTGCTCGACTTCGCTTGTGGCTGTTCATTTCGCTTGTCAGAGCATTATCAATGGTGAGTGTGACATGGCGCTGGCCGGCGCCATCTCACTAAATATTCCACAACAATCGGCTCACCTCTATGAAGAAGGAGGCATCAATTCTCCCGACGGTCATTGTCGCTCGTATGACGCGCAGGCGAAGGGAACAACTGGCGGCAACGGCGGGGGCGTCATCGTTTTGAAACGCCTGGTCGACGCCCTCGCCGACGGGGATATGATCCACGCCGTAATCAAGGGCTCGGCGATCAATAACGACGGGGCTGCCAAAGTAGGGTTCACGGCTCCAAGCGTGGATGGTCAAGCCGAAGTGATCGCCGATGCTCTGGCGGTCGCGGGAGTTGAGGCTGAAACGATCAGCTACGTTGAAGGACACGGCACGGCGACGACGCTGGGCGATCCGATCGAGATCGCTGCGCTCACGCAGGCGTACCGCACGAGTACGAAAAAGAAAGGCTTCTGTGCTCTCGGTTCAGTCAAGTCAAATCTGGGGCATCTCGATACGGGCGCGGGTATCGCGGGATTGCTCAAGACAACTCTGGCGCTGAAGCACGGAGCTTTGCCACCCAGCGTGAACTTCACCAAACCCAACCCGGAGATTGATTTCGACAACAGCCCGTTTTTCGTTAATACAAAGCTCACCAAATGGGAAGCAAACGGAACCCCGCGGCGCGCCGGTGTTAGTTCATTCGGCCTGGGCGGAACGAACGCGCACATCATCATGGAGGAAGCGCCGCCGGTTGAAGAGCAAGAGCGAGAGTTGAAAGAGTGGCAGTTGCTTGTCCTTTCTGCAAAAACGAGTTCCGCGCTGGAGACTGCGACAACGAATTTACGCACACACCTCGAACAGCATCCAGATCTTGAGCTCGAGGATGTAGCTTACACGCTCCAGGTTGGCAGACACGCCTTCGATCACCGGCGCATCGTGGTTGCGCGCGACATCCCTGATGCCATTCGGGTAATTACTTCACGCGACCCGCAATATTTTTCTTCGCACGTTCATGATGCGCGTGAGCCAAAAGTGGTTTTCATGTTCTCAGGACAAGGCTCGCAGTACGTTAACGCTGGAAAAGGAGTCTACGAAACCGAAGACGTCTTTCGTGAACACTTTGATCGATGTGCGGAACTGCTCGAACCGCAGCTCAAGGTTGACCTTCATGAATTGCTTTATCCAGCGGATGACAATGAGCAAGCCGCGGAAAAGTTGACTCGCACTGAGATCACGCAGCCGTTGCTGTTCGTCCTCGAATATTCACTGGCCCGGCTATGGCAGCATTGGGGCGTGCGGCCGCAGGCGATGATTGGACACAGCATTGGAGAATATGTGGCCGCGTGTCTGGCCGGAGTTTTCTCATTGGAAGATGCGTTGTCGCTTGTGACTGCGCGCGGGCGTCTGATGCAAACAGTGGCCGGTGGCGCGATGTTGAGCGTGCCTTTGTCGGCGGCGGAAGTGAAACCTCTGCTCGGAGAAAAGCTCTCCCTCGCGGCTGTTAACGGAGAATCACAGTGCGTAGTTTCCGGTGATACGGATGCGATCGAGGAGCTACAAAAGACTTTGCTGGAGAAGGGAATTACCAGCAGGCGTTTGCACACCTCTCATGCTTTTCATTCAGAGATGATGACGCCGATCATGGAGCCGTTCAGGCAGTTGGTCAGCAAAGTTAAGTTGAGCAAGCCGAAAATTCCTTACGTTTCAAACGTGACGGGAACGTGGATCACCGAGCAGGAGTCAACTGATCCGGAGTACTGGGTGAAGCACCTGCGGCAGACAGTACTTTTCGCTGACGGGCTGCGACATTTCCTTGCCGATACGCAATGGATTCTGCTCGAAGTCGGGCCCGGGAACACTCTCAGCAGTCTTGCACAACGCGCGAAAAGCCGTGGCCAGACGCTTTCATCTTTGCGCCATCCGCAGCAATCAATGTCCGACGAGGCTTTCATGCTGGCCAGTCTCGGGCGTCTTTGGATGGCGGGTGTGCGACCGGATTGGTCCACGTTCAATTCTGCCTCGGATCATTACCGTGTGCCGCTTCCGACATATCCATTTGAACGCCAGCGCTACTGGATAGATCGTCGTAAGGAAGTGATCGCTTCTTCAGGTGATGAGGTTCAGTCTTTAGTTGAGGAAGAGATGCCGTTTGTTGCGCCCCGGCGCGCCGGAGAGCAGGCGTCAGAAGAATTTGTTGCTCCGCGGAGCAGTCTCGAGGAATCTGTCGCCGCTGTTTGGCAGGAGCGTCTCGGAATCGATCGAATCAGTGTTAACGAAAATTTCTATCAACTGGGCGGCGACTCGCTCCTTGCGACACAGATCGTAGCCGAGCTACGCGAGATGTTTTCGATTGACTTGAGCCTTAAACAGTTCTTCGACAAACAGACCATCAGTGGTGTCGCCGAATGTATTGAAGAGCTGGTCATCGCTGAAGTCTCCAGCCTCAGCGACGCACAGGCACAAGAGATGTTGGAGTAGGCTTTGCCTCAACCAGTGGAGTCAAAATCGCCACGAAATACCTCTGCGTAACCTCTGCGTTCTTTGCGTCTCTGCGGTGATGAAGCTTTTAACCGCGGAGGCGCAGAGATCGCAGAGGTTGCGCAGAGAAACCTTCTGATGTTGGTTGGAGTAAGAGAATGTCCACGGATCATTTAGGCAGCAAGACCGTCGGGTTATCGGCCGCACAATTGGCGTTGCTGGAACAACGCTTGAAGGGCAAGACCGCGCGCCCGCCGGCTACGCGAAGAATTCCACGCCGTACGTCCACGGAATTCGCGCCGTTGTCTTTCACTCAGGAAGAGACGATGCGTCTGACGCAGACGCACGAGATGCCGCCCAGCTACGTTGGCACAGTGCTCTCTTATTCCGGTCCGTTGGACTCTCGTGCGCTGCAATTAAGCGTTGATGAAATGAGCCGGCGACACGAATCATTACGGACCAGCATTGTCACGATCGACGGTGAGACCCGCCAGCGCATACATCCTTCTGCAGCAGCGAAGGTAACGACCGAGGATTTATCAGACGAGCTGCCGGACAAAAAAATTGCCCGGGTTCAGCAACTCGCCGCACAGGCAATGGCCCAGCCATTCGATCTCGAGCAGGCGCCACTCTGGCGATTAAAAGTATTTCGCCTGAGCGACGAGGAGTACGTCCTGGCGATCGCTCTGCATCATCTCATGGCCGATTTTCTATCGTTGGGGATACTGATACAGGAATTGGGAACACTCTATGCTGCCTTTGCTCAGCAGCAGGCGTCGCCTCTGCCTGAGTTGCCGATCTCTTATGGTGATTGGGCGGCGTGGCAGCGCGAGCAAGTGCGCAACGGTGAATTGGAACCTCAGTTCTCATACTGGCTGGATCGCCTGAAAGATTTTCCACCGGCACTCGAGCTTCCGTTTACTCGCACACCGCCCGACGGCCCAACGTTGAGAGGCGCAATCCGGTTGGCAGAATTTCCGATCGCTCTATCTGATGCGCTGCGGGAGTTGAGCCGGACGCACCACGTCAGTCTGTATACAACGTTGCTGGCTGGCTTTGGATTGCTCATCAAGTCTTATACAGGCCGGGATGATTTTGTGTTAGGCAGAGGTGTCACGGGACGCACGCGGATCGAAACCGAAAGACTGATCGGTTGTTTCGTCAACATGGTATCGATGCGTCTCGACCTGAGCGGCAATCCAAACTTTGTCGAACTGTTGAAACGCGTTCAGGGAGTGGTCGACGGCGCCTACGCCAATCAGGACGTGCCTTCGTCAAAATTGGCGGAACGATTGCACGGGGATAAGGCCACGCCGCTGGCTCGACTTTTCTTCAACCTCTACACCGCGCCATCCGGGTCCGGGTCTGAGCCCGCGGGCGCGAGTATTAAAGCTTTCGACCTGGGTGACGAACGGCGTAAAGATGACGTTACCCTTTTCCAGCAGATGTTATTCGGAATGCAGGACGTGGGCGGCAGGCTGGTGGCCGAGTTGAAGTTCAATCGCGACGTGTTTGACGTGCCCGCGATGGACCAGATGCTCGAGCAGTATCAGGTTCTTTTGCAAACCATCGTGGCCGCTCCCACGCAGCAAATCGAAGATTTAATCCGTCAAGGCTCTCCCAAAAAAGCACAAGACGCATAACGATTCCGGTACTGCCTCAGTTTGAAATTTAGAATGAATACGCCGAAGGCGTTCGCTAATTTGAGCCCAGGGTTGAAGCGCCAGCGACAACCCTGGGAGTAGGTCATTAAATAGCACTGAACCCTGAAAGGGTTCGGCGATTGGCGAACCCTTTCAGGGTAAGAGCGCCTTTTAGATAATAATTCCCAGGGTTCTCGCAAGCTCGAACCCTGGGCTCGAATTAGCGAACGCCTTCGGCGTAATTTGTCAAGATTTCAAACTGAGGCACTACTCGATTTCCCGGGTTCTTCAACGTAAACACGTTCGAAGTCTCATTCCACAAACACACACAGATCTAGCAGGAGGCTCTTTATGAAGCTAATCAAATTTCTCTTTAAAAGCTCGCCCTTGATGGTGATCATGGCCATCGTGGCCGGGGTTATCAGCGGCGTCAGCAGCACGATTCTTCTCGCACTCATCGGCAAAGCTTTGACTTCGCTGAGCTCGATCACGCCCTTCCAGTTAAAGAGCTTCATCGCGCTGTGTGTCCTCGTGCCGATTATGAGATTTATTTCAGAGGCGCTGTTAATGCGCATTGGCCAGGTGGCAGTCTACAAGCAGCGGATTCAACTTAGCCGGCGGATTCTCGCGGCGCCCTTGCGCCAATTGGAAAAAGTCGGCGCTCATCGTCTGCTGGCGGCGTTGACTGATGACGTGGTCGCGATCTCCACCGCGGTACTGGTAATTCCGATGGCCGCTATCAATATTGCGGTAGTGCTCGGCTGTCTCATTTATCTCGGGTTGCTTTCCGGTAGCATGCTGCTGGTGGTTCTCGGTTTCATGGTGATCGGAATTATCAGTTACCAGCTTCCGCTGAACCGGGCCGTGCAATGGATCAGGCGCGCGCGTGAGACTGAGGACGCCCTCTACAAAGACTTCCGCTCCCTGACCGAAGGAGCGAAGGAACTAAAATCGCATCGTCCGCGACGCGAGGCCTTTATCACAACCAGCCTGTCGCATAACGCTGAGCAGTTCAAAGGCCAGAACATCACCGGTCAGTCAATCTTCATCGCGGCCGCGAGTTGGGGGCAGAGTCTCTTCTTCGTCGTTATCGGACTGCTTCTTTTTGTTATCACTGGCCTCAGAGAGACAACGGTGCTGGAGTTGACCGGTTATGTGATTGTTCTGCTTTACATGATGACGCCGTTACAGGTCACACTTAATAGTTTTCCTGCTTTCGGGCGTGCCGCAGTATCACTCAATAAATTGAAGAATCTCGGATTGTCGCTGGAAACTGAGCCCTCCGGCGGCCATTTGGACACTCGTGTCAAAGAAGCTTCTACCTGGCACAGGCTCGAGTTAGTCGACATTACCCTCACCTACCGGCGCGAAGGTGAAGACGGTACCTTCACACTTGGACCACTTAACTTCGAGCTGCATCCCGGTGAGATGGTCTTCGTAATCGGAGGCAATGGTAGCGGCAAGACGACTCTCGCCAAATTGCTGCTCGGGCTTTATGGTCCGGACAGTGGCGCGATACGACTTGACGGGCAGGAGATCACCGAAGAAATGCGAGACGATTACCGGCAACTGTTTTCGGCGGTCCATGCAGACTTCTATCTTTTTAAGCGAATGTTAGGGCTCGAGTCCGCGGAGCTGGACGGGCATGCTCGCGAATTCCTGGAGCGGCTCCAGCTTACCGACAAAGTGAACATGAAGGACAACGTTCTCTCCACGACGGATTTATCACAGGGACAACGCAAGAGACTGGCTTTGCTGACCGCGTATCTCGAAGATCGACCGATTTACGTGTTTGACGAGTGGGCGGCCGATCAGGATCCGTTGTTCAAGGAAGTCTTCTATCATCAACTTCTTCCTGACCTGAAGGCGCGCGGCAAAACGGTCATCGTAATCAGTCACGACGATCGCTTCTATCACGTCGGGGATCGCGTAATTAAACTGGAAAACGGCCAGACGGTGTCCGATTCGGGGAGCAATGGAGTGTCGTCCAATGGGTTTCCTTTACGCGAAATCGGAATCGGAGTTGCAAAGGCGGCACAGGGCACAAACGTAAACTAACGCCGCGATAGTCAGTCACCTCCGGCTGACTTGTTCATCTCCCGCCAAATAAACACACGAACATTTTTGTCCAGCACTGCATCGCGCAGACGTCTGACTGCGCGAGTGTGCTCTACAAGGAGGATTATTACTGTGAGCGAGAAAGTTTTTCTGAAACCCAACCTTCTTTTCGAGCCTCTCTTCAATCAGTGGTACGCGTGGTCCTACCTGATATCTCCAGGCACGGCGGCCATGTTCGTGGCGAATCTGCACCTGAAGATAATGCAGTCGTTCGTCAACGCGCCTCAATTACATATCTCGGCGCTCAAGAATCCGGCGATGCTTGGCGGTCCTTTTATAAACTACGACGCCAGTAAGGTCGGCGCGATTAAAGCCTTAATCGATAAGACGACCAAAGAACAGCAACACCTGCTGGAGTTTGCCGAAGGCGTCAAGCAGCTCGATGAAATCCTCACCAACGAGGCGAACGGTTACGCTTTGACGCCGCTGTACGAGAAAATACCCGAACCACTCAAAGGCTACGTCGAGCTGGTCTACGACGCCAACAATCATCCTTCGATTCGCTTTATTGAAGGACTCCTCTACAAGAGCCGTTT